>OGXN01000151.1_pt1 | contig 95675 bp, 89 predicted proteins | sample 1576281 | NCBI WGS metagenome assembly OGXN01 (sample SAMEA3541494, study PRJEB24748) | human gut metagenome | biome: human gut; feature: human-associated habitat; material: faeces | place: China | collected 2012
CCATTTTAAAGCCCTCTGCCGGATTATCTCTATTAACTACTTACATTTCTATATGCAGTAAATTTTCGTCTCACCACGCGCCAAAGAACTATCAAATTCGGTACGTTCTGCCGTTGTTAGTCCGGCACGTATGGCGTTCATGTTTGGCACAACTAAATCATTACCTGTAATATCAATAGCACTAAACATATCACTAACATCTACATCAAGACTCATAGTATCATCTGCATTTTGAGCAAGCTCGGCAGCTGTACTTTCTTGTTCGTTGATAATCGGAGTAACTTCAGGTGTTTCTTCTCCAATTTGTTCATCTACTTTATCTTGTGTAAGTTTCTCTTGTACACTCTTAATATCTTTGAACTTACGACCAAATGCTTTAAACTCTTGGGATAACAATGTATTATCTTTAATTTGATTAAAACCAAATAGTTCACGAAGAAAATTAATAATCTTCTGCCATAGACTTGGTCGTTTAGTTTCAGCAGAAACTTCTACTGTACTCTCAATATTATTAAGAGCTTCATTAAGAACATCATTAGTAAGACTTTCAACAATAAATTCTTCAAGCATATAATTATAATTTTTACCTTCATAGTTAGCTGGGTCTACTACTTTACGAAGTTGAGCAATATAATTATCTTTATCATAAAGACTATCTTGTATATGTTTAGCAAATAAAGGATGACCATCAGAATTATTTATAGCTTCAATAAAAGCATCTCTAATAGTAGTCATATCTTCTACAAAACGTTGAGATTGCATAATACCATTAGCAAATATACGTCTATGTAGTTGTTCATGAGCAAGGGTACGAACAGCTTTATATTGACTATCACGAGCAAGATTAAAGAATGGTTTAAACAATGTTACAGTGTCAGAACCAGTACTATAAACAGCAAATTCAGAATTATCATTACGAACATCAATATTAACAACAGGTGGAAGTATTTCATCGAGAATAGCTTTATCTGCTCTTGTAGCAAATTCAGGAGCTATACTTTTAATAATACTATCAGTAGTAATATTATCTTGGTTACCTTGTTGTTCAATAGCATTAATAGCTTTTTGTCTTGCTACGTCCTCATCCTCTACGGGGCGCAGCACTTCATACTCAAGCCGTACTTTTTGTTTACCAGCATCCTCTCTTGGAGTAGGATTAAAGTTACTTGGAACACCATTAATATTAGTCTTACCAAGTTTTATCTTACCAGCATCATTTTTAATAATATAGTCAAGATAATTAATATAACTATAAGTATTATCACCTATTATTATATTAACTTGACCATTATCCCCATATTTAACATAACGGTTGTTAGCATTAGCTTGTGCAATTCCATGACTCATGCTATAAACAGCAGAATCAAGAAGTTTATCAACAGCAGCAGTTAATTCAGTTTCAAGGTTTCCACCCCAGCCTGTACGACCAACACCGGCTCCACTGACTTGAGTTGGATTCAAAGTAATACCAGTACCTATTTCACTACTATCATTCTTAAACTTATAAATAGTAATCATTGGTATATTACTTCCAGCAGTAGTAATAATTATACGATTATTATATTCAATACAATTAATACCATCTATAAAGTTCTTCATACCAAAGATAGCGGTTAATCTATCTCTAAGTTCTTCAAATGTAATATTACCTTGTTGACGTTCTCTAACAGAATCTAAAACTTCTTGTCTAAGAGCTTTACCGATACCTTTTGTTTTATCAAAGACTTGTGGAATAATCTTAGCATAGAAAGGTTCATTAGTTCCATTAGGAACAATAGCTACCATATTACGATTCTTAAAACCAGCTTTGATTCTAACAGTTCCGTTAGTAGCATCATGAATTTCTCCGTCAGCAGCAACTATTCCAAGATGAATATCGTTATAATTAAAAGCTACAATAGCTTTGTCAATATCTTCAGGAGCAAGAGCTTCATTAAATAAAGCTTCTCCTCTACTAATATATTTAACAGTAACTTTGATATTATCTTTATTATCAGCAATAGTATCAACCATTTTATAATTGTTATATTGCTTTGCAATCCAATCTACATAAGATTGATAGTTAGCATCAAGATTATCGCTAACATTATAAAGATAAATATCACCAATAGCTTTTAGTAAACGAATAGCATTTTCATTATTAGTATTTTTATTCTTAACATTATTAAGAAGTTCTTTAGTAAGAGGATTAGCCCAAAACTTATCAATATCTTCTTGAGTAAGTTGATTACCTTTATTTTTATAAAGAGCATCAATAAATTGTTTAGCATCATCGCTAAGCTGACCATTTTGAGGATTAAGTACATCAAATAAATCATCTAACGTACTACTATATCCATCATCGTTATATCGAATTTCATAAGTAAGATAACCATTATCAAATATATAGCCGTCGTTATCAGCAGTACGTTTAGCTCTACTATTAAATCCTACTTTAACATCAACTGGACCAGCAGCAGTATTAAGAGTAGTCCAAAACTCAACACCTTGAGGTTTAACTAATGGAGTTAAAGGTTGACCAACAGCCATAGCAGCTAAAGCAGCACGACCAGAAGCGTCAATTCTACCAACACCCATATTATTATCCAGTTCAGGATTCTCACGTTCTTGGTCTTGTACTAACTCCATTAACTTTTCACGACTAAGAGCTACATCTTGTGGATTAATATTAATAAGATTTGTATCTACACCACTAATAAGATAAGCACTTAGTTCGTTATAGAGTTTGTTTACCGTTTCAAATGTAGCATTACTTTCGTTAATTGCAAATCTCATTAGACTAATTATATTAAAATAATCTCGACCGTCCACAGATAAAATATTATTATCAGCTTTATATAGGTCTATTAGATTTCTATAATAATCTGCACGTTGAGATTCATCAGCGGTCATCAAACGACCAATAACAATATCTATACTACTTGCGTGTTCATCATTAAGGCTTTCTTGAATACTATTATAAATATAACGAATACTACTAAGTTCTTTAGGAAGAATATCATCAATTATTTCAGTTGTATAACCTTGATTAATAAGTTCATTTTTAATATAAGCATACTGACCATCATAATCAAGTGCAATAATTTCTTCGTTAGGGTTACTAAGAAAGTTAGTAAGTAGATAAGCATTAATTTCAGAACCAGCATTAAATTGCTTTTCTTGAATAGCATCCTGTTGAGCAAGAATAGATTGTATTTCAGCATCAGCAGTGTCTTCAGAACCCGGAACAACAATCTCTGGCGGAGTTTGTTCCTGTTCCCCCGTAGGAGATGCAGAAATAGGTTTAAGTTCATCTATACGTTTAGCTAATTGTTTACCATCTTTAGGAATAAAACCAGTACTATTCTCAATAAGTTTATGATAAATATCTACTCCTTCATTTCCGTAGGCATTTCTTATAATAGTTTCAATATCTTTAAGAGCTTTAGAATTATTAAGATTATAAACATTAGGTTTATTACCTAATACTTCTTTAGATTCATTGTTACGTATTGATTCTATTTGAGAACTAACAGTAGGAAAAGCAGCAGCTACAGCATGAAGAAAATATCCAAAACTTTCTATAGTTCCTACACCATTTGTTAATAAATATTCTAAAGCAACAGGAGAAGCTCCAACAGTATCACTTTCTTCAGTTTCAACAAATTGTTCTTCTGTTTGAGCAACAACTGGCGGAGTTTCAACAGTTTCATTATTAACAGTAGCAACAGGTCTTTCTCCTTTTTGTTTAGCTTTAATTCTCGCATGACGACTAACAACATCTACAAAAGGTTCAGATGATTCGTCAAACAAGTTAAGATAACGACCTATCTCGTCAAGTTCTGATTTGACATTATCACTAAGTTCTACATTCTGATTGCCAGATAAATAATCAACAACAGTATTAACATCATTTGCTTCGAGAGCATCATCAAGTCTTTTAAGAGTATCACTAAATGCTTCATCTTTAGCAACTTTAAATACATTCTCAACGTATTTTGCTCTATCTCTTATTTGTGCATTAGTTTCAGCAATATCACCATCAATAAGAGTTTTTCTACGTTCAGCCATACTACGACCAAGAACAGCAGCAGCAATATTTTTATCTATATTATTAAGTTCATTTAAAGCATTATTATTACGTCTTTCATTATATAGTGCATTAAATTGAGTTTCATCAGTAGCATTAGCTGATTTAATAAATGCTTCTTTCTTCTTATTAATACGTCTTGCTATATGGTCATGTTCTAACTTATTAATCTTCTTAGATTTAAGATTAGAATCATTAACTTCAAGTTGGTTATTAAGATAATCAATTTCAGCTTTAATACCGTCAAGTCTTACAGCTTCATTTAACTCTCCAATTTTAGCGTTAGCATCAGTATTTGTTATATCAGCAAGTGATTTGTTATAATCAGTTGTATAACTATCTATTATACGTTGTTCTGATTTAGAAGCTAATTTACTATATGTATTCTCCTTAGCAATAGTACTAGCAATAGTAGCATCTTTAGCATCATTGTTTATAGCTTTATTAAGTTCACCTTCATATAATTCTGAAACTTCAGCCATCTTAGCATTAATATTGGCTAAAAATTCTTTACCTTCTCCTTGTTCAATAATTCCAGATTTGTCCATATATTGAGCAACATCTTCGGAATTAAGAAAGTCTTTAAGTAAACCATAATTACCTTTATCAATAGCATTGATAGTTAAATCAGTAACTAATTTTTCAGTTTCAGTTTGTTTAAGAGCATCACGTTCTACATCACTAAGTTCTTCATAAGCATTTGTTCCATCTGCGTTTTTAACCACTTGACCATTATCGTCAAGTATAGGAGCATTTGGATTAAGATTATTATTAAGAATATTCATGTTATTAATATAATTATCAATAACAGCAGCACGACTATTTATTTCAGCTTCACGAGCTTCTTGAAGAACATCTTTGTTTTTAGATACATGTTTAGCCCATTGTCTTGTTACAGCACTACCTATATTTTCAAAAGCAATACCGCCAAGCCATCCCCAAAATGCTTGTTCCCACATTTGAGGGTCAGCTAAATGGTCTTCATAAATACGAGATTGATACTCATCATTAAGCATTGCTCGTCCTTTATCAATACCATATTGTTGAACTCCATATTGCCATCCTTCTTCAAAACCTTCACTACTTTGTCTAAGAGCAGCCATAGTTCCAGCTTTATCAGGTAGTCTAAGATACTTCTTAATACCAGTAGGTTTTGTTAATTCTCTACCTACAAGTCTTGCGGCAGCTTGTTCGTTTGCTTCTCTTAAAGCTCCATTTGTGGTAGCATTTCTTGCTCCTTTCCAAATATTCTTAATACCTTTAAGCTGCCAAGCATCCATTAACATAAGCCACATATCATTGGCAAATGTATCATCAGCAGATTCACCAGATACATATTTAGCAATAGATTCATCATCGAGACCACGAAGTTTAGGATTGTTCTTATATAGAAGTTCTCTATCTTCATCTGACATAGTAGCTAATCTTTCTTTAGCTTCATCATAAACTTGTGTATAAGTATCACGAGCTTCTATATAGTTTTCAGCAATTCTACTTGCAGCAGCTGTACCTAAAATTTCACTTCCAGCTTCAGCAGCTTTACCCCAAGTATTAGGTCTACCAAACGGAGTACCAGCAACTTTACCAATACCTCTTGCAAGACGACCCATACCAAGAACTTTACCAAGTTTTGAAACAGCAGTTCCAGGAATAAGTAAACTTAACGTAGAAGCTATACTAACAGCATTACCAAGCCACCATCCTGTATCTCCAAAATCAAAATTAGAATCAGGGTTTTCACGATATATTTCAAGACGTTCTCTAATATCATCTTGCCATTCAGCTAATTGAGAACTAACAGGATTTGTATAATCATCATCAGCAACTCCTATAAGACGTCCAGCAGCGTCTGCTAAATCACTAAAACCACGAAGAGAACCAACTATAACTTCAGAACCAATAGCTTGTCCAAGAAATCTTCCAGTTTGTTCCAAAACTCCTTGATTTTTAGCACGTTCTTTATTAAGGTCTTCTAAAGCGTCATAAGGATTAACATAAGTTTTATAAGGAGTATATTTATCTACATCATATTGATTAAGATTATAAATACCTTTAGCTAAGGTACGTCCTAAAACAGAACGACCCTCGTCACTAATAGAAGTACCGGGGTTATAATCTGTAATAGTAGGGGGCTGAACCGCCCCCTTTTTAGTCTTAGGATTATAGTCAGGATTATCTCTAACGTTACCTTCTTGAGCAAACTTTAGTATATCCATTTTATCTACCTGTTATATTATTAATTAATTGTTGATAGTAATAAGCAACAATAGATTCATTACCAGCAGCACCGCTTAAAGTAGCAAGCGTGTTTGCAGTTTTTTCAGCAATAGCACTAACAGCTTGTGGTTTAACATTAACTCCAGCTCGAACAGCATTGAAAATATCATTCCATTGATAATAAACATCTCTAAATTCAACAGCAGCTTCATTAGAAACAACACCTAAAGATTTATTATCAGTTTTGTTAATAACTTCAAAACCATTACCAGCAGGTTTCATTACTATCTTATCAACATTAGCAAAAGCAGCAGCGTTAGTTAGATTAACATTTCTACCAGCAGCACCATAGATATTAATATCATTCTTAGCTTTAAACGTTGTATCACGATTCCAACTATCAACAGCAGCACTATTGAATCCACCCGGAGCATATAGAGTAATAGGAGCATATTTTTCTTTATCTCCTTCATAACTACCACGAATAGTAATTTGAGGACTCCATTGTCCAGTTTGTGGGTCTTGTACAGCCATAACACTAATATCTTGAGGTTTGGCACTACGAAGACGAGCTGTTAATACTTTACGTTCTTCACTTGAAACATTCTCAAACATATTGTTCTTACCTACAACCAGAGCACCTGTTTGAGTTAAATCAATACCTTGAATTGCAGCCATAGCTTCATCAGTTTCAAGTTTATAAGCTGTAGAAAGTTTACCAGCATTTTCAGGATTAGACTTCATCATAAAAGCAAGTTCAGCAGCATTAGCACTTGGTTGTGTTATAACACTTTGTCCAAGTTGTAACATACCACCTTTGAGAAGTTCATCATTCTTCGATTTAAGTTTATCAACTCTACGAACAATACCCTCAAATACATTATCTCCTTGAGTACTTTTACTTGTAGGAGTAAGCCAAGCAGTTCCTGCGTATGCTGTTTCAGCTGTAACAGGTTCTTCGTTACCATCAGAACCAACTCTAACAACATTATCTCCCCATTTACTATAAGCAGCTCCTTTAATCGCTTGCCAAGTTTCACCTATCATACTACGTTTGTTGATAGCTTCTGTTGCAGCTTTAGCAAAACTATATAAACTTCTATTATTATCACGAGGAAGTTCAGCATACTTTTTACCATTCTTAGTACTAAATCTAATACCAAGCGCTTCGGCTTTCTTTTCTCCACCTATTTGACTAATAAATTCATCAAATATATCATCATCAGCGAAGTATTGTCTAACGGCTTGACCATTACTACCATATAGATTATTCACACGTTGAGCATAATCTTTAGCATATTTATTAGATTCAACAGAAGGTAAATCACTCATACTAACAATAGCATTATATGTATCAAACGCTTCTGCAACATCAGGACTTTGACCAGCTTTAAGACTTTCCAAATATTCCTGATTATCTTGAATAGTTTCAAGATTCTGCAAAGCTCTTAGTTTTTCCATTGGGTCTTGAATATTATCAGTAATAAGTTTCTTAATAGAATCAGCAGACTGATTATCAAGATTAAATTCAAGATTAGGATTAGAACCTTTAAGCAAATTAGCAAGACTTTGTTTACTTGACGTAATATCAGCTTGTGCTTTAGAAGGAACAAAGTTTTCAATACGAACTGGATTTGTAGTAGTACTAAGAATATCAGCACTACGAACTTGTCCATCTTGTCCATTCCCAGCAGCAGTTTTTGCAGCTAAAGCTAATTGAGCTTTCCAAGCTTCACCATATTTAGTATCAGAAGTTTGATTGTAATAAGTAGCAGCTTTATAAAATGGATCAATTCTCTTATTCAAATATTGTTCAGGAGTAAGAAGAATACCATCTTTATTAGTAATATCAGGATTATTACCACCACTTTTATCATACTTCCATTTAGCAATTTTATAATCTTGTTCAAGACTGGCTTTAGCTCCGGGAGTATTTTCAATCACAGCACTAACAGCAGCTGCAAGTTTATCTTTACTAAGACGTTCCCAACGATTACTACTTGCAGAATAAATCTCACCAGTAACAGATTTGGTAATATCATCAGTAGGTTTACCTGTGGCATCTAACCAACGAGTTTGACTACCACCACCAGATTCTTTAGCTGCCCATTGAAGAGCTTGGTTGAGAATTTGATTCATTGGAACAGTACTAACTTCTTGGTCAACAGGTTGCCATTTAGAACCACCAATAATATTTCCTTTATCATCAGTAACATCCTTATAATTATACTTATTCATTTCTTTATAATAAGCTTTATAATCTTCAGGAACATCAGTACGTTTATCAAGTTTATCAATATATTGTTTATAATCTTGTTGAGCACGTAGTCTACCAATCATTCCGGGATTAGACATAATAGCACCATTTGCTCTAATAACATTATCTAAAGCGCCATAAGCATTGCCATATTGAGTATTATCAGTAACAGCACTACGTATTTTGGCTACTTGTTCTTGTCTCCAAGCATCTTCAGCTTCATTCAAATCGAGTTTAGCTAATTCTCCTTCAACAGCAGAAGCAGTTTCGATTGTTCGAAGATGTCCTTGTTCAAGAGTATCATAAGCCCGTCCCAAAGTGTCAAGATTAACAGGATTAGTAACGGGTCTAAATACAGGATTAAATTCTTCTATCGGCATAACTATTAATATTAAAATTTAACACCTTTACTTGTAAACAGTCTACGGTCAACATTAGGATGAGTAGCATCGTAGACACCAAGTGTATTATTATAATTCCGACGATTTTCTATACGACTAAGCATATCTTGGATACCAGCATTAATGCCAGTAAACATATTATTAAGAGAACTAGCTTTTTGTTCTCTAACAGCATTATTAAATTGAGTAGTACGAGCTCTCCAATCATTATGTGCGGCAGTATTTCTTCCACTTACTTGCTGACGATTTAATCTATCTTGATTAATAAGTTGTGTTTCAATATTCTCTTTTTGTCCATAAAGATTATTCTTAGAATATTGAGCAGCATTACGAGCACGTTGTTTACGTTGAAGAGCAACTCTACTACTTGAAGTATTAGCATCAATATCTTCCATAGCTCTTCTTGTATTCTCTGTTATTTCTCCTACTTGCGGACTAATATTAAAATGAGTTTTCATAGCAGCAGGAGTTTCATATCTTGGTTCAACAGGAGCTTCCATATTATTAAGAGCTTTACGAGTATTAATACCGCTCGCAATAGTTCCAACAAGATTACTACCAAGACCAATTATATCAGAAGTGTCAAGTCCATCAAACAATGCAAGACGTTTTTTAGGTGAACTAATAACATCAGGCACATTTTGATTTGCAGCAACAGGACTTTCGAGTCTATTAGGAATATCAGCTCTCGATGCAGTAGGAAGTCCTTGCATCATACTATCAAGACTTGCAAAATTAGGAGCAATTCTTTGTTGAGTAGCAGTAGGTTTAGCAGCAGTTGGTGTAGTACTTGTTCTATTTGTACTTCTCCTACGGGGCGCAGCATTTGTGGTCTGTGGCACAGAAGTTCTTGTAGCAGTAGGTTGAACTGTTTCTTTTACAGGAGTTTCTTCAGGAGTAACTCTTGTCTGTGCCGCAGGAGCATTATTTGTACTTTGTCTTGAATAACTACCAGGAGTAAATTCAGGTATTTCCAACATACTTCTAAAATCAGTTCTACCGCCTTTAGCATCACGTTTAGCAGCAGCTTGTACTTCTGAACTTGTTTGTGGTTTAGAAGAAGGAGCATTATAAGGAACTGCTTTATTTCTACCACTTACTCGATAAGTTTGACCTTTATATTCAAAAGTATCTCCTTTCTTATAGGTTTTGTTATCTATACGATAATCATACTTATTAGTAGACTCTTTTGGTTTACTATTACCAGTAGATTTACTTGGAGTGGGAGTAAAAGGTTCTACTTCATTAAAATTACCACCACCAATCCAACGACTATTAGCAGTTTGAGATTTAGCATCTCTACGAGCAGCAGCACGAACTTCTCTATCAGATTTTCTTGCAGCACTTCCACGTCCATCAAGAAGTCTACTATTTGGAATATTATCTTCAACAGGTTCATAAGCAGTATCACCAAATTCATCGTTAGTCTGACGATAAAGTTTACCATTCATAACAACATAATCTTTATCATGTTCACGAGTACCAAGTGCTGCTCTTTTCCTACCCCCCGTAGAGGATGGAAAAGAAATATCACCAATAACTCTATTGACAACATTTCCATTAACAGATACAACACCACCAGTAGCTTTCTTTCTACGACCACCACAAGCAAACTTTGTAGTACCGTCATCATTTAGACCGTTCATATCTTTAAACTTTTCTTGTGCATTAAATACATCATTAGGATTAGCGCCACCCATTACAAGTTTAGCAGGACTTTTACCATTAAGAATAGGCTGTGCACTAAATACTTTTACTTCTTTAGGAGTTGTCTGAACTACTTCTCCACCCTCTACTTCGAGAGTATCTCCAATGTCTATACCACCAGCAGAATGTTTACGTCCAGACATATAATAAAGATTTCCACCAATGTTGGTAGCTTTACCACCTCTTTGTACATTTGGTTTAAGTTTCTTCATTTTATAATATTATTATATAATTAAATCAAATTATCCATTCTAAGGCTCACTGTGAGACTTTCATTAAAAGTAATACTATTAATCAGCTAATATATGAAAGTCCAACAGAGCCAAAGGAATCATGGTCTATACTCGTCTCGGTTTCACTTTTACTCCCTTAGAACCTACAACAAGTGTCATGTGCCGACCACCATATTTCTTAATAGGTTCAAGAGTAGTAGGAAGAGTAGCAGTACCATTAGTATTAATACCAGCCATAGGAACAGGTTTAGCAAGATTGTCTTTACGTTGTTCTGCAACACGTTTAGCATTATAATTTGTTAGTCCTTGACCAACAGCTTGACCGATAGTGTTTCCAGCAGCAGCTACTTCTGGAGTATCAGTCGCAGCACCAACTATTGTGCTTGCTCCACCAATAACACCACCAATAATTTCACCAATACCACCTATTCCTTTTTTCTTTCTACTTCTATATTTAGAAGTTTTAGCAGAACCACCATATTTCATGTATTGTTCCATGAAATTCTCTTGTATTTCTTCTTGACCTTCAAGACCAGCATTAAGAGCTTCGGTACTCTTCATAACTTCTTCGTTACGTTTGATAGCTTTCTGTCGAGCAGCTTCTCTTTTAGCAGCTCTACGTTTCTTAGCTCCACCTATAAGTCCACCAGCTATACTTGCAACAGCACCAATAGCAGCTCCAATAAATGCTTTATTACGAGGTCTATATTTAGTTTGTTCCATAAATTAATAACATTGTATATCGTCTACACTTATTCTTTTATCATCACTATAAAATACAAATCTAACAACAAAATACTTACCAACAACAAGAGCATCGTTAAGATTTGTTTTAGTAAGAAGTTTAGTATCAGGATGTAATTTACCGTTTCCTCTAATTATAGGATTCTTAGTATCAATATTAGCTACTTTATTTCTAAACCAATTAAATATCCACTGACCAAAACGATAATAAGGATGTTTATAATCTTTCATTGTTCGTTTAGGAATACTTATATCAACATAATCGGTATAACAACAATTAGTATAAATAAGAAGTCTAAGTCCACTATAATTGTCATCAGTAGCTTTATTAACAATATAAGATATATAATTTAAAACTTTATCAACATTATTATTATTAAATACAACATCAATATAAGAACAAGGTTTATTGTCTTCAGTAAGTTCAGTTTTAAATACATTCAAACTGTCATTAATAACATTTGTATAACTTCCAAATTTATTAAGATTAAAACTATCAACAGAAGCCTTATTAAGTTCATTATTAATAAAGTAAGCATTATTCTTAGTATTAAAGCAATCAGAATACCAATAACTATGAGTACTTATCCAATACTTACTATTAAAACTATAACTAATAGCAAAACGTTTTGGAATATCATCAATATTAACAGTACCAATACATATTATACGTTCGTTTCGTTCATCAATAGCAAAATTAATATCAACTACTTCATGTTTAAACAAGTTTTTAGTTCCGGGTGTAATCTCATCAAGATTATTTTCATCAAACCTATAAAGTTTATGAGCATCACTATCATAGAAAATATAACCATAGTTACTACAAACAAATTGATTAACTTTCTGAATACCAGCATAACCTCTTGTACTTGTAAACATTTCAACATAATCAATATCAAAAGCGTCAGGAATTACAAGCTGAACATCTTTATCCTCTGTTCGCATACTTGAATCACGATTAAAGATAAACATAGAATGTTCACAATGTGCAATAAGATAACCACCAATACCAACAAGATTTATAATAGCTCCTTTATTTTCAGCAATAATTTTATATTGTTCAGGTCTAAACTTTTTCCATTTATTTTCAACAGATTCATTACTAATAACATCGCTACGACGAATAGTCTTATCATATTCTGTTATAAAATTAGCATAATTATCTTCATCATAATTAGCAATAAGTTTATCAGCATAATCGTAAAAATTAGCTTTAAGCTCATATAGGTCATTGACCATAGTAGTATATAAATGAGTAACAAGTTCTACATATATATAAGAAGTATCACTATTAGAAGCTCTAAAATTATAATACTTAGATATAGGTTTAGACTTAATATTCTTAGCAAATGTAGGATATAAAGAATAACTATTCATAGTTATTCCAATAATAGGACAATGATAAAATTCAGAAGGATGATAATTCTTAGGTGGAAATTCATCATTATAAAACGTATTACCATTTGTTTTAGCAGCAGGATTTATTTCATCATAATTAACACCATATCTACTGAAATCATAAATATTATTAGAAACTTTATAATAATCATAGTTATAATTATATTTTTCATAACCATAATTATAAGTTTCACCAGCAACATAATCTACATATTTAATATATCCAAGACTAATAAGTTCTTTACTCTTCTTTAGATATATATCATCAACAATATTAAGAATAAGTCCAAAAGTTATATACTTTTCCCATTGAGTAGTACGATTATTAATATTAACATTGTTTCTACAACTTATAGCTAAAACTCCTTGTCTACCTCTATTATTACTCAAATCGTTAGGAGCATAAACAGTAATATTTTTAATAGACGTTATATAGTTTTTACTAAATACAGTAAATTTATCAATATCCCAACTATGATAAGCATCTTCAAATATCTCATTATAACTTATATCAAACTCTTCAGTTTTTTCAGTATAAAGAATATTACCGGAAATCTTTTTAACTAAATCAAATTCAGGATAGTAAGCATTAAAAGAACTATATTCGCTATTATAATAATCTCCAGCAACTCCAAGTCCAAGACCATATCCGCTAAGAAGACATTCACCAGTAAGTATAGGTTCTGATTTTTCATAACTAATAAAATAACCAACAAAACCTTCATACATAGGTATATTATCGAATACAAATTTAAAACCTCTATTGTAATAAAGATTATGACCATCGCCATTTAGACTACCTCTAAATAATCTATCTCCATTTGTATTCTTATAAAGAGCTATACCATCAGCATTAAATTTAGGAAATATGTTACAAACTCTTACATCTGATATATCATCAAATACTTTAACTATAGGATGAGCAGCACTTGTATCAATAGTTTTATACTTAGTTAAAAACTCTGTATATCTACGTTTAACATCAGCGACTTTAGTATCTTCATCTGCTTCGTAAGTAAGTTGTATTGTAGTTCCATTATCATTTGCTGTACCAAGACTAAGGACTTCATTATATTTATTAGGATTATCTATTTTGATACCATCTGTATAAGTACCATTAGGATAAACATAATGAATAAAGAAATTATAAATAGCATTATTAATAGCATATTTGGTAATCTCTGCATGAAAATCTGTATCCATTCCACTATCACTATCATCATAAACATCATCTACTGGAGCATTAAATACAGGAAATTCTACATCTTCCCAAGACGGACTTGAACTTAAATCATAAACACGAAGATTATATCTTTCATCAGTATAAGGCAATAGAGTAGTAATATTCATAAGATTACTATCATCTGTAACTTTAAGAAGATAAGCAGTATAATTATTTACATTATTAATAAGCCTCTTTGAATCTTTAACAAAAGCTATGTAAAGTTGGGATACAATACCTTGGTCAGTAGTAGGGTCAGACCATTGTCCCGGATTAAATCTATAGCCTTCAAGTCCATTACATTTAGCAGAATGAGTATTGTTGAACCAATCTTTAAAAGGAATCATCAAAGCAAAATCCTTATCAACTTTTATAACATTACCTTCAACAGTTTTATTTCTAAAACCTATAATAGTAGGGGAAACATCTATTGCTAAAGTTTTTCCAGCACTACCATGTTTATAATATGTTATACCATATTTAAGAGTAGGGTCAAAGTCACCATTATTAGGTTCTCTATCATCATTCCATTGATAAACGGTACTATATTCATTATTAAAATCTTCTACAGTTTTATCTTTATTAGGAACTGTAACAGGAAGTATATTATTAAGTTCAGTAATATTAAAAGTAAATTCTTCACCTTCTGCAGGAATTATTCTAACTTCATCTTCAACATAAGTATATTCTGTACCATAACTATAATTTGAAACATTAACAGCATTTGCACATAGTTGTAATCTTTTAAGAGCAGAGTTATACATAACTCTTACAGATTCTTTAATATATCTACTATAAGAATCTAAATCTAAAAAATCTTCATTTTCAACAGGAGAACTTCCAGAAGGAAGTTTATATTGAAACTTATATTTACGAGTAGAACCCGGATATTTAGCTTCAAGATAATCTTCTAAGAAGAAATTAGTATAAAAAAGATATAAATTAGTATTATCACAATCATATCGAAGAAGATAACCATTTACACTTCCACTACTTGTACTTTTAAAAGCACTTGGTTTTCCATTAAAAGTAGTTTTAGCTTGTCCACCATAACTATCTTCATAAGGAACCATAGTTCTTATAAATAGATTCTTAGCAACATCAGGATATGTATCTCTTTCTGTAAAATCAATAGCAGGATTACAAAACCACCATTCGGGAGGATTATTGTCTCCAACATCAACTTTATATACTTCTTCTACAATAAAATCAGATGATTCATAAGTTACACCACTCCAAGTAAAAGACGTAAATATAGTACTAAATCCTTCACTACCTACATAATCATCAAAACGAGATATAAATTCATTATTAACTTTACTAACACATAAATATCTACAATCATTATATGCTTGTGGAAGATAAGGTCTTCCATTTATCTCTTTTGTACTATCAAGAAGAACTGAATTAAGAATAGTTCGCATATCAAAAAACAAACCAACTTCTCCAGCTTTATAAGAATGAGTAGTATTACTATAAAACCATCTTTCAAATTCTACATAATCACTATCATTATATTTAAGTTTAATCTTAAGTTTAACAACATATTTAGAATTATAAACTAATTCAGTAACAGGAGTAGCTTGTCTTGTGTCAACAGCTCTTGTTTTAGCAACATTTCTTGTGGTAACAACAGCATCAGATAAAGGATTTGTTTCATTCTCAAGTTTAACAGCTTTAACTCTAATACCACTTACTACTATATCTTTAACTGTACTATTTGGATTTTCTTCTTTATAATTAGCAATATATAATCTATTATTATAATTACAAAGAGTTTTAACATTATAAACATTGAAGAAAGTACTCGTTAAATCATCAAGACTAAAATCTCCACTATTATTTGTTCCTGTAATAGTAACACGTCTATTAGTAATATTATAATCAGCAGTATTATATATTTTTATTTCACTTGCAACAGTATTAACTATATATCCAATTTGATAAGCATCATAAGAATGAGTCTTATCATTTATGGCTAAACCTAATACAATGTTCTTACTTACTTTTTCAACATCATTATTTACAGTATCAGATAATACATAACTTTCAGGATAAAAAGTATTATCATCTCCATTTTTATAACGTCTATTATAGACATATCTTTCTGCTACAAAATTATATGATTTATCATGAAGTATAATAGGATAACCAATCTTATACCAAGCAGTATATTCATCTCCTTTTTTAAATCTAATAAAGAAGTTATATACTCCACGATACATATTAACACCATTAATAGTACTATAATTAACAAGATTAAATTGTGGAATTTCAGGATTAAGAGTGTACTTACTATCATCTTGTCCATTTATATATTCAGGTTTATCAAGATTGATAATTTTAAGAGGTACATCTTCTTCAGCATTAAGTTCGGTAATACTTATAATAAGTTCTTTATTAATATTATAAGTGTAAGCACCTATAACGTCACCACCCTGCCATTTCCAATTAGTATTAATTTCAAGTTTTTCACCAGTACTTTCTTTACATCTAAAAATCTTACTAAGATTTGTGAATATAATAAACTCATCGGAACAAGCTATATATCCAACAACCTTTTCATTATCATTATACAAATCAAAGTACTGTTCAATAGCATTTTCATTTAGAATACCTCCATTAGTGTTATTGACAACTATATTGCTCGCTTGAGCCATGTCTCCACTTTCAAGAAATTCTATATCATTATCTATATCAAGTTTTTTATTTATTTCCATATCGAATGACTTATTTTAAGCTCGTCAGAGCCATTATCTCAATCGAAACTGATTAGTTCATTGACATAAAAAATATCTCTGAACACAGGTAAAAAGAAGTAGGTCTACGGCTGTCATTTGTCGGTACGCACCGAACACTCAAACAGTAGTAGCCGTTTACCACTTTTATAAGTTCTACATCAGTAACCATAGCAACTCAACGTTTAGGAAAAGTATAATTATAGAAATAACTTCTCCAAGCTGCACCATCATTATCTTCGATTTGTTTCTGCGCATCAATAATAACACCAGCCTTAGCCTTATCTTTAAGTTGCATCCATTGATAATAAGGATTAGTACCATACTGACTGGCATTAAGATTAAATACAGGATGTTTCATACCACGACAAAGCATCTTATACATACAGTAAAAACCAATAGCTTCAATCAGAATACCATTGTTAGGAATAACAGGTATATCACACTTATAATAATCACTATATTCAGTCTCAACTTCAAGAGATTCAATAGTTATATATTTAGCATCATAATTAAGTTCAATAGTATCATTACAGATAAGGACATAGTTTCTATTATCACATCCTCTACGGGCGGCAGAATAAGTCTCCTCGTAGACAATATGTTGTTCAGCAGGTATTGGACTATTATTATGAATAGCAATAGAACCATAAGTTTCTTTACCTTCATATCCTGTATCTACAACAGATACTCTTTCAGAAGCATCACAATCACATTGAGGATAAACAACACAATCAGGATTATCTCTATCAGTAGGTTTATTATAATATCCTTGACTTGCAGTGCCACCGCCCGTAGAGGATGCACAGGACGAAGCCTTATTCTTACCGACAACAGGTATTTCACAACCACGTTCATCAAAGACTTTAAGACCTTTAGTACTAATAGGACAATGACTATGAGCAAATCTATTTAGAACAGCCAATCTGCGTCTTTTAGGAACTTCATGAAGAACGTCAAGTTGACTCATAGCGTCAATAGTCCAAGCAACAACTCTCGGAATCCAATCACTACCGTCTGGATTAAAATCGTTGTCTATTTTGGCTATTATGCGCTCCACGCTTGTATTTACATTGTTCAACATTTCTAATATATTTTAAATAAGCAGTTTTATCTACCATATTATATATGGTGAGTTTACAACGTATGTCACATCTAAGATTAAGAACAGATTCTTTGTTTCCACATTCTTTAGCAATCTCTTCATAAGACTTACCACGAAGTTTATGATGAATATGTTCAACATGTTCAAATTCTATATTACGACTGGCTACATATCTGTTATTAGTAATACGTATATCATAAAAGACAGAATCTTTCCTATAAACAATATAAGGAACTCCGTCATATTTAAGTCCTCTAAGTTTATATACCTCAGCCATCTTCTTACTATATGGAGTTTTACCTTCGGCAATCAACTTAGCTTTAGCAGCATTAGTAGCTTTATAATCTATAAAATTCTTTCTTATTTTATCTGTATTATCAAATTTCCAACGACTAATCATTAGGTCTCCAAGACCATAGCCGTAATGATAAGCATAACCTTCGACACAACATTTTTGAACACCATATTGATAAAACTTGGCAACATATTCACGATATTTACTAAACGTAAGTTTAGCTCGTTTCTTAGCAAGTTCAATAGCTGTATTAAGCGTTCTACATTTCTTAAGAAGATTACAATACTTAATAATTTGTAGAAGAGCTATTCGTTCTTGTCCTTCTTGGTAAACTTCTAACTTAGAATAAACTTTATTTAGAAGAGTTTCATCAGAACTATATTGACCTATAATCCATTCAGTTTTATAATCTGTAAGTTTGATACCAATACTTTCAGATATAAAAACTTTATGTTCGGATATATATTTTCTGACACTACCTTTGACATCAGCAGCTACATTATAATCTTCTTGAAATTTAGTTATATCACTATTAGCATCTTCGAGATACTTTCTATAATAATGCTTTATTTCAATATCTGGAACCATACACGTTTATCGATTTAATAAATTATCAGTAGGAACTTCATTAGTTTCTCTAGGAACTTGAAGAAGATTACGTTTAAATATAATATCCTTAATAGAACCTATCATATCTTCGGGAAGCAAAAACTCATCATCATCAAACATATCGTCAGTATCTATATTATAACCCGAAGCATCTTTTTTACCTTCATGAGTTTCCAGTTCAATAAGATGTGGAGCTTCAAAAGCGGATTCCACAATAATACTATTAACAGCACTAAACCAATTAGCAACATCATTCTTATTAAAGAAATAGATGTATTCATTGATATAATCCCAACATGGTAGATTACACATACCAGCTAAATACGAATAAAACTTCGCAGATGCTTCTTTAGCAAAAGGAAGTTCATGATTATCAAAGCCAACAGTACGAACACTTTGAAATGGCAGATTATTAGTAAGTCTAACCGGACGTGGAACTTTTTGTTTAGTTCGTTTAATAGGCTTAATTAGAAATTCAGCACTATTATGTAAATCTCCATCCGGAACATTAATAAGACTCAACTTAACTCTTTGTTGTAGTCCTTTATCAACATATCTATTATTCTCAAAACTACGACGAATAAGCTCGTTTCGTGTATGAAGAATAGCATATTTAATGTTTCTACGTAGAGGAACATTATTAGGTTGCCCAACAGCATGAGCAATCTCTGAAATTAGTTGGTTAATCGACGCCATAGCAATAAGTTTATTAGTAAGAAGATTAGTAACTCCATTGACATATACAAATATACCTTTTTAATTGTAACAGCCAAGACTTTAACCAAAATTTATAGTCGGTTGAAACAAAGAAAGCGGAAGCCCGTCACCACGACGTACTCCCGCTCAACCTTTGGCATGAACACCTTCTTAAATTTCTTTAAAGTAATTCCATACTTTACCAATACCTGCATCTTCATCTTTAAACCAGAAGTTAATACAAGCATGAATTATCTTTTCATCGAGTTGTTCTTCATTTAATTGAGGAAACCATTCTTTGTAAAGACGAACATAATCATGATATTGTGCATTAGTAGCAACATAAACATCCCAACAAGTAATATCACGATTAATATGACGAACATGTTTTTCATAAATAGCTTTAGCATCTTCAGCAGTAAATACTTCACCACGACAAATAACACCATTAGCTTTAGTATGATACATTGAACTAACTTGATACTTAGCATACAGTTCATCAAAATGAGGTCCACGAAGTCGTTCATGGAACTCTCGCATAGCTTCCCAAAAAGTATCTTTATCATGTTTTTCAACATAATCAAATACTGGTTGGAAACCTTTAATAGCTTCTAATAGTTCACCTTGAGGTATAGATGAAACATTATAGCAATCTAAAATCTCTTTATAATTGTGCATATTATTTAGCAATTAGAGTTTCTTTAAAAGCCTTAATATCATCAGTATCAAATTCTACAGCTTTGTTTAACATTGGAATATTAATCTTAACAGTACCATTTCCAATTTCAACTCCACCAAGTACATCAGGATACTTCTTGACTTGAGCTACAAGTAGATTATCTACCATTTCATTCATGATACCCTCAATATCAATCATATCTTTTTCATCTTGTACAATCTTCAACAATGAATCAAACTTAGTAATATTATTATTAATAGCTCTGGCAATAAAAGGACGAACTACAAGAACAAAAGGATTTGTACCAGACATTTCAGATAGTTTAGCATTAGCAAAGCCAACTACTTTATCTATAATAACTTTTCTTTCAACCATACTTTATTTACCGTTTATAGATTTAATAAATTCAGCATAAGTAAGATTAGGATTAGCTTGAGTAGCTATTTGAAACTTCTTAAAAAGTTCAGCTTCTTTGTTAGATTCTTCTACAATCTTAGCTTTCTTTTCTTTAATATTCTTAAGCTGTAAATCAAGTAATTCCTTACCACGAGCAGTATTAGCAACTTTACCTTTAACAGAATTAATAAGTTCTTGTTGAATCATAAACTGTAATTCTTGTTCAATACCATTATATGTTTGGTCTTGTGCAAGAATTTGTTTTTGGTCATTAGTTAAAGATGCTATTTCTTTATCTATTTCATCCCAAACATTAACTGTTTGTTTAGCAGATAAACCGTTTGGTTGAGCGTTTTGTGCAAGTTGCTGACGAATTGTATTAAGACGTTCTATCTCTTGATTGACCGTATTAAAATAATCTTCGGGAGTAGCAACTCTTCCATTTAGAAGTGGGTCATTTTGACCAAGATTAAACTGATATTGCGGAGTCATAACGAAAGGTTTTTAATTTGGTTCATAAACAAAAAGAGTAGGAGCCGAAACTCCTACTCTAAGTAGTGTAGAATGTTTTGCTTATGCGGAAGGTGCAGGAGTCGCAGTAGTACAACCACAAGGATTATAACTACCATAACCAGTAACAACCGGAGTATTAGGCAGAACAACTTCACCAGAAATCATACGGCAAGTTCTACGCCACAAATTGAAGTCTGCGTGTTCAGCAACTCTCTGAATGTCACACTGAATAAGTTTGTCTTGATAAGGACGAGTAGCTTTCAGAACGGCAACTTCAGTACGAAGAGCACCAATTTCTCCGGCAAGTTCGTCTTTGCTATCGCGAGAATACTTATACAAATCAAAAGCATCCTGATTGTGTTTAGCATTGATAACATCAAAGCCATTACGCATAGCAGAATAAATTCCAAACATTTCTTGGTTAATAACCGAACGGTCAGCGCAACGATTAGCTTGTGCGTTATAAGCCTGTTGCCACATAGCGTTAGTAAGAGCAACAACATCTTCACATTCTTTACGTTCAAGGTATTGTTCGTTTGATGCAGTAGCAGCTACAGCCGCACCATTTCCACCAAATAAACCACAGTTACCAAGACCACCGTTGAGCAACCATAAAGCAGTACCAGCAATACCAAGTCCCAAAGCAGTTCCAGCAACACCTTTGGAAGCATACTCTTTTTCTCCTTGTTTCTTGCCATCTTCGACTTGCACGAAACTTTTGCCATCTGTCTCTTCTACGAATCTCATAATCGTTTCTTTTTAAATTAATAATTAAACTTGTTTATTGTACTCGAATACGATGCAAAGCTCGGAAAAGGACAAAATAAAAGGACATAATCACAGAATTAACTGTAACTATGTCCTTTTCAATTAGTTATCTTACATAGATAATCCCAATATGTCTAAAGCCCTTTCTTACTGCTGTACTTACGCACCTTAGCAAGAGTAGCTTCATCAAAATCTTTAAGACTCCAACTAAGTTCTTTGAAACCAACTTCTTTATGACCAGGTGGAATAATACCTAGTTTAACATAAGTATCAAAAGTACTTGGACTACAATGTAGAATCTTCTCACAAGCATATGCTTTACTGATTCTTTTGATACCTCTGTTAAGTTTAGTAAGGTCATCTATAATTTCATTTAGTTCTTCCTCATTATGATTACTATTTCCAGCATCAATGTTATTAATTGCTTCAACTAAAAGACCTCTAAGTATCTTTATCTTCAAATTCATTTTGTTTAGTATGTTTTTTATTATCTTTAACATGGCAATGTGCTGCAATTATTATAAATATACCTGCTATAATATAATAACTACTAAGTAATTCCATATCACTAATAGGTATATTAAAGTGTATATTAATGTTAACAAAACAAAGATTAACAAAATTAGCAATTATAATAATTCTATGCCAACGACAAAAACCAAATGTAATACTACAAATATAAATTAGTATAATATACAATAAAGAATTTCCAAGAGTAAAATCAAGTATGTTGCCAATCGTCGGTAACATATCAAATTTGTATAAAGTATTATTAACGAGCATACCCGCCATTTGTATGACGGGTATGAATTTAATTAGTAATACGAAGAGTTTCTTCATTACTTGGAGTTTCCCGGTTTCTTAGGTCCAGCACTACCATTTCCTTTAGTTGGTCTACCTTTAGCCATAACTTTAAGTTTTTAATTCGTTAAACAATCTGTTATTTCATACAATCGTCAATCTGTTTATATCCTATGTTCAACTTCATAAATATCGGTCGCATTATCCAACTCCAAAATATCGGAGCTAATATCGCTGAATTTACTAATGTTATCTTATTAGGATAATCACAGAAAACATAAACAGTACTAACTATTACAATAGCAACAACAAGAAGAGCACGTTTAACCCAAGTAGGAACTTTAGCTTCTCCATTAAAATAGTCTACGACTTTAATCAGTATATAAGTCAGTACATTAATAATAAACATATAAGCGAAATCAAAGTTATCAATAATTTGCTTAATTACAATATCTAAGTAGTTCATAATTTAAAAATTTAATTAATTAGTTGCCCCCCCCCTAAGAGTGAATCCTTTATTCGTAAGAATAGCACGTTCATCAGCAGTAAGATTATTATAAACAGCATCATTAAGTGTAACTACTATATTACCAGTTACAGTAGTTGCATTATTAAACATATATAAACAACATTCTTTAGTAAAATTAGGACTTGTAATATAAATAGAAGTAGAAAGGTTTTTAATCCATACTTCGGAAATAAGTTTAGCCGCATTACCATCTAAGAATTGATTAGTATTAGTGACACCAGAAGCATCAATTATACCATTAATCTTATTAAGTTTGGTACACATAAAACAAAAACCTTGTAGAGTTGTAACGTTAAGCTCATTTATAAGAGTTACTTCTTCTAATTCATAACATCTATTGAATATGTAAGAAGCATCAACAGATTGTCCCAATGTCTTAATAGTAACAGTTTTAATATAACTACAATCACTTACTAAAGAACCTATATTAGTAGCTATTGGTAGATATACTTTCAAGTCTCTAAGTGAAGTAGCAGCAAACATCATTTGAGCAGTTGCTACTTTACTAAAGTCTGTGATACCTTCTCCTGATGCAGCTGTACTTACTCCACTAAATTCAACTAAGTTATTATTAAAAGCAAACTCTCTGGCATTAACAGTAGTAAATGACCAATTACTAAAATCTACATTTCTAACAGAGATTAAAGACTTTTGGTAATTTACAGTTTGATTATCATTTGGTGGAAGACATCCATTAGCATAGATAATACCACCATTATTGTTATCTCCAACCAACTGGTACAGAGTTTTAGTAGTATCATGATTACTCACACTTCTTTGAACTACTTTAAGTAATTCATCAATAAGGTATCCAAGTGATTGAGAATTAAGATAATCTTCTATAACTCCAGTTCCACCGCCCCCACCTTCAATGGCTGCAATTTTAGTAGGATAATCAGCAAATTTAGCATCACCAACTGTAACACCTTTAGCTTCAATGGCTGTTTTTATAGCAGCTTTAGTTTGAAGTAATTTATTAAGTTTATCAGCAGTCGTTCCCATTATATAACTTCACCATTAATATTATCTAATATAGTATTAATATCTCCAACAACAGCATTAATCATTTCAGTAACTCTCGCTTCTGTTACTCCACCAGTGCCACCGCCCGTAGGGAATGTATAAATTACATCTGATAAGTTAGCTGTTTGTTTATCTTCACTAACAGCAGTAACTTGTCTAACAGAACCGGTAACATCAATAACACAGTCATTAAGAGCAAATCCACTAATAGCAGGTAATATTTTACTTAAACCAATTTCAGGTCTATATGCAGCAGAATAATTTTCAAGTGTAAATACACATCTACCTCTATCAGTTCCACCGCCACCACCAGTGCCATCAGCACCTCTTGGTATAGTAAAATTAATTAAGTATTTAGGATTACCACCTTCATCTACACCGTTGAGTACAACCGTAACAATAGCAGCAGTACCAGCAGCACCTGTGACAACTTCTCCCGTTTCAAATACTGGAGTTTTACCAGTAAGACCATCTTCACCTTTTGCTTTAACTCCTGTGTCAACAGCGCCAATCATCCAGTTACCATTTTCTCCAATAGTAGGAGTTAATCCATTATCGCCATCAGTACCATTAATACCTTTAGGTATTTTAAAAGCAAAATTGAATACTTTAGAAGTATTTGTTCCTGTGGCTGTAACTACAACGCTCGGAGCAACATCTGATGCAACAGCTTCAGCAGAAGCAGTAGGTTCTCCAAATCCAGCAGAAACACCATCATCTCCATCAATTCCATTAGAACCTCTTGGTATTCCAAAATCTACTTTGTAAATAGGATTCCCACTTGGGTCTGCCCCGTCTGCACGAACATCGGCAGTAGCATTTCCACCAGCGGCAACAGTAGTAACATTACCTATCTGCATAACAGGAGTTTTACCGTCTTCTCCACCACCACCGCCGCCTGTTGGTATATTAACTGTTACAGGAGTAGAACCATTATATGTAGCTTCTACTGCACCTGTAAAAGTAAGAGTAGCCATAGTACTACCACTACTATCAGGATAAGTAATCCAACTAACACCATTCCACCAAAATGGTTTATTCATATTAGTATCCCAATAAATAAATCCAACATCTTTATTTGTTAAAGTTGGTCTATTAGTTGTAGTTCCTATATTAGCAATATCTGTATCATATATTGGAGCAAAAATACAATAAATACCTTCTATTCTAATAAGTTTAAAATTATAATATTTATCAGCTTTCAATCTCATATAATTCCTTATTCCACCCATGAGTTTCATAGTAGAAGCAAATGATATAGTAGTATCAACAGTTGGAATAAATATAATATCTACTGATTGAAAATTACCTAAAATGATTCCAGAAAGATTAATATAAGTATTATCAGTATCACTTTTAATAATTATTTGATTAGCCGTTGAATTAATATTAAGTCCGTCTAATGTAGTAGGAGCTTCTTCATTAATAACATCAATTAATCGATTAGTACCATATCTAACTTTAGAATTATATTTATAAACAGTAGGATAAACTTTATAATTACTATCAGCAGCAGCAAACATAGCATTGTTACAATCTATAAATCTAACAATACCTTGTTTATTTTCTGAACTTGTAAACCAAATTCTAAGTTCTTCTCCTTTTACATCATAAAAATCAAGTCTTTCATCTTCTTTTAATACTCCAATAAAAGAATTAGTTATATATTTTATATATCCTGTAACAGTAGCAATAGGTCTATAATTATCGTGGTCTAAACGAACAAATCTATTATTTTCATTATTAGATAATATAGTAATATCCATATTGAAATTAACATTCTCTCTATGTTCATTAGCACCTACCCAAACAATAGGTTCAATAACAGAAGTTGTATGTTCTGGAACAAATACTTTAGCATTAAACGATATATTATAATTTTCAGTTCTATCTGCTAAATGAGGTGCAATAGTAGATGAATAAGTTTGAACCAATACACAAAAAACATTAGTATTTGTAGAACCAGTATCTTCTACAATAATATCAACATTTTTACAATGAAGATAATCCGTAGTAGTAGCACCATCGCTTAATAAAACATGACAAGATGTTCCAACTGGATTTTTACCTTTAACATGAACCTTACTATTAGATAATCCACAATAATAATTTCCTCTATGAACATTTTCATAAGTACTAAATAAATCATTATTATCGCCAATTTCTATAGCTATCGGATACCCAACTTTAGTAGCTTTTACTTTAACAATAGAATCACAAAATCCTCTACCTATATTAGTATTATTAAAACTTCCACTATAAAGTCCTCTACCTACATTTATTACTTCAAAATTAAGATAAAAGTTTTTACATTCACCTAAAGTTCTAATAAATATTATACCTTTAACTTTATCTACTATTTCAGCTTCATATTTCCATTCATATGTAATATTATTAATATTTACATATGAACAATTAGTAAAACGAATAAATTCATATAGTTTATCATCTATAGTATCATATTCTATTATATCATATATTTTAGCACCATTACCATTAATTATAAAAGAATTACAATTATCTATTTTGATAAATCCATTAGCATATCCATTAGGATTAGTAGTATCTATATTATAAGTTTTATTTTCAAGTTCTATTTGAACATTATTAGCAGCAATTGTAAATAACCAATGTATGACTTTTGTATCATCTTCTGATTCAAACCATTTAGCATAGGCTATTGTATTATTAATATTTCCAAGTGGAATAATATTAATAAATTTACCATCAGTAATATGAGTTTTATTAAATGTAATTGTACCATTAGATAAACTACCTCCATCAAATTGTAATATACAATTTTCAGGAATAGAAATAGTTATACCATTTAAATCATAATCATATTGAATAACATAAATAGTATTAGCGGTATTAATCATACTTTGAGTAAGAACATTTTTACCACCTACAATATTTTTACGAAGATAAACTCTACCTAATCCACTAAACTGATTTGCGTCATAAGTTTTATTAGCAAATTTAAGTTTGTCATCAACTACGGTTATATCTTCTTCGTCTGCATTATTAATATAATTGTTAGTTATATTATTAGTAACAGTAAATTTATCAATAGGTACAAGTAAAGACCAAGTGGCTCCATTGTTATAACTTACTTCAATACCTTGTTCTGTAAGTCTAAGTTCAGGAGTAATACCATCATCTCCATCATTACCATCGTTTCCGTCAGTACCATCTTTGCCAGCAGGTATTCCTAAATCAATACGATATATGGGATTACCTTGAGCATCATTACCAGTATAAACAACATCAACAGTAGGAACACTACCGCTCGGTAGAGGTTTGGCATCCCCAGCAGTTAATATTGGGGTTTTACCATCTTTTCCTTGACCACCTCCACCTTCTTCAATAAGTTTATAAAGTTCCCGATTAATTTCATCTTGGAACTTCTTTGCACATCTATCAAAAACTTGTTCAGCAAAAACAGCTTTACCATTCTTGTTATTCCAAATAGTTTGAGATATAATAAAATGTGCTTTATCTTTAAGACATCTGTCCATATTAAATCACATTAAAATATTCCAATTATAATGCCAATTATATCAGCATAAATATCTTTAACATCAAACTGTCCTTTTCCTAATTTCTTATCAATAAGAAATTCTTTAATAGCAATAGAAATAACAGCTGTAATAACAATAGCAAAAAACGTACCAACAATAGGTTTAAGAATTGTCATTAGTACAATACACACCAATATGTGTTTCAACTTATCAACTTGGTTGAAAAAGTCTTTCATTAAATTAAAGAATTGTTTTAAGTCCATCTTCTCCATAAGTTTCACAATCATATCTCATATTAGTAGTAGGAACTTGTTCTTCAGTATAAGCTTCAAACTTAATACGTTTAACTTTCATAAGAGCAACATCCCAATTAGCATGAACTCCAGACCATGTTCCCCACTCACCAAATATAGCCGCTTTATCATAAGTATTGGCACTTGGAAACCAACAACCAATAAGCATAGTCATAGGATTAAACGGAATAAATGCTTTACAGATAGCAATCTCTTCATCATCAATCAAAAGACGAGTATATTCATTAGTCCAATCAATAGACCATTTATGATATTCACCATCATCATAATAATGTTCAGCATATTTAACAGCAGCTTGCAAATCAAATTTACCAAGAGGAGTTCTATTATTAACTGTAAGTTCGTCAAGTCCTAATCTTGAACTGGCAGGAGTTCCATAAACACCACAACCATCGTTCCATTGTTCAGCCATCCAATTATTAAAACGGCAAGAACGAGTATTAGCACCATAATTAACTTCGTCAATAGTATCCATAACTTTAACCCATTTAAGTCTATCACTTCTAAGATAAGCATTAGAACTTTGAGGATTAGTTTCAGTTACAGAATCAATAACAGATTTAGAAGCTTCCCAATCAAGTATCCAAGTACCATAGTTTTCTCCAGCAGCAGTACATCCAATCATTTGACGCATACTAAGTCCTGGAACATACCAATAAATACTTTGGTCAATATTAGGATTAACATTAGTTCTATACGGAGTATTTTCAGAACCAAGCTCCATATCAATCTCGTTATTAATAACTACCCAAGTAGCACCATATCCAGTCTTAACACAATGAGCATAATTATAACCATTAACTCCTTCTTCTGTCCAAAACTTAAAAGTCTTATCATAACTATATATTTCCTGATAATGAAAATACCAAAGACAAATAGCAAGACCAACCATACCTTTAGGTACTTGAAACCAACAATCAAACATACCATAAGGATGATAATCAACAGATTGAAGAAGTCCACCAACTCTTGTAGAACGTTGTTCAAGAGGATAGGGGAATGTACTTGGACATTCAATTATATCAACAGGAAGTCCATAACCTTCAGCACCAGCAGGAGCAACAGCAGGAACGGGTCCTCTATATTTATCTCCATGTTGTTCAAGTATAAGACACTTTTCTTTACTATTAAAATAAATCAATGCACCATGAGTACCACCGCCCATATTACCACCCCAACGTTTTTGTTTAGCATAATAACGTTTCTTAAGTTCAGTAACAGCATTATTAAAATTATTCTCAAAGTCAATATCATAACTAACTTCAGCGGGTGACATTTTGATAGACTTAATAGTACGATGAGTAGTACTAAGAACATCAGTTCCTGACATTACTTTAATATCCACTTCTCCTACGGGGAGTCCATCCAATAAGAAACGAACAGTTGCGTCTTTCATTTCAGTCATTGCAGAAGTTGGTATTACAATAGTATTATTTTCTCCTACACATTCAAGACTGGGCATCTTTTTATATCCACCACCAAGACTTTCAAATACAGTATTATCAAGATATTGATAAGGATTTCCCCAACTATCATTTCCTGTAATAGTAGCTTTATTAAAACCAACTCTTGACACAACATAAGAAGCATTATTCATATTAGCGTTTAATGGCTTACCCATAAAACATTGTGCTTCGTCTTCAATTGTACCATTAAGTTGAATATTAGATAAAAGTAATCCACCAACAGGGTCTTGAATTGTATCGCCAGTTTTAGTAAAAGTCAAAGCAGTTCTTGTTCCAGCAATATGCCCATTAACTCCAGAATCAATGACAAAAGGAGCAGAAGGTATATCTGACATAATACTGCTACCATTAACTTTCAAATCTTTAATAGTAACAGTTCCTGTCATTGTCGTTCCCCCGTAGAGGAATACAAGAGAATAACCAACAGCTATACCATAAGCCGCATCATTAGGAACAGTATAAATAATCTTTTTATCAGTACCAGCACTTATAGGAATATAATCAGTATGTCCTTTAAGTATAGGATTGTTTTCAGGAGTATTATCAATATATTGATAAGTACAATACTCAACACAAATACCAAGACTATTATCGGCAACATTTGTTGTAGCGTCATAAGTTAATTCTAATGCAACAGGTTGTTTATTACCTGCATCATATAACTTAGCTTTAGAATCAACATCTCCAATATGCGCTCCTGAACCAATAGGAATAGTTCCATTTACATAATTAGTCGAATCTGTAATAGAAGCATAAATAATATAATTACTCTTACAAACAAGTATAAGAGTGTACCATTTATTCTTCTGAATACCAGTAAGTGTTTGAGTATTACCAAAAGCATTAAAATTAATAGTACTACCATTTACGTCAATACCAATATACTTCTCTGTTGTACCATCATTAAAATTAAATAGTTTAACAGGACCTTCATGAGAAGCATCAATATAGAATTTAATAAATACAGTATTTCTTTCAGTAGCTTCATTAGTAACTTTAAATAAGTCTTTATAATGAATATTCATAGAAGCACCCAAGTCAGGAAGTTTCTCATTAACATAATCAATAGGAAGAGCAATGTAATGGTCTTTAGTTATTTCGCAACCAACATAAGTTTCAGCTTCATTATCTGAACTTGTTCTCATACTAAAATGATATTCTTCTTTATTAGTTTGATAACCATCAGAAGTCCAAAGTGAAGATAATATATTATCAAATGATTTGGTCGAGTAATCCATTGGAAACATCCATTGCACTAAAGATTTGTCCGGATATAGCCTTGCTTTAACATCAGGAGCATCTAATAACATAATTCTACCATTCCATTCAACAAGTCCTATAATTGGATTCTTACCGATAGTAGGAACGATATTAGTACGAAAGGTAAACAGCTTTTCTTTTTCTTGTTCTCTATGATATATCTTAATAGTATAATCAGTATCATCCGGCAATTCGCCAAGTTCTATACCATCTAAAACACCAGTGCTCGGCACTGTTATATTAGTACCGAGCGGAATGAAATCACTATCTGATGTTTTCTTATAAGATATATCTATATGCTGTTCTTCAGTAGGAACGTTAGTAAATTCTACACCTGTAAATACATATCTACATGGTATATGTTCTGTTTCATTAACATTAAGAATCTGCAATAGAAGTCTTTTATTATCACTTGTACCAACTTTTGCATCTGTAATTAGATAACCTACACGTCTATCATAATCAAGAAAATCAGTAGTAGTACGAAAAACTTCTTTAGATTCAACAGCTACAGATTCTCCATCAAGGATTTGATTTCTAACTACTATTAGAATCACATTCTTTTTAGGTTCAACCTGTACACTAAGAGTATTCATAAAATAATCATAATTAGGATTAGGAGCTTCTACAGAAGCACCACTACCATCAATAATGTTAGTCTTTGCTTCTATAATCCTAAGTCCTTCGCTAAGAATAACTTCTTCAGCGGATTCATTATCTTTATAAGATACTCTATAAGTATATTCTGAAAATTCAGGAACAGCCATAGTATAATCTTTATATTAAGGAGCAACTAAACTTCTAAGTCCAGATTCAGGGAATGATTCACCTAAAGTCATAGGTTCAGAATCAATCCTAGTAATAGTACCATTAAAGTTTACCTCATCTCCAACATTATATTTTTCCCATTTAACTGATTCAACTTCCATTTGACAGATTCCCCAATTAGCTCTTGTGCCAGCCCAAGTACCAATAGAACCTTCGGCAGTATCATCAACTCTACTAAGTGTTCCACCAGCAGCAACATGAATACCATCACTGTCTTTAACACCAATAGCTGTTTTAGTTACATTACCTTCTTCGTCAGTAGTACTTGTATATACAGCAGGCATAGTAGGAAACCAACCAGCAATAGTAAGTTTCATTTGATTAAATGGAATAAATCCACGATTCTCACTAACAACAACATCATCAACTAATAACAGAGTTCTACTTGGTAACCAAACAATACTCCATTTATGAAATTTACCATCAGCATAACCATTAAGATTATTAGCAAGATGAAGTAATTGAGAATGATATTCTTCTTTAAGTATATCAGTATCAGCTTTGCCTTTATAAACTTCTTCGGCAGTATATTTAATAACTCCGTTTTCATATACAGGAGCAGCCCAACCTGAACCTGTTTCACGTTCTCCAATCCAGTTATTGAATTTAACATTCTGAAAACTTGGTTCATATCTTGGAATTATAACTGGACCAACTTTAGTCCAACTAGATTTAGATTTAGGATTACTAATGTTATTAAGTTGAAACAAACCTGTATCAGCTTCACTGCCATTTTTTACACCTATAACTAAATCAGTAGTTATAACATCCATATCAAAATAACATTGAGAAAGTATATCCCAGCTATCAAGAACTCCATTAGTTAATTGAGATGGAAGCTCAATATCAATTTCATTATTAACAACACGATAATAACCATCTTCTCCATTACCTTGAGCATTACGTTGAACATAAGGTTCAAGATTATAACGATAGTCAGATTCAGATATTTCAATATAATGGAACAGCCAAATAGCAGGACATACACCCCAACAACCAATAGGAAGTTTAAGATTTACATCAGCCCTACCATAAGTAAAATAGTTATTACTAACTAATGCTGTACCAACACGAAGATAATTCTTATTAGTTCTAATGTCCCAAGCATTAGCACTATAATCAACGTCAGCTCCATATCCTGTATAAGGACTTACATCAGATTCTTTATTAACTCCTCTTACAGTACCAGTATATTTATCACCATGATTCTCAAGAACAAGATTACCTTCTCCATTAAAATAAAGATTATGTCCATTTACACCACCGTTATAACCACCCCAAGTACCATGTTTGGTAAAGAAGTATTGGGCAAGATGTTCAATAGGATTGTCTACATCTTTAAATCTAAGTTCAAAAGATTCTTGAAGGTAATTAGCAACACGACAAAGAGGTTCAATAGTAACCATTTGGTTAGTAGTAGCTTTCTTGTATGTATAACCATTAAAAGTCTTACTTGCAAATGTATCACCATTTACGATTATACTTGCAGTAACTTTAGTTATAGCATTAGATTTAGTAAGTTTAGATATAATATCAGGGTCAATAAGAAAGCTACCTTTTTCAGCAGTAATAACAGAAGTAAATTTACTTTCTTGATTAATAGTTTCAGTTGTAGAATCATCATAAGTTACTACAAGTCTTAGCTTAGGAGTAAACTTTTCAGGATTACAAACTTTAGATATAAAACTATCAATATTTCTTATACCACCAGCAGCTTTACAAAGAACAACTCCAATTGTGGTTTCATCTCCAAATAAGAATGGAGTAACAACATTAGCTATAAGATTGTTAAAAATTACACCAGAAACAGTAGATGATTGTAGTGTAATATTATGGCTAACAATAGCATCATCAACAAAATTATAAATTGTAGCAGAACTTGAACTTAGTTTAATATAATACCAAGTATCTTTGTTTATTGCAAAACTTGTATCTACATGAGTATTTACTGTACCAGTTTCATCAGTATATTGATTACCAATATAACCAGTAGTACCATTATTTCTAAAAATAAGTTTCCAACAATCATTCAATTCGTTAGATAGATTTTTAGTTTTACTTGTATCGTAACCACAAATAACAGTATCAGTAGGACGACCAGTAGCTTCACTTTCTATAAGAAAATAAAAACCTATATCAAAACCTTTATCTTTTACATCTTGTGCAGAAATACCACCACCGCCGGCTTCCATCCAATAAGCGTGCCAAGCTTCATATGTAGAACCATTAAATTTAAGAGCAGGAAAAGCAACCATACGTTTAGTTCCATCACCGGTGTTATTAAGATAAACACCCATAGCGGAAGTATTATGTACGTCAACTACTTTCTTCCAATTACCATCTTCACTTGTAGGAGTATATTTATCATTATCATCAGTAATATAATTCATAATACTACCCCAATTATCGGTATCAATACTTACTCCTTTTTTAGCATTCATTTCATAATAAAAAGTACATTCTTCAATAGTAGGAATTCCTACTTTATCAAGACCGTTAATAAACCAGTCATAAATCTGTCCCGGCATTAGTACTTTATTATAATAAGGACTATCGCTAAGAGCTATATTACGACCTGTCTTAAATTTGAAATTATAATTCTTATTACGACTATCAACAATACGAATAACATAAGTTCTATTTTCAACAAGATTAGTTAATACAAGTTTATCACTTTCAGACGTTGTTCCGTCAGGTTGAATAAGATATTGTTCACGGAGCGTAGTCCAGCCAGTATCAGTATTCCAATCATCTGTATAAACTTTGTACATAATCTTAAAATATTGGGAAGTCCCAAGCCGGACTGCAAAATCCAACTTGGGAATCCAATATTTAATAGGTATAACATCTTTTACTGCCATTGTACCTATAATTGTTATTTCATACTCATCATTCTTACATCACGAATGTCAGTAACAGTTGGTGCTGTATCTGTAAGAATAGTACCATTAAATTTAATCCATTTACCGTCTTGATACTTCAAATAAAGATTACCAAGAGTAGCATCAACTACCATGTCTTTAACAACAGCAGAAGGAAATAAAGCATCAAGGTTAGTATTAGTATCTTCACTAATATTGTTACCAACAAACAAAGTGTAGCCGCCCGTAGAGGAACCACCGCCACCTGTATTCTTAGCAACAAGATTTGCATCTTCGACACCAGACTTAAACCAATATTCAACTATTTCAGAACCAACATTTACACCAACAGTAAGTCCTTTACTTCTCTTAGATTTTGGTATAGCAGAAAGAGCAGCAGCAGTACTTACATAAGGACCATATTTCATATCTACGTTAGGAAGCGGTTGATAATTTTCATCAACCGCCTGATTGTCTAACAAATTACTAATAGCTAATCCAGCCATATGTTATAAGTTTTTTACAGTTATACGAATATCTTCATTAAGAGCACCACCGGGCAAATATAAGAAGAACATAGTGTACTTCTTACCATCATATTCCCCAGCGTCAAAAGGTTGTTTATAAGAACCATCTTGAGTAGTCTTATCCCAAAGAACACTAATAAGAACAGTTCCAAATTCAGAATGAATAAGTTCCATTTCTTCTGTAGGAATCAAAAGCCAATGAACATTTTCAGTCTGTCTAATAGTAAACATCTGTTCAGCGTTTCCAACAATTTCCTTATCTGTATGAGGAAGTGTCATAAGTTCAGTAGCTTTCTTAGATTTAAATGCAACAGCTCCAGCAGAACCATCAACATTAGTACTACCATAGAACATAGTTGCTCTCTTTGGCGGTGCTACACAATTAACAGTATAAATATTAGAAACATAAATGTTACCATCTTCATCTTCAATAGTAGCTTTCCATTTATAAGAATTACCAACAGTCATATCAATACTCTTAGTACTGAAACTTGACGGACTATCAATAGACAATCCCTCTGCAATAACAGTATCAGAAGTACCAATATAGATAATCTTTAAACTATTAGGTTTAGCTTTCTCTTTGTTAGTAATAGCAAATGTAGCTCTATCATAAGTTACTGTTTGAGCACCTTCAATATTAGAAGCAATGTTAATAGCAAAGTTAACAATAGATGGTCTATCAGCTTCTGTAACTCGGATAGTATATTCATTAGATTTAAATTCATTTCCCTCTAAATCTTGAACAGTAGCATACCAAGTATAAGTATCGCCAACTTTGGCATCAAAAGAAAACTCTGTAAAATTAACAGGACTAGTCAATGAAAGCCCTTCAGCAATAATAGTATTAGTATTTTTAAATACAATACCAAGACTATCAGGTTTAGCACTTTCAAGATTATCAATAACAAAAGTAGCTTGACTAACTTTTGCAGTTTGATTACCTTTAAGGTCTGTAATATTGAGTTTAAAACTACTAAGAGCAGGACTTACATTATCCTGACAAGCAAATTTAAGCGAAGCATTAATATAATTAATAAGTAAGTCTGCTTTCTTATACTCGCCAAGTTCGTAAGCACAACAAGCAGCTTGAAACATATTCCAACAGTTAAGAACTTGTCGATTAATACCTCTACAAGTAGAAGCACAATCTTTAAGTAAATCTACTCCTAAGTCAGTCATCTTAACAAGCAACTTAGTATAGACACATTCATACTTAGCAGGAACTACTAAGTAGATATAAGTTCCGTCTACATTTCTAATCATGACTGTACAATTAAACGATTATACATTTCACTGACATTTTCAGCTTGTTTATCAGTCAAGTCATCACAATACACATATTGCATATGCATAAGTATAACAAGAGTATGATATTCACATAGCATTCCATCAGTTAATACAAATCCATTATCTTCTAATTGAGCAATATTAGCTCCATTATCAACAACAGTTTGTTTTACTTTCTCAAAATCAAGAGTAACCATATCTATTTATCTAATTATGGTATTAGTCATATGAGTAACATAAGATTGGAACTTAAGATTAATCTTATTAGTAAAGGATAGAATCTTATCTTCTTTTTCCAGTTTACTATTATAGATAACATCAAGTATATCTTTTTCAATAATTTCCATCCAATCTTTATTAAGAGCATCAGAAGCCTTAACACCATTTATTTTATATAAAGATAAAGTAGCATAAACTGAATAAAATTCTGCATTGACAATATTATGAACATTTCCAATAACAGTATCTTTATTAGCTTCAACATGATTATTAATAATAGTCGTAGAAACAAAATTAATAAGTCTCATACCGGAAGAAAACATTGTATCTTCAATAGCAGCTTTACATTTATCTTTATCTTTATCAATAATGTTTTTAGTAATATCAGTAAGAAAAGAACTTATACTATTAATAGACTTAGTAAGTTCAGCACTAAGTTTTAATTGTACGTTCTCTTTTCTATTATCTATAATCTTAGTTATAATAAGATATATAGCTACAACGATAGCAGGTGTAATACCTTGCGCAAGAGCTTCCTCTATTAGTTCCATTTGGCACAAACTAAAAAGAGAAGCTGCCAATATTAACAATAACATTAATATCAGTAGCTTCTCTTAGTTAATTAGTATTAAAACTTTCTTCTTGTTTTAGATTAGCCACCTACTTCAGCAGGCACTTCACCACCGGCAAGAATGTCGAGAATTGTATCCATAGTAGCAATTGCAGCAGAACCAGTAGGATAAGCTATCTGGATAATCTGATGAACAACTTCGTCACGAGTTTTCATTTCACGCGGTTCAGCAAAACGAAGAGTGTAGATAGTAAATCCTGCATCAGCTTTGTCAGGTTGAGCCAACAGATTAAGCGGATAAGCAGGATAGATACCTTCGAAGTCATTATAAGTATATTCAAACCCAGCATCGGCAGCAGCTTTGTTAGCCAAATCTTTAACGTAAGCAGCATCACCATAAGCAGGAATACCGTTTGCGCTAACTGTAACAGCTGTACCCATCAAACCGTCGGCAGGAACAATAGCATAATCTTTGCCAGCTTCAACAGCAGTGATAGTAATTTTAGCACCATTAACAACTGCCTTAACACCATTACCAATAGTGTTGGCATTGATATGATTTGCAATCTTTTGTGCAACATCGGCAGCAGTAGGAGCAGCGCCGGTATGTACAGTAGATGTCCATTTGTTACGTTCATTGAACTTCAAACCTTTCTTTGCTACAATGACTGAATAATCATTATACGCTTCCACAGTACCAATCGTAAGTTCGGCAGAGAAAGTAGTAGCAGCAGAATAAACACCTTTGGTAAAAGTGAAATTCTTTTTAAAGATAGGATAAAGAATCTGTCCAAGTGTTGTGTTAGGATTCTTCCAGATAATGTTGCCGCGACCTACAAGTTTAGCAGCACTAGCAGCATCTTTTACAAGAGTTTCAACACCATTCTCCAAATACGTAATAGCAACCTGCCCTGCAGTCGTAAGAGGAACTGCGGTTGGATAGGCAGCGTTGGCGGCTAAGATAAATTGTCTCATAAAGCCAAATTGTTTTTAGTTAATAAGTTAAGTTTGACTTCCAGCATCACCTTGCTTACTACTTAAACTTTGAAGATAATAATTAACAGCGTCAGTAACTATATCCTTATGCAAATGTTCAGGTAAGTCACAATTAACACTATTTTCAGGATTTTCTTCATCAAGAATAACCGTAGCAGGTTTTCTTATATAAGTATAAATAATAGCATTAGGTTTAACTAGTTTGTCAGTTGTTCCTGTGTAAACATCAACAACGAGATTTGCTTCATTACCGGCAATAGCAACAACAGGAAAACGCTTTGTCGGTCTATTACAAAAATCATCAAGAGTATCAAAAAGAGATTCACGTTCTACAAGTCTACAATGTACTACATCATTATCAGAATACATACAATCGAAACCAGTATAAAGATAAACGGAAGTGCTATCAATAATCGCACTATAAGGTTCATATCGACTACCCGTTCCTTTGATATTTTCTTCTGTAATTTTACCATGAGTATAAAGAGTATATAGACCGTTAATCGAACTTACTTTAGCATTATCCCTTGTAACTTTATCGGGAAAGCCCGTTCCAACATTCTGACGAAGTATGGAACGAGCTTTCGCATTAATGGCAAAGTTAATGCAAATATCAATATTTTCAGAGAAGATAGCACGAGTAGTTTGAATACCCATTTGCTGTCCAAGTTCTCTGAACGTTACGTGCATCTCCTCTATGTTCATATTAAATATACTTTAGTTTATTCTTAAACGCAGCAAGTACATTATCATTATCGGGGTTACGTGCCCAAGCAATAGCTTCTTTCATGTTGCTACCAATAAACTCACCGTCAGCAGTAGTTATGTTCTGATTCCATTGAGAACGAACAAATTCGCCACGAGAAATAAGAAGTTCGATAAGAGATTTAACTTTGACATCCTTATCATTTACAATCTTATTGAATTTAATTGGTTCAGCAATACTGAATTTGTCGAGTTGAGTTTCCTTGTCGATTCTCTCATTTTGAAGTGAGTTAACAACAGGCAAACCAGCACTAACACAGTATTGAATATAAACAGCATCAAAGAGGTCGTCATCTCCAATAACTTCAACGTAGTTACGTTTAGCATTGTTAATCTCTTGACGAAGTTTCTGTTGAAGTTCTTTTTCTTTCGTATCGTCACGGAAGTAAAATCTTACATAAGGGTCACTATTAATAATAGCCGTATCCTTAGCAATATCTCTGTAAAGAAGACAATGACGATAAAGGATATAATCAGATATGTTAATAGGATTACCATAAGCATACTTCTCACTCTCAAGATTATTAAGAGCCATAACCTTAGCGTCAAGAGCTTTTTTAAGTTCTTGAAGATTCTGGCGATTAGCTCTTCTATATTCTTGTTCAATTTGTTCTTCGCGAGCCTTAAAAGAAAGATAGTCACGTTTGCGACGATATTGAAAAGAACAATCAAAAGTTACTCCGAGTTCATCAACATGAACCTGAATGTTATTCAAATACTGTTTAAGACGAGTAATGAAACTCTCATTGTTAGGAGAAAGACCAAGAAGTTGTGGAAAGTAAGCTTCAACTTCAGCCCGGTTAGCGGAAAGAACACGTGAACTACGAATAGAACTACCAATAAAATCTCTACGCTTAGGAAGAACTTTATCATTAGCTTTACGATACAAAGAATAATTCTGAATCAAAGCGATGGTAACAGTACGTCTCTCGGTATAAGGTTTATCGAGTTGTTCGTCCTTTTCTTCTTTAGCAGTTTTAACTGGCTCATTTTTGTTTTCATCTCCTACGGGGGAACTCCCTGTTTCTCCACCAGCCTTTAAAGCATCAGTAGCTTCTTTATTTTCAGCTGTTCCAGCATTTCCAAAATCCATATTAATAAGTTTTTAAAGATTAATTAAAGTACACATTCTAACATGAACATCTTCGTAGAGTTGTCCACTTGCAGACCACGAGAACCTTTAACTTCAAAACGGCTCATATCAATTTCAGTAGCAATAAAGTTACTGTCAGATACACCCCAAGAAGCAGGAACATCCGTCATACCTTTCAAGACTTTAGCCTTATAAACTTGACCTTTCTGTCTTACTTGACGAACATTCTGATGTCCCTTATAAGAAGAGAAGTCAATAAAGCAAGCCTGATGAGAAGTCATAGGATAACCAGTACGAGGATGAATATAGCCATTCTGTTTTGCAGCTTCGGCAGTAGTTCCCTTGTCAAAGAAAGAACAATGTTTAGCTGTAATAGTATGACCATCTACGGTCTTATACTTACGGAAGTAAGCACCGTATTCAAGATTGTCACCACTACCTTGAATTTCTTTATCACCAAGAGGAGTAAGGAAACCATTCTCTTTAGCATCCATCTTCATTGCTTCGTCGAAGTCTTCCAAGAATCCCTTACCGCCCATAAGAACGATATTCATCTTGCCACTGTCTGTATCACGGTCAAGAACATCACCAACAGTTCTCTTAAGTTTGTTCAAAGTAAGATACTCACCATAAGTATCATAATTACTTTCACGACAAATCTCAAGCATACCGGCAGTGTGAGGAATTGGCTTACCGTTATCACGGTCTTTCATTGTAATTGTACCGTCAGCAAGACGATTGTACTGTGCCATCCACAGACGTTCCTCTCCAAGAACTCTCATGTGAAGATTGAACTGGCGCATCTCTTCGTTAATCCAAAGACGATTCTTTCCACCACCTTCACCTTCAAATTCATATTCAGTGATAACATTGGCAAGATTACCGGCAATTTCTTTACTATGACGATAGAACTCAAGTTGACTCATCATCTTACCCGGTCCCATAGTATTAGAACGGTTACCCTTAGAATAAGATTCAGAAACCGTAGGAGCAGTCAGTGACCAATACTTACCCTTAGCAAGAAGAGCAGGGTCAACGAAAGCTTCAGGATTAGCTGTATCAAGTTTCAAGATATAACCATAACCATAAGCCGATTCGCCAAGGTCTTTTTGAATACGAACAGCAGTCTTACCATCCGGAGCAATCAAACCATGTTGTTCAATAAACCAATGGGTAGAGAAATGAATTTCAAATTCAGTACCACCAAGACCGGGTTTAGAAACCGCAGTATTGAAGTAAGTAACAAAGTCAGTAAATTTGTAACGTCCCATTGTTTTCCAAGTCCATTGAACAGTATCAATATCAACAACACCACCAGCACCTTGTCCCTCTGTCATAAAACTAAGAGGGAAACGGTCATCGTCAAGACCATAATTATAAGTTAGAAAACTGTTAATTTCAACAGGTTTCTGCAACTGTAAATATGCGATAGATTCTTCATTAGAATAACCTCTATCTTCATAATTACCAGTGCTAATAACACGCATTTTATACATACACGCACTAAAATTTTGTTAAGTACTAATAGCCAAATTTATTTCCACCACCATTTGGCTTAGAGGTGGTCGGAGGTATTATACGAGCTGTACGTCTGCTATTTTCTTTAGCTCTTAACCGAAGTGTATTAACTTCCTGTTCTTTAATAGCTAAATTAACTAAGTCAGCATAACTACCACCTGTGAAACGAAGATACGCACGAAGCAGTGAATCATCACGTCTTTGTTCAGGAGTCATTTGAGCAAGGTCATTAGTATAACGACTGTTACCTTGTTGGTCTACTTGATAAACGTAGTTAAAGAAATCAGTAGGAGTAGCAGCAATCTTCTTTCCTTCTTTATTAATAATAATTGTTTCGGGAATCTGATAACCAGCAATCTTACGACTCTTAATAACTTCTTGAACTCCATTCCAATATGCGTCGGATTCTTGTTGCTCTCTAATTGCGGCTTGGCGAGCAGCTTCAGCTCTTTCTTCTTTAGCCTCGTTGTCAGCATCAATAAGTCCTTGAAGTTCATCCTGTGCAACAGTAAACAACGTACCTTTATCTTTATGATATTGGATATAGTCATCTACATTGCCACGTTTATTAAACTCTTTAAAACTTTCACGAATGATAGCTTCTTGTTGTGCTATATTCTTTTCATCAATAACAATATTACTTCTGTCTTTAACTTCTCCAAATCCTTCAAGAGAATTACCATTAGCAACATAGTAATTGATAACATCTTGAACAATAGGATACTTTTCAAGAAGTTGATTAACACCAGCTTCTGCAAACTCTTCTTGACGTTGTTCAATAACGGAATCAATATAAGCAGCAATACCGTCAGGAGTATTCTCAAATTCAACAGGCTTTCCGTCTTCGTCTACAATGTCAATACCGACTTTGTCTTTGATTGTATCAATACTAAGTTCAGTTTCGCCATTATCAATAGCATCAAAACTTTTAATGAACTCCTGTACGTCTTTTGCTTCTTTAAAGACTTTGCCATCTTTATCAACAAGATTGCCGTCTTTATCAACAGTATAAGTATCTTCACCGACAACTACGTTAGTACCTTCAACAAGCTCAACGTTACCGTCTCCATCGTTTTTATTACCATCACCGTCTTTGCCGTCTCCAGCAGGTTTACCACCGCCTTCGCCACCATTACCTTGACCACCATTATTACCATTATCCTTGTCTGCATCATCAGGAGCAGGGACAGTAATATCAGCAGCCGCACCGCTACCACCAGCACCGGGATTATCAATCTTACCGGTATCTAAGTCAGTTCCATTTCCGTCGGCACCACCATTACCAGTAGTTCCACCGCCAACATTTCCATAACCAAAATCGGGCATACTTCTTTACGTTTATTAGTTAATACACAACAAATATAATCTTTATTTATACCTTATATAATAATAGGTTTCCAACAAACATTAAAGTCAGATTAGTTATATAGATTATTTAATTACTGCCAATATTCGGCTGTTATGGCTCACCATATAAACGAGACGCACGTAGAGCCACATGGCTTGCTCACTGTTTGACTTAAAATCTTACTGTGAACAATCCATCGAATTTACAAGAAAAGCCCTTGTAGACAAGGACTGCGCCCCGTAGAGGGTGCAAATAGAATGTAAACATAAAAGAAAAGGGCTACCACCACTTTCACAAGCAGTAATAGCCCAAACGACAACATCACAAACACTTTATTATTTATTTTTAGCTTTAGACGCTTTTGGTTTATCAAAACGATTCTTATTTTGTTTTGCAATCTTTAGCTTATTGTCACTATCATAAATCTTAGCAGCAATTTCTTTATCTTTAAGAGCAGCATTAGTGTACATCTCTTCTCTTTGAAGATTAACCTTTTGTTGTTCAAGATTATTAGATGCTTCTTCCATACGCTGTTCAGCAGCTGCTTTAGTACTTTCACTTAAACCATTATCGAAACTCATAATATTAGCATTAGCTTTAATCATTTCGATTTCACTGTCAAGATAAGATTTAAGTTGAAGAGTCTTTCTATCTTCTTCACCTTTAGCAGCAATCTTGTCAAGTTCATATTGTTGAAGCATTTCATTATTTTGAGCATCAAGTTGCTTCATTTGTTCTTCATGTTGCTGATTAAGTTCAGCAAGTTCATCAAGAGCGCGTTTTATTTCAGCAGAATTATCTCCTTCAATAGCAGCAGCAGCAATTCTTGTATCTCCATTTTGAGCTGCACTAAAAGCTAACTCACGATATTGTTCAAGTTTCTCTTTCTCACGAGCAGACAACTTACATTTAATAACATAATCTGCAAGTATATGAGCATTAACATCAAGAGACATATAACGAATCTGATTGTTATTGTCTCTATAAGATGTATTAAGACCGTCAATCCAAGCAAGTTTAGAATAGTCAATATCTCTATTATAATCATGCTCTCTCATAAGGTCAAACATAAATTCAATAATAACACTACCCATACTACCACGAGTAATAGCTTCTTCTGTAGTTCCTTTACCAGCAGAGTTAGCAATTTCTCCATAACGTTGAGGAGTCATATCAACTTGATACATTGCTTTCTGTTCGTTAGCATTAATCAAATTGGTAAGTTGAGTAATATAATCACGAGTATCAGCGTTCAACATACGAGTCTGTTGAGCTTTAAGCATACCAGCATCATCAGAATCATCAATATAAAGAACGCCATCAGCAGCCATTTTATAGATAGTATCTTCCGGAACTTTACCAAGAAGAGAACGAGCTACAAGAAGAACGTTAAGTTTATTCTTAGCTATAGCCATTTCTCTATGATAGGCAACTATATTACCAAATACTTGGTAAGGTAACATAACGTCTACAATGCTAAATCTACCATAACCTGGAATAAGTTCCATAAGACCATTATAAGGAAGTTTACCACCACGATTGTAAGCAATAGGTCTATACTTATAAGGATAAACAGCAGAATTACGAGTACCAATACGAACAGATTCATAAACCTGTGGTTCCCATGTCCATTCAATACTAATATCTCCAGCTTCTTTATTAAGCTGATAAGTTTCATCAACTACTGTTTCAGTAATAAAACCATTTACTTGAGTAGTAAGAATTCCTTTTTGAACCTCACCTCTCCATACAACGTGCCAAACATCATATAATCCAGTATTAAGGTCACGAGCCATAACTCGGTCATCTCTGAATCTTTTACGTTCTTCCGGAGTAAATTTACTACATTCATCCTTGAAATAACTACGGTATTTATCAAAGTCAAGAAGAGCTTTTTCACTACTTCCACCACCTGTATCTCTGGCATAGAAAGTATTAAGAAATGCCATTTGCTCTTCGGTCAAATCATCTCCAAATTCATCAATGATTTGTTGATAACTAAGTTTACGACGTTCAGCAAACATATCATAATCTTCTACAAGAGCATTGTCGTTAGGCACAGGATAAGCATCACGAACACTAACAACACGTTTGATAAGTTTATTTCCAGCAACTTCACTATATGTAAAGCAACGCCCAAATGAAACAAATTCAAAATAAGCTCTAATATAAAGAGCCATATCGTCAGTAAGGTCACGAATTACATTAAGTATTCTTTGTCCTTGAATAGTAATATCATCAATATAATCTTCATTGAATTTCTCAATGAACGCTTCAACATCAATTTGTTCAGCAGGATTAAATTGTTGTGGATCTTGACCACTTTGTAGAAACTCTTGATAAGCTTGTTGTATTTGAGCAGCAATAGCTTGTTCTGCAAGTCCCATAAGTTCCTGTGTAAGTTTTGCATCTTTAGCAAGAACTACTTCAGGATTATTAGCACCAACAATAAAATCATGAGGATTCTTAAGATACTCACTAACATAACGGCGAATAACTCCACCCATTAAATCATAATTACGCATTGTAGCAGGAAAGCGTTTATACTTATCCTGTGTAGCATTATAAGGATTCAGAGCTTTTCTATAATATTCTTCCGGTATGTTACCATGAAGAATTTCAAATTGTTCATCAACATCTGCATCCTCTTGAGAATCTCTAATAGATTGCGCAATAGCAATTACACCATCACAACAGTTAGCATACCATTCAGGTTTCTGACGTTCAGCATGACTAACTCTCTGACTGGGAAATAAGTTTCTTGGAAACGGATAATCCATATCTTTAATAAGATTAATATTTATAATAACTTAAAACCATTCTCTGTCCATAATATCATTTTGGTCAGCTGCATTTTCAAGACGTTTACGACTCTCTAATTCAGCTCTACCTTTAACATCAATACTCTTCCAATAAATACCTATAAGCAACATCTCTGATACTCGGTCAAAGTTTCCCATAGGATTCCACTTTTTAATTTCAAGAACAGCTTGATAATCATATATACGTTCAAACATATAAACATCTTCACCATTAGCATTTTTACCAATAGTAGTCCAAAGAAATTCTTTAAACAAACGAAGAGCATCAAGTTTTCTTGTACCTTCCGTAATAACATAACCATAAGTACTACTTACTTTTTCTTTTATATTTGAATCCCAAACATAAAGCGGTTCATGAGCAAGATAATTAAGTGAACGCCATTTCTTAAAGTTAGAAGTAGTTTCACCTCTATTTACTTCGACAATACCAGTTCCAATAGCATGATACCATTTACATAGTAATAGAAAGATATGGTCAGCTTCTTCAAGTTTATCAGGACGACCATAATATGCAGCGCATATTTTAAGTTTATATCCATTACGGTCATTAGGCATTTCCCAAACATGAATACTATTATGAGAATGTCTATCGGTTATTTCATTTTTATCTTTATCGATACCAACAGGGTCATAAGTAACAACATACGTCCCTTTTGGAATCTCTTTAATAAGTCTATCATTACGATAGTATTCAGTATATTCAGGAGAAAACCAAACTCTTACACAACCATGAGGATCTTCATTTCCTTTACGTGGCACTCCTTGAATCCAATCATAAATCTTAGCAGTTTCATCTTCTGCTTTAATACGAGCATTACTTTTAAAAGTAACTTTACCGGCAGCATCTTGAAAGAGTTGTCCATCTACATAGAACTTAAAACTATTATCAACACGAAGTCTTTCTTCCCATTGATTAAATCTTTCACCAACAAATATATTTTCACTGGCACTACTAAATGATTCAGCAGGAAACAAAGCTCTTTGTCCAATATAACCAAGATAATCGGCAAATGATTTCGCATCTCTCTTTTTCTTAGCACGTCCACGAGCAGCAAGTTCAAGACCTATTGATAAATTACTATTACCATATTTATCAACTCCTGGCTTACCATCAATAAAACCTTCTATACCCCAAGCAAATGATTTAAAGAATCCGCAAATTTCTCCACGAGCATCTTTATCCCATACATTTTCAAAAGGCATAAAATTATATGCTTTAGGATTATAAAAGTTTTGTTCAAATATTTGCATATTAGTAGCAGTAGCAGTACCCCAAGCAACTAACATACCAGTAGTAATATCACCGACAGTCATAGCTGGTTCAGTAACTTTCATAAAATCATCAAAGTTCTGCATAGTAGAAAGCTCTTCTACATTAACTCCAACAGCATCTTTACCAATAGCACAGTCAGGGTCATTATTTGCAGATACACTAATCAAAGAACTTTGCCAACTATCTTCAGCTTCAACTCCATTAGGAAGTCTATATCCAAGACGAAAGTCTTCAACAGTAGGACTAAATATTCCTCTTTTAAATGGAGTCTTTTCTTCGTAGAATTTAAGATTAGCAACAGCAAAATCAGTAAGACCACCTTTCTTAGTAAGGTATTTCTTATCAGCAGCAACATTAATAAAGACTTTATGTTTACGTAGATTAACAGCATTACTTGCTCTTGCAGCCATCATATATGAAAATCCACCACGACGAGTCTTAACAATAATAAGATGAAATCCATTATCTTTGGCAAACTGAAGAACATTATGTGTCCAGAATTGAGCATCTATAAACTTAGGAAAAGCATACTTCTTTTCAGCAGTAGATGAGTTCTTACCAATAACAATAGTAGAATCATCAGTAAGTTCCATTCGTGTATAATTAAGATAATTATAATAATCACCACTTATATGAATGTCTTCAACTATACCATTTTCATTAAGCCAACATGAAGCACTAAAACCATTCTTACGTCTATCACATTCTCTTCTACGAAGTTGACGATGTGGAATACTATCAGGTTTATAGTTTGTATATTTACCATTCTTAAGATAAGTATCAGCCATTTCAGTAAACAAATGAGTATTAATAAAACGACCTCTACGAATATTCATAAGAAACCCACCACTATCTCCTATAAGAAAATAATTATGTGGGTCATAAAATCCAGCTTCAGTTGCAGTCTTATATCTACTTTTATCTTCTTCTATATATTGTTTAAAAGGATATTCTTCACGAGCCATAATACTTACTTTAGCAATAAGGTTAATACAACAATGGCGACACTACCAATAGTAGTACCGCCTAATATCTTATTTCTACGTTTTGTTTTAGCAACTTGTTTTTCAAGAGCTTTAGCTTTATTATAACAATCGCTATAAGCAGCTTTATAAAGACTATCCATTGTAGCATATTTCATACGTTCGAGACCAAGGACATCATCTTTAGCAGCAATAATTTCAGGACAATGACTATGTTCTATTAGCTTAATATTAGCTTTGCGAATTAAGTCAATACTGATAGTTACTTTAGTTGTGTCCCCCCGTAGAGGATGTATAGAATCATTCTGACACCAACCGTTCAAACAGTTCCAAAGAAGAGCTGTCATTAAGAGCATTAGCTTTATCAATTTCATCTCTTATAGTATTTTTAATATGAACAATAGTAGAATCTTTCTCTTTGATAACTAACTCAATAGAATCAATCTGAACTTTATTAATAATAGAGTCAACATCCTTATTTAAGTTCACTTCTACACTACTTATCTTGTTAATTATCACTATTTGTAAACTCACGATTATTATCGCTATAATAACCATTATTATTAATAACTTCTTCATGATTCTATTGATTTAGTTAATGAATAGCAGAAACCCGTATTTAAGCATCTACTTAATTGCAGCAAGTTTATCAAATAAATCATTATCCCATTTACCGGTAACAGGGACACCAACAGTACGTTGAGCAATAGTAACAGCAGCAAGCTTGCCACAATTAACATTAGTATCAAACAGTTGCTCGGCAACAAGTTGATTAGGAACATTATCAAGATTAAAACAATCCCAATAAGTCTTTTTATATAAGTCCCAAACAGCCTTTTCAAGCTGTGGAGTTTTCTTAGCAATACTTTCAAAAGTTTTAGGATGATGTTTCTTTAAATCATCCAATATAACCCAACCAATCCAATTAGGATTAGCTTTACGAGAAACACCTTTATAAGTTTCTCCACCAGCATCATCTGGGTCATTAACATAACCACCTTCAGCAGCAGCTACTTTCTTATATGCTTTATTAAAATCAGCCATACATTATTCATCTTTATAAATAAAATACCAATCTTTAACTCTATATCTAAGAACACGAGAAGTTTTATTTCGTTCGCAACAATTACTTACACTATTAAGAGTAGTATTAGTATCTTTAGCAGCTTGATATAAACTATCATATTCTTTTCTAACAGTAGGGTCATCAATTCTTATTCTGATACAAGGTTTAGATTGACGTTTTACAATAACAAGTTTATTGAAGTCAAAAACTACCATAACTATTCAGATAATACTCGGTTTATCCAACCTCTTAAATATTTAATATTATTTCCTTTCTTAGCTATATCGTTATAATAACGAATACGTTCAAGTTTATACTTAGCAACAAAAAGTTCAGCACTCATTGTTGTATCAGTTTTTAAAAGGTTCAAACTATCCTGTGTTCTACGAAGTTGTTCTTTAAGAAGTATAACTTCTTTAACACTCATAGTATCAGGAGTAGGAATATATATAATTTGCTTAGCAGGAGGAACAGTAGGAACAATTCTATCAGCGCATCCTTTTATCAAAGCCATACTTACTGTGAATATAACAGCAAATACTAAAGCGTTTCTATGTTTCATTATAATCCAAGTTTAAATTGTGTATTAACACCAGCAGTTGCAGCATGAGCATCAAGGTATAGTTTTCTATCATTAAGAATATTAACAATTTCTTGACGTCTATAAGGCATAACATGGAACGTAGTTTTCTCTTTAGGATTCTCTTTAACATGATAAAGACCGTCAGGAAAACGTTTAGGCATTCCATATTCATTAAGTTCAAAGTCAGAATCTATATGACAAAGCCACATACCAATACAAGGAATACCAAGTATAGTTTCTACCATAAAAGCATACATACTAAGTTGTAGATTATATATGCTTCCATTGCAGTGAGGAAGATTATTAACAGGAGGTAAAAGAAACTCTTGTTTAGGAACCCATATATCTGTCGTTTGAGCAGGTTTCTGACTCTTATCTTTTTTGTAATAGCCCGCCTCAAATTTAAGACCACCACGATTTGTTTTCCAATCCCCAATAACAAACTTATCTTCTCTTATAAGAAGAACGTCAATAGTTCCACTAATAAGAAAGTCAATAAGAAAAGAACCAATTTCAGCATAAATCTGATAACCAGCATCTACATACTTCTGAAACACTTCATATATCTGTGGATACTTATTTTCAGTAAGTTCTATAAACTCATCAATAACTAAAAGACGATAACGACCAAGAATAGTAGGTATATCCGCAACAGTAATCATTTCCCCGTCTCCACGAGTTTCAAGATACTGAATAGCTTTCTTAAATTGACTACCACCTTTAATACCATCTTCCAATCCATTATGAGTATTAGAACCACGTTCACAAGCTTCATCAGTAATAGTTTGCCATTGCTTTTCAAGTTTAGCTTCACTTATTCCAAGTTCTTTAGCTTTCTTTCTAAGCCAATAAGTCTTATCAAACTTAGGAGCATATTGATGAAGAATGGTAGTTGTAGATATATAACCATTCCCAAGAGTGTCTGTATATTTATGTTGAGGCTCATCAAATATAAGACGCACATTATCATATCGTTTATCTTTTAGTTCTAACATAGTTTATTCTTCTACCATGCTACTCATAACAGTACTACCACCACGAGCAACAGTTTGTTCTTCTTCGTAAGCTAAGTTTTCTTTAGCAGTATTAAGTGCTTTAATTAAACCCGGAAGTTCAGCAGCCTTTTTATTAAGATTGTCCATAATACCAATAACAGTATTAGCTCTTTCAATACTTAAATCACTACTCAATTCATTAGTAAGTATTTCATTCATTTTATTAGCAGCAAGTACAACATTATGTATGGACTTTGTAAGAGCTTCAACAGCAGAACCAGCGACACCAACTTCTTCATTATAATAACGTTTGGCAAGTTTCCAAACAAGTAAATCAGGTTGATAAGTCTTAGGTAAATCAAAATTTTCAATAGCTTTTTTAATAGCTTCATTATCACTAAGTCCTTCTTGTTTACAAGGACCTTTAGGGTCTGCAAGATAATATATAACTCCAACTTCTTTTATATACTGTGACTTATCAGGAGTTTTATCTCTAAGCCAAAGTAGTTGAACATCTTTATCAAGAAGTTGTCTAATGTCCGGTGCTTTAGGCATACCGGTTTCATCAATAGTAAGCAGTTTATCAACACGTAATTTATTTGCCATAATCATTATATGATTCTTGGTATGCAATTTCTACACCCCAATCAAATTCAACAACTGTCCAATTCTTAAAAGCAAAAAGCCATAGATTAGCATAAGCGTCACCCATAGTAACTTGCTTGTCCATCCATAGCTTTAAATACTTCTTTTTGAATACGTTCATCTTTCGTTTATGAACTTCCATGTTCTGTATGTTCATCTTCTCTCTTTTCATCACAGCTTTACAATAGGCTATATATTCATCTTTAGGAAGTTCAGAACGTTTCTGTTTAAATTCTTTATAATGACTAATCATAGCCATCTTAATAGGACTTCGACGAATATTCCCAATATAAGGAAGTTGAACACATTGTCCTGCAAGAAGTTGAGCAGCTGCCTCTTTTTCTAATGAATCAATAATACTTCTACAAAGAACACGGTCATCATCTGTAACAAAATCAATATCATCAAGAACATTATCAATATCTTTATATATCAGAATGTAATCATTATCAAGTTCATCGTCGATAACTCTATTCTTAGTAATTTTATTTCTAAAATCCATATCATTAGTTTTAAAAGGAGATGCAACAGCTAATTAAGCAACTTTCCCAAGCTGATTGATTCTACCGCCCGTAGAGGATGCAATAGAATACGGACTTAACCAGCCGTTACATCATTAATATAAACTTAAGCAGATACGTCTTAGTTTAACATAGGTGATTGTTCTCCTTCTGCAACCATAGGTTCTTTTGGAACTCTAAACGGACATTCAGTAGGAACGTCTCTTTTATAAGCACCAACAATTTCATTGACAGGAACCATACGAAAATCAAGGAAGAAACAATCAGGAGCAAGTTCTTTAGCTTGAAAGTCAGATTGACTACCATCATTAAAGTAAGCCCCAGTAACAATAGCCCGAACAAGGTCAGGGTCAGAATTACAATATTTACCAACAGCAGTAGGGTCAAGTACGTTCTCCGGTATGCTAATAAAGTTTGCACGTTCAAGAGAACTTGAAGCAATAATAGGTTTATCCATTAAGCGACAACCTTGAGCTTCTTGTGCATCTCCATGAAGTTTAGCAAGAACAGGAATACATTTAACCATACTTGTCTTTTGGTTCTTAACATTACTCACAACGCTGTATAAACGTTCAGAATAAATAAGAGCAACAACAGCATAATGTTCAGGAACTGAAACACCAGCAAGTAGTTTATCAATGTGCTCTTTAGTAATTTCACTAAATGCAGTAGGCACGAGAATGTCATAAGACATTTTGTCACTTTCAATTCTAATCATCTTTAGTTATTTATTTGGTTTAACAATAGCATCAACTCCCAGAGCACCAACTTTAAGTTTACTTGGTGTAGGATTGACTTTTTCTCTTCCTCTACAACCCGGTTTATAAACGGCAGGTTCAGTAGTAGTTTTAGCATCAGCATTTCTCATATCAAAATCATTTTGAACAACAGTATAAAATCTCCGGCAGACTACCAAGTATAATACTTGTTTTAACATTTATTTAACATATCCTATATAATAATGTACGTATAATATTATAATAACACGCACGTATAATACAAGGTACGCTTGTGTGCTTATACAGGTGTGCGTGAGCGTAGCACACGTGCGCATGGTATCAATGTACGTGCAGGTGTATGTGCGTGTGTATGTGCGGGCGCAAATAGGTATTTACTATTACTTCGTAATAGTTTTATTATATATAGCGCAGCCGGAGACACGCCGCAGGATAAACCAGTTTGTCGTGGTGTTTATAGACCAACTTGTCGTGGTGATGGTGAACCTGCTGGTGGTGGTATTGTTCATGTCCACCCTCTACGGGGCGCAGAATAGAACAACATTGCAGATATTGTATCATTTAAACCTGCTAATTATAAACCAGTTTGTGATGTAGATGAGCTTTATGGTGATAATGGAGATATTGATATGGTTTTAACTTGTGATGATAATGGAGATATTGATATGGTTTTAACTTGTGATGATGATGGAGATTTATGTGGAGTTTTAAGATGGGCTGAATTTGGAGATTGGTTTTATGGTTATGTTGAGGATTGTCATGTCGGAGTTATTGTAGGATTTAATGTGGATTTTATCTTAATTATTGAATAAGAATTTATGGAGATTTTTATCTGAATGAACTTATTGTTGAATCTTTGAGGTTTGATGTAGATTTTAATAAGAGTATAGATGTGTATATAAGTGCAAGCGGTATATTGTATATTGGGTGTATAGGTGGGAACGTGAGGGTATGTAAGAGAACCCCCGGGTCGTCTTATCGAGATTGACATCCCCCGTCATGCAAATCTACAAACCAAAATTCGTCGAGCTGACAAAACTCATTCACAAACAAAACAAATTCTGGCTTGTCATGTTGATGAGCTTGTCACGCTTGTACTACGCAGAGCTGGCATTACTACTACAAGTCGTAGCAGTCATAGGAGGACTGTAATATGAAGACTACAATTAAGTCAATCAGAATGGAGAAGTTTGAAGGACAGTTTACTGGCAAGTTAATCATCACTATCGCTGATGATATCTTGGGCTTTGTTCGTGAGGTAGACAATGACGGTGTTATTACGTTCAAACAACAAGAGATGAAACAGATGAAGATGCAGCTGACTGCACTGTCTGCACAATGTCGTGCTGCTGTCAACACTAAACTTGTTACAGCGTTTGGTTATAGACTTGACAGTGCCAAAGTTCTTGGTGTTGAACATCTTGTCAATGACATGAATGTTCTATTGTCTGGTGCTACTATTGAGGTTGAAGCCGAAGTCAAGAAAGCTGATGAGACTGATGCTGACAGTCATGATGCAATCTTCTACAAGATTAGCAAAGTTGAATTAGACGAGATGATGCAATACTTGGTTGCACAACATTTCGTGGAGAACTTCATGAAAGTGACTGACATGACACGTCAGCAAGTATTCATCACAAAGTTATTTGGTATTAAACTGTAGTTTTAACAGGGAGTGGCAGAGATGCTGCTCCCACAAATCATTATCATTATGAAAGTATATTTATTGAAATTAGTATTGAAGATGTTATTCTTCTTGGTTGCATTTGTATTGTTTATCTTTGTCTGTATCTATATGATTCAACATGAGAACTACGATGCAGCGTTCTTGTCAATGTTATTGTTCACCATTGCAGCTATGATATTTGGTCATTACAAGCAAGAATGGATTGATGTTAAACTTGGTGATGAACAAGAAACAGAAGCGATTGAAGATTGAGATTGTAATGGGGTTGGGAAACCAGCTCCATTATATCCTGTAAAACAGGAAACTCATTCAAAACAAAATAAAACTCGGCATAAAACCAGCAATAGTTCTGATAAGCCTATTGATAGTCATGCCGATAACTACACATGAAACCAGTCCTGCGGGTGAGCAAGTTAAGTCTTGTCTGATGCAAATAGATTGTGTAGTTATAAAACCTGAACTCATTCACAGACAAAATAAAACTCGGAGTGGTTCTGATAATCGTTCTGATAATACTAATATTAATAATAAAATTTATACTGTTATGGAAACAAATCTTAAAGTTGAAGTGTTTGAAAATGATGTAGTCATTGTACGTAATGACGGTAGTGCTGTAATTGTCACAAAAGATAATAACATTAATCTTGTTTCAAGACATGTTATGGCTATTGTGAACAATCTTCCGGTTATACAACAATATCATACAGAGATTGCTGACCGTAATGCTCGTATTGCAAGTCTTGAAAGAGACATTGCTGGTATGGTTGAAGATAGGAATAAGCTCAATAGAACTATTGCTGAACTTAATGCAAAGGTTGACCAAAAGCCTATTATTAGAGGTTATGCTGCTAACTATCATGGTTCTGAACTTGTTGATATAGATGATAAGTTCATTTGTGATTGTGGTACTACTTGGAGAGCTGCCCATGTTGCAGAATGTTTGAGAAATGGTCAGGTTGATATAGATACTGTCAAACTATTGTTTATTGGTAAGGGTAAGAAAGCTGTGGTAGATAGTAATGGAGATGGTCAAGGTGTGTAAGATAGTGTAGAATGTGGTGTGGTTTGTAGGTTGTGATGATGATGTAGTTGGGTGTGATAGGGTGGGAGATTAACCATCCACCCAACCTACTCATCTTCCTCATCATCAACCTATTCCACACCATTCTCTTAATCTTACTGCCAAACTTAATCTATCTCCTATTCCACCTATTATTCCCAAACTTACTATAACTATTACTCGTAATACTATCATTAAACCTGCTTTTACTAATAGTAGCACTGGCAGTTCATTATAACTTTTGGTTATACTAAAGCACGTTCATTATAACTTATAGTTATTATAACTTTTGGTTATAGCCCATAACTTATAGTTATACTGTTAACTATTTTATCTCCAACATCATTATTAACTCTAAAACTTATATCATCATGATAAGATTCAAGAACAATCCCAATTGGTTATTCGATGAAATAATAGTACCAATAATAATATTAATAATATTATCAGCATTAATACATTAATCAGCTTATGAAAAACTATGATAAAATAGCTAATGTATTAATACTAATAGTACTAATAGCATCAATAATAAATGTGATATGGCATATATGTTCATCAATAATTAAATCATTAGTATCATGACTAATCCTAAAAGAAACAAGTTATCCGAGATTACATTGATAGCTGGCTCTATTGCCATGATTATCTTTATATTAATCTTGTCTATCATTGCATTTACGAGCTGTACTAACAGCAATAGTTCTCCACAAGCCTCATCAGAAGCAACACTTCTATCTAAATTTGATTCAGTAACAGTATTTAATATAGATTATATTACAGATATGACCTATATACCTGCTACCAAAACATTTTGGATAGAATGTGGTACAGCTTGTGAACATTATACTACTAAAGATGTATTCTATGAACTACTATGGGATATTAATAATCCTGATAGTATTCATCATACTTATTATGTAGTTTATAATACTGACGGTGAATCTGAAATATTGTATTTGGACTTATAAGTCCATTTACAGTTCATTAACTCATTCACAAACAAAATAAATCTTGGAGAGTTCATGATAGATGCTTTATAAGCGTTTGTTATGATTATTAATACTAAACTTATTACTAATTTTTAAACTTGTACTAAAATGGCAGACATTAAAGGTGGGACAGCTCCCGTAAATGCTGAAGAAAAAGAAGTTATCATTGAAAACAATGGTGGTTCTAAAGAAGAGATTAAAACATCTGGTATTAAATCTAACAAACAAGTGATTGCTGAATTGCTTGCTAAAGGTTGTACCAAAGTTTCCAATGTTCGTGTTCGTAGTAGTATTGTAACTCCTAAAGACAATTATGTCATGGTATCGCTTTCTCTTGAACGTGGTATTGCCGGATATGTGTCTGACGCTGAAGGTGTGTTCAGTAAGGGTGAAACTGCTACTGTATTTGCAAGTGCTTACAGTATTGCATCTACTCTAAAGGATAATGATGAAACAGCTTGGGCTGCTAATCAGCTTGTACAGAATCCTAAAGGTCTTGAAGTAATTCTTGCCGGTGCTAAGATTGATATTATTCAAGAAGAAGTATCGGCTGATGAAGTCTACAAGAATCCGTTTAGTTCTTCAAGTAATCCGGGAGATGCTCTTGGACACGATACTATCATTAACCATGTGGTTAAGATTGATATTTGTCCGAAGGCTAAGCAAATGCTGAATATGTTAGCAATGAACATGATGGGTATCGGTGGTTTCTAAGCCTATATATTGAGGACTGATAGTATAGATACTATTAGTCCTCTTCGTTCGAGATATAATACAGTTCTACCTTGTAGTACTGATAAGTGTACAGTCACATATTTAATATAATTACTGCTACTACTATTCATGCCTTTTCACTTGGTCTTTTATCTGTATTTAACAGTATATGACTAAAGAAAAGTATTGTATTGTTTGGTAGTTAGAAATGATATTAGTATGTTTGTCATATAAGAGTTGGTAATGCTACTGCTAATCCAACTATTGTTGTTAAACTTATAATTGTTTTAATCATGGTTAAAGTAAAAGAGGCTGGTACTGCGCCTACAAGTAAGTACGCTGCGAAGAAAGCTGCAAGAATAGCTAAAGAAGACAAAGTTGTTGAAACTGCTGCTGAAACTACAGCTGTAGAAGAGACTAAAGTTGAGGAGAAAGTAGAAGATATTGCTACACAACAAGCTCCTAAGACTGAATCCAAACCACAACCTGTTAAGCCTAAAGGTAAAACTGTAGTTGGTAAAGAGAAACGTGAGATTGCTGTTGATGTTGCTGAACATGTGCTTGAAATAGCATATATTGTTAAGGACAATGCAGCTATTCGTCGTTTCACTTCTCTTAATATTCTTAATCATCTTACTCAAATTGGTAGGATACGAAAAGAAGCTAAGGGACAGTTTGTGAAATTTCTTTGGAATAAATTCAGAGTTAGTGCTGATGGTCTAACTAATGAATATTCTTACAGAGAAACGTTCTTTCTTAAAGCTCTTGTTGGTGCGTTTGGTCAATTTGCTTCCAGTGCTCAAAATACTATTAGTATCTTCATGAATGAAGAAGGTATTGATACTATTGATACTGATAGCGAGAAATAATGTGACCGCCCGTAGAGGATGAGTATATAGTTAGCATACTATTATTCATCCTCTTCTAAAACAAAACATTATGTCAAGAGTTGTTTATATTAAACCTCAAGATGAACATGATACTAATACAACAGAACAAGGTGTAGAAGTTCATGCTGAATTATTAGGTAATGATATTGATGCTTTAGCTGATGCTGAACAACATCAAGTTATTGATAATGATACATCTGATAATATATTTGGTTATTAACTAAAATTTATAAAAGAAATGAAAACAAGAGTTATAGAATTTGGTGGTGTTAAAGGTATTGCTATTGACCCTGAAGGAATGAATCCGGGTGAAGCTGTTGCCAAAATATTAAGCGAAGCGTTTGGTATTGATACCGAAGAAGATGAAGATGAAGAATCTAATAAAGAACTTCATGATAGATTCGTTAAGACAATGCTTCACATGAAAGAACTTGCTGCTAAGAAAGGTAAGACTGTACAAGAATGTATTAATGAAATCAATGAAAAAGACAATGACGATGACATTGATGATTGTTATTGTCCGTCTTGTACTGCAAAAGCTGTTAGTCTTTTAACTAAAGCTGAAATCATTGAGATTGGTGCAGAAATTGTTTCCGCTATTCTTACAGATGTACATCAAAAATTAACTGTTAAAGTTAATAAGCATTTGTCTGTTATTGCAGAAAAGTGTGCTTTTGCGAATCGTATTGTTAAAACTCAAGTTGGAACTCAAAAAGAGGCTAAACAAGATAAGCCTTATGAAGATATGTCGCGTGAGGAACTTATTGCCGAACTAAATAAACGTGGTAAGTAAGACACTTTTTATCCTGTAAATATTGTAACAAATAGTAGTATTGCTTGTGAAAGTAGTACTACTAAACTTAAATCACATACTGATGATGGATGAAATGAAGTCCGAAACTATAATAATTATAGTCTATGTGTGAAACAAAAAATTTTTCAAACTCAACTTTATGGTGTGCCTTGTATTGCTTGTGAAAGTAGTACAAGGTATTTTTGTTTATGATATTACTAACAATTAAATATATAATATTATGCTTAAATTTGATATTACTAAAACTACAGATGGTGTGCTAATTGCTACAATAACTGATACTGTTAGAGATACAGTAGATGATATCTCTGGTTCTGTTTCTGTTGACTTTGGTCGTAATGACGTAAAAGTTCAAACAAGTTATAATACTACTCATATTCATGCTGATGTGGTATCTATTGATAACACTGTTTATACTAAACTGTTTAACGGTTCTTTTGTTTATATTGACTAATGGATGATAGATGTGATATTGAAAGAGCTATTATATCTGATAATTATCTTGAACGTATAGCTAAATATAAAGTTGGTGATATAGTTCATACTTGGATTAACAATAAATGTGTTGTTTATACTGTTTATCGTAGATATGATAGAGGTGATACTATTGTTTATCATGTAAGAGATAATGCTGGTATATTGCATGAGGTTTGCGAAGATTTGCTATGTAAAGTCGGACACACGTCCGTAGACATGGATTTCTTTGCGCCTGTGCTATTTTAGTGTGCTTACTGATTAATTGTATTAGTCAATGTATATCGTGTCACTGTGAGCCTTAAAATAAGTCTAATTATATAATATTATAAAATTATGGCTGATAATTATGTTTATGAAGCTGATATTATTGATGTGATTCTTGGTAAAGGTATGCTTTATAATAATCAGTTAAATCTTCAAGAGATTGCTGTTATGCTTTATAAGCGATATCGTATTGTAGTAGAAGCATCATATCTTCCTAATGTTGGCAAATTTGTTCCTATTATTAGAACTATTGCTTATGTTCCGAGAGATGTTCAAGAAAGATTTGGACGTGTTAATGGTACTCGTAAATTAGCTAATAATCTTAATAATATCGCTCGTCTTATTGATAGATTTAAGAACGAAGATTATTATAAGGTTCTTAGTATTGCTATTCGTATTGCTGAACTATATCTTCTTAAGAATATTATTTATAAAGATAATGAAGATGTTCTTAAGCTAATTAATGATGAAGTTCAATATGAACGTGTTGCTGAACTTATCGGTGAAGTTGATAATCCTGATATATTAAATGGTATTGTAGACCATGTTATTGATGAAGTTAATGTTAATTATATTACTGGTAGTATTCTTTGGGAATTAACTGAACATATTAAGAAAGATGGCTGGACAAAAGGAAAGTAATAGAGGTAAAAGACCTAAGATGTATTATTCTGATAATGTTAATACAGTTCATGTATATGATGTTGTTAGAATAAAACGTGGTTATTTTATTAATAGACTTGCTATTTGTACTTATGTTAATTTTAAGACTGGACATCTTAATCTTACAGTTATTGAAAATGGAGTACAATTAGTATTATCTAAGTCAAGTGTTGATTATTGTTATCATAATACTAAAGCTGCTGCTAAGCAATGGTTTCAATCTATTGATTATAATGTAGATAAACTTCGTAAACTTTGGTCTGATATTAAATATATTAGAAATCATTGGTATGAGCCTTTATCTCATAATGATATAGCTGGTAGAGCTATTGCTAAGATTGTTAATCATCCTATTAGTAACGAAGACGATGCTATTAGTTTTATTGAATATTGGGCTAATGCACTTAATATTATATTTGCTTATCCTGATGCTGACTTTTGTGTTAAGTTTATACGCAAAAGTATTACTAATCATTATTATCGTGATGATATTATTAGACAGATTCATGCTGCTGCTTGGCGTGATGAATCTATCTCTCCATCCTCTACGGGGGAAAAGTCATAATGTCGTTAATACTGGTAGATATGAAAGACATTGGTATTTTTATTATAGCTATTATTACTATTTTAATTATACACATTGTTGTTGATTTAAAAGGTAGTAATCCTAAATGGCTCAATAGAGCTATTATTGCTGATTGTGTTATTTGTGGTTTATATTTATTATTGTGGTTTATATGGAATTAGTTGGAGTTATAAGTATTTATGATGCAAATGGCAATCTTGTTGATTTTCTTATTGGAGATAGAGAAGATGCTGCTAATGTATCTAACGAACTAAAAGTTCCTATTGATAATTTAAGTAATTTTACTATTGAATATAAAGCGGTTGAACCTGAAAAGGAAACATATAATATCGCTCGACGTTTATTTGCTAAAATTACTAATTGTGAGAAAAAGAAAAGTGATTAACTTTAAAATGTTATGTAAAATATGAGAAAATATGATGAAGTAACAGTTGTTAGAGAGTTAGGTAAGAATCCTGCTATAACTATTATTGGTAAGAAAGTTAGTGTTGTTAAGAACACAACTCTTGTTGGTAATAGTTTTTGGGGGAGAATTGACTTTCTTACTAAATACTGTGGATATACCCTTGAGCAAGTAGATTTGGATGAACAACGTGCTGCTAAACTTGCAGAAGTTGAAGCAAGAAAAGCCGCTAAACTTGCTGCTAAAGCTGAAAAACGAAAAGGTAAAGTAGACCTTATTGGTGCTGTTAAGACTAATCTTGGTAAGGTTAAATTTAATAGAAAATAATATGCTATGCCTTCGTTTAAAGTGTCTTTTGGATTCAAAGCTAAAACCACAAGACAAAAAGTAAGTAGCAAATATATTGTTATAGAGACTAAATGTGAAGGTTTACTATGTATAGATGATGAGGGAGTATATAGAGTTAAATACAAAGATAAAATGTATCCTCTTACTACTGAATCTTACGAGACGCGAAATAAACGAGTTATATATGCTCGTTGGCTTGATAATTATGGTCATCGAATTAAGATTATTCGTGATAAAGATAATCGTCGAGCTACTAATATTAAATTATATTGTGCTATTGCTCCCGGATTGCTTGCTCGTGGTAAACTTGTTAAAACAGCTTTTAGTCCTATTATGTTCCATGTCACTACTTGTTATAATATGAGTGATGTTGAGGGTATGGTTCTTTCTATTAGAGAATGGAGAGAATATGAAGATAAAGTTAATAACGGTGAAATAGATATTAATAATGAATTGTAGTTATGCAAATATACGGTGAAAAACGGAATAATGTTACGTTCACCGCTGACCAAGAAGCTGCTGTTAGTGATTTAATTGACTTTATAGCTAAACCTTGGTCTGATACTGATTACGTTCATGGACTTTGTGGTGCAGGTGGCACAGGTAAAACTTTTGTTACTAAATATGTGATTCAAAATTGCAAATTTAGTTCAAGTGTTATTGCTTGTGCCGCACCAACTCATAAAGCCTGTCGTGTATTCAGTAATGCTATTGGTGGAAAAACGGTTGAAACTATTCAATCTATGTTTGGTTTTAGACTTGATGTAGATATTGAGAATTTCGACCCTGAAAATCCTGCTTTTAATCCTATTGGTAATATTAAGATACTTGAGAAAGAAATTCGTCTTTTAATTATAGATGAATCTTCCATGTTAAATGGAAAACTTGTTGGGTATATTAATAAAGTTTGTAAGAAGCATAAAATTAAGATTATTTATATTGGTGATTCAAGTCAGTTGCCACCTGTAAATGAAAGAGTCAGTCGTGCTTTTACTATTGCCAGTAAGATTAATTATTTAAATGAAACTGTGCGACAAGGAGATAATAATCCTATTAGTTATCTTCTTGATATTCTTCGTAATGACATTGCAAGAGGTCGTTATGATATGCTTAATCATATAAGTAAACCTGCTAATAAAAGTCAATATAATGATAAAGGATGTGGTTATACTGTTTGTGGTACTGCTGAATTTAATTATCATATTGAACAGGCTTTCAATGATGAAGCGTATAGTAAGAATATAGATATGTATAGAGTTATTGCTTATACTAATGCTAAAGTTACTTTCTGGAATAATTATATTAGAAAGATGATTATTAAAGGAGCTGACAAAAGTATTATTACTAAGAATGACCTTATTATGTCTTATGCTACTGTTGTTGATGATTTTAATGATATTATTATTAATAATAGTGAAGAGTATATTATACATGATATAGCTGATTTTACTGACCCTAACTTTGATTTCAAATGTTTTATGGTTAAGTTTCAAGCTATTCATGGTGGACAAATTACACAACCTCTTTGTATAATTGACCATACTGATAGTTATACTCTACAACTATATTATAATAAGCTCAATAATCTTATTACTGATGCTAAAGCTGCTGATGCTAAAACAAGAAGTTCTAAATGGCGAGAATACTTTAAATTTAAACGGAAATATCTACTTGCTAATAACATTCTTAATCCTTATGGTAAGATTGTCTTTTCTCGTGATGTTGATTATGGTTTTGCTATAACAAGTCATAAGAGTCAAGGTTCTACTTATCAAACGGTTTTTGTTGATGTTAATGATATGGTTTATGATAAGTATGGACATCCTTATACAAATCAGGATGAATTACTTCGTAGACTATATGTTGCTTGTAGTCGTCCATCCACTGAATTAATATTATGCTATGGACAATAATGTAGATAAACTTATTGAGTTCTGTAAAGAACATAAAGGAGATGTTTTTGATGTTACAGTTACTGATAAAACAGTTTCTGTTACTTTAGTTGGTTATAATCATAGAAATGGAAATGCTATTGTTAGACTACCTAAAGGAAGTAAGCTTGGTTGGAGTGGCAAAGTTCTTAATAATACAGAAGACATCTTATTGTGGAAACGATATAAAGCTGCCAATTATAATCATTATTATGTATGGCAATCTCAATTAGAGAAAAAGTATGGACGTACAAACTAATCCTTATTGTGAAAATTGTCCTGCTCGTATTCTAAGTAAAGAAGGAGATTTTCATGAGAATATAGGTAATATTATGTCTCAGGCTTTATTTGTCTTGCCAAGATATGATGAAGTAGCTATTAAAGATTTATTTGAAATATATAATCTTGCTACTGGAAAGCCATTTGAAGAGAACTGTAATCTTACTTATGCTGTGAAATGTGCTCCTAAAGCTGGTTATCGTGTTTACGATGATGCAATTATTCATTGTAGAAGTGTATTTTTTAGTCAATGGGTTCAATCGTTTTATGAACATACATTTGTTATTGGAGATTCTTGGAAACTTATTTGTGGAGAAAAACCTTCTAATGAACATGTAGCTCATACTTTTAATGGTAGAATCTTTAAATTACACTTTTATAATTCTCTCGGTATAAAGTATTATAGTGATACTCTTTTTGAAGCTGTAAAGGATAAACTTATCCAAGATATTAGAACATATAATATTTAAGCTATAAAATGAGAAGTGATTGATTGTAGAGCTGCGGACGTTGAGATATTACCTAATTTCTTTAGTATTACTTTTATTAGTCTAAATGATTATCTAAGAGTATTTGCAGATTGTGTTGATGGAAAAGGAAAACCTATACCATTAGTTCAGAAACTTACTGTTAAGGAGATTAAACGAAGACTTGCTACTGTACATTGTGATTCGTTTTATATAACGGATGAAGATGATAGTCAGTTATTAGGTTTAGTTGGTTATCTTACTAATATGCGTAAATCTGGAATGAATGGTGCTCCTGTTAACATTTATACTTATAATGGACTTAGTTATGATAATCTTATGATAGCTGGGTTTCTTATGAATGTTACACATTTTGATAATACTAAAGATTTAATTAGGTATTTATATACTCTTAGTAAGAAGATTATTTCACTGCAAGATGATAAGGAAAATCTATATAATGATTTTCAGATTAATACTTGTAGACGATTTAAACTTCCTTATGTTGGTGTTGATGTTATGCGAGTATTCGCTCTTAATAAAGCTGGTGTTAGAATTGATAAAGAGACTGGAGAACGTAAAGCTACTCCAAAAGGTCTTAAGCAAACTTCTATTAATCTTCAATGGTTTGAATTATTGGAATATGAATTACCGCCTATTTGTGATAAGGATGCTAAACTTTATTGGGATAATCTTTTGTATAAAGGACTACCTCCTGAAAAGCTTGATAAACTTATTGATAAATGGGATAGATTTATGCTTCCTGAATATATTCCTGACATGATGCATTATAATAAGAATGATGTATTTATTGTTTGTGAAATTGTTCGTCTTAATCCAGAAGAAATTAAATCTCGATATAGTGTTAGTAGTGTTTATAAAGTTGATGTACTTAATAGTAGTCGTAGTAATATGGCTGATACACTATTTGAAAAGTTCTATTCTCAACGTAGTGGACTACCACCTGAAAAGTGGAAAGGTAAACGTACTGAAAGAACTGGTATGAATCTTGGTAAACTTATCTTTTCTTGTGTCGAATTTAAAACTCCTGAACTTAAGAATCTTCTTGAAGATATTAAAAAGACTACTATTTACAGAGTAAGTAAAGAGGAGTTTAATAAAGAAGTTAAGATTGGTAATACTGTATATAGTCTTGGAACTGGTGGACTTCATAGTCAAGATGTTCCTATGGAGATTTGGAGTACAAGTACTTATGAGTGCGGTACAACTATCTCTGCATCTCCTACGGGGGAACAGGAAAAAGCTAATACGTTTACCATTTATCATGCTGACGTTGGTAGTTATTATCCAAGTATTATGGCAGAATACGAAGTAGCTCCAGCTCATATGATTAAAAAGATATTTGCTGGTCTTATTCGTTGGATGCGAGATACGAGAATTACTGTCAAACATACTGTTGAAGAATTTGTTGATGGAATACCTCGTGATGTACTTGCTCTTGTGCTAAAGATTGTGATAAATTCTATCTATGGTAAATTTGGATTTGAAAAAGGAGATTTATATGATAGACGCGCTGTACTTGAAGTAACAATTAATGGACAGCTTATGCTTCTTATGCTATGTGAACAACTTGAACTTAATGGATTTAAAATTATTAGTGCAAATACTGATGGTCTTATGGTCAAAGTATATGATAAGGATAAATCTAAGTATGAGTGTATAGTTCAATGGTGGCAAGAAGTTACAAGAATGAAAATGGATAGTGATGTAGTTCATTGTCTTATTGCTCGTGATGTTAATAATTATATTGCACAATTCCGTACTAAGAAAGGACTTAAACTCGAATATAAGGGTGCTCTTAATCCTCTTATGTATGCGGTTGATTTGCAAAAAGGTTATGATATGCCTATTGTTGCTAAAGCAGTTAGTGAATATTTTCTTAATAATGTTCCTATTATGGATACTCTACGTAAAGCTACTAACATCCTTGACTTCTGTAAAACACAGAATGTTGGACGTCAATTTCATGTCGAACAAACATTTGTTAATAATCAGCAAGTTCAACGAGTTGTTTGTCAAAGATATGTTAGGTTTTATATATCCAATACAGGTTGCATGATTGAGAAAGTTCATAATGATACTGCTTCTAGGTCTCGTATGGCTGCCGGTCAATCAGTTACTGTTATTAATTCACTTGATGATGTTGATATTTCTCTTCGTAACATTAATTATAAGTATTATTATGAAGAAGCTATGAAAATTATTAATCCTATTAAACTTGGGATTAGTCCTAAAGGTAGAGGTAAAACTCGTATTAAGAAAGCCTATGGACAATTTAATAGTCTTTTTGATGATGCTGCTTTTGAAGAGGAATTAGAAGAAGTTTATGCTAACGAAGATATGGATTATTATGAAAACGATTGAGTCGATGTATGAAGTGCTGGCAGACAAATGGGGACTTGAAAACAAAGGACATGGTACTGTTCATTGTGTTCGACCTATGGAATATACTAAGTTAATCTTGGTAATTCTAAAGCGTATGTTGGCTAAGAAAGAACAGCTTAAAGTTTTTATCTGTGTTGATGGATATGAAACTCGAAAAGCTATTATTGATGCTTTTATTGCTGAAAATATTAATCAAGACCATATCACTGTACTTAGTGAATCTTATGTTAATGCACGGTATCATTATACATATGATTTGGCTATTTTTGTTGGTCTTGACCGTTATAGTCTTTATGTTAATTGTGTTGGAACTGGCTCTGCCTTCCATTTATTTATTGTTACTAAAGATGTTCTAAGAGCTGAACATTTAACAGAGATATATAAACATTATCCTGCTGTTAATATGGAGCTTGATTCTAATGCTATTAATGCTGTTAATGTGAGTTCCCCCGTAGAGGAACGAAGGATAGGTTGCCTACTCAACCCTACTGATAAAGAAGAGTATGATAAATATACTGACTTCATAACTCAAGCGTTCAATATATTTGGAGATTTTGATAATATCCAAAAAGCAAGAGTTGGTGATAGTCGTATTGGTTTAAGTGCTGCGGAGTTTCGTAATCAACTCGCAGTAGAAAATGGTTGGTCTGCTGAACTTGATATGACTATTGGATTTAATAAACAAATTGATGAATGTTATAATCCAAATATTCTATTAGATAAGGCTACGCTTTGTTATGAGATTATTCGTAAACGAAGTAATCTTGTTACAGATAATGATGTTAAACTTGATGTTATTCTTGATATTGTTAAGGAAAATCCTGATAAACAAATATTGATTATATCTAAACGTGGTGAATTTGCTGCTCGTATTACTTCTTATCTTGAGGAACAAGGAGTTTCTGTTGGAGATTATCATGATAGTATTGAACCAAGACTTCTTGTAGATGAGAATGGAGTTCCTGTATTATATAAGTCGGGAGTGAATAATGGCAAGCCACGTATGGTCAAATCTAAGGCTATTTCCAGCGCGAATGAGAGACTTTTTCAAGACGGACGACTAAAAGTATTATCTATAAAAAATAGTTCGTCAGACGAGCTTAAAATAAACGTAGACTTATGGATTCTTACAAGTCCTTTGTGTGATGATGTTACAAGTCTTAAATATCGCTTTAATAAGGTTCTTTTTAACGGTGCACCACATATTATATATAAGGTGTTCATACAGGGAACGATTGAGGAAACGAAGCTATTACAGGCAAAGCCGAATAGATTTACTACTATTTCCACAAAAACTGTTAATGCTGAATTTTTTAGTGAAAATAATTGTGGGATTGTTTGTCAGTAACAAAGTAAGAATTATATTTGTGGTGTAATCAAAACGAGAGGTCTTTGAATTAATGGACGAGAACAAAGAACAAAAACAAGAAGTAACTGCTGATAAACATTCCGTTGCAGTTGCTAAAAAAGATGTGAGTAAATCACCTATTGATAAAGTTGGTAATAGTGCAGTTAATAGTCTTTCTCGTATTAATCTTCTTGACGCTGGTCAAGTTGAGAGAGCGAAAGACATTATGCTACAACTTGCTCGTAGTAAGAAAGGTGGTATTGCAAGTGTAGAAGATGGACTTGCTGTTCTAATGAGAGCGCAAGACCTTAATTTACCTTTCAGTACTTGTCTTGAACATATACACGTTATTAATGGTAAAACTGGTGTAGATATTCACATTATTAAATCGTTATTATCAAAGGCAGGACTAACATGGGAATGTACAAAAGATTATAGTCCTCTGTATGAATATACAGATGGTTTTAACGTTTATGTTGAAGATAAACTTCCTGATTATTGTATAAAGTGTCTTAATCGTAAAGATGCAGAAGCTAAACAGGCTAAAGTAGAAAATGGAGAAACTATTTATGTTTATCCTACTCTTTACTTTAAAGATTTTAATGGTAATATATATAAAAGTTATCAATGGAATCAAAACTTAGCTGTTGCTATGACACCTGCACATGCTACTGAACTTGCCAAACAAGGAAAAGTACCTGTGTTTAGAATACCTAATCAACCTATTGATTATGTGACTGAATATGATATTCGTCGTATAGTTAATGGTAAAGAAGTTCATTCTGTTGGTCATTTTAGTTTTAGTGAAGCTCAAAGTGCCGAGATGTTCGAGAAAGATACTTATAAGAAATATCCTCGAATACTTATTGGTCATAGAGCTTTTACTTATGCTGCACGTGATATTGCAAGTGATATTCTATTTGGTGTTTATGAAACAACTGAATTAAAGATTGTTGCTGGGCATGAGCTTAACGATGCAGATATTATTGATATTGAAGCTCAAGAAGTAAAAGATTAACGAGGTGTTTGACCTCATATTTATAAACATTTTAAAACATTTTTAATTATGAAAACTTTTGGTAAAATGGCATTTGGTTTTAGTGCAGTTAACGCAGGACAGAGAAACGTATCTTATGAACCCGAACTTGTAGTTGGTGCAAATCCCGGTAGTTTCCGTATTACTCCCCCTGTTTCTAAAGCCCTTTTCATTGGACACGGCGACAACATCATGTTCGTGACGAACGTGGACAACATCGACATGGCGATTCAGAACAAAGCTCCGGAAGTTGTAGAGTTTTGTCAAGCAAATGGTCTTGACATTGATTCTGCCGAAGCTGCTATCGCTATTCATAAAGAATTTGATATGTGGGGTATTGCCAAAGGTATCCAAGAATTTGATACCAAAGGAAACCCGAAGACTACTCGCGAACGTATGACAAAGGCGGACAAAGAGAAGTATGTAGACGCACACTTTGAAGAATGTCTGACAGGTGCTCGTAATTCTGCAAACGAAGAACTGGTTGCCGCTTTGAATCGTGAAGGAGCTACCGAAGAAGAACTGAAAGCTATTCTTGTTGAAGCTATTCAGGGTGACGAAGTTGCTAAGTTCAAAGGTTCTAAATGTGCAAATCCCGCTGCAACTACCGGTTACGGTGTTTCATTGACTTTCACTGATTCTAACGTATGGAATCAATTGAAGGCTGGTATGGGTGACCGTGCAGAGAAGATGAACTTGGTGTTCAACATTGACGTTGATAACATTGTTGATGCTGAACTTGACAATGGCTATGAAGTTGTTAAAGCTAAAGTTGCCGTTCTTGGTGAATCAAAGGAAGAAGTTCCGGCTCGCATTGGTAAGAAAAATGCAGACGGTTCTGATGCTGAATAACTCGTCCGTTATTTAAACAATCCTTATCGTTAATAATGTAGAGCCGCGCATGGAGTTAATCTAAGTGCGGCTCTCTTTTTATCTATACATTTTTATTAATTTTTAAATTTAGTTGAAATGAGTACTCAAACTAAAGAAGATTTAGAGAAACAAAAAGCAGCTACTGCTGCAAGTGTTGCAGGACAAAAAGTTGAAGCTGCTGGTGCAGCTGCTCCTGCTGAACAACCTGTTGCTGGTGAAGAGAAGAAAAAACGTCGTAGAGGTATTAGCAATGATACCCGTGCCGCTTCTCGTCTTAAATTTGATGAACGTCGTGATGCAAATCGTGCTAACGGATTGTTCATTGGACATCTTGACAATGTAGAAGTTAGTTGGATTACACTTGGTGCCGAAGTACAAGGTTTACAATCTTTTGCCGGTCTTGCCATTCCTGTTCTTACTTTTACTTTTGCAAGTAATGATGAAAATGAATCTGTTCGCCGTTATGTTACACATCGTATGATGCCTGCCGAAAGTAATGCTCTTACTATTCCCGGTGGTGCAGAAGCATGGAAAGTTGATTCTGTTCTTGGTTGGATGAAACATATCATGGATGTGTTTATTCTTAAAGGTCGTGCTATGACTGAAACAGAAGAAGATGCTCTTTCTTTGTCTTTTGAAGATACTGACGATGAAGGTAACTATGTTCCTGTTGAAGCAGAAGAAGTTGTAAACGGTTGGAAGGTATTGTTCGAGAACTTTGTGAAGCTCATGAACAATGACGGTAAACCTGTTTATCGTACCGCCAACGGTGGTATTATTCCTATTTGGATGAAACTTCTTCGTTTTACCAAAGTTAAGAACACTTGGTCTCCGGTTGTTCGTGGTAAATCTACTATGGGTGATTTGGGCTTTACTAACTTTGTTGGCGAAGGTTGTATTGAACTTTACAAAAATCAAGTTGCCCCACTACTTAAAGTAGACTTTTCAAAAGAATCTATTGTTTATCGTGAAACTGCTAAACCTGCTGCTCCTGCTATGCCTGGTGCTCCAATGATGGGTGGTGCAGTTCCTGCTGCTCCTGCTATGCCGGGTATGCCTGCTGGTGATACAGGTGGTGCATTTGGTGCTGCTTCTGGTTTTCCGGGAACAGGTAATCCTGCCGACGACCTGCCGTTCTAATAAAACTTAGTTAAATAGTTGGATATAAGGGAGTAAGATGCTATATTTGGTGTCTTGCTCCCTTTTTTATTATCCACGTTAAAGATGTTGAAGTTGATATGCGAAGAACTGTAAATAATGGTACTCTTACAAGAGATTTTATTCTTTCAAAAATTAGTCAAGTAAGCATTTTTAGTGCTTATACAGGTATTGATGCAAGTACTATTGAACATTGTATTAATACTGGAGAATTTATTTCAAGTCCTTTTCGCATTGATGAACATCCGAGCTTTGGTTTTAGATACGATAATCGTGGTAAGCTCAAAGGTAAAGACTTTGCTGGTTATTTTCATGGTGATTGTTTTGATGCAGCTGCTCTTGTTATTAGTGAAATTATTCATAAGAATGTAGATATATCTAATAAAGGTTGGTTTATATTTGTACTTAAACATATTGCTTATACTTTTAGAAATATTGTTTATGGTAAAGATAAGGATTATAATATTGAAGGTATAATAGCTGATGGTATAAATGCTGCACGCAACAGAAAACCTATTATTGAATTTGTTCCTCGACAATGGAATAACTATGATAAGAACTATTGGGGTAAATTTCATATTCCTCTTAGTTATCTTAATACTAATTTTGTATATCCTGTTGACCAATATTATGTTAATAGAAAGATAAATCCTGAACCTAAATATCTTTATGATAATGATAGAAAAGATGTATGTTATGCTTATATACTTGGACAGGATAAACAAGGTATTTATAATATTAAACTTTATTTTCCTAATAGAAAACACGGTATTGTTAGATTTATTACTAATAGTAATTGCTTGGAAGGTTTACTTAATCTTGAACTTGAAAAGTATGATGCTATTATATTAACTAAAAGTACAAAGGATAGAATAAGTCTTAGAGCTTTTATTGACAGTATTACTCTTGACTTCTCCTACGGGGGAACAGCCATTGAGAATATTGGTATTATTAATATTCCTCACGAATCGTATAAACTTAAACAACTTGAATATGATTGGATAAGAGGTAAATGTCCAAATGGTTATATTGTTTCTCTTATGGATAATGATATGGCTGGTTATCATGAAGCTATTTGGCTTCGTAATAACTATGGTATTATACCTTTTTGTATTCCTAAGAGCTATGAAGTTAAAGACTTTGCTGAACTTCGTAGTAAATATTCTGTTGAAGCTATTAAAGAACTTATAAATAAATCGTATAAATATATAGTTGATAATTATGAAGAAACTGAACCTGAATGGCATACGGGAGAAAGCGATACTCTGCCGTACTAAAGGTATAGTCGAAGATAACTTCACTGTAATGAGAGCTATTGGTGAACATCAAGAGAAAGAACTTGATAAATATGAATATACTACTATTGACGGTAAAACAATTAGTAGAAAATCTATTTATGTTTACGGTGAAGTTAATCCTGATTCCAAAGATGATATTGAGCTTATCAATAAACTTCATCTTATGGATGATAGTGATAAAGGTAATACTATGCACAGTGGTTTTAAATTTTCTACTGGTGAAGTAGAATATGAAGATAATGTTAAATATCGTACTACTTGGGATTGTATAGAGTGGTTTAAATATAACTATTGTCTTATTGGTAAACCTCAACGGGTTGTTATTTATGAATGTGCTAAATCTTCTTTATAAATGGTAGAACTTGATGCTCAAGATATACGTTTTATTGCTGCTCATGTTAAACAATACGGTGGTATTAGAGCAACATTAGAAGTTGTATTAAAAGAACTTGACGCTACTGTAGTTCTTCCTGACGGTGGACGACCTCGACAAACTATTAGCTATGTTTGGCAAAGAGTTGATGCTGAATTTCATTATTTACTTAACGCAGCTATGGATAAAGGTCTATCTAATGAAGATTATAATGATATTATGGAGAGATATAATGCTGTTATTGAAAAGAATAAACAGTTTGAGATTGAGAATCCTCCTATTGTTTATAGTAAAAAGGCTAAAACTGGTGCTCGTAAAGTTAGAGTAGATAAAGTCAAATCTATATTTGGTGAAGATACTCTTAATGTTGGAGAAAAAGCTGTTAAAGCTAAGCCTAAAAAAGAAACTATTGCTGATAGAAAACGTAAGTTACTTAATAGTAAAGCTGTTACGTTTGCTTTTGGTGGTATTAAATCTAAAGAATAATATGTTAGGTAAATGGTTATACAGAAAGAATAATAATGAAGTACCTACTTGTTGGAAAGCTGAAATTGTTGATGATGAAATACGAGTTAAGTATGGTATAGTTGGTAAGACTATTCGTACAGAATATTATCGTATTACTCAAAAAGATGCTTTGGCTGAACTTAAGAGTAGATATAATGATAAACGTAAGACTGGTTATGTATTATTTGATGAGATTAGGGATGATGCTTCTATTATTCTACCGCCCGTAGAGGATGTGAATGGTGAAGATAGTCGACATCTTGTGACTTATCTTAATACTTATCTACCAGATTATCGTACTAATGAAAATAATGGTGGACTTCTTCCTATGCTTGCTAAATCTTATACTGGTAAAGTATGGAGTAAAGTTTCTTGTATGCTTGGTCAATATAAGATTAATGGACTTAGATGTTTCATTACTGCTTATAGAAATAATGATATATTCAAGCCTTATTGTCTTAAATTCCAATCAAGAGAAGGTATTTATTGGAATAGTCTTGGTAATCTTGAAGAGTATCTTCTTAGTATTATGCCTACAGATTTTCTTGATGATATGATAGAAGATAATTGGGCACTTGATGGTGAAGTTTATCTTCCAGGTTATACTGTTAATCAGATTAATCATTTTGTTAAAGATCCTAATTGTGTTGAAAATAAAGCTCTTCAATATTGGTGCTATGATATTGCTATTCAAGATATGTTCCAAGAACTTAGACTTAAAGTTATCGAAGATATCTTTGGTAATCATATTCGTAGGTTTCCTTCTCTTGATTCTCATCTTAATAATAAAAATCGTTTTCTTATTTTACCTATTCATAGTGTAACTTGTGATAATGAAGCTGTGAGATTAAGAGATACTTATATTGGTATTGGCTTTGAAGGATTAATTCTTCGTAATCCTCATGTTGATTATCAATATGGTCGTCGTCGTGTTGCTTACATGGAGAAATTTAAGTCTGCTACTGATGGTTTATTTACAATAGTAGATATATATAAAGAACCTAAGAGAGATTTGCCTATTCTTCTTTGTCAAAATGATGTTAATAATGCTAAGTTTGAAACTCGTCTTAGTGCTACTCATGAATATCAACAAATGATACTTAGAGATAAACATGTTTATATTGGTAGTAAAGTATTTGTTGAATTTGGGGAACGTAGTGGAGTTGAGAAAGTACCTTTTCATATTAAACGTGTTGAAATAAGATATGGAAAGTAATAGTCTTAGTATTTTTTATAATGTTATTAATACTACTATTAATAAAGAAAGACCTTGGTATAATGTAAAAGATAATATCATTTATATTAAAGGCAATGCTGATGGTTTTAAATATTATCTTGAAGCAGACGCATATGACCCTGTTACTGGTAGACAATTATTTATTATTCTTAGTAAAGAAAAGATTCATGATGCTTGTCGCCATTGTAGTGTAGATAATTTTGGTAGACTTAAAATTAGACCTATTGCTCATAAAGAGTATCTTAGGGCTATTTATGAAAGAGATGCTAATATTAAGTTTGAGCCTGCTGCTGTTTGTGAAGATTATAGTAGTTTTATTATTTGATATATAATTGTTAGTGAATGAGTTGAAGTCGATATTGCTTGTGGTGTTACTGCAAGTAGTATCGGCTTTGTTGTTTGGCTGTGTGGCAAATGTTGTGGCAGTATGCCGGTGTATGCGATTCCCTTGCCCGCTGTGGCATTTATACCTATCAGCCAATGTCTTATTTAGTTTTAGTTTTGCGTGTCATGGTGAGCCTTAAAATGAGTCCACCTTAATATACGTTAAATATAATAATTATATAACTTGATTGATATTAATTGTATATATTTGAACTGTTGAATATAAAGATATAGATATTATGATTGATGTTAGACCAATTATTGGTATAAATGCTGAAAAGCAAGTTGGTAAAGATACAGTTGCAAGTATGTTATGTTACATATTTAATACTGGTGTTCTTCGTTGTAGTTTTAGAGAATGGACTATTAAGTATGATAATCAAAAGAATAAATCTAAACTTAAACAAGTTATTCATTTTGCAGATTATCCTAAAGATATATTGTCTAAAACATTTGGTATTGATAGAGAATTATTTGATGATATTGTATATAAGGAACATAAACTTTATCTTATAGACCAAAGACAGTTTGTAGATATGAAGGATAAAGTTCTTTCTAAATATATTATTGCTAATCATGCTATACTAGCTACTTCTCCTCTTGGTTCTTTTATTAAAGCATATAATGGTAGAGTAGCTATTACTCTTAGAGTTCTTATGCAATATTTTGGTACTCAAATAGGAAGAGGTATGCTTCATGATGATTGTTGGATACGAGCTACTATGACTGACGCTTTTAATAATCGTAGTAAATATGGTTATTCTATTATTGCTGATGTTAGATTTGCTAATGAATCTGATGCTATTCGTTCTCAATCTGATGGTTATGTTATTAAATTAACGAGGAATATTGAGAGAACTAAAGATGAACATGAGAGTGAACAACTTGATGGTGTTAAGTATGATGTTCTTATTGAGAATAATGGTTCTAAGATAGAACTTTTTTATAAAGTTGTTGAACTTGTCGGAAAGATTATTAATAGGAATGTTATTTATGAATCCTCTACGGGGGAACAGCCCAAATAGTTATGGAATATATTGTTGTTCGTTGTCCAAGTCCTTATCTTGGTAAACCTATTAATGTTGCTTTTTATGTTGTTAATAGAGCACAACTTGCTCGTTGTATTGACGATTATTTAGATAATAAGTATAAACGTACAGATGAATATGGTGCTATACAAGTATTCAAAAAACTAATAGTTGGTAAGAAACCTCGATTATATAAAGATGCTGTTAGACACTGTAATTATCTTAATGGTAATTTAAAGAAATATGATGCGAATTGTGAAACCAAAGGTAGAACTTTGGAAACCAAAAGACAATGTGTCTCATGTAGCTCGTTGTGCTAGAGTTTGTTATGCTCTTAAAACTGGTGCTTCTGATGAGAAACGTTATGAAGATTTAAAGAAAGACGGTCATCTTAGTATGTTTCGCCATGAAAGTTGGTATTTCATTGTAGACAAAAATGATGATGTTGCTATGTGTATTGCTGAAAGTTATGAGAATTGTCCTTATCTTGAATTTAATTATGATAGAGAACGTTTTTATGTTGCTACTAATGGACAGTTTCTTCTTGAACATGAACAATTAGCTAAACGTCTTATGAAATATGCTATTTCTGCTGAATATTTTAGTCAGACTGAAATGGGATTTCAGCTTATGAGATATAGCTTTAATGTTATTACTCAAATTAGTACTTCTCGCGAATTGAATCGTGTTAGTCCTAATAATATTAGTGAACAATCTACACGATACTGTAATTATAGTCGTGGTAAGTTTGAAGGTATGTGTGCTATTTGTCAACCTCATTGGTTTGATTGTTGTCAAGAAGAAGTTGCTTATTATAAATATGATTGGCAATCTTATGTTCATTATCTGAAGAATGATGATGGTGAATGGCATCCTTGGGATAATCATCCTGTTCGTGTTCTAAAGTATAAACAAAGTAATGTTCAACGTTATCTTCTTAATAACATGACAAGTTGCAAAGTTTATCTTGACCAAATAGAGGATAAAATGTTACCTCAAGATGCTCGTGGTGGACTTCCGCTTGACCTTGCTACTGAATGTGTTTATACTTATAGTATTTCACAATGGCGTGCTATTCTTGATTTAAGATATTATGGTACTACTGGTACTCCGCATCCTAATGCGAAAATTATTGCCAGTATGATACGTGATGAATTGTTAAAACTTGGATATGATTTTAGACCTGCTCATGAAAGTTAGTCAAAATACTCGTTGCGCTTTTGGACTTCATAAATATGATGTTTTTAAGCAAGAAGATATTAAAGATGTCTACGGACATGTAATTGGTATTGCTCTTATTAGTAGATGCAATAATTGTGGAAAACTTAGTGTTAAATATGTTTATACTGTAAATGGTAGACCGTAATATAAATGTATATAAATATACTTCTTTATATCACCTTGATATTAAAAATATTAACGTGTATGGCAGTGCCAATCCTATGTTTAATTCTAAACGTAGTCATAAACAAAGTAATAGACGAAGAAATAAAAAGAATAGATGATTGTATATGATAAACCAAAACCAAGTCCAGATATGGAAATTGGTATAGACCTTGCTAAAGGTCAAGATAAAACAGTGGTTGTTGTTGAACAACCTAAGCCAGTTCGTCAGAGCTTGTTCTCTATCCAAATGGAATTAGAGGACATCTTTATGGAAATTGAAGATGCTGGTGGTGAAGTTAATGATGAGATTCTTGCTAAACTTCAAATTACTCAAGAAAACTTTAAGCAAAAGCTTGATAGTTATCGTAAGGCTTATAGTGCTCTTACTTATGAAGTTGAAGCTGGTAAGAAAGAGAAAACTCGTCTTGATGGTATTATTAAGACAAGACAGAATAATGCTGATAGACTTAAAAGGTCTATGTATGAAGCTGTCGCTGCTTATGGCGATACTGGTAAATCTGGTAATAAAGTTGTGAATCTTGTTGATGCTAAACTTTATACTAAGAAAACAGAAATTTGTGTTGTTGATGAACAACTTCTTCTTACGTTTAAAGATTTAGTTCTTGACCAACTTCGTGAACTTTGGGATAATGATATGCTTATAGATGAAGCTATGACTGATTCTATTGACCCACAAGGCTTTATTGATGTTATTAATGCTAAATATAAAGCTAATAATCCTGAAAGTGCTGAAAGACTTCAAGAAAAGATGGGACATTTGTTTACTGTTGATGACCTTGCTAATTTGAATTTTACTGTAGAATTTGAAACAAGCATTGTTAATCTTCTTAGTAAACCTAACTTTGGTGTTATGAATACTTATTTTGATTGTGAGCATTTTGCTAATGTTACCATGAAGAATAGTAGTACTACTAACAAAGCTGCTCTTAAGATGGGTAGTAAACTTACATTTGCTGATCTTGATTATACTGAATCATTAATTATTAAATAAGATATTATGTGTAAAGTTAAAAGTAATAGTCAAGTTGTTGAAGAAGCTCTTGCTGAAATTTGGAATGAACTTGTTAAAGTTCGTCAACTTGATGCTGAAAAAGCTAAGAGTGTTATACTTGAAGAAGTTAATTATCTAATTCAAAGTAAATAAGCTATGCCTGTATATCCAGTTAAAGGAGAACCTTGGCGTTATAAAGGTGCAGTCGATGTTAAAGACTGCACTACTTCTGCCGAAGTTATCGAAAAAGCAGGACTTAATTGGACTGTTGATAAATGTGAACTTTTTGCTAAAATGAGTGTTGATATTCAAAATGATGCAGACCTTGATAAAGTTATCGAAGAAACAAAGAATAATGGTAGCCATCTATATGGAAAAGATATTTTCCGGAATTGTCCTAATGCTTTTGCTACCTATCGTACTGACTATAATATTCCTCTTGGAGTTGTTAAGGGAAAATACACACCTGTTCAAAACAAAGAAGCATTTACATTCTTTGATGACGCTATAGGAAGTGGTAAAGCTATTTGGCAAACTGCTGGTAGTTTTGGTTATGGTGAACGTATATTTGTTAGTGCTAAACTTCCTAATAATATTTTAGTTAAAGGAGACCCCGTTGATAATTATCTTGTGTTTACTAATACACATGATGGTAGTAGCGGAGTTAAGATTTTATTTACTCCTATTCGTGTTATTTGTAGAAATACTCTAACTGCTGCTATTAAAACTACTACTAATTATGTTAGTTTTAGACATACTGCTAGTGTTCATTCTAATATTCAAATGGCTCATGAACTTCTTGGTATTTGTGATAAACGTCGCAAAGAATTAGAAGAGGCTTATAACATACTTGCTGGTATTAAAGTTACTGACGAAGATGTTATGCAATATATTGCCCAAAATACGCTTAGCGAAGGAGAGAATGAAATGTTGCTTAGTACTGGACATAGTTATAAAGAACTTTGTTATCGTAATAATGCAGCTTATGAAGACTCTCAAATATCTATGCGTAAACTTAATGTAATATCCTCTACTTGGGACTATTATCATTATGGTGCTGGACAAAGAGAAATACAAGGTACTGCTTGGGGAGCCGTTAATGCTATTACAGGATATTATTCTAATGTTGATAATGCTAAAGACGAAAAGAGATTTGATAGTCTTGTATTTGGAGATAAATCACGTAAAATTCAATCAGCTTTCGCTATGGCGGAAGAACTAAATTAAGTAAAAGAACAATGAGTAAATTAGCTGCTGTTATTGCTGCGTCTATTGTTAATTATAGCAACGCTGCTGTTAAGCCGAGTTTAGAACAGTTTGAAAAAGAGATTAACGACGCTCTTGGTGTTACTTCTGTAAAAGTATGGCGGGAAGATAAGAATATTCCTCTTCCTGTTTATGGTAAAGAAGGAGACGCTTGTTGCGATGTTTACGCAAAAGAAATTGAGTATGATGAAAAGAGAGACCGTTATATTGTTCATACAGGTTTGCATTTTGCTCTTCCTGATGAATATGAAATGGAACTTCGTCCTCGTAGCAGTTTGACTAAAACAGAAGTTTATATGCCAAATTCTCCTGGCACTCTTGATTGGGGTTATCGTGGAGAACTTCTTGTTATATTTAAGACAAGAACTTCTAAAGCCATACTTGGCTGTATAAATAATATGGGTAAAGCTTTTAACTATATTGCTAAAAGATCTACTAAAGAAGGTGCTGCTATTATGCAAGCTCGTAGATGTTATGATGATTGTGCTGATGCTAATGTCATACCTTATTCTGTAGGAGACCGTATTTGTCAACTTGTTATTCGTCGTCGCGAACTTATTCAATGGGATGAAGTTGAAACTATTGAAGAACTTGGTACTACTGAAAGAGGAGCTGGTGGATTTGGTCATACTGGTGGTATGAAAACAGAAGAACAGCCGAAAGAAGGACCTGCTATTGAAGGAGATGAATCTCCTAAAGTTTCAGGAACTAATCGTTTTGCCAAATGATTGCTGATGATGTTTTAATTGGACATGAGTATATTCATGTCCAAACTAAGCATACATATACAGTTATGGAACTTGGTAAATTGAAATGTCCATGTAATGGTGGTTGGTATCCTGCTGTATTCTATAAACGTTCTGATAATACTCCCGGAGTATATGCTCGTACTATTGATAGTTTTAAAGTTAGCTTTGAAGCTGTTGAAAATGTTATTGAAACATGACAAATCTAATTCTTATTACTCGTAGAAATTGTGAGGCTTGTAGTATAATGCTTCATAATGTTGCTGATGTTCTTGATGAAACCAATACTGAAGTTACTTTAAGAGTGAGACATTCCGAATCTTTAAATGTTGATACTCTTATAGAACTTAATATTAAAAACTTTCCTACTATACTTATAAAACAAGATGGTAAAGAAGTTGGTAGACTTGAAGGAACATATCCTGTTGATTATATTAAAGAAATCATTAATAAACTTTAGTTATGGAAAGTACAGAACTTGTATTTGAAGAAGTTAAGATTACTGCTGATTGTAAATATGCTGTTGGTACTAATAAAGATTATGATAGATTTTATCGTGATAATTATGATAGTACTCACGAAGTTGCTGATGATGATATGGCTGAATATGATGGCTATATTGTTATTATTGCTGATGGACAACCTGAATGGTTTAATAAAGAACTGTTTGAACGTATAATTAAAGACAACATTTTAGAATGAAAGCAATTGGAATTAAAATGGTTGAACTTCAACCAATGAGAGCTGCTCTTGCAATAGACTATGGCTATAAAATTGGTAATGCTCATCCTGATGATATGGGTTATGAAGTTACTTATCAGGACGGATATAAGAGTTGGTCACCAAAAGAGATAGTTGATGCAGCTTACTATCCTCTTTATGAAAAGAATGATGGTACTAAGATTCTTGAGATAGACGTAATGAACTTTATTACCAATGTAGAAACTATGAAGGTTGGCGATAAGACTACTGTCGTTAACGCACATACTCGTACTGGTTTTGACATAGTGCGCCATTCTTCTTGTGTTGACCCTAACAACTATGACGAAGAACTTGGCAAAGAATTTGCTATGGAAAAAGTTGTGGATGATTTATGGGGACATCTTGGTTTTGTTCTTCAATGGGCTAAATATAGTCTTAATGAAGCTCATAAACTTAAAGAAAGTAAATATCCGGCTCATATTGAACGTGTCATTAATGAGTATAAAGAACTTGATGACCGTTCTACCAAACTTGCTAAATTCATTGCTGAAAGTCCTATTTATCAATCTCTTGTAGAAGATGAAAAGGAAGATATGAAGGAACAACTTATAGCTATGTACAAGTATAGCAATATTCTTGCAAGTAGGCTTGATAGAGTTGGAGTTGATGTAACTACTCTCTAAAAAGTTACACAGCGAGAACACGCTAATGTTCATAGTTAAGTTATACATAATAAGCCTGCTGCTTGTGAAAGTAGTGGGCTTAATTTATATCTCTTGATACTCCTACGGGGGAACAGTGCTACCGCCCGTAGAGGATGCAATCATAATTAATAACTCATTAATGCTAACAATATGATACCAAATGATACTGAAGCTCAAAAAGCTATTAGAAACCAACCTAATAAATCTCATCTTACCAATGATGAACATACTCCCGGAATAGGTTGTAGAACTATTATTATAGGTATAGTAATAGTTATTCTTTGTTGTCTTGCTGCAAGGTCTTGTAGTAATGACTTTAGAGATACCGGAGAAAGAAGTCAATACGAGTATTCACTTTTAGATTAGAATTGAAATGGATATTGTACCAGATATAAAGAAAGGAAATCTATCTAAACAACAGATAGAAGTTTTGTCAGAACAAGAACGTCATAGTAAATATATTGGTTCTATGAAAGTTGTTCCCGGTCATACTATGTTCTCTTTTAACAGAGATACAAAGGAAATTAAGAAAGCTGATTATGTAGATGAAGTTTCTGTTGGTCTTAATGGTAAACCTGTTACTAAAAAGAAGCTTACTGTTGAAGCTAATTGTTTTTATGAACAAGCTCTTAATAGAAAGAATTTCATAAGAAGATTAAAGAAATATGGTTTGCTGGAAGAAGAGGAAAAGTAAATGGAAGACTTTCTTATGTTGGTTGTTTGGACATAAGAGAGTATTTGTAATTGAATCAAGAACAAGAGTTCATGGAAAACGAGGACACCGTTTTGGTAGTATGCTAATTAGTCTTAATCGTAAAGGTGGTAAAGGTGGTTATTGTACTTGTACTACTGGTGGTTATTATGTCTGTGAACGTTGTGGTAAGAAATTGACGCATTTTAAGCCTCTGTGAGAGACTTTCTCATTCTGTAATACAGTTGTTCACTACGATATAGAAAACGGCAAGGCGAGCCGGAAAACCGCCAACACGTACAAGTTTAGTAATAAGAAAGCCCGTCTACGGAATGAGAATCAAATCTCACCTGTAAGACGGGCTTCTTTTTTATCCGCAGTTAGACCTGCATTAACTATTCATTCATCAGGAACTCTGCAATAGACTTCGTTGGTATAATGCTCAACATATTCTCTGTTAGCTTGTAATACTTATTATTTTGTTCAAGCTGTCTAATACGATTAATACCACGATAAACAGGAATTTGTCTCTTTATATAAACGGCAAGTTTATTCTCTCCTTTATACAAACCAGTAGTATAAGTAGGATTAAATTCATCACCTTCAATAAAGTACTTAGCAATAAATCCCATAGCAGAACCAACATCTTTGAATGATTGACCAAGTGCAACAGGACTTGACCAAAGTTTATCAAATTCAGATACAGCACCAATGTTATACATAATAGTTTCAGAAGATAAACGGTCAGCTTGATACAAAGCAAGATTAGCAAGTAATTTAGCTGTATCATCGTCATCATCAGCAGCAATAAGTGCACAGCTTGCAGCTATACCACCGATTAGACCATAAGCAATACCAGTAAGTTCTCCTAAAGCTCTACGACAATTAGCTTTCTCTGCATTAGACATTGTAGCATAATTAAACTTGAAGTTTAAGAAAGTATCAATAAATGCTCTACAAACTTGTTGAACGCCTGCAATAAATACATTAGTTCCGTCGTCATTAGCTTGTTCTTTAGCTCTACGAGTTACACCATGAAATTCTGTTGTAGCAAAATCCCAAAGACTAACATAAAAACCACGTTCAATAGATTCACGACTTTCATTATAGTATCCATTGTTACGGAAATGTTTAAGAGCACCAGTATAAATATGTTTATGATATTGCATAAGCAAACTACCAAATACCCAAGATGATTCAATACGAGCACCACCGAGACGGTCATATACACCATGAATCTTCTTGTTTACTGATACAACTTTACCTTTAAAAGCTGCAAGTTTACCGAAATCAACTTCACTATCTTTCTTAATTTGAGCAAATCCATCTTTAGATAGTTCAAATTGGTCGATAAGTTTAGGCATTTGGTCAAATTCTTTTTGAGCTTCTTTAGTAAGTTCATCTCTTAGCTCTGCATATCTAAAACCATAAGTTTTATCACTAAGACTACGAAGAAATTCAGTATTAATATCTTTCTTAAACCAAAGATAATCTTTAAGTCTATTCTTATCTTCTTGTTGTCTTGCAACAAATTTAGCATAAAGTTCTTCAAGTTCAGAGTTACCTTCGATAGTTTTACGAAGAGCAACATCTTCTAACATACGATTATAATTATGAAAATCTCCAATAACAGTCTCACCTTTTTGGTTCTTATAAATCCTATTACTAAGCATCATAGCGAGCATTGCAGTATTCTGCATAAAATGTTCACCAGCACTTTGAGGACTAAAAGCAAAATTACGCATCTTATTAATTATCTCAATGCTGTCAACAGTACGAGCAGTTTCTCTAATACCATTATAATCAACAATACCCATTAGTTTAATAATAGCATCAGTAAGATTATTACTTGAATCAGTATTCATATTAGTAAGGAATGATGGCATAGCTTTAACATAATAGCCAAACTTAGCATTTTCCCAATCACGATGATTGAAGTATTCTCCTGCATAACGTTCCATAAAGATATTAGTAGCACCTGTAAGTACGTTGCCAATACCACCAGTAATATTAAACATCATATACTTAGCACTTGCTACATTTTGTCCAACAGCAGCAAACTTATCCCAAGTATTCTTGCTCTTATATTCGTCAAATAGGAAACGTTTAGACCAAGTTTCAATCAAATCAATAACTCGTTTTGGAGCTTGTGTTTTATAGACTTTTCTATCTTCAGTAGAAAACTTTCTATCAACAGCAAGATTATTAAAACCTGTAAGACGATATGCTTGAGCTTGAGTTCTCATATAGTCAAGTAAGAAATAAAGGTCAAGTTTAGTCTCTGTTTTAGCATTAGCTTGAATAGCTCCTTTAATGAACTCTTCAAATACAGATTCATAATCTTTATCCATTAGTTTAACATCCAGTTGTTTATTAAACTCAACGGCTTCTTCATTTCTCTTTTTGATTTCTTCTGTTCGCTTAGCAAAATCTTCATCAGATTCATCAAGACCACGTTCAGGTAATTCTTCAAGTTGCTTATAAGATTTATCTTTAAGAGCAGTAAGTAAAGGTATATTAGTTTCTCGGTCATATTCATAACCAATATTATCACTAATATGTCTGTCAGGGTCAAGACTTTGTCCAAAACCAATAGCATTAAACGCAGCTTTAACTGTATTACCAAAATTAGCTTCTGTTCGTCTCCTACGGGGGAAAAGACCTTTAGAAACAAACGACATAGCAGTATTATTATCTTTAGTTAAATCATAAAGCATATTCTGCATAGTAGAACGTATATCACGTTCATATTGATTAGCATTATCATCTTTATGATACTTTTGGCTACCATTATAATTAGAAGTATATCTATTATACTTATCATTAACTGTTTCCGGCAATGGTTTACTACGAGTATTATTATAAGATGGAGCATAGTTTCTACTATTTCCACTTTGTTCTTTAACTTGCATCGTAGTCCAAATACGAATAGGTTCCATTTTACCACTAAGAGGATTAAAGATGTGATTACGTTCTTCAAATTCTTTTAGTGTACCAGCCTTAATAGCTTCTTCACGAGCTTGCCAATAATAACTTGTAGGAACAAATTCAATATTCTCATTAATAAACTTAAGAGCATCTGAACGTTTCTTATCAACATACTCTTTATTTATAACATTACCGTTATCATCAAGTTTAGGAGTAACATAACCAAATATTTCACTATTAGGTTCTTCCTTATAACCAATGAATATACCATTCTCATCATAATTCTTAGCATTAGCTACTGTTTTCCAAGCATTAAAGAACTCTTTTCCTTTTTGCTTAGCAGCATCTTCATCAAGAGCGTAAGTAACTTTATCAGTATGGAAATCAACTTCTTCTTTTAAGAACTTCTTAACTTTCTCATCTTTACGATGTAAACGTTTAGCACTATCAAGTCTATCATAAAGACTATTAAGTTCTCGTATTTGTTCTATTGTTAAATCAGATAATTTAATCTTACCTGTACTCGGATTAATAGCTTGTGCAAGAATATTATTAATCTCTTTTACAATAGCATTACGAGTCTCTGTAACTACAGGATTAGTAGCCGTATTACTTGTAAATCCAGCATAGAACTTTTTACTATATATTTCAGTAATAGGAGCTTTGTTACGAAGAAGTTTAACTTCTGCCGAAGCACCATCATTAGTTCTATTGTCAAATTGAGTTTGTTGTTCTTTCTTAATAGCTTCAACTTGTTTATCGCTAAATTGACGACCATCAATAACTCCATAATTATCATAAGCTCCATCAGTATGTTGAACTACACTTTTAAATTGAGGATTCTTTTCAGTCTTACCGTCACTAAGTGCATCAAAAGCATCGTTAATAGCAGCTTGAAGTTTCTCATCAATTCTGTAATAAGTATTCTCATTTAACCATTCAACAGCACTTGCATATTCATCTATTTGAAGAAGAGCAGCTTCGTTCTCTAATTGACGACCAGCGCTATCGAAATGTTTATACTTGTCAATAATACCAAGATAATGTTTTAAATCTTCTGCAAATCCTTCACGAGTTTCACGTTCAAAGAAAGCTTTCTTAATTCTTGTAACACCATCTGTGTAATTCTTTAAAGATATAGCTCTATTATAATCAGCTTGAGGTTTCCATTCACCAGTATTAAAATCAATATGATTTTGCATTTCACGAAGTTCAGAAGATATACGTTTAATATTAGCATTATCTTCTTCTGTACGATTACCTTTAAATATTCTTAATAAACGACTACGTTCGTCATTTAGTTTAAGATATTTAATATAATAATCAATATTATAATCAGTAAGCATTGGAGCTTCATTAGCGACTTTCTGTCTATAATATTCAGGAACATAACGTTGTTCTGTATTATCAATATACCACTGTTCTTTTTCGTGTCTTGCTCTTAGATATTCAGGACTATATTGTCCATATTTATCTTTGGCTTCAGCAACCTTCTTATTAATCTCACGTTTATCTTTAATATAATCTTCTGTATAATTGGTAACAAACTTACCAGTTACAGGGTCAACAATATTATTCCAATTAATCTGTTTACCAGCTTTAGCAGCATCAGATTTAATTTTATCAAGAGTTCTCTTATAATTTCTGACATATTCGTCTCCTTCAAACATAAGTTTGTCAATCTTAGTTTTAGCTTGACGAAGTATAATTTGTACAATAGGATAACTAAGTTCTTGTGCATCTTGGAATAACCAGTCAAGAACAGAAGCATCTTTAAGTATATAATTAGTTATATCAGAAAGTCCTTTATCAAAGTTAGGATTAGTACTAAGAGGTTTAAATATCTTTTCAGTAACAATTTCAAATCCTTCTTTAAGTATAGGATTGTTCTTAATATTATTAATAGTTTCTTGAATACCTTTTATATTACGTCTTGTAGCATCATCTACATTATCAGTAGCAATTTCATTAATAAGAGGAAACGAATTACCAAACGTACTTGCTTGCAACACAAGACTTATATAGTCATTACGTAGTTCTTCACTATTTTGAATAGCATTAATAGTATAAAGACTTGTTATACTATGAGAAGTACCTTCATCATCCTTAATAAAATCATTTAAACGACGTTCAATCTCATGTGCTTTAGTAATATAATATTCAGTAGCACGTTTGATAGTATCTTGTTTACGTTCTTCAACAGTAGCAATCTTATTTTCATCTACTCCATATTTAAGAATATCTTCATAAGCAATAGAAGCATTTTCATCAGAACTAACTCTTGCACGAGTTTTAATATCAAGTAAGAACTGTTGAGCAAGATTACCAAGTTTAGATACATCTGTAGAAGCAATATCCATATCAATAGAACTTGCATGTTCTACATCTTCTATATCTTTTTCTTGTTCAATAACTTCAGCTTCTTTATATGGAGTAACTACATAAATATTATCAGTAGATTGTATTCCATTACGCTTAGCAAGTTCTAATCCTTCAAGTTGTGCATCATCAGATATTTTCTTATTAAGTTTGACTCTCTTACGAGTTATAAGATAATCTCTTGCAACACCATTATTATCAACTATAGTTTGTCTTGATTGAATATTCAAACTACCAAATGCTTGTTTAAGTGTTTGACTACCATTCCAAGCCCAATAAACTTTAGTATTAGGATTAGCAAATTTATCATTAATATTACGAATAAAGTTACGAATAGCAGCATCTTGTGATGACATAGTAGCAATAAAGTTTCTATCAGTAGGAACTATTGTTTCTTTATCAACAGTAGGTTTTTTGTATCTGTATTCTTCTATACCTTCTTTAGTAAATAATTCATTCTTTTCTTCTGCAAGACGAGAGAAAGGAGCGCCTTCATCACGACTCTTTTGAATAATAGCTTCATAATATCTTGCAGCAGGATATTTATTATTAAGAGGATTAGAACTAAACGTACCATGTTCGTTAGCTTCAAGATTATTCATAGGAATAAGATATATCTCACGATTTGTATCTTCTCCATAAACTGCAACTTTATAAAGCGTTGAAACTTTATTTCTAACTATATTAATATAATTAGTAGCTATTGCAGTTTTAGTCTGTCCACTTTTCGTAGTAACATCTTTAATTAATCTAATCTCTTTAGCAAGTTCAGTATCACGAGCACTTCCAAGATTAAAATAATACATCTTCTGACTATTAGGAAGATATGTTAAATTAGTTTTACCATTACTATATCGAACTCGATATGTAGGTATTTGAGGAATAGTACTATGACTACGAATATAATCTTCATAGATATTAGTTGCCGCAAGTTCTTTATCGGAAACATTACTAACACTAAATCTAATATCATCAATGATTCCAGTACCACCATCTTCAACAGAAGTATATAAAGCATTATTCTTAATTACTTTACTAACATTACCTCTACGGAATTGATAACCTTCAACTACAAAAGCATATTTAATCATGTCTAAAGCTGTAAGCCTAATAATAGGATTACTATTATTAAAAGCGGCATCAAACATTTTATAAATACTTTCCATGTCTTGTTGTTGGTCGTCAAATCTAATAACTTGACTACTTATACCACGAGTTCTAAACTCATAACCATTAAATAGATTAACATTAACGTAATTAAAAATAGTACGTTGACTACCATTTAAATGACGTTGTACAAAATGTACTTTTTGAGCAGGTGTAAGTTGTCTAAAACTATCTATTTCTTCTTGCGTTGGATTTGCAACATTAGCAATATCAATATCATAGTTAATATCATAACCAAAGCCATATATTCTTCTCTCTTCATCCTCTACGGGGGAACGTCCCTCGTCCATTGCTTTTCTTATAGTATCATTGTCAATTTCAATAACACCATTTCTTCCAAGATAAACAGGAGAAGAAATTACTCTTGAATAAGATTTATAATTATATTCAAGAACATACTTTTTAAAGTCATTATAAAGTTTCTCATTAACAGTACCACCAAGATAGTTTTGAATACCTTTAATAGCATTGGTAAAACTATGAGATTCAGTCTCAAATAAACCTTGATTAATCAAGATACTTGGAACTGTACTATATCTCAAGAAACCATCAAGTATTTGATAAGCACTATCCTCATTATTAGCAGATAAATAAAGACTTGGCATAAATACTCCGTCTTCTGTTGCTTTAGTAATACCCGGATAAATAGCTTCAACAAGAGGTTTGCCATTAGCTACTATCATATTAGCATCACCACTTTCAATAAGTGTACCAATATTTTCAATTACTTTACGAGTTCCAAAGATAGTTTGTTTAGCACCAAACTTATCAGGATTAAGTACTTTAACATGATTAGAAATAACTCTACTATATTCATTAATATAATTAAAGTTAAGAACGGCAGCTAAATCTAATAACAAACTTGTAGTATCATAACCAAGTCCACTACGTTCAGCAGCTAATCTTTCTTCCATTGCTGGAACATCAATCATATTAACATCAGCATCAGATGTATTATCAAAACTAATAGTACTATTAGGAAACAGTTGAGCAAATTCAGTTCCATGTTCATTAACAAGAGCTTGCATTACTTCTGTAATATTGTTATTGTCAGTAACTACTTCATTACGAACTTTAACTCCTAATTGATTTGCGATACGTTTAATAGCAGTATGTATAGGATTATAATTACCACGAACAAATACAGATTGAGATTCATAATATGCTTCAACAACTTTACTAACACCTGGTTGACGTAACCAAAGCATAGCTGTATAAGCATCACAACCTATATCAAATAATGTCTTAAATGCAGCAAATGTATATTCATTCTCATTCTTAATAGCACCTTCTTTGATAGCATCAAGAATATGTGCAGTAGTATGAGAACTTGCAACTGTAATATAGTCACCAACTACATTCTTATTGTTCTTACTATTACCAATACGATTATGATAAACAATACCATCTTTAACAGGAAATGCTTGTTCAGCAATATTCAAATCAACATTCTTTCCATAACGAACTTTAATAGGAATACTAAGTTCAGCTTTAGCAACATTGAATACAGAGTTACCTGTATCACGACTAACACTAAATGCTTTAAGTGTAGCACCACCCATAGCATTTCTATGGAATTGAATTTGGTCAAATAAGTTATAAACATTACGTTGACGACTACCTTCAGGGTCTAAAGCATTAAGAGCTTTATTTGCAGCAGTAATATCATCAAAATTAGAACGAGCAAGATTCTCTTCGAGACTTGACTTATCATTCATAATAGAAATCATAGATTCTACTATACGATTGTTTCTTGCACGACGTGTATTTTGGTCTTCTATTGACATCTGTTTGAAGTCCTCAAACTTCATCTGTGGATATCCGGCAGCTTGCCAAGCCTTATAACGAGTTACAGTATCTTCATCTGTATTACCCTCATGATAAGGAACTTTATGAACTTTACCGTCAGAGCCTAAATAAGTTTCATAAGCAATGCCATAAACAGAGTCAACGTCAAAGTCAGAACCAGTTTGTGTTACCCATTCATCTGGAACTACAATAGTACTTCCCATCCATTCAGGTAGAAAACCTACAACTTTCATAACAGCCATAGATTGTTTACCCTCTGTTGGGATACGATAACCAATAGACTTAAGAACATCTTCATCAATATCTTCAATATTAATCTCTTTAACGAGATTACCATTTTCATCATATTGATTGAACATAGACTTAGCCCATTTAGGTAGAAGTATTTCTATTTCAGCTTTATCAGCATGATAAGCAAGTTCAACACGTTTGCCACTTTCAGTTTCAATAGTTTCTCCAGCTTTAAGTTGTTTTGCCTTTTTAATAAGTCCATCAAAACCAACACTTGTAACCTGAGCAGCATGCCATCCGGGAAGTTTTTGTCTTGTAATAAACTTATTAAATTGACTTTGAGCAATACTTTCAATCTTACTTGAAACTATATTCATATAACTTGGCATAACTGGACCAGCATCTTGATTCTTAACACTAAGATAATCAATAGTATTACTATCAAGACCAAGTCTGGCAGCTTCAACCATAGCTAATTTATAGATACGACTATAATCAACTTTACCATTATTGTCACCTATAATACGATAGTTTTTATCAAACTTAATACCATACTTATCCATAAGACCATTAAAGTCTTCACGGATATTAGCAACATAAGCTCTAATAAAGTTATTCTTATGACTCGCAACAGCAGCTTGTGAATTATCAAGTATCTTTTTCATTACTTGGATACCAGCTTTATTTTGAGCATCAGTAATATGTTGAGGAACATCTTGTTGTTTATAAAGATACATATAACTAAAAGGTTGTTTAACCTTAATAGCTTTCTCTCTAAAACTAGCAAGATTTTCAGGAGTTACTTCTCCATTATTATCCCAATAAGTAAGTACATCATAATTTGCGGCTTTACTTGTTTCTTGAGTATTAATTTGGTCAATATCATTTTCAATCATAAAATTAGCAAGCTGACCAAGAGAAGTACCTTCAAGGAACTTAGGAACAAGAACAAACTCTGCGTTCTTAATCTGACGAGGAAGATGTCTACCAAATTTATTATTATAATAATGGTCAAAGTAGAAGTTCTTCATTACTTGTATAAACGCACCTAATTCATTAGGATTAATTTGTTCAACATTAGTAGTCTCATCAGTAAGTTGTTTAATCAATCTTGCATACTTAGGATATTCTCCAAGTATTTTAAGACGACGAGCTGCTTCATATATTGTAATATAAGATTGAGCATCATTAATAGTAGTAGTTGTTGCACTATTTTCTCCTTCATTTTCTTGAGGAACATAGCCAAAACCTTCAGCAATTTCAGTAGCTTTAGCTTTATCTACTTTTGCAGCAATAAGTTTATCATAAAGAATATTACGATTAGTACTTGGACGAATACTATTCTTAATAGTAACAGCATTCCAACCAGTTCTAAGAGTTACAGCTTTACCATTAGGGAACTTAAGAACTTCATCACCAACCATAAGATGACTACCGGCAATCTCATTTACTGATTGAGTAAATGGACTATCAGTATTCTGTGAAACATTATAGTTAGCTATCGAATAACTTGTACCACCCGCTTGACTTTCTTTTGCACGTTTAAGAAAAGTTTGTGGGTCTTTATAATACTTACTATTTCCCTCAAATAAATCATCAAAATTACTAAAATGAAGATAAGCATTAAGACCGTATTCAGCGATTTCAGTATTACTGATACCATCAAGGAATGAACTAAACTTATTATGCGTTTCATTTATAAAGTATTCTTGATAAGCATTAATCCAACCTTCTACAATATTATTAAGTTCAGCTTCAACAGCAGAATCAAAACTTATAGTTGCAGACGCATTTGCAGATTCAGAATATCCTGTTAATTGTATGCCCCCTGTAGAGGATGAATCAGATATAAGTCTTGTAATAGCATAACTAACATTATAACCAACAGTACTATCAAGTTTAGTAAACTTAAAAGCATTACCAGTAAGATTACCATTCTTATCTCTTATACCAACTTTAGGATTATAATGGAACCATTCAACAAGATTTTCTTTATTATTATGTTCAACATCATAAAGAGCTTTATAATAATCAAAGATTTCTCCTTTAATAATATTAAGATAACCATTAAACAAAGGATGACTACGATTTATATATCTTGCTTCAGGATGAAGAGTTTTAAATTCGTTATCAATATATTGTTCAATAGCACTACCAAAACTATCAAGATAATCACTAAATATAGCTTGTCCAACATAATTAGGTTTATCTATTGTATAATTACCATTGCCGTTATCTTTAAGAATACCACTAAAATAATGATATTGATAACCTTGATTGGGTTCACTAATAACATAAGCAATAGTTTGACGTTCTCCAACTTTAGGTTGTAAGTTTAATACTTTGGTAGGACTTACTTTAATACTTTCAGGAATATTTGTAATAAGATTAACAACATCTTGTACAGTGCTAGGCATAGCATTAAACTTAGTAAGTTGTTCATCAGCAACAGATAAATCAGCAACTTTAATAAGTTCTTTCTTTCTAAATCCAACATAAGCAGACATAGCAGATTTATCATATTGCCAAAGTCCTTCCGTAGAATAACGTGGCATACTAATAGCAAAATTCTTAGGAGCATCAGAAGGTATTCTCATCATAAAAGGAGAAGTTTCAATCTGACGACCATTAGCAGTAATAGTATTATATCTCTTATAAGTCTGCAACTTCTTAGTATAAGCATAAAGACCTACAAGATAATAATCACCATCTGACATAGTTGTATAATCAGCATTAGTTCCAGCCTGTTGATTACTAACACCATTAAGAAGATACGGACTAATTAGCTTTTCAGCATAAGGACTAAGTTCATATTCTCCATTGGCTTTAGCTCTAAACAAACCAATTATACCTTGGTCTGGTCTATCAATAAGAATATTACTAAAAATATATTCAGTAGATTTAAGCTTTTCTTTAACCCAAGCACTAAGAGTTTCTCTATTTCCACATATCTTAGCAACATTAGTAATAAAGTTATTATATATAACATCACTATTAAGATTGCCTTCAACATTTCTTGAGTTAAGTTCAGCTTTAGAATATATATAAGGTTCAATAGCTTGTGCTATATTACCAAGCACTTCATCAGCTCCACGAAGATATTCTCCATCAAATTTAGGAAGTTCTTTTTCTATATACTTAGCATTATCTACACCAGATGCAATAGCTTCACGATAACTTTTTAGTCTACGTCTATTTTCTGCTTGTACTTCTCTGTATTTAAAGTCTCTATCTTCCTTTTCAGCAAGACTTGCTTTAGCTGCACTATTGACAGAACGTAAATAAGATAATAGTTTATCTACATTATCATTACGATGTGTAGCTATATCTTTATTATTACGCTCAATATAATTATCAATAGCTAATTCATTCATACTTGGAAAGTATGTTTTATATAGTTCTTTGAGGTCTTTTACAACATCATCAAACTTAGCAGCATTAGCTTGAGCAACATCAGATTGCAAACTACCACGACGAGCACTTTTAACTCCAGATACTTTGCCAGCAGATTTATATTGTTTAAACTTTGTGTCAAGTTCTTCTATTTGACCTTCAATATCAATATTATCAGTCTGAATAGAACTACCTTTTAAATCATTTCTAAGATTAAAATATAGTTTACGAACGGGATTATTAGAAGTATTACTTTGAATAGACTTAATAGAACCAAAACCATCAATAGTAATTTCAAGTTTATCAATAGTAAACTTATTTAAATCAGTATAAATCTTATTAGCTAAATCAGGATTAGCACGCATATCGTTAGCAACTTTAACAAAAGAAGCAAATTCTTTCTTATTATTACCAACAGTTTCAATAGCATCAATAAAATCTGTAATAGATTTAAAACCACCAAGATTACCAATAATATTAGAAAGTTCAATAGTACATTCTTGATAAGTATGACAAGTAGGAACTCCAAGAGGATTATTTCTGTCTATATCATAACGTCCATCAGCAAAACGTTGAGTACTTGCAAGATGTTGTAAACTATCAAAGTATTGTCTAACTACTTCACTAATATGTTCAGTATAATTAGAAATATTACTTCCAAAGTCCCATTGTTTTGTACTTAAATCCACTTCATCTCCTTGAGCTACATCAGATATAACATCTTCATCTGTAACTTCCATAAGAGATAGTTTATAGGCTTCATCTTGGAAATCAATATTACGTCCAAGAGAAGCTACTTTACTATTATAGAAAACTTCATTCCAAAAGTTAGGGTCACCAAGAGCACTTTGAACTAAGTCTTTAAAGTTACGTTCTTGGTCAGTACCATTCTCTTCAATAGCATAATAGGCAGCCTCGATATTATTAATATCAAAACTGCCATATTGATTAGCTTTAGCTATAAGTTGTTTCTTAAATAGATTCTTAGCAGTAGCTATAAGACTTGTCACATAATTAGGAGAAGCCTTAGCTTTATCATTAGCCTTATAGTTAATACTACTAATTAAATCAGCTGTATATTGTGTAGCAGTATCAAAAGCCGCTTGACTACGAAATTGATACATACCACTATTAGCGTTCACTTTAGAAGTATTATTAACATTAAAGAAGTGAGCATTACGATAATTCTTAATAAGTCTTTTAAGAACATTCTTATTAATACTTTCAAGATTATCGGTTTTAGCAACAGCATCTTCTCTACAATACTTAGCAAACTCTTCTGTTTTAAGAAGAGCACCAAGTTTATAACAATCGGCGGGATTGTTATTTTCAAGTTCCTTAATTACATCATTAACTTTAGGAACATTATGAAATACAATAGAACATCCGTCCATATAATTACTTTTATGAGAACGTCCGACAGACGAGCCATTTTA
>OGXN01000167.1_pt1 | contig 91270 bp, 88 predicted proteins | sample 1576281 | NCBI WGS metagenome assembly OGXN01 (sample SAMEA3541494, study PRJEB24748) | human gut metagenome | biome: human gut; feature: human-associated habitat; material: faeces | place: China | collected 2012
CGGATACCGAACACCTGACAGGCGAGACCGATACCACTGCGACGGCAAACCCGAAAGCCTATACAGGCTTTACATTTGACGGGACCGTGGAGGGCACGGTCGCCAGCGGCAATATCGCGGGCGACGGCAGCCTGGTGCTGAAGCTGTACTACACGCGCAACAGCTACGATGTGACCTATGCCTACACGGGCACAGTGCCTGCGGACGCAAGTGCACTGCCGGAAAAGGCGGCTGTGAAATACGGCGCCTCTGTAACAGTGGCGGAGGCCGCGACCGCAAAGGGCCATACCTTCAGCGGCTGGAGCACCGGCGACTTCACGATGCCTGCACAGGATGTGGAGATCACAGGCTCCTTTACGGCCAACCCGTACAACGTCACGGTCGAATACTACTTCGACAAGGCTCAGGATACGGATATGACCCGGGTGCAGTCTGTCACTTACGGTGAGACATTCACGACTGCGGCGGCCGCAGAAACGGACCGGAACGGCGTACACTATACGCTGGACTGGGTCGAAAACAACGGCCTGACGGTGAGCGACATTGAAGCCGACAACGTGGTCAGGGTGTACTACGCAAAGGATGAAGAGGGCGGCCCGGACGACATCCCCGATTATGCGCAGATCGTATTTACCTATCAGAGTGCGGACGTTCGGAAAGGTACGGTTGATAAGAGTGTGGAAATCCACACCTTTGAACGGCTGAACGGCGAACTGCTCGAAGAGAAGAAAGCCAGCCCGGCCGGTGCAAATGCGGCGGGACGTGAGGGCTATGCATTCGATTACTGGACCGATGGAACCAAGCGCGATGTGACCTCCGGTATGGAGACGCTGAAGAGCGAGGTATACACGGACAATGCAGAATTCACCGCATATTTCGACGTTGATACAAAGGGCACTGACCCCGAAAACCCGGATAAGCCGGACAATGTGCCCGACAAGTATCAGGCGAAAGTGACCTATCAGGCTGTCAATGGCGCAGTTACGCTGGGCGGCAGCACGGGCACTGAGCTGGTCACCTATGTGACTCTGTTCGACGCGGACGGCAAGTGGGCCGAGAACGGCACAGGCAAGCTGGCTGAGGCTCAGGTCCCGACTGCAGCCGCAGCCGCGGATTACGACCCGGCCACCGAACGCTGGACACCGGCCGTACCGGCCGAAGGGGCTGAGATCACGGCTGACGGCGCTGTCTTTACAGTGACGTGGGAGCTGGCGATCTCCGGTTACCAGGTACACTACTACTACGACGGCGTTGAGGATACCGCTTCTGCTGTGAATGCCACCGGCAAGATCGGCGACGCGATTCCCTACGACACCGGCAAGACCACTTTTGACGGCGCGAACTACGTGCTGGAGAATGTGGACGGCGCGGGCAAGCTCATCTCGAAGGATGCGGCTGCGAATATCGTGAACGTCAACTTCACAAAGGATGAGAAGTCCGACCCGACCAAAGACCCCGACCCGGAGGTCCCGGGTGACAACATCCCGGATAAGTATCAGGCAACTGTCACGTTTGAAGCGATCAACGGCGTACTCCAGCCCAAGGGCGGCACGGACGCTCAGAATACGAAGCAGATGACCACGGTCGTGACACTGCTGAACGAGAACGGCGAACCCGCTGAGAACGGTACCGGTTATCTGACTGAAGCACAGATCCCGACAGCGCTGGCGAATCTGGGATACATCGCCAACACGCTGTTCTGGGGCCCGGCGACTCCGACGACCTCTTACGCCATCACAGGCGACATCACCTTTGTGGCGGACTTCAATGCGGAAGGCGTCATTCCGGAAGAACCCCCGGTGCCTCCGGTGACCCCGGTAGGTCCGACGGCGCCGGAAGAAGGCCCGGAGGAAACCATCGACGAGCCTGAAACCCCGCTTGCTCCGGCTGAACCCGAAGCACCCGCGGAAGAGCCCGCCGAAGAGGAGATCGAGGAAGCCGATACGCCGCTCGCTTCCGGCGCCGCATGGGCGCTGCTCAACCTCATCCTGATGCTCTGCACGGCCCTTGTCAGCATCCTGCTGCTCATCGGCTTCCTGGGCAAAAAGAAGAAAGAGGATGAGAACGAAAACGTGGAGTACACGGTGAAGCGCAAAGGCGTGACTCGTGTGCTGAGCCTCATCCCGGCCATTGGCTCCATCATCGCCTTCCTCCTCACGGAGAATATGCGCAATCCGATGGTGTTCGTGGACCGCTGGACATGGCTCATGGTGCTCATCGCTCTGGTGCAGGTCATTGTGTGCATCTTTGCCCGCAAGGAAAAAGAAGAGCCCGATGACAACGCGCAGACCCCGGCTCAGGCGTAAGCACGGAACGCGAACCTCAGGCAAATCCATAACGAAAGCCCCCGAAGGATAATCCCTTCGGGGGCTTTTTGTACATCCTGTAAATTTTGCGGAAAATACGGGACGCGGCGGCAGAGGCTGTGATACAATGAAAAAAACACGTCCTTCGTCCGCATACGGACGGAGGCGAAAGCGGCGGGAAGGGCCGCGGAAAAGGGAGATGCAAAAGCCATGAAGGTAACGTTTATCGGCGCCACGCATGAGGTTACGGGGAGCTGCTCCCTGCTGGAGGTGGGGAACAGCGCTTTCCTGGTGGACTGCGGGATGGAGCAGGGGGAAAACCGGTTCGAGAATATCCCGCTGCCTGTGAACCCGGCAGAACTGAGCTGCGTGCTGCTGACGCACGCCCATATCGACCATTCTGGATATCTGCCCCTGCTGTACAAAAACGGCTTTCGGGGCACCGTGTATGCTACGGAATCCACTGCCAGCCTGTGCCAGATCATGCTGCGCGACAGCGCGCATATTCAGGAGAGCGAGGCGGAGTGGAAAAACCGAAAGGCGCGCAGGGCCGGACGCCCGGAGGCGGAGGCGCTGTACACGATGGCGGACGCAGAGGGCGTTTTATCCCGCTTCCGTCCGTGCCCGTACAACAAGCTGACGGCCGTTGGCGAAGGCGTTGCGGTGCGCTTTACGGATATCGGGCATCTGCTTGGCTCCGCCGCCATTGAGATATGGATGAGCGAGGGCGGCGTTACCAAAAAGATGGTGTTCAGCGGTGACGTGGGGAATACGCATCAGCCCATCCTCAACGACCCGCAGCGGGTGGAGCAGGCAGATTATCTGGTGCTGGAATCCACCTACGGCAACCGGCTGCACGGTGAGCGCCCGGATTATGTGGGCGCGTTGACGGAGATCCTGCAGCAGACCTTTGACCGGGGCGGCACGGTGGTCATTCCCTCCTTTGCTGTGGGCCGCACGCAGGAAATGCTGTATTTTATCCGGGAGATCAAGGAGCAGGGCCGGGTGCACGGGCACGACGGATTCCCTGTTTATGTGGACAGTCCGCTGGCCAATGAGGCAACGAGCATTTTCCTGCAATGCCCCACGGAAAATCTGGACCCTGAGGCGCGGGAACTGGTGCGGAGCGGGGTAAATCCGCTCTGGTTTGAAGGGCTTAGGACCAGCGTGACGAAGGAGGATTCCCAAGCCATCAATGCGAATGCCGTGCCGAAGGTCATCCTTTCTGCCAGCGGAATGTGCGATGCGGGGCGTATCCGGCATCATTTAAAGCATAATCTGTGGCACAGCGAAAATACGGTGCTGTTTGTTGGTTATCAGGCAGAGGGCACGCTGGGGCGCGCGCTGGTGGACGGCGCACCATCGGTAAAAATATTCGACGAAGCGATCGCAGTCAACGCAGAAATCCGCGTGCTGGCGGGCGTGAGCGGGCACGCGGATAAAAACGGGCTCATCCGCTGGCTCCAGGGTGTTTCACCGAAGCCGGCGCAGATATTCGTCAATCATGGCGACGATGAAGCATGTACGGATTTTACCCAGTGCCTGAGAGAAGAATACGGTTACAATGCGATGGCCCCGTACAGCGGAACGTGTTATGATCTGGCCGCCGGGGCGTTTCTGGCCCAGCCCGCCGGAGTGCTGCGCAAAAAGCCGGAGGAGGCCGCGCGCGACCCGCGCGCAATGGCGGCCTTCAGTGAGCTGCAGCGGGCCGTCAAGCAGCTTTCCGCATTGGCCCAGGGGGCGGGAGGAAGACCCAACAAGGAACTCAAGCGCATGGCTGCGCAGGTACAGGCCTTGTACGACGCCTGGCGCGCATGAGCGTATCCTTTGGGGTGTAAAGAGAAAAGAAGTGTCCGCAGAGCCTCAGGAGGCTCTGCGGACGTTTTTTGCCGGAAGCGAGGTCTCACGGCTGCGGCCGCTGCTTTGCGCGGCGCGTACTCCGTTCCGCGCGAGCGGGAGAGGTTGTCAGGCGATAGCTGTCGGAGATCATTTCGCAAAGGTCCTCCGGCGGGACGCCGGCGTTCACCTCCACGGTGTTCCAGTGGGTATGGTTCATATGCCAGCCCGGCGTAACGGCGGGGTAGGCCGCCCGCCAGAAATCGGCTTTCATTGGTTCACATTTCAAATTTACGCATAATTTTCCGTCGCGTTCAAAAACAAGAGCAAACCATTTGCGCCCGGCGGCGTGACGTACCACGACATTGCCGCCGTCCTCAAACGGGCAGTCCACAGCAGCGCCGGGATATGCGGCGCACAGGGCAAGCAGCTCGTCCTTTGTCATTTCCCGGTTCCTCCTTATTCTCAAAGCCCTGCGCGCCGGCACAGGGGCTTGTGCAATGCACACGCGCAGCCGCGCAAGCGGCGGGTTTGAGGCTATTATACCATGGCGCCGCGAAGCGGCCACAGCAAAACCGCGCCTGCTGCGGTTTTGCATGGTTCAATGTTCTCAAAGCCCTGTGCGTCAGCACAGGGGCGTGTGCCATGCACACGCGCGGCCGCGCAAGCGGCGGGTTTGAGGTTATTATACCATATTTTTAAGCTCACACTTCGCGCACTGCTCGCGTTCACTAAGAAACATGGTATCTATGCCGCCAGGCTCATGTTTCGCCTGCGGCTCGCATTCACCAACCGGACATATTATACCATGACGCCGTGAAACGGCTACAACAAAACCGCACCTGCTGCGGTTTTGCATGGTTCAATGCTCCCAAAGCTCTGTGCGCCAGCACAGGAGCGTGTGCAGCGCACACGCGCAGCCGTGTAAACGGCAGCTTTGGGAGTTATTATACCATAAAATATCCCACCGAGAGAAGTTTGTGCTATACTGGAGAAAAAGAGCGGTTCGCGCCGCGCCAATACAGGGAGGACACGGCAATGGAATATGAGATCGACGAGGTCCGGAAAATATCCATCGGCGGAGTGGGACAGAAAATTCATATCCGGGGCGAGAAAAGAACGAATCCGGTGCTGCTGTTTTTACACGGGGGCCCCGGCATCAGCAACCGGGACAGTGTCGTCAACCGGGAAAAAGACCTGTGCGACGTGTTTACCATTGTTGCGTGGGATCAGCGGGGCACGGGCGGATCCTACTGGGGTGTAAAAAAGGAAACGCTGAATCTGGAGCAGCTCATCTCCGACGCTGCGGAGCTGGTGGAGTATCTGTGCGCCGCTCTGGAAAAAGAAAAGCTGTTCGTCTGGGGCGGAAGCTGGGGCACGGAACTGGGAACGTATCTCTGCTTCCGGTATCCTGAACACATCGCGGGCTATGTAGGCAGCGGCCAGCTGGTAAACGGCGTACTGAATGAAGAGCTGAGCTATGATTTCGCCATGGATGAAGCCAAAAAAGCCGGGGACACAAAGGCCGTCTCCACGCTGGAGCGTATCGGACGCCCGGTGGATGGATGCTACCGCGAGGTGTTTAAAGGCATGATGGCCCAGCGGCGCATCATGAAAAAATACGGCGGACACTCCATGAACAAGGGGACCTACTGGACGGATACCGCCCTGCCGCTGCTGAGGAGCCGTGAGTTTTCGTTCACAGACAAGCTCGGCCTTGCATTGGGGTATAAAAGGTGCCTGACATATATGTGGCCCACGACGTCCAAATGTGACTTCCCGCGGGAGTGCACGCGCTTTGCCATGCCCTATTATATCTTTCAGGGAGCTCATGACAACAACACGCCCAGCGCGTTGGTGCAGGCCTATTATGACGCAATTGAAGCGCCGGATAAGGATCTGATCTGGTTCGAGCACTCGGCTCACGGCCCTCTGCGGGAGGAGCCGGAAACGTACAAAAGACTGCTGCGAGAAAAGCTGCTGCAATGGATATGAGCTGCAGTGTGCACGCGGACAGGCGGGGCCGAAACAGGCGGTGATGCGGCCACGGCGGCTGTTTCCGCGCATTTTGCCCCGAATGGGCAGGAACGCCCTGCCGCAGACAGGCAAAAACCGCATTGCAGGCCGTCGAAGCGGCGCAATGCGGTTTTTGGGGCCGCTGCTGCGGCTTGGGGCGGGACGTCAGTCTGCCTGGATGTCGATGACGCTTACCGGGCAGCCGTCACGGGCCTCGGCGGCCGCAGGCAGCTCTTCCTCGGGAATGTCCCCGGCCATGGCGACGGCGACACCGTCCTCCAGCGTGAATACAGCGGGGCAGGTGGAGGCACACAGGCCGCAGCCGATGCACCCTTCGTTGACAATGGCTTTCATAATGCTTCCTCCTTCTGGTAGTTCATAAACGGTGCCCTGCACGGCACAGAGGCCGGAGACCGCTTTCGCGGCGGACCGCCGCCCTGCAGAGCCGCATGTGGAAAGGATAGGCGCTTTCGTGCCGTTTTATGCGTGGAAGCACTGTTTTCCTGCCGCACGGTGGAAGGAAAGCGGAAAACAAAACGCGCGCGGCAGAAAAGCCGAGCGCGCAACGTGCAGGAAAAAGATGGCCTTACAGTGTCAACCCGGCCACGGTCATACAGCCCAGCTCGCCGATGATATACGCTGTAATGCGCGTGCCGGCGGGCATAGCGGCGGTGTCCAGCAGGACGTTGCCGGCCTGGGACACGTTGGTGTAATAGAAGCGTTTGTGCGCCGTGGTGGCATAGGCATGGCCGTCCTGTACGGTGTAACATACCGTGCCCGTGCACAGGCCGTCCTTTTCGCAGAAATCCGTGGCAAGGCTTTTGCGTTCGCCGCGGAGGAACAGCGCGTATTCCCCGGCGATCTCTGTGCGGCGCAGTTCGCCGGTCACACGCTCGGGCGGGGCGACGGCGCGCGCGCCGTCCTTGCCGTGAATGAAATACGCCACGCCGCCCCAGGCGTGGGCGAACTGGTCCAGCCGGTAGCGCCGCTGGGCTGCGGCGTCGCCCGGCGCGTAAGGGTCATTGACAAGCACGTACTCTGTGCCGTCCTCGCCGGTTTCAAAGCCGCGCACCACCATCAGATGGCCGTCGGTACAGCCCGTCGTGCCCTCCAGCAGAGGCAGGCCGCGTTCTTCAGCATGCTCCGGCGTATCCGCGTAATGCACGCTCACCCCACACGCAAACCCGTTTTTTATCTCTTTCTTCAGTCCGGCGATATCCGCAAAGGCGACATAGCACTCATATCCGTAGCAGCCCGCAATGGCGGTGGTAAAACTCCAGTTGCCGTTGCCCGCGTATGTATAATCGTAGTTGGCGTGGGCCACCTCTTCGGGCAGCAGGTCCTCGCCCCAACGGTTCATCAGCATGGTGACCGTGGTGGGGCTGCAGATGACAGAGCCGATGCGCGGGTCCCGGATGAGCTGAGAATAAGCGGGAACAGGGACGCACCGGTGCTGAAGCGCTTCGCCCGTTTCCCGCTGCCAGCCCGTGGGACGTACGGAGGCGGCAAGCAGATATACGGAGGGGGAACGGCGCACGTCGTCTGTATAAAGGCTGGCCCGGAGCTGGAACAGAGAAGCACCGCCGGGCGCACGTACATTGACCATGTCGGTATCCAGATAAGCTGCGGCGTCTTCCGGGTGCTGCACAGGCAGGCTGGCGCGGCGCAGGAACGGACTCCATTTGCCGTAGGGCATCCAGGGCGTCCACGCCCCGGCCGCAAATACGCGCACGGCGAGCTCCACCGCGGTGCCGGCGGGCGTGGCCGCATTCCACGAAGCGACCAGCGCATTGAACGCGGGGGCCGAAATTTCCGGTGTGGTGTAGCAGCCAGCCTGTACGTAACGCCCGGCATACTGCTCCAGGCGCAGCGCTCCGTCTGCGTAGGCGGTATTTTCAAACGCGCCGGACGCAAAGGCTTTTTCGTCTTTCAAAACGAACGTATGGTTCGTCATATACAAGCTCCCTCACACAAAACCGCCGGGGACACGTTATATGAAGCGGTTCCGGCGGCGTTTTCACAATTTTATCACAAAGTATCTATAATACCAAATATTATCGCACAAGCGGTCAAAAGTCAAGTTACAAAACGCTTTCCTTTTCGCCGTGTTTCGTGTATAATGATATAAAATATCAATAAGAACCGGATGCCGCAACATGCGGCACCCGGTTGAAGGAGTGACAAAAATGAATGCACTGACGCTTGCCGCGCTGGGTACGGGCTTTACCTTTTTGATGACGGCTGCCGGGGCGGCGGTCGTGTTTCTGTTCAAGAATGAGATCAAGCCCTCGTTCCAGCGTGTGTTTCTGGGGTTTGCCGCCGGCGTGATGATCGCGGCCAGTGTGTGGAGCCTGCTGATCCCCTCCATTGAGATGGCCGGGGAACAGGGCGTACCGGGATGGCTGCCTGCGGCCGGAGGCTTCGCACTGGGCGCATTGTTCCTGATGGTGCTGGATGCCTTAATGCCCCATCTGCACCCCGGCTCCAGCGAGGCGGAGGGCGTACATACCAGCTTCAAACGCACCACGCTGCTGGTGCTGGCTGTAACACTGCACAACATTCCCGAGGGCATGGCCGTGGGCCTGGCCTGTGCGCTGGCGGCAGGCGGCGGCTCATCCAGTGTGACGCTGGCGGGCGCGATGGCGCTGTGTTTGGGCATGGGGCTGCAAAATTTCCCTGAGGGTGCGGCCATTTCGCTGCCGCTGCGGCGCGAGGGGCTTTCCCGTCCAAAGAGCTTTGTCTATGGTGCGCTCTCAGGTATCGTGGAGCCCATCGGCGGCATCCTGGCCGTGCTTATCGCGGGCAACGTTACGCCGCTGATGCCCTGGTTTCTCAGCTTTGCTGCGGGCGCGATGATCTATGTGGTGGTAGAGGAGCTGATTCCCGAGGCGCATTTGGGCGAGCATTCCCACCCGGGTACCCTGGGTGTGCTGGCGGGCTTTCTGGTGATGATGGTGCTGGATGTGGCACTGGGGTGACCGATGGAACGGAGGTATATATTCCGCCGGGCACGGCCCGAGGACGCGGGGGACATTGTCCGGCTTTACAATTCCAATCCCTGTTTTTTGGAGCGTCATTTGGGATGCCGGGCAGTGGACGGCACGTTCGTTCTCCAAGAATGGCGGCAGATGAAAAAGGAAGGGTTTTCCACTACGGTCATCGCGGATGCGCAGACCGGAGCGGCCGTTGGATTCATAGATTGCCGGGATTCGGAGCCTGTTTATCTTTCGCTGTTCCTGTTGGATGCGGCGCTTCAGGGGAAAGGCTTGGGAACGGAACTGTACCGGGAGTTTGAGGAAATGCAGCGCCGCAGGGGGCGCAAAGGCATCCGAATCGACGTGGTGGACGATTATGAAGGGAACCTTGTTCCGTTTTGGAAACGGCGGGGCTTTGAAGAAGGAGAAGAAATCACGCTGGAATGGGGCGGCAAGGCTTCCCGTGCCCGTGTGATGTACCGTGATTTGATATGAGTGGACCGCGCAGAGTACCGCGCGATCTTCCGGCAAAACGAACGCCCCGCCCGAAAGTCTTCGGCGGGGCGTTCGTTTTATTTCTGAGACACTTATTTTGCGTAATCTACTGCCCGGGATTCACGGATGACGTTTACCTTGATTTGGCCGGGGTAGTCCAGCGTTTCCTCGATTTTCTGGGAAATGCTGTGAGCCAGAAGGATCAGAGCGTCGTCGTTGATGGCGTCCGGCTTTACCATGATGCGTACCTCGCGGCCCGCCTGAATGGCGAAGCTGCGCTCTACGCCCTCGAACCCGCTGGCGATCTCCTCCAGGCTTTCCAGGCGCTTGATATAGCTTTCCAGATTCTCACGGCGCGCACCGGGCCGTGCGGCAGAGATGGCGTCGGCCGCCATGACGATGAACGCCAGCGGCGTTTTGGCCTCCACGTCGCCGTGGTGGGCCTCTATGGCATGGATGATGGCCGGGTTTTCCTTATACTTTTTGGCGATGTCTACGCCGATGCTGATATGGCTGCCCTCGATCTCGTGGTCCAGCGCCTTGCCGATGTCATGCAGCAGGCCGGCACGGCGGGCCTGCGTGACGTTCACGCCGAGCTCTGCGGCCAGGATACCGGAGAGATAGGCCACCTCCAGCGAGTGGTTCAGCACGTTCTGGCCGTAGCTGGTGCGGTAGCGCAGGCGGCCCAGCAGCTTTACCATATCCGGGTGGATGCCGTGGACGCCTACGTCCATAACAGCCTTTTCGCCCTCGCGCTTCATGGCGAGCTCCAGCTCGCGGCGGCATTTTTCAACGGTCTCCTCAATGCGGGCCGGGTGGATACGGCCGTCGCTGATGAGTTTTTCCAGCGTCATGCGGGCAACCTCGCGGCGCACCGGGTCAAAGCTGGAAAGCGTGATGGCCTCGGGCGTATCGTCAATGATAAGGTCAACCCCCGTGGCTGTCTCCAGCGCGCGGATGTTGCGGCCCTCCCGGCCGATGATGCGGCCTTTCATTTCGTCACTGGGCAGCGGCACCACGGATACCGTGGCTTCGCTGGAATGGTCGGCGGCACAGCGCGCCACGGCCTGGCTGATGAGCTCGCGGGCCATTGTGTCGCACTCGTCCTTGGTCTGCGTCTCGAACGCGGCGATGTGCATTGCCTTTTCGTGGGTGAGCTGCTCGTCCAGACGGTTGAGCAGCAGCTGCTTTGCGTCCTCCGCCGTCAGGCCGGCGATGGTTTCCATCTTGTCCAGTTCGCGGGCCTTGATCTGTTCGATTTCGTCCAAGCGGGCCTCCACAAGCTCGGAGCGCTTGGCAAGGTCAGTTTCTTTCTGCTCCAGAACGGCCGTTTTGCGGTCCATGGCCTCTTCCTTTTGGTCGAGGCGGCGCTCCTGGCGGCTCAGCTCCGAACGGCGTTCCTTGATTTCTTTGTCGGCCTCAGCCTTCAATTGAAAAGCTTCGTCCTTTGCTTCGATCAGCGCTTCCTTGCGCTTTTGCTGTGCGGCTTTCATAGCGTCGTTGATCAGGCGCTTGGCCTCTTCCTCCGCGCTGCCGATCTTTGCCTCGGCAGTTTTGCGGCGGTAAGAAACCCCGGCGAAAAATGCAATGGCGGCAGCCACTACGCCTGCGACAACGGCGATCACAGCGGCGATGACCGGTGATACCATTTTCAGGGTTCAACTCCTATTCGCTTTTATTATGAATGAAAGTAATCTCCGGGGCGGCTGCCGCGTCACATTTTGATTTCAAAAAAGGTTAAAAAGGCAAACGGCAGGTCCGTCCGCCCCTAAAAATTACATTAAATCATCATTCATATTGTAAAGCGCGGTTTCACACTTGTCAAGAAATTGTTACATTTCCATGAATAAATCCTTACGCTTATACGAAAGGTTGTGCAAGTTTTTCGCCCGTGTGAAAGCGGCGGAATGCGCTTTGTGCTTGACTTTTGGACGCGCGCGTTGTAAGATAACGGTGTACACCATCCCGCCAAAGCGATGAAGCGGATAATGCATGCGCCGGCGCGCAAAAGAGAGGGCCGCCGCGGCCCGCCGTTCCCCAAACGGCATGCCGCGCGCTGCAAGCGGCTTTGCACCGCCGCCGTATGTTACCACCGCGGAGCGCGGGGGAGAACGGGCGCATTGCCCTGCAACTCCCGCCGGGCACGGCCCGTTACAGCCGGCAAAGAGTGACACGCGCCGGGCGCGCCCGCCGTGTGTAATTCGGGTGGAACCATGGGCATTCTGCGCTCATCCCGTATCAGTTTTACGGGATGGGCTTTTTTGTTTTCCGGTATATGCCGGAAGAAGGAGGATTTTGAAATGATCAACGTGACATTGAAGGGCGGCGCCGTGAAGGAATTTGAGCCGGGCGTTTCGCCAGCGGACGTTGCAAAGAGCATCGGCATGGGCCTGTACAAAAGCGCCTGCGCCGCCAGGGTGGACGGCGAGGCCGTGGACCTGCGCACTCCTTTGGAAAAGGACTGCGAGCTGGAGATCCTGACGTTCGATTCCCCGGAAGGCAAGCACGCCTTCTGGCACACGGGCGCGCACATTATGGCGCAGGCCATCCAGCACCTGTTCCCGGATGCCCAGTTCGGCATCGGCCCGGCGCTGGACGACGGCTGGTATTACGACATCGGCGGCACGGAGCCCTTTACGCCGGACCAGTTCGAGGCCATCGAGGCTGAGATGAAGAAGATCGTCAAGGCAGACCTTCCTGTGGAAAAACGGTTCATCACCGTGGAGGAGGGCCGCGAGATCTTCAAGGGGCAGACCTACAAGCTGGAGCTGCTGGAGGAATACGCCGAAAAGGGCTGGCAGCTTTCGGTTTACCGGCAGGGGGATTTTACGGATCTGTGCGCCGGCCCGCACCTGATGAGCACGGGCGCGGTGAAGGCTGTAAAGCTGTTGAGCACGGCCAGCGCCTACTGGCGCGGCGACGCTGCGCGGGACAGCCTGTGCCGTGTGTACGGTACGGCATACCCCAAGGCCGCCGAACTGGAGGCCTATCTGAACATGCTGGAAGAGGCCAAAAAGCGCGACCACCGCAAGCTGGGCAAGGAGCTGGGGCTGTTTGCACTGCTGGAGGAAGGCCCGGGCTTCCCGTTCTTCCTGCCCAAGGGCATGCTGCTGAAAAACACCCTCATCGACTACTGGCGCGAAATCCATAAGCGCGCGGGCTATCAGGAGATCAGCACGCCCATCATCCTCAGCAGGGCGCTGTGGGAGCGCAGCGGCCACTGGGATCATTACAAGGATAATATGTACACCACGCTCATCGACGGCGAGGACTTTTCCATTAAGCCCATGAACTGCCCGGGCGGCATGCTGGTATACAAAACGCAGCCCCACAGCTACCGGGACCTGCCCCTGCGTATGGGTGAGCTGGGCCTTGTGCACCGGCACGAGCTGTCCGGTGCGCTGCATGGCCTGATGCGCGTGCGCTGCTTTACACAGGACGACGCGCATATCTTCATGACGCCGGAGCAGGTGAAGGACGAGATAAAGGGTGTGGTAAAGCTCATCGACGAGGTGTATTCCCTGTTCGGCTTTGAGTACCACATCGAGCTTTCTACCATGCCCGAGGACCACATCGGTGAGCTGGAGGACTGGGAGACGGCCACGGATGCCCTGCGCGAGGCCATCGAGGAGCTGGGCCGCACTTACGAGATCAACGAGGGTGACGGCGCGTTCTACGGCCCGAAGCTGGATTTCCACCTGGTGGACGCCATCGGCCGCACTTGGCAGTGCGGCACCATCCAGCTGGATATGCAGATGCCCGAGCGGTTTGAGCTGGAATACACCGGCGCAGACGGACAGAAGCACCGCCCGGTGATGATCCACCGCGTGGTGTTCGGCAGCATCGAGCGCTTCATCGGCATTCTCATCGAGCACTTTGCGGGCGCATTCCCCGTGTGGCTGGCGCCTGTGCAGGTGAAGGTCATCCCCATCAGCGAGGCGCACCATGCCTATGCCAAACAGGTGGAGCAGGAGCTGCGGGACGCAGGGCTGCGTGTGGAGGGCGACTACCGCGCCGAGAAGATGGGATACAAGATCCGCGAAGCCCAGCTGGAGAAGATCCCCTACATGCTCGTTGTGGGCGCGCAGGAGATGGAAAACGGTACGGTGAGCGTGCGTGCGCGCAAGGAGGAAAAGGGCGGCACAAAAACCGTGGAGGAATTCAAGGCGCAGGTGTTGGCAGAGGTTGCCAGCCGGGAGCGCTGAACGCAAAAGGCAGACGGCAAAGGCCGCGCGCCCCCATTGGGGACGCGCGGCCTTTTTTGTCGTGTTTTTGCGGCAGCCCGCCGCAGAACGGTCAAAATTCCAGCTGCATAAGGCGGGCGATAGCCAGGATATAGATCTTCAGTGCCTTGAACAGCAGCGCCTCGCTCACGCCCTCGTCCGGGCCGTGCATGGGCCCGACCCATTCGGGCGCGGGTTCGCCGGTCTCTTCCATACCGAAGCTGACGGCGCATTTGAAGTGGCGCGCATAGGTGCCGCCGCCCATAGTGAAAGGCTGGGCGTTTTTGCCCGTTACATCGTTGTACGTCCGGATGAGCGTCTGGATGACCGGGGTATTGGGGTCGATATAGAACGGAACACGGGCGCTGTCCGGCAGGAAGCTGCCTCCCGCGTCCTGCGCCAGCTTCGACAGCGCGGCGCACAGCGTCTCGGCATTGGTGCTGGTGGGGAAACGGATGTCGATGCTTTGGCGCAGCGCGCCGTTTTCCAGCTTGATGACGCCGCCCACACAGGTGAGCGGGTCGAACACGTCGTCCTGCGCGGCGATGCCCACGCTGCTGCCGTCTGTGGAGGCGTGCAGCCGGCGCAGCATTTCCAGCGCGCGGGCTTCCTCCTCGCTGCACAGGCGGTTGTCCAGCAGGTAGTCCACCACAAGAGCAATGGCGTTCACCGTACCGGCGGGCATGGCCGCATGGCCGCCCTTGCCGAAAGCGGAAATACGAGCTACGCCGTCCGCCTCGGCTGTAACTTTCACATTTTCGGTGTCCTTCAGCGCGGAGGCGTCCGCGCGTACCAGCGCATAAGCACGGTCCGGCACCACATTGTGGGCCACGCCGCCCTGAAAGTCGATGAGGCTGCCGTGCAGCGGTGCGCTCACCAGCCAGCCGCCGTAGCCGCCCTTTTCCCCGTAGCACACCGGGAACTCGGCGTCCGGCGTGAAGCAGAATGCGGGCTGGGGATAGTGTTCCAGGTAGTAATCCACGTCTTTCATGCCGGTCTCCTCGTTGGCGCCCAGCAGGATGCGCAGCGTATAGGGCAGCGTGGCGCCCTGCTGCTTGAAGAATTTGGCAGCATACAGCGTCAGTACAGCGGGGCCTTTGTCGTCAGCCACGCCGCGTCCCACGACATAGCCGTCGCGGCGCACCATATCAAACGGGGAGCCTGTCCAGCCGTTGCCCTCGGGCACCACGTCCAGATGCGTAATGGTGGCGATCTGCGTGGGGCTTGCGCCGGGCAGGTCGGCGTAGCCGATGTACCCTTCGCAGTTGTGTGCGTCCAGACCCATGCCGGCGGCGATGTCCAGCGCAGCCTCCAGGGCTTTCCTGGGGCCGGGGCCGAAAGGTGCGCCCGGCTGGGGTTGGCCTTCCACGCTGTTGATGTCCACCAGCGTCTTCAGGTCCCGCAGGACATTTTCCCTGTTTTCCGCCACAAAAGCATCGATCTGTTCCAGAAGAAGTTTTTCGTCCATAAACAATCTCCTTGCATAGTTGATACCTTTTATTATAGTATATTAAAAGGACAACACAAGACATAAAAAGGCGTAAAAAGGAGAAACCATGAAAAAAAACATATTGTTCGCACTTGAGGTCATTTTGCTGGCGGGCGTGATTGCCGTGACAAGAGTTATGACGCGTACAGAGGGGACGACGGCCCGCGTGGAGATCACGGACGCGGAGACGATCACCCTGCCGCTGGACAAGGACGGCACCTATGAAATCAGCGAAGGCAAGCTCCCCGTGACGCTGGAGGTGTCTGAGGGCCGCATCCGCTTTATCAACAGCCGGTGCCCGGACCATATCTGCGAGGGCTACGGCTGGCTTTCAAAAGAGCACGACCAGGCCGTCTGTATGCCCGCGGGCGTTGTGGTATCGGTGGAAAAAGGCGCCTGACGGCCATCCTGCGCGCCGCAGGGGAAATGTACAGTTTTTGTAAAGTGGGAAAAACGCATTGCGCACGGGCCGGCTACACAGTATAATTGTATTGTTGCTGTAAAAAAACTGTCAAAATTTCGTGAAGACCACGGGCGTGTATGGAAGGCCCGTTGGGAGAGACCGGAGGCCATGTATGACCATTTTCAACGTTATCAGCCTGGCGGGCGGCCTGGCGCTGTTTTTGTACGGCATGTCCATCATGGGCACGGGGCTGGAGAAATACGCCGGAGGCAGGATGGAGAGCATCCTGCAGAAGCTCACTTCGTCCACCTGGCGCGCCGTGGCTCTCGGGGCCGTCATCACCGCGCTCATCCAGTCCAGCTCGGGTACCACGGTCATTGTGGTGGGCCTTGTCAACTCGGGCATCATGCAGCTTTCCCAGGCCATCGGCATCATCATGGGCGCCAACATCGGCACCACGGTGACGGGCCAGATCATCCGGCTTTCCGATATTTCGGGCGGCGGCACGCTGATGGAATTCCTTAAGCCCGCCACGTTCGCGCCCATTCTGGCGTTTGTGGGCGCGGTGCTGTTCGTGTTCATCAAGTCGCCGCGCAAGCGCGACATCGGCCAGATTTTCATGGGCTTCGGCTTGCTGTTCATCGGCATGGGCATGATGACAGATTCTGTGAGCACACTGCGGGAATCCGAACTGTTCGTCCGCCTGTTCACCACGCTGCAGAATCCCATTCTGGGCGTTCTGGCGGGTACGCTCGTCACGGTGGCGGTGCAGAGCTCCTCGGCGTCCGTGGGCATTTTGCAGGCGCTTTCCAGCACCGGCCTGGTCACCTGGGGCAGCGCCATCCCCATTATTTTGGGGCAGAATATCGGCACCACGTCCACATCTCTCATCGCGTCCATCGGCACATCCAAGGCGGCCAAGCGCAGCGCGATGGTACACGTTTATTTCAACATTATCGGTACGGTCATATTTATGGCGGCCATCTACGGCGTGAAAGCCGCGGTTGGGTTCTCGTGGTGGAACGACACGATGAATATGGGCGATATTGCAAACTTCCACACATTGTTCAACGTGGTGGTAACGCTGCTGTTCCTGCCGTTCACGAAGCTGCTGGCCAAACTGGCGGAAATGACCATCCCGGACAAGCCCGGAGAAAAGCAGGACATCGAGATCCCCGTGCTGGACGAGCGTCTGTTCAATTCTCCCGCGGTTGCCATCCAGCAGGCCAAAAGCGCCGTGGAGACCATGGCCCGCAACGCCCGCGCCAATTACGGCGAGGCCGTGCCCGTGCTGTACAGCCATAACACCGAGGTGCTCAATCTCATTCAGCAGCGCGAAAGCGTCATCGATAAGCTGGAGGTCAATATCAGCAACTATCTGGTAAAGGTGACTGATCGTGAACTGAACGAGAGCGAAAGCCATGCGGTAAACGAGCTGATCAATTTCATTGTGGAATACGAACGCATCGGCGACTACGCCATCAATGTGGTGGAGCGCAGCGGCGAGATGTTCGACAAGGAGATCTCCTTCTCCGAAAGCGCCCGGCGGGAGCTTTCGCTGGTGGACAACGCCATCAAAGAGATCATGGATATCACGCTGGCGGCCTTCCAGGCGGACGATACGGTGCTGGCCGAGCAGGTGGAGCCGCTGGAGGAGACCATCGACTTGATGATCGACACGCTTCGGGAACGGCATATCCTGCGCCTGAAAAACGGTGTGTGCGCCATCGAGAGCGGCATCATTTTCCTGGAGATCCTGACGAACCTGGAGCGCATCTCCGACCATTGCTCCAACATTGCCGCGCGCATCGTGGGCAAGGAATCCGAGGACGACCACTTCGACGCCCACGAGTTCCGCCGCAACATGCACGACGGGTATGTGCCGAATTTCAACGAGATGCTGGCGCAGTATAAGCTGAAGTATTATACACCGCTGCTGGAAAGCCAGGAGACGGCCTGAGCTGCTCATATGAAAACAAAAAGACCGCCCCGCGCCGGACGCTGGAACGCATCCGTGCGGGGCGGTTTTCTGCGGAAAGGAGACGGCGCACCGCGAACACGGCGCTGTACGCTGCGAAACGTTTCCTAAAACGCGTCCTCATCGTCGGAATAGATTTCGATATACTCGGGGGTGCCGGCTTTGTCAAACCAAGACAGCGCCGCCAGCGCCGCTGCGACGGCGGCGGCCACGGCGAATACCTTCAGGATAAATTTGAACATAGCAATACGCCTCCTGCAATTAGTATGCCGGCATTTGCCGGCAGATGCGGAATAAGGGGATGCGGCGGTGAAAAAAGGGAACACTGCGAAAGGACACGCGCCGGTCAATAAGGCACCACGACGAAGGTGCCGAACCCGGCTGCGGTGGGAACGCCCGCACCTGCGGGCACAGGAAACGCCGCGCCGAACGCCGGTTCGGAAACGTCATACAAAAAGGCGTTCCCGGGCAGGATGCCGCCCACCCTGGGCACACGGCCGAACGCCGTGCGGAACGCCTGAGCGGGGAGCACACCTTCGGCGCTCCAGTAAAAGCCCTGCTCGTCACTGCCGGCCAGATGCCGCATGGGCGGCATTTCCAGCCGGCGCAGCGGCACGTCCGCCGGTTCCCCGGTACGGTACAGCCACAGCGCATCGCCCTGCTGCTTTGTACAGGACGCGAACAGATAAGTGCCGGCAGCGTCGTCCGGCGTGACGGCAAAGCCGAAGCGGGCTGTGTCGGGCGGCGTTTCATCAAATACCGTGACGCTGAAAGGGATTTCGCCATCCCGCACATAGCAGCGCAGATACGCATATACCTGCCCGCGGGCAGGCTCGCCGTTGAAATGTGTGATTTTCAATGCGGGCAGCGTTTCCATGGGCAGCGCGTCCCGGCTGTTTGTGATAAGAAAGGACAACGTGTTTCCTCCCCGCGGGCGGCAGGCCCGCGTTGCTGAATGTATGTTTTGAACGATATACAGCCATGCGGCCGTACGCGGCAAACCGCATAAGACGCGGCTGTTTTGTTATTACAGTATACCGCTGTTAGTATAGCACAATCGTGCATAAAAACGCAACCGTTCCGCGCCGGGGCGCGCGGCGGCACAGGGAAAAAGCTGCCGCCGCGCAGGCCGCGCCGGATATTGTGAAAAAATTATCCGTTGTTGACTACGCCCGGCCCAGTGTTTACAATAGAAGATGGATTATTTTGCGTACTGGCGTTGTATCTGCGCCCCGGGTGGATACGGCGGCAACCGTAAAAAATACAAAAGGAGAAACGAGGGATCATATTTTCATGTCATCCAAATTCAAACGCAGCGCCCTCGGCGCGCGCGTGCCGCATGAAAAGAAAACATCCGGTATGGCCACTGTCGCCATGCCCCTGCCCGAAAAGATCGTGCTGCCCATGCAGCAGCATATCGGCGCGCCGTGCACCCCCACGGTGAAAAAGGGCGATGCGGTGCTGGTGGGTACCGTTGTGGGCGCGGCGGGCGGTTTCGTCGGCGCAGCCATCCACAGCGGCGTGTCCGGCACCGTGGAGGCCGTGGAGACCGTGCATATGCCCAACGGCCGTTCGGTACCGGCTGTCGTCATCAGGGCCGACGGCGAGCAGACGCCGGACCCGGCCTGTGTTCCGCCCGAGGTGACGGACCACGCTTCGCTCATTGCGGCGGTGCAGGCGTGCGGCCTGGTGGGCCTGGGCGGCGCGGGTTTCCCCACGGCGGTCAAGCTCTCGCCCAAGGATCTTTCGGCCATCGACACCCTCGTCATCAACGGCGCGGAATGCGAGCCGTACATTACCTCGGACAACCGGGAATTTCTGGAATGCTCCGAGAGCGTGATGCGCGGTATTGCGGCCGTCAAGCAGCATCTGGGCATCAAAAAGGTCGTCATCGGCATTGAGCGCAACAAGCCTGAGGCCATCGACCTTATGTTCAGCCTTGTGAAGAACGACCCGGATTATTCCGTTATGCCCCTGCAGAGCCGTTATCCCCAAGGGGCGGAAAAGGTGCTCATTGAAAAGACCACGGGGCGCGAAGTACCCCGGGGCGGTCTGCCCGCGGACGCAGGCGTTATCGTGCTGAACGTCACCACGGTGTCCACACTGGGCAAATACCTGGCCACGGGCATGCCTCTCACGACCAAGCGCCTGACCGTGGACGGCGACGCCATCGGCGAAGCGAAGAACGTAGAGGTCGTCATCGGCACGCCCATCGGCGACGTGCTGGACTTCTGCGGCGTAAAGGACGATGTTTCCAAGATCCTGATGGGCGGCCCGATGATGGGGACTGCCGTAGCGGACCCGGCTTTCCCCGTGCTGAAGCAGAACAATGCGCTGGTGGCTTTCGGCCCGGCGGCGGCCGCTCTGCCCGCTCCCGGTCCGTGTATCCGCTGCGGCAACTGCATCAATGCCTGCCCCATGGGCCTTTCGCCTGTGGAGATCGCGGGCGCGTACACCAAGAACGACGGCGAGATGCTGGACAAGCTGATGGTGGACCTGTGCATCGGCTGCGGAACATGCAGCTATGTGTGCCCGGCCAAGCGGCCCGTCACACAGACGATGAATCTGGCCAAGGCCGTGTGGCAGAAAAATAAGAACGGAGGGAAGAAATAACGATGGAAAGCAAAAAACTGATCGTTACCGCGTCCCCCCATATCACCAACCATACCAGCACGCGGGGGCTTATGCTCAACGTGTGCATCGCGCTGCTGCCCGCACTGGTGGCCAGCACGCTTATTTTCGGCGCGCGGGCACTGCTGGTCACGGGCGTTACTGTGGCGGCCTGTGTGGGCTTCGAAGCGCTGTACTGCGTCGTGATGAAAAAGCCGGTTCCGGTGGGGGACTTCTCCGCCGTTGTCACAGGCATGATCCTGGCTTTCAACCTGCCCGCGACCATTCCGCTGTGGATCGCCATCATCGGCGCTTTCGTCGCCATCGTGGTGGCAAAGCAGCTGTTCGGCGGTCTGGGCTTCAATTTTGCAAATCCCGCCCTGTTGGGACGCATCGTGCTGTTCATCGGCTTTGCGGGCCGCATGACGGCTTATGCCTTTCCCCAGACGGACATTGATGCGCTGGCCAGCGCCACGCCTCTCGTGGCGGGCAACAGCATGGCAGGCAAGGACATGCTGTTGCAGCTGCTGCTGGGCGCCCACGGCGGCGTATTGGGCGAGACCTGCGCCGTGGCGCTTATTCTGGGCGGCATTTACCTGATCGCCACCAAAACGATCAGCGCGGCCATTCCGCTGTCCTACATCGGTACCGTGGCCGTGCTCAGCTTGGTGCTGGGGCAGGATGTGGTGCTGCAGCTCTTTTCCGGCGGGCTTTTGCTGGGCGCGTTCTTCATGGCGACGGATTACGTCACCAGCCCGTTCACCTTCACGGGCCGTATCGTTTACGGCGTATGCCTGGGCGTCATCACCTGCATCATCCGGTTCTACGGCAACATGGCCGAAGGTGTCAGCTTTGCGTTGCTGCTGATGAACCTGCTGGTGCCTTATATCAATGACCTCACGCGCCAGAAACCGCTGGGAGGTGCCAAAGCCAAATGAAAAACACCTGGAATGATTTTGTAAAACCCATTGTGGTGCTGGGCGTCATCTGCCTGGTCACAAGCCTTCTGCTGGCTGTGACAAACAATGTGACGGCCCCCATCATCGCGGAAAACGCCGTCAAAACGGCAAATGCCACGCGGCAGGCTCTGCTGCCGTCGGCAGACACCTTTACGGAGGTGGCGCCGGAAACCCCTACCGAGGGCGTGACGGCCATTTATAAGGCGGACAACGACAGCGGCTACGTCATTACCGCGCAGGCAAAGGGCTACGGCGGCGAGGTGCCCGTCATGGTGGCGTTCAACGCCGAAGGCACGATCGAAGCCGTTCAATTCCTGGACAACGACGAAACGCCGGGCCTTGGCCAGAAAGTCAAGAGCGAAGCGTTCCAGAGCCAGTTTTCCGGTATGCCCGCCGAAGAATTCGGCCTCTCCGACATCGATGCCATCACGGGCGCGACGATTTCCTCCGGCGCGGCTGCCTCGGCCATCAACGCGGCTATCGCGGCGTATAATCAGGAAGCCGGCGTGGCAGGAGAGGACCTTTCGGCCCTTTCGCCCGAAGAGCTGCGCGCGGCGCTGCTGCCCGACGCAGGCGCCATCACGCCTGTGGACGTCTCCGCCGACGGTGTGACGGAGGCTTATAAAGGCGAAGCTTACGGCGTTGTGATCTATGCGCAGGCGGAGGGCTTTTACAAAAAGCCGGTGACCGCGGCGGTTGGATTCGACGACGACGGCGTGATCACGGGCGTATACATCGACGCCTCCAATGAAACGGCGGATGTGGGCGGACAGGTGGGCCGTCCGCGGTTTGCCGGGCAATTCGTGGGCAAGACGAGCCTGGACGGCGTGGACGCCGTGGCGGGCGCGACGATCTCCTCGAACGCGGCGATGGATGCGGTGCAGAAGGCCATTGACGCGTTCAGCACAGTGAAAGGGGCGTGAGCGGAATGAAGGAAAAACTGAAGGTATTCTCCAACGGCCTTTTGAAGGAGAACCCGTCGCTGCGCCTGGTGCTGGGCACCTGCCCCACGCTGGCCGTCACCACGCTGGCCGTCAACGGTCTGGGCATGGGCCTTGCGGCCACGTTTGTGCTGGTGTGCTCCAACATCGCCATTTCGGCGCTGCGCAAGATCATCCCCGATAAGGTTCGTCTGCCGGCCTACATCACGGTCATCGCCACGTTTGTGACGGTACTGCAGATGCTGGTGAAGGCGTTTGTGCCTGCGCTGGATTCGGCGCTGGGCATCTTCCTGCCGCTCATCGTGGTGAACTGCATCATCCTGGGCCGTGCCGAGATGTTCGCTTCCAAGAACAGCATCGGCCTTTCGGCGCTGGACGGCCTGGGCATGGGTCTGGGCTTTACGGGAACTCTGGTGGTGATGGGCTCCGTCCGCGAGGTGCTGGGCGCCGGTACGCTGTTCGGCGTACAGGTCATGCCCGCGGCAGTGGACCCCATGACTGTGTTCATTACCCCTCCCGGCGGCTTCTTCGTGTTCGGCTGCCTGATGGCGCTGGTGATCTGGATCGAGATCAAGACAAACAACCGCAAGGTGCGCAGCATCGGCTGCGAGGGCTGTCCCTCGGCCAGCGTATGCGGCGGCAAATGCGCGGATAAAGCGGAAGGAGGCGAGGCGTAATGGCTGTTAAGCTGGCAATGATCTTCTTCAGCATGATCCTCGTGAACAACTATGTGCTGGTGCAGTTCCTGGGCATCTGCCCGTTCCTGGGCGTTTCCAAAAAGCTGGATTCCGCCGTGGGCATGTCTGCCGCCGTCATCTTTGTCATGGCGCTGGCCACCAGTGTTACCTGGCCCATCTACACCTATTTGCTGGAGCCAAACGGCATGGCTTATCTGCAGACCATTGTGTTTATCCTCATCATCGCGGTGCTGGTGCAGCTGGTTGAGATCATCCTCAAAAAGTTCATGCCCCCGCTGTACAAGGCGCTGGGTGTGTATCTGCCGCTCATCACCACCAACTGCGCGGTGCTGGGCGTGACAATTTCCGTGCTGGACGAGGGCTACAACTTTGCCGAGAGCTTGGTGTGCGCTGTGGGCGCGGGCGTGGGCTTCATGGTGGCCATGGTGCTGTTCTCCGGCGTGCGCAAACGGCTGGAGGATGCCCAGCCTCCCAAGTGCTTTGAGGGCCTGCCCATCACGCTTGTGGCGGCAAGCGTCACCAGCCTGTCCTTCATGGGCTTCGGCGGCGTCATCGAAAATATCTTCGCGGGCCATTAAGGAAGGAGAGAGAGCATGAGTATCGTAACAGCGGTGGCGGTTGTCACCGTCATCGGCCTTCTGGGCGCCGCGATCCTGGTTGTGGCGGCACATTTTATGCACGTAGAGGAAGACCCCCGCGTGGGCGAGGTGCTGGGCGTGCTGCCCGGCGCTAACTGCGGCGCCTGCGGCTACGCCGGCTGTGCCGACTATGCAAAAGCCATTGTCGAGGGCGCGCCGGTGAACAAATGTGTGCCCGGCGGTGCAAAATGTGCGGCCGCGGCTGCAGCCATCATGGGCGTGGAAGCGGGCGAAGTTGTGAAGCGCAAGGCTATCGTAGCCTGCCAGGGCAGCTACGACCACACGCAGGATAAGTATGAGTACGAAGGCATTGAAAGCTGTGCCGCCTGCGCCGCGCTGTATTCCGGCCGCGCCGCCTGTGAATACGGCTGTTTGGGCTACGGGGACTGTGTCAAGGCCTGCAAGTTCGACGCCATCACGGTGTCAAACGGGCTTGCCCGTGTGAATCCGGAAAAATGCACAGGCTGCGGCGCCTGCGAGCAGGCGTGTCCCAAAAAGGTGATCTGGATTCGGCCGGAGAGCGAAAAGCCCGTTGTCATGTGCGCCAATCACGACCGCGGCGCCCTGACGCGCAAGGCCTGCACGGCAGGCTGCATCGGCTGCATGAAGTGCGAAAAGAGCTGCCCGGAGGGCGCCATCAAGGTGACCAATAACGTGGCCCGTGTAGACTATGAAAAGTGTACGGGCTGCCGCACCTGTATGAATGTGTGCCCGGTGCATGCCATCACCATCCCAAAGATCGTTTGACCGGTAGGTTCCCGGCTTTGCTGACCCGCCCTGCTGCTTTTGCAGCGGGGCGGGTTTCTGCATACATGGCGTGATGCAAAATACCGTGCCCGTTTCCCCAAAAGGATGCGTTTTGCAAAAATTTGTTTTATAATACAATTATAAGATATTTATTTTAGTATATAAACCATGGGAAATGCTCTCACGGCAGTGTATAATACGGGCAGGGCGGTGCGGCACAGTTTCAGTGCGGCCGGCTTGGGACGGAAGGCGGGAGCCATGTGCCGCAGGGCGTTGAGGAAAGGAGAACGAATGTGGAGCTTTCAGTACAGAGCGCCCAGCGTATCGTGGACGAGATCAGCGGCATCGTGGGGCAGCACATCAACATGATGGACGAACGGGGAAATATCATTGCCAGCACGGACGGCACACGGGTGGGCCACTTCCACGCAGGGGCAAAACGCATTGTAGAGGAGGGCTTGCCGGAGCTGTACGTCCGTCCGGAGGATGCCACGCCTACCGTGCGGGCGGGGCTGAACCTGCCCATCACACACGGGGGCCGTACCGTGGGCGTCATCGGCATCACAGGCGCGTACGAGCAGGTCATCGGATACGGCCAGGTCGTGAAAAAGATGACGGAGATCCTTATCCGCGAGGGCAATGAACAGGATGAAAAGCGGCTGGACCAGCGTGTGCGCAGCCGTTTTCTGGAGGACTGGGTGTTGGGCGGCGGCTTGCTGCAGCCGCAGGTGCTGGCGGAACGCGGGCTGGCATTGGGTGTGGACATTACAGTGCCGCGCCGGGTAATGGTGGTGAGTGTGCGGGACCTTGCCCGCTACACCGACACCGCCGCCGGACAAAAACGCATCGACCAGCTGGAGACGGCGGTCTCCGGACTTGTGGAGGGCGAGGCGGGCGGTATCATTCTGCGGAATGCAGCGCGGCAGATTCTGCTGCTGCGTGCGCGGCCGGACGCTCAGATGCAGGCCATGGCACAGCGTTTGTGCGTCATGGCGCGGGAACGCTTTGGTCTGCGGCTGGCAGTGGGGATCGACGGCGGCGCGCCGGATGTGCACCGGGCTTATGCCCAGGCAAATAAGGCGTGGCGTTCGGCTCGCATGGCGCCGGAAGGCGTGCTGCCTTACGACAGTGTGACGCTGGAGCTGTTCACAGGCGATGTGCCGCGCCAGACCAAGGAAGAATATCTGCGTAAGGTATTTCGGGGCTGCACTTACGAGGAGCTGCGCCGATGGATTGGACTTCTGGAGGCATACTTTGCGGCGGAGGGTTCCATCCAGGCAGCGGCGGATGCATTGTATATCCACAAAAACACTCTGCAGTACCGTTTGAAGCGGCTGGAGGAGCTGACGGGCTGCGATGTGCGCCGGCCCAGTCAAGCGCCGGTATTCTATATGGCAGTGCTTTTTTTCAAGGAAGTGGAAGGCAGCCTGCTTTTGATGGGAAGCTGAAACTGGACAATTAAACCAAATCTGTCGCGCGGCCTTGCGCGGTATTGGCATGAGGAACAGAGATCTCGCTTGAAATACGGCTTGAAAGACGGGCGCAAAACATCATAAAACAGCGTGCGGCCCGGTACACTGTATCAACAGGCGGCACCCGGCAGCAGCGGGTGCGCAAAGCCGATTCAAAAGGAGGTTTCATCATGTCAGGTTTTCCGCTTATCCTTGCGTTCGTGGCGGCCATTGTCCTTATGATCCTGGCCATCTCGAAATGGAAGATCCACCCATTCCTTTCCATCATGGGCATCTCGCTGGTGCTGGGGCTTGTGGCGGGCGTGCCGCTGGTGAACAGGACAGCCGCGGACGGCGCTGTCACGCCGGGGCTTGCCAACGTCATCGGCTCGGGTTTTTCCGGCACGTTCACCAGCATCGGCATTGTCATCATCCTGGGTGCGCTCATCGGCACGATCCTGGAGGCCACAGGCGCGGCATTGAAGCTGGCGGATATGGTCATCCGTGTGGTGGGGAAAAAACGGCCGGAGCTGGCTGTGCTGCTCATGGGCTGGGTGGTTTCCATCCCCGTGTTCTGTGATTCAGGGTTTGTTATCCTCAACCCCATCCGCAAGGCGCTGGTAAAGCGCACAATGACGTCCAGCGTGGCCATGACAGTGGCGCTTTCGGCCGGGCTGTATATCTCTCACGTATTCATTCCGCCTACGCCGGGGCCCATTGCCGCGGCCAGCACGCTGGGCATCGGCGACAACCTGCTGCTCGTTATGGGCATGGGCGCGCTGTGCTCCATCATTCCCCTGTTTGTGGGCTACTTCTTCGCAAAATACATCGGCAAAAAGGTAAAAGCGGGCGATGAGGCATGCGACGGCGAAACGGCCAGGACATACGAGGAACTGGTGGCGGAGTTCGGCAAGCTGCCCGGCGGGGCGGCGGCGCTGGCGCCCATTGTCGTGCCCATCCTGCTGATGGCGCTGGGCTCCATCGCGGCCATGGCGGGCTGGACGGGCTTTGCCTATGATCTGTGTGCATTTTTGGGCGCACCCATCATCGCGCTGGCGGTGGGCACGCTGTTCGGTGTAGTACTGCTTGCGGGTGCGAAACGGCTGAACAAATTCTACGAGCTCACCAACGAGACGCTTAAGACCGTCGGCCCCATCCTGTTCGTCACGGCAGCGGGCGGAGTGCTGGGAAAAGTGATCGCGGTGTCCGGCATGGTGGAGACCATTACGGCCAACGCGTCTATTCTGGAGGCCGTGGGCATCTTCTTCCCGTTCCTGCTGTCCGCCATCCTAAAGACGGCGCAGGGGTCCTCCACGGTAGCGCTTACCACCACGGCGGGCATCATGGCTCCGCTGATGGATGTGATGGGACTGGGCACGCCCGTGCGCGCCGCGCTGACGGTGATGGCCATTGCCGCGGGCGCGATGACGGTGTCCCACGCCAACGATTCCTATTTCTGGGTGGTGACGAACTTCGGTGAAATGAAGCCGGAGCAGGGCTATAAAACGCAGACGCTGTGCACGCTGCTGCTGGGGCTTTCGTCGATGGCCGGCGTGTTCGTGCTCTCTCTTATTTTCCGGTAACGGCGTTTTCAGCGTCAAAAAAGCGCCGTGCCGAATGTCTTACCCGACCGTGCACGAGCCGGGGCCCTGCCCCGGCTCCTGTAAAGCTGAAACCCGGACTTTTTTGACAAGGAGCGTAAATCATGAAAAAAGTGATCCTCATCCCCGATTCCTTCAAGGGAACCATGTCCTCGGCCGAGATCTGTACCGTAATGGCGCAGGCGGTGCAGGAATATTATCCGGATGCCCAGGTGCACAGCGTGCCTGTGGCAGACGGCGGCGAAGGAAGTGTGGATTCGTTTCTGCAGGCCGTGGGCGGGGAAAAGGTCTCCGTGCCTGTAAAAGGCCCGTACTTCGAGGAAGTGCCCGCGTTCTACGGCATGCTGCCGGACGGTGTGGCCGTCATCGAGATGGCGGCGGCGGCGGGCCTGCCGCTGGTGGGCGAGCGCCTGCACGCCGAACAGACTACTACCTACGGCGTGGGTGAACTGATGGCCCATGCGTTGGAGCGCGGATGCAAACGGCTGGTGGTGGGGCTGGGAGGCAGCGCCACAAACGACGGAGGCTGCGGCGCTGCGGCAGCGCTGGGTGCAGTGTTCCGCAACGCGGCAGGCGAGGCCTTTGTGCCTGTGGGGGCAACGCTGGCGGAGGTTGCGGAGATCGACCTTTCCGGCCTGCATCCCGCACTTGCGAGCGCGGAGCTGGTGACCATGTGCGATATCGACAACCCACTGTGCGGCCCGCTGGGCGCGGCGCATGTGTTCGCGCCCCAGAAAGGCGCGGACCCGGCCATGGTGGAGCTTCTGGACGCGGGCCTGGCGCACTTGGCGGATGTTGTGGAGCGCTGTACCGGGCGAGACATCCGGCAGCTCCATGGTGCGGGCGCGGCAGGCGGCATGGGCGGCGGCATGGTGGCCTTTTTCGGCAGCACGCTGCAAATGGGCATTGAGACCGTGCTGGATACCGTGGGCTTTGACAAGTTGCTGGAGGGGGCGGATATGGTGTTCTCCGGGGAAGGGAAGCTGGATGCCCAGTCGCTGCTGGGCAAGGTGGTCATCGGCGTGGCGCGGCGGGCAAAGCGCGCGGGCGTTCCGCTGGTGGCCGTGGTGGGCGACATTGGAGACAACATTGAAGCGGCTTACGATATGGGTGTGTCGGCGGTGTTCAGCATCAACCGTGTGGCCGTACCCTTCCGGGAAGCAAAGCCCCGCAGCAAAAGTGACCTTGCACTGACGATGGATAATCTGATGCGCTTCTGCCGCCGGATGGGCTGGTAGCTTCGCGTTCCCATCCTCGGGGTCCGGCTGCTGTCGTAAGCTTTTGTGATGAAACGAGCAAACCCGCCTTCTCCGGGCCATCCGGTCCGAGAAGGCGGGTTTGCCGTTTTATTCCATGATGTCGTGCGGGATGCACGGCGCGGGCGCGTTTTCCGGCAGCGACGTTTTGCGCGCAATGAGCGCTTTGGTGGGGATGCCCATTTCCGTGAACATCTGTTCGTGTTCGGTACGGATGTTCCACGACGGTTCATCAGCGTGCAGGTCCCTCGTCTGCCAGGTCACCTCGAACCCGGCCTCGGCCATATAGCGCAGCGTATCTTTAAAAAGATCGTCGTCGTCACATTTGAACCAGATCTCCGCGCCGTCTGCAAGGAACGGACGGTACAGCAGAAGCTGGCGGGTATGCGTCAGACGGTGCTTTTTGTGGTTGGCCTTTTTGTTCCATGGGTTGCAGAAATTGATGTAGATGCGCTCCACGCGGTCCGCTTTGTCCAACAGTGTGGGAATACGTTCGATGTCGTGAGCCAGGGTCTTCACGTTGTCGATGGGAAGCCCCTGTTCGGCGTAGATGCGTTCGATGTTGCGTTTGGCAAGAATGAGCACCTTGTCGGTGATGTCCACGCCGATGTAATTGACGTCCGGATTGCGGGAGGCAAGCCGGGCGAGAAATCCGCCCTTGCCGCAGCCCAGCTCCAAGTGAAGCGGCTGCCCGGGCCGGGCAAAGGTCTCTCGCCAGCGGCCCTTGTACCGGGTGGCGTCGTTCATGTGAAAAGGGCAGGCCGCAAGCTCCGGCCCGGCATAGGGTTTGAAACGCATGCGCATGAGTGGTCTTCATTCCTTTACTGGTCTTGTGATGAACGTACCTATTATAGCAAAAAGTATCTTTACGCGCAATGCGGCTGAGGCTGCCGGCAAAGCCGTCAACCGCTGAGAGACGCCAGACGCTTTGTGCTGTGCAGACGCTTTCCGGTTTCCCTCAGCGCTCCTTTCCGGCGCACAAAAGGGCAATTTTGCGCACTTCGCACACAAAATTGCCCTTTTTCGACAAGCAGAGCCGCGCCCGCATGAGATGGGCGCGGCTAGGGTTTCGGTTGTGCCGCGGGGACGCAGTGCACGCTTATGCCTGCCGTTCTCCCACCCAGCGCGCCGCCGTACACCATACGGCTCTGCCCTGGGCAAGGCTCTGGGGTACGTCCAGGATGCGCTGGTTTTCGCTGCCGCGAAACCGCAGGTCCAGATTGCGCTGTGCCAAAACGAATTCTCCGTCCACCAGAATGTCCAGCGCGGCCAGCAGCTGCTTCTGGGCCGGCGTTCCGTTTTCCAGGAGTTCTTCAAAGGTGTAGCCTGTATAGCTGGCAACCTCGTAACCATTGGCCTTCAGCAGCTTTGCCAGTTCAGTAAAAGGCTCCGCCTGGCTGAACGGCTCGCCGCCGGAAAAGGTGACGCCGCGCACCAGTGGATTTTTCTTCACGCGCCAGAACAGATCCTGCACCGTCATATCCGTGCCCGTGCCGAACGCCCAGCTTTCCGGGTTGTGGCAGCCCTCGCACCGGCGCGGGCAGCCCTGCGCAAAAATAGCTGTGCGCAGGCCCGGGCCGTCTACAATGGAATCCTCCATGATGCCTGCGATATTGATCGTTTGCTGTATCAAAACAAAAGCGCTCCTTAATGCTGCATGCCGTGCTTCACACGGTCGTGCTCTTCGGCACGCTTGGCGTCGTTGAAGCGGTCCAGAGTGCCCACAAGGTAGCCGGTGATGCGGCGGATGCGCTCAAAGCCCACACCCTTGCCGTTTTTTGCCTCAATGTTGGTTTCGATCTGTGCCATAAGTCAAGTCCTCCTTCAAAAGACGAAAAGATGTTGAAAAATTGTGCTATTGCTTCGGCGCGGATGAGATCATTCGCAGCCGCAGTAGGTAAAGGTGCCGGGATACAGCTTGCGCAGCTCCTTGATGCGTTCGGGAGAAACGGCCTCGCCCTCGCGGCGGCCGCAACGGGGACATATCTCCCCGATGACGCCCACATACCCGCAGATGGGGTCGCGGTCCACCGGGTGATTGATGCTGCCGTAGCCGATGCCGCAGTCGTGCATGCAGCGCACGATACTCTCGAACGCTTCCAGGTTGTTGGCGGTGTCGCCGTCCAGCTCCACATAGCTGATATGGCCCGCGTTGGTCAGCGCATGATAGGGCGCTTCCTTCCGGATCTTCTCATAGGCCGAGATATTGTAGTACACAGGGATGTGGAAAGAATTGGTGTAATAATCCTTGTCCGTCACGCCGGGAATCAGCCCGTAGCGCTTTTTGTCCATGCGTACAAAACGGCCGGAAAGACCCTCCGCCGGGGTGGCCAGCAAGCTGTAGTTCATATGGGTGCGTTCGCTGCGCGCATCCAGATACCGGCGCATGTACTGAACGATGGCAAGGCCTTTTTCCTGCATTGCGTCGCTCTCGCCGTGGTGGTGTCCGTACAGAGAGATCAGCGTCTCGGCCAGGCCGATGAAGCCGATGCTCAATGTTCCGTGCTTGAGTACCTCGCCCACCTCGTCGCTGGGGCCCAGCTTTTCGCTGTCCAGCCAGACACCCTGGCCCATCAGGAACGGGAAGTTGTATACGCGCTTTTTGCTCTGGATGGCGAAACGATCGTCCAGCTGGCCGATGACAAGCTCCATCATATCCTTGAGCTTTTCATAGAACAGCGCTTCATCGCCGTGGCTCTCAATGGCCAGGCGCGGAAGGTTGATGGAGGTGAAGCTGAGATTGCCGCGGCCGTTGGCGATCTCCTGTGAGGGATCGTAGACGTTGCCCATCACACGGGTGCGGCAGCCCATGTACGAGACCTCGGTCTCAGGATGGCCGGGCTTGTAATACTGCAGGTTGAACGGGCTGTCGATAAAGCTGAAGTTGGGGAACAGCCGCTTGGCGCTCACCTTGCAGGAAAGCTGGAACAAATCATAGTTGGGGTCGCCGGGGTTGTAGTTGACGCCTTCCTTTACGCGGAAGATCTGAATGGGGAAGATAGGCGTTTCACCGTGGCCCAGGCCCGCGTCCGTGGCCAGCAGTACGTTGCGCATCACCATACGGCCCTCGGGGCTGATGTCTGTGCCGTAGTTGATGGACGAGAACGGCGTCTGCGCACCGGCGCGGGAATGCATGGTATTCAGGTTGTGAATGAGCGCCTCCATGGCCTGATAGGTAGCCTTTTCGGTCTCCTTTTCCGTCTCTTTCAGCGCGAATGCCTGGGCTTTTTTTGCAATGTCTCCGCCCACGAGCGGAGTGAGGGCTTCCGTCTCGGCGCGCAGGTAATCCATATCAGTGGCGAGCTGGGGCCGCAGGCCCTGTTCAGCCTCAATGGCGCGCAGTGTGTCCTTCACCTGCTGCAGCGTCACGCCCGCCTCGGGAGCCAGCAGCTCGAGACTCTTGAAAATATTGACGGCATACTGCTTTTTGTATGTTTTGGCAACGCCCGGCGCCAGGCCGTAGTCAAAGTTTACGATGCTCTGGCCGCCGTGCTGGTCGTTCTGATTGGACTGGATGGCGATACATGCCAGGGCGGAATAACTCTGGATGTCGTTGGGCTCGCGCAGAAAACCGTGGCCCGTGGAGAAACCGCCTTTGAACAGCTTGAGCAGGTCGATTTGGCAGCAGGTGGTGGTGAGGGCGTAAAAATCAAAGTCATGGATATGGATCCAGCCCTCCCGGTGCGCCCGGCTCTGCTCGGGTGTCAGCAGGTATTTGTCATAATAGTCCTTGGCTGCCTCGCTGCCGTACTGAAGCATGGTGCCCATGGGCGTGTCGCCGTCGATGTTGGCGTTGCTGCGCTTCATGTCGCTGGCCGTGGCGTCGGCATGGGTCAGCTCGTCGAACACTTTCATCAAACGGGTGTTCATCTCGCGCACGCGGGTGCGGGACGCGCGGTACAAAATATATTTTTTGGCGGCGTTGTCGAAGCCCATCTGCATCAGCTGGCTTTCCACTTCGTCCTGGATCTGCTCGATTTGGGGCGGCTGGGCGCCGCAACGCTCCTCCAGAGCCGCTTCCACTGCATTGGCGACAGCCGCAGCCTGTGAAGCGTCGCCCTCCTGGGCTGCCTCCATGGCCTTCAAAATGGCCGAAGCGATCTTTCCTTCGTCGTACAAAACGACGCGTCCATCGCGCTTGATGATGCTTTTGATCATGGTTTTCCTCCGATTCCGCGCACACTCACACTCTTTGGTATGCTCGCTAAATATTGATGCCGGGTATAATTATCGCACTAGATATAGTATCATGTCAAGCAGAATCCATGCTAAATTTCCGCGGCATTTTTGGCGGATTTGCCAATTGCATTTGTGTGGGGGTATAATGTTCCAGGGCTCTTGTGCGCAAAGGCCCTGGAACACGGAAGCATAAAAAGCCGCCGCCCCTGCGGGCGGCGGCGGGGAAACTGCAGGAGGAGCCGGCCGGATGAAAAACAAAGAACCCGCGCAGTATCGCGCCGCAGGCGGTGTGCGGTATGAGTTTAAGCGAAAACGGGTCAAAAATATCAACCTGCGCGTGCGGGCTGACGGAAGCGTTGCCGTGTCGGCGCCCCTGGGCGCGCCGCTGGCACAGGTGGATGCATTCGTGGCCGGACGGGCTCGATGGATCGAGGCGGCGCGCGTGCGCGCTCTTGCGCGCGGCGAGGAAGAGCAGCGCCCCTGTTCCGTGTCCAGGGAGGATGCGCTGGCTCTGTTCACACAGGTAAGCGATGCGGTATTTCCGTTGTTTGCACAGGTGCTGAACGGGCAGCGCCCCGTTCTGAAGGTACGGCAGATGAAAACGCGCTGGGGCGTGTGTGTGCCGGCAAAACGGCAGATCACGTTCAGTCTGCGCCTGGCGGAAAAGCCTCGCGCGGCTGTCGAATATGTGGTGCTGCACGAATATGCACATTTTGTCCGGGCAGACCACAGCCCCGCTTTTTGGGCTGTGGTAGCGCGGTACATGCCGGACTATAAGGCGCGCCGCAGGCTGCTGGCGCCGTCTGTGCAAGGCGGAATGGAAAGCCCGGAGGGACCGCCGCCTACATATTAAAAAGGAAAAACGGCGCTTTGTTCGCAGTTTTGGTTCTGCCGGCACAGGGCCGTGGTTTTAAAATGGCAGGATATATGATATACTATTATAGTTAGAGTAAAAATTTTCCGGAAGCCGGAGGTGCTGCATGGATAAATACAAGCGCCTTGTTTCAAACACGATGTTGTTTGCGATCAGTACGTTTTCGTCCAAGCTGCTGAGCTTTGTGATGGCTCCGCTGTTCAGCTACTGGTTTGAAACGCAGGAAATGAACGGCATCAAGGAGCTGCTGAACCAGTGCGCCAGCCTGCTGATCCCGCTGGTGAGCCTGGGTATTGCCAACGCCGTTATCCGTTTTGGGTTGGAAAAGGGCATCCGCAAGAGCGCCATTTATATGAACGGCCTTGTATCCATTGGTATGGGGTTCGTACTGCTGCTGCTGTTGTATCCGCTGCTGTCCCGTATTGCGCTGTTCCGGGACTATATTGCTCTGTTGTATGTGTACCTGCTGGTGAGCTGCCTGCGCACGCTGAACTGCCAGTTCTGCCGTGCACGCCAGCTCAACCGCCTGTATGCCATTGACGGTATTCTGTGTACCATAACCACATGCGGGTTCTATGTGCTGTTTCTGCGGGTGCTGAATATGGGCCCCACAGGCTATTTGCTTGCGATCATCTGCGCCGATGGTCTCAGCGCGCTGTTCCTGTTTGCAGTGACAAAGACCTGGCGTTTTCTGGATTTCAAGCGCTTTGATACCAAGCTGCTGAAAAAAATGCTGCGCTATGCGCTGCCGTTGGTGCCTGCGTCCATCTTCTGGTGGATCACCAACGCCAGCGACCAGTTTTTCGTGGCCGCCATGCTGGAGGACGGCACTTCCTGGACGGCGGTGCTGGGGGCCAGTTATAAGCTGCCCACCATCCTGTCCATCGTTTCCACTATTTTTACCGAAGCGTGGCAGATCTCTGCGTTCACAGACGGAACGGATTCACAGCGCGAACAGTTTTTTTCCCGCGTGTTCAGCGCCTACCAGAGCCTGATTTTTCTGGCGGCGGCGGGCATCGTGCTGATGGCGCAGCCCTTTATGGCCATTTATCGCGACGACTATTTTATCGGCTGGAAATTCATCCCGCTTTTGACGATGGCAACGGCATTTGCCAGCTTCGACAATTTTTTAAACAGTATTTATATGGTTGAAAAGCGCTCGACGCTTTCGTTCACCACCATGGCTGTGGGCGCGGGCATCAACGTTGCGCTCAACTTCACACTCATCCCCGTCTGGGGCGTCAACGGCGCAGCGCTGGCCACGTTCGTCAGCTATTTTGTCGTGTTTTTGCTGCGGGCAGTGAACACGCGCGGGCTCATCCGCGTGGATTTCGCACCCGAAAAGCTGTGCTGCAACTTCGGCCTGCTGGTGCTGGAATCGGCGCTGATGATGTGGCAGGTAAAACTTTGGCCGGTGTGGTGTTCACTGGTTGTGGTGCTCATCGCAGCCATCAATTTCCGTGATTTGTGGAGCACGGTGCAGCAGCTGCTGGGCCGGGGCAAAAAGAAAAGGGCATAAATAAAACGGCATAAATAAAACGGAAAAGGTGCGGCTCATTTTAAACCGCCCCAGATTGTGCGGACAGCACTAAAGGGCCTCTATGTAGGGAAATATGAAGTATTAAGCGGAGTGGCGCAGCGTGAGCGGCGCCACTCCAGTTTTTAACTGGATGCGCTCGTAGCTGTAAAAATTGATGTAGCGGTCAATCATCTCATTGGCCTCGCAGAATGAGGCCGGTTTATGGCGGTAGATACACTCTGTCTTGAGAATGGGAAAGAATTTTTCTGCCATAGCGTTATCATATGGGTTTGCTCGTCTTGACATGGAGGGCGTAATGCCATAAGATTTTGTCAGGTTGAAGTATGCTTGCGAGGTGTACTGGAACCCCTGGTCGCTGTGGAGCTGCAACTCCGCTTTTCCCGGACATAGTAAGACCCCCTAATGTAGCTTTATTTTCCTACATTAGGGAGCCTTTTGTCCATTGTACGGTTTTACTGGAGCGGTTCATTTTCAGAGCCGCGCCTTTTCTGAACGGAATAAAAACAGATGCGGTCGGTGGAAACAGCTGCTCAAAAAATTTCTGAAGCATCCGCGGGCAGCTCACGCACCCGGTACAGATAACGCAGGCTTCCTTCGGCCTCCGCTTCGTTGACCGGGAGAGCCAGCGCCTCGGCAGTCTGATGCGCCGCGTCCAAAAACAGGGTGGCCGCTGCAAATACCGCGGCCCACACATGGCCGGGTTCTGCGTCCGCATAGGTGGAAAGGTAACGCTCCCAACAGCCGGCGGGCAGGTAAGCGGGCAGGTCCGCACCGCTTTTGCCTGCGCTGACGGCAAAGCCCGTGCGCGTGCCGGCCAGCCAGGACAGCATGTGCAGAAGCTGGGGCCGGACGCAGGCATTCAGGGTGTCCAGCGCATAAGTGACGCGGCCGCGCCACAGGCCCTTGGCCACATAGGGAAGCGTCCACCAGAACTCGTTGCAGCAGCCCGCGAACGCAGTCTGGTCCGGCCTGCGGATGTGGTAGGCCGTGTCCGAGGGAAGCGGCAGGGGCGGCAGAATGCCGTCCTTGTCCAGCAGAACAATGGTCTGGGAATCGCTTTGGCATTCTTCCAGCGCGCGGGAGAGCGTCATCAGCCGGAGGTCGATGCGGTTTCCGTCCGCGAACTGCATCAGATAACCATAACAGCGCGCAAGATCTGTGGGCTGTCCCGCCGCATGGTCCATCTCGTCGGGCGTCTGCATGACGAGCCGCTCCCCAAACACGTCGACCCAGCCCGGCTGCGCCCGGAAGGATGCGGTTTCCTCCACTACATACACGATGTCGTAGTCCTGAAAAATATCCCGGGGCGCGTTGGGGTTGGCGCGCGAGCCGTTCATAAAAACAGCGCGTACGCGCGAATCCTGTTCGGCTACGCCCAAAATGAGCGCCGTCATTTCGCGCTCTGTACGCATATACATCCTCCTCTTTTCGCTGCGCCTGTCAATAGGCCATTGCAAAGCCGGCAAAGCGCCAGCCGTTTTCGGTGTTTACCAGCTTAACCTCGCAGGTCTCGGTGTAGGGGCTGCTGCTGGCGGAGCCGCCCGGCCCCGCCTCGTCATAATGGCCGATGAGCTGGAATCGGATTTCATCCGCCGTCTCGCTGATTAGTGAAAATTCGCTGCTTTTGTAGAAAATATTGCCGCCCCGGTCGCCAAAGCTGAAATAAAGCAGGCCGTCATCGCCCTTGATATAGTTTTGATATTTGTCAATAAGACTGTCGGCAAAGTTTGACGTAAACACGCAATCCAGTGCTGTGCGAAAGGCGGAATAATTGGCAAACCCGGTATCTTGATAGTAGCTCCGTCCGGTATCTCCGACAATAAAGGGAGAGTTTTCATCGATTGTATCAAAAGCAAATCCACTGGATACATCAAAATGATAATACAGATAATAGGCCGCGCGGTAAAGCTCCTGTTGGTCTGCGGTGAGAAATTCAGGCACAGCATCCGGCTGGATATTCGCCGCGTCCGCGGGCAGAAGCGAAAGCGCCTGTGCACCCTCACCCGATGCGCTTTCAGGGGCGGGAATACTTTGCGCCGTGCTTTCAGAGGAAACGCCTTCCGTCGCGGAGGAGGATACCGGGGAGGATGTACCGTCTGGCGCGCAGGCGCACAGCGCGAGGAGCAGCACCGTACAGGCGGCTGCTGCAAAAAAGCGGAAAAAATGCTTCATCCCTAAGCTCCCTTCCATAAAAAGGATATGCCTCCGGCTCATTGTATGTACAACGAGAGGAAAAATTGAAAAATTACGCCCGCGCGGAAATTTCCACGCGGGCGCAGGCGTTTGCTTAATACAATTTTTCGCGTGCTACATAGGAGGTGTGGAGGATATGATGCGCCTTGTGGCCGCCCGGCTCGCCCAGATACTCGGCGTACACTTTCTTGAGCAGCGGGTTCTCGTGGCTCTTGCGGATGGCCTTCGCGTCATCCTCGCCGTACAGGGCTGCGGCGCGCAGGGCCTTCAGGTCCGTAAAGTTGCGCACACTGGCCGGCTGCGTGGGCTGGCCGCCGCCGTTTACACAGCCGCCCGGGCATGCCATGAATTCGATGAAGTCGTAGTGCTTCTCGCCGCTCTGCACAGCCTTCAGCACTGCGTCGCAGTTGGTGAGGCCGCTGGCCACGCACACGTTCAGGTGCAGGCCGCCCACATCGTAGCTGGCCTCCTTGATGCCGTCGGTGCCGCGCACGTCGTGAAATTCCACTTTCTCCAGCGTCTCGCCCGTCACAAGCTCCACAGCCGTGCGCAGGGCCGCTTCCATCACGCCGCCGGTAGCGCCGAAGATGGTGGCCGCACCGGTGCTCTCGCCCAGCGCCGGGTCGAAATCCTCGTCGGGCAGCTCGGTAAACTTGATGCCCGCGCGCTCGATCATACGGCCCAGTTCACGGGTGGTGATGGAGATATCCACGTCGGGGATATTGTCGCCCGCTGCGCTCATGTCGTCGCGGCCGATCTCGAACTTCTTCGCGGTGCAGGGCATTACGGACACACACACGATGTCGTGGGGGTCCAGGCCCATCTTTTCGGCATAGTAGGTCTTGGTCAGCGCGCCGAACATCTGCTGCGGAGATTTGCAACTGGACAGGTTGGGAATCATGTCCGGATAATAGGTTTCGCAGAATTTTACCCAGCCCGGGCTGCAGCTTGTGATCAGGGGCAGCGTGCCGCCGTTTTTCACGCGCTGAACAAACTCGGTGGCCTCCTCCATGATGGTGAAGTCGGCCGCGGTGTCGGTGTCGAACACGCCGTCAAAGCCCAGGCGGCGCAGCGCGGCGACCATTTTGCCCTCCACGTTGGTGCCGATGGGCATGCCGAAGCATTCGCCCAAGGTGGCGCGCACGCTGGGCGCGGGCTGCACCACAACATGCTTGGACGGGTCGCGCAGCGCGGCCCACACCTTGGCGGTGTCGTCTTTTTCCGTCAGCGCGCCGGTGGGACACACGGTGATGCACTGGCCGCAGGAAACGCAGGGGGAATCGCCCAAAGGCGCTTCAAACGCGCAGCCGATGTGCGTGGAGAAGCCGCGCTCGTTGGCGCCGATCACACCCACGGCCTGGTTGGCCTTGCAGGCGGCCACACAGCGGCGGCACAGGATGCACTTGTTGTCGTCGCGCACCATATGCGGCGCGGAATCGTCGATGGCGTAGCGCTCGCGGCTGCCGATGAAGCGCATGCCGTTGACGCCGTAGTCGCGGCAGAGCTTCTGCAGCTCACAGTCGGTGCTGCGCACGCAGGACAGACAGTTCTGGTCGTGAGTGGAAAGCAGCAGCTCCAGGTTCGTCTTGCGGGACGCCTGCACTTTTTCGCTGTTTGTCACGATCTCCATGCCTTCATTGACGGGGTACACACACGCGGTGACCAGGCTGCGCGCGCCTTTGACCTCCACAACGCAGATACGGCACGCACCGATCTCGTTGATCTCTTTCAGATAGCACAGGGTCGGAATCTCAATGCCCACGCTGTGGGCCGCTTCCAGGATAGTAGAGCCGGCAGCGACTTCGTAGGGCACGTTATTGATCTTGATATGTACGGTTTCCATTCGTTGTCACTCCCTCTCTTAACCTTTGCTGATGGCGCCGAATTTGCACTTCTCGATGCAGGCGCCGCACTTAACACACTTGGCGGTATCGATGGTATGCGGCTGGCGCACGGTGCCGCTGATGGCGCCGGCCGGGCAGGTGCGCGCGCACAGCGTGCAGCCCTTGCACTTGACGGGGTCGATCTTGTAGTTCAGCAGCGCCTTGCACACGCCCGCCGGGCAGCGCTTGTTGACGATGTGCTCCACATATTCGTCGCGGAAGTAGCGCAGTGTGGAGAGGACGGGGTTCGGGGCTGTCTGGCCTAGGCCGCACAGGCTGTTGGATTTGATGAATTCGGCCAGCTCTGTGATTTTGTCCAGATCCTCCATGGTGCCCTTGCCGTCCGTGATCTTGTTCAGCAGCTCCAGCAGACGCTTGGTGCCCACGCGGCACGGCGTGCACTTGCCGCAGCTTTCGTCTACGGTGAATTCCAGGAAAAACTTGGCGATATCCACCATGCAGGTGTCCTCGTCCATGACGATGAGGCCGCCGGAGCCCATCATGCTGCCGATGGCAAGCAGGTTGTCGTAGTCGATGGGTGTGTCGATGAGACTGGCCGGGATGCAGCCGCCGGAGGGGCCGCCCGTCTGCGCGGCTTTGAACTTTTTGCCGCCCGGGATGCCGCCGCCGATCTCCTCGACGATGGTGCGCAGCGTGGTGCCCATGGGAATCTCTACAAGGCCGGTATTCTTGATCTTGCCGCCCAGCGCGAACACCTTGGTGCCCTTGCTCTTCTCGGTGCCCATGCTGGCGAACCAGTCCGCGCCCTTCAGGATGATCTGCGGCACGTTGGCATAGGTCTCCACGTTGTTCAGGATGGTGGGCTTGCCGAACAGGCCCTTGACGGCCGGGAACGGGGGACGGGGACGCGGCTCGCCGCGCTTGCCCTCGATGGAGGTCATCAAAGCGGTCTCCTCGCCGCACACAAAGGCGCCGGCGCCCAGCTTGATGTCCAGGTCAAAGCAGAAATCGGTGCCGAAGATGTTGTTGCCCAGCAGGCCGTATTCGCGCGCCTGATCGATGGCGACCTGCAGACGGTGCACGGCGATGGGGTACTCGGCGCGGATGTACACATAACCCTGCGAGGCGCCGATGGCATAGCCCGCGATGGCCATGGCTTCGATGACAACGTGGGGGTCGCCCTCCAGCACGCTGCGGTCCATAAATGCGCCGGGGTCGCCCTCGTCGGCGTTGCAGCATACATATTTCTGCACATTGCCGCGGTTGCCCGAGGCAAGCTGCCATTTGCGGCCGGTGGGGAAACCTGCGCCGCCGCGGCCGCGCAGGCCGGAGTCCAGGATCGTCTGGATGACGTCGTCCGGCGTCATTTCAGTGAGCACCTTGCCCAGCGCCTGATAGCCGTCGAAGGCGATGTATTCGTCGATGTTCTCGGGGTTGATAACGCCGCAGTTGCGCAGCGCGATGCGCATCTGTTTTTTATAAAACGCGGTGTCGTCCAGGCTCTTGACGGTGTTGTCCTCGGCAACGGTCTCGTCGTACAGCAGGCGCGTGACGGGGCGTCCTTTCAGCAGGTGCTCGTCCACGATCTCTTTAACGTCCTCTTCCTTGACCATGCTGTAAAAGCTGCCCTCGGGATAGATGACGACGATGGGGCCCAGCGCGCACAGGCCGAAGCAGCCCGTGCGGATGACCTTGACTTCATTTTCCAGGCCGGTGGCAAGGATCTCGTCCTCGAAGGCCTTCGCGATCTTGTCGCTGCCGGAGGAGGTGCAGCCGGTGCCGCCGCAGACCATTACATGGCTTCTAAACATTGCTTCTCCTCCTTACCGTACGTTGCCGATGGTGTACTCGGTGACGGGATGTCCGCCCACAAGATGCTCGGACACGACGCGCGCGACTTTCTCGGGCGTCATTTTTACATAGGTGACCTTTTCCTGGCCGGGGCAGGTGATCTCCACCACCGGCTCGTACTGGCAGATGCCGATGCAGCCCGTCTGGGTGACGAGCACGCCGTGCAGGTCGCGCCGTGCGACCTCTTCGGTAAAGGCGTTCAGCACAGGGCGCGCGCCTGCGGCGATGCCGCAGGTGGCCATGCCGACCACGACGCGCGTGGAATCGTGCGCCGCTTCCCGCGTATTCACGGTCTGTTTCATCTTGTCGCGGATGGCGGCAAGTTCTTCTAAGCTTTTCATACAGCGTTCTCCTTTTGTAAAAGTTGTTCGGTGTTCTCGGCAAGATATTCCCGCAGCCAAAGCGCTACGGACGGCTCGCTCAGGGGCACGCCGTCCAGCACCGCACGCAGCTCGCGCGTGTCCGCGGCGAACTGCTCGCCGTCGGCCTGCACGGTGTACACAAAGTCGATGTCCGGGCTGCACTGGATGAGCCCCGCCACCGTGGCGGACATATCGCCCAACGGAGCAAGGTCGATGTGGCCCAGTGTGAACCAGGCCGTTACACAGGTACCTTTTCCAACTGTGCTTTCGATGGAAAGCGCGCCCCCCGTCATCTCGGCCGCCATTTTCAAAAACGGAAGGCCCAGCCCGACCTTGCGCGTTTTGCGCGTGGTGCAGAACGGGTCTGTCACACGGGCCGCCATCTCCGGCGGCATACCCTTGCCGTTGTCCGTGATGGTCAGCGTCATGCGTTTTGCTGCGGTATCAATGGAAAGCGTGATGGCGACCAGCGTAGCCCCGGCTGCGACGGAATTTTCCGCCACGTCCAGAACGTTCATTGAAAGTTCCTGCATATCGGCGCCCGCCTTTCGTGTCCGGTGTGGTGCGGTGAATGGTGTGCTTACCTCATCCTAACATAAGTATAAGCTCAATATTTTGCCAGGATCTCGTCGAGTTCGTCGCCCGTCAGGCGGCCGTATACATCGTCGTTGATCGTCATGACAGGGGCCAGGCCGCACGCGCCGATGCAGCGGCATGCGTCCAGGCTGAACTTGCCATCTTCCGTGCATTCGCCGCCCGAAATATGCAGTTTTTCCTGCAGCTTCTCGTAGATCTTGCCGCTGCCCTTTACATAGCACGCCGTGCCCAGGCAAACGCTGATTTTGTATTCACCCTTCGGACAAAGGCTGAACTGCGAATAAAACGTGGAAATTCCATAAATTTCCGCCAGAGGTTTGCCCAGCGTATTGGCCACGATACGCTGCACCTCGATGGGCAGATACCCATAGATCTCCTGAGCCTTCTGCAGCGCCGGCATGGCCACGCCGGGCGTCGCTTTGTGCTCCTCGAGCCAGGCCACCAGTTCGGCTTCCTGCTCTTTTGTGCCCTTGAAGGGCACAGTGGAAAAGCGCCTCATATATAGTCCTCCCGTTTGTAAGTTGGGCCAGGTACGGGCAAACAAACCGTGCTTTGGCCCAGTTGTATTTGATTATAACAGAAATTTGTTAAAAAAACGACAAGTTAGCGGCTGCTACTTTATAGCGCAGATGTAGAATTTGTGCGTAAAAAACTGTGCAGAAACACAACGGCAAAGCGGCCCGGCGCGCTTGTTTTCGGAACGGGTTTCCCGTATACTTAAGGTGAGCCCCTGTCACCGGGGCTGCTTATGCCGCCGCGCAGCCGCGCGGGCAGAAATGGAGTGGAAGCGCAATGACCATCAAGCAAGTAATGGAAACGCTGGACGCCGAGCTGCTGACGCCGGAGGCGGACCTCACCCGTGAGGTGCACGCGGCCTGCGGCAGCGACATGATGAGCGACGTGCTGGCCTATGTGAAAGACCAGGCCGTGCTTGTCACAGGCCTGAACAACCCGCAGGTGGTGCGCACCGCGGACATGATGGACATGATCTGTATCGTGTTTGTGCGCGGCAAAAAGCCGGACGGCGCCATCCTGCAGCTGGCGGTGGACCGGGGCATCGCCGTGTTGGCTACAAAGCTGCCCATGTTCGCGGCGTGCGGCCTGCTGTACGAAAAAGGGCTGCGCGGGGGGATGGCGTGATGGACGCGATCCGCCTGCATTATACTGTGCCCGGGGACGATTTCACCCGTGCGGGGGAGGCCAGCGCCGATTTGAAGGCACGGCTGAAGAAGCTGGGGATCCCTGCGGACGCTGTGCGTAAGGTTGCCATCGCACTGTATGAGGGAGAGATCAACCTGGCCATCCACGCGGGCGGCGGCGAGATCGACGTGGCCGTTACCGATGAGAGCGTGGATATGACGCTGACGGATCAGGGCCCAGGCATCCCGGACATTGCCCTGGCCATGAGCGAAGGGTGGAGCACCGCGCCCGACGAGGTGCGAAGCCTCGGCTTCGGCGCGGGCATGGGCCTGCCCAATATGAAAAAATATTCAGATGAATTTGACATCCAGTCCACCGTAGGCGTGGGCACCACGGTGAAGATGCTTGTGAACATCGACTGAGGGACGTTTTTCGTTGCGGGGTGAAACGCAGCCGTGTCTCCAGGCGTTATTCTGTGTGTGGGGCTGCGGTGCTGCCGGCCGCTGCTGCGGGAGCAGCCGTGCCTTGATGCGGCGCTCTGTGCGAAGACGCGGGAAAGAAACGTTTCAAAGCGGACGGCCGTATGATACGGCCCGGCCGAAAGGAGGATGCCTTATGTTGTGGATCATGGTATTGGGAGCCGCGTGCGTTGTACTTGGCATATTCAATGCCGTCTGGGGCTTTGTGGAGGCGCTGATGCTTCGCCGCGCCCGCCGGGCGCCGGCCAAAGCGGAGGGCGTGGTGTGCGGCCTTGTGCGCCACCGCCTGCCGATGCGTTATGAAAAGCAGGGCGATGTTCCCAAAGTGGCGTACCAGTACTGGGGCCGCACTACAGCCAACGGTGCACATGGCTTTCTCAGTATCCCGCAGGCGATGACGCAGTGGAACTGGTACCCCTGCGTCCGGTTCACCGTGAACGGCGGGGAGACTGAATGGATCGCCACCGGAGGCAGCCGGGAAGGAGCGTGGCGCATCGGCCAGCGTGTGCAGGTGCTGTATGACCCTGCGCGCCCCGGCGAATATGCGCTGGACGGAGACGCCGCTCCGATGCACGCTGTGCGTGCCGATTTCATATGGGCTGTGGTGCTTACCGCGGCAGGCGCCGCGCTGCTGGCGTTGTATTTTATTTGAGGCCCGCCGCCGCGCGCGGCGGAGCATCTGAGGAAAGGAGGCGGCACGCTTGGAAAAATTCATTCACTCGGTCACCCTGGACAAGGACCTGTGCAAAGGGTGCATCAACTGCATCAAGCGCTGCCCCACCGAGGCCATCCGCGTGCGCGACGGCAAGGCGCATATCCTGGCCGAGCGCTGCATCGACTGCGGCGAGTGCATCCGCATCTGTCCGCATCATGCAAAGAAGCCGCTGTATGACCCGTTGACGATTTTGGATGATTTCAAATATACAATTGCTTTACCTCCGCCGAGTTTATACGGACAGTATAACAATTTGGAGGAGCAGGACGTGGTGCTGGCAGCACTTTTGGATATGGGCTTCGACGATGTGTACGAGGTGGCAAAGGCCGCGGAGCTTGTCAGCGACGCCACACGACGCATTCTGCAGACAGGCAGCATCGAACGGCCTGTGATCAGTTCGGCCTGTCCGGCGGTGACGCGGCTCATCCGCGTGCGCTTTCCACAGCTCATCGACCATGTGCTGCCGCTGGTCGCGCCCATCGAGCTGGCCGCGCGCCTGGCCAAAAAAGAGGCCGTGCGCAGAACCGGCCTGCCGAAGGAGGACATTGGCTGCATTTTCATCACGCCGTGCCCGGCCAAGGTGACGGCCATCCATTCGCCCATCGGCTCGTCCCGCAGCGAGGTGGATGGCGCGGTGGCCATCAAGGAGGTGTACCCGCGTCTGCTGGCGTCCATGAAGCGTATCTCGCAGATGGATTATCTGGCCAGCGCCGGACGCATCGGCCTGGGTTGGGCCGAGAGCGGCGGCGAGGCCGCGGGCCTGATCTCCACCGACAGCTATCTTGCGGCGGACGGCATCGAGAACGTCATCCGCGTGCTGGAGGACCTGGAGGATGAAAAATACCGGGACCTGGACTTTGTAGAGCTGGACGCCTGTGCGGGCGGCTGCGTGGGCGGCGTGCTGCAGGTGGAAAACCCGTACATTGCAAAAGCGAAGATCAAACGCCTGCGGCGTTACGTGCCTGTGAGCAAGAACCATCTTTCGGGCAGCATTCCCACGGAGATGCTGTGGGACACAGACCTTACCTATGCTCCCGTACTGGAGCTGGGCGGTACGCGTACCGAACGGTTTGAGCGCTACAACCAGATGGAGGAGATCCTGGCCGAGCTGCCGGGGCTGGACTGCGGCAGCTGCGGGGCGCCCACCTGTGCCGCGCTGGCCGAGGACGTAGTGCGGGGCAAGGCTGCCGTAAACGACTGCACTGTTTTGATGCGCCGCCGCATGGAGGCCGTGCTCAAGGCGCTGGGAAAAGGGGAGTGACGGGATGACGACAAAAGAGCTTTCCGCTGCGTGCGGCTTCGCGCCCGCTGTGGAGGCAGAGACGCGGGAGATCGCGGGCATTTTTACGGGCGACCTGCTGAGCTGGGCGATGGGCCGGGCCAAGGAAGGCGACGCCTGGTTCACGGTGATGGGCAATGTAAATGCGGTTGCCGTGGCTGCCCTGGCGGACTGCGCCTGCATCGTTCTATGCCATGGCGCGGCGCTGGACGCGGTGGCGAAAACGCGGGCGGAAGAACAGGGAATCAATATTTTCACCACAGATCTGCCCGAGTTTGAGGCCGGCTTTGCGCTGGCCAGGGCAATGAAGCTGTGAAGAAAGAAGGAAAAAGCATGCGCTCGGTCAAAGTGATGCTGCTGGGCATCGGTCTCATCCTGGTGGGGATATTTTTCCGCCTTTGGAGCATCAGCTATGTATACAGTGAATTTGTCGTCCATCATCTGCCCATTGCGGCAGTGGCGGCCGGCGTGATCGCACTGGCGGCGGGAATGTTTTTCGTGGAGGACGGAGAAGGCTGACAGCGCTTTTACTCCGACTGTGAAAGAAAGCGGGGGATGGGGTTTTGCTGTATGACCTGCATATGCATTCCTGTCTTTCGCCCTGCGCCGAGGACGATATGACGCCCGCGAACATCGCCGGGCTGGCCAAGCTGGCGGGCGCGGAGCTGATTGCTGTGACAGACCACAACGCCGCGGACAATCTGCCGGCGGTACAGTGCTGCTGCAACGCATACGGCCTGCGCCTGCTGCCGGGCGTCGAGGTAAATACCGCCGAAGAAATTCATGTTTTGTGTTACTTCAAAACCGTGGATACAGCGCTGGAATTCGGCCGCTTGCTGTATGCCGCACTGCCGGAGTTCCCGTATGATCCCGCCGTATGGGGCCGTCAGCTGGTGATGGATGAAAACGACGAAGTGCTGCGCACTGTGGACAAACTGCTGACGGGCGCGGTGTCGATGGATATTTACGAGGTAAAGGCCGCCTGCGAGGCGCTTGGGGGCGTTGCTGTGCCCGCGCATGTGGAAAAGGACAGCTACGCGCTGCTTTCAGTACTTGGTTTTTTGCCGGAGGATCTGCCCTTTGCAGCCGTTGAGCTGCACGACGCTTCCCGTTTGGACGGCCTGGTGGAGAAAGGGCTGCTGCCCGCTGGGCTGGAGGTGCTGTCCTCGTCGGACGCGCACCGCATGGAGGATGTGGCGTGCAGCCTGCATGCGCTGGCGGCGGATTCTGTGCTGCGCAGGCTGCTGTAACGTGGAATTTGACACCTGTCCCGATGGAATGGAATAGGGATTTGCTTGTATTTGAAATGCTTTTGCCGTACCTTAAAAGGGGTAGGGAGGCGGTAAAATGAAGCCTGCGCAGAAACTGAAGGGCGCGCGGCTGGAGGCAGGCCAGACACAGGAAAGAGACGACGCGTCTTTGCTGGCGCACCGGGAGGAAAGCAAGGATGCGGTGAAAAGCCGCCGGGCGTTTTTACGGTTTGTTTTGGTTACGGTGTATCTTGTGGTCTGGGGGGTGTCTGTTCTTGCGTTTTGGATGGGCGGCAGAACGGATGCAATGGGGTACTCGCTGGTGGTGTTTTATGCCGTTCTCCCGTTGAGCACGCTGGTGCTGTCCTTTTTCATCGGATGCGGCCGGGCGTGGGACGGCTGCAAACGGACAATGCTGTTCTTTTTTGGAGCGATGAGCATGCTGGGGCTTTATGTGACGTTCAGCCTGAGCGATATGGCCTCGTTTCAAAAATTCAATCTGCCGGAGCTGTCCGCCTTTCTGCCCGGATTGCTGTGCGCGGCTGCCGGTATGGCGGTGGGTGCGGCAGTGCGGGCTGCCAAAAGGAAACGGGCAAAGCGGTAGAGCCGCCGTGCCCGCGTTATCCGGGCATGAAAAAACCGCAGCGCCAACAGGCGCTGCGGCTCCATGTTTTGTTGTGTTCTCAATGCAACTTGCGTTTTTGGAAGCATTTGGGGTATACACCCCGCTTTAAAACTGCATGGGTCTTGGTTCCTTTCCCGTATTTCCGAAACACAGGCTTCTGTATCTCTTACTTTTGAAAAAGTTCCCGAGAACGCTTGCTTAGTGCATTGGTTCCAATACCTTTCGTCGTATTTATTTTGTTTTACCAGATCGTTTGCTTGGTTGAAACCTTATTCCTTGGAAAGAATTCGCTTTGCTTCCGGAATGCCGTCTTTTTAAAAGGCGTCTTTCGTAGGATCATTGCTGTTTCTTTTGCCGGGATCTCAAAACCTGCATAGAGCTCTTTCTTTACAAAGCCGCTTTGCGCAAAGCCACTGGCTGTGCTTTTTATCCGTGCAAGGCGCATATCCTCTTGAGACGAAACCTTGCTAAAAACGTTTGGCTGCCGCATCTCCTGCGGTTTCTCGTCCCGCAACACCGGGCACCAAACTGCATCTAATCGAATCTGACTTTAGCGGTTCGTCCGAGTTACACGCCCTGCACCGACTGCACGGGTTCTTCAGTCGAGTACATGGGACTCACTCCTTTCCTTCTATCTTTATTATAACCGCTTGCACCGTGTTTTTCTATTGGCAAAGTGCATGGAGTTTTGTGCTGTTTTATTGACAAATCGCTCAAAATAGGCATTGACGAAGGCAAAGAAAACCAGCATAATAGATAATAAGAAAGAAAAGAAACAAAATAAACGGCGGAGGCGGGAAGATGATCACAGTAAACGGGGACTGGTTCGCGCTGGAAACGGCCAACACGGGCTATTATCTGGGCGTGCGCGGCGGCCTTGTGGAAAACCTGCATTACGGCGCGCGGGTACGCGTGGAAAATTCCGTGCCCCTGCGGGAAAAAACGGATATCGGATATGGCGGCGACGTGGTGTACCGGGCTGAGAGCGCACCGCTTTCGCTGGAGCATCTGTGTCTGGAGCTGTCGCCGCTGCAAAAGGGAGATTATCGTGCCCAGAGCCTTTCGCTCGTGATGCCGGGCGGCGCGCGTACGGCGGATTTTTCCTTTGTATGCGCCCGCAGGCTGGAGGGAAGTGTCCCGCCGGAGGGCATGCCTGCGGCCCGGGGCGGAGCAGAGACGCTGGCGCTGGACTTTTCCACGCCGGAGGGCGTGGCTGTCACGTTGTTTTATACCGTGTACCCGGACTGCGACGTCATCACGCGGCGCCTTTGTATAAAAAACGGCGCAGACGCGCCTGTCACGCTGGAAAAGGCGCTCAGCTATCAGCTGGACCTGCCCGGCTGCGATTATGTGCTCTCCACATTTCCGGGCGCGTGGGCGCGGGAGCGCCACGAAGCGTGCGTTCCGCTTACGCCCGGAGCGCATGTGTTCGGCAGCACCACCGGTGCGTCGTCGGCATTTTGCAACCCGTTTTTCATGCTGTGCGCGCCGGACGCGGCGGAATTCAACGGCGACGCATATGGCTTCAACCTTGTTTATTCCGGGAGCCATATGGGCTGTGTGGAGGTGAGCCCCTGGGGGAAAACGCGCGTGGCCGCGGGCATTCAGCCCGAAGGCTTTGCATGGACGCTGGTACCCGGTGAACGGTTTGAAACGCCCGAAGCCGTGCTCACCTTCAGCCGGGCGGGCAAAAACGGCATGAGCGCAAACCTGCATGCTTTTGTGCAGGAGCACATCGTGCGCGGCAAATGGGCAAAAAAAGACCGCCCCGTGCTGCTGAACAACTGGGAGGCCACCTATTTCGATTTTAACGAGCGCAAACTGCTCTCACTGGCAAAGGACGCGGCGAAGCTGGGGGCGGAGCTGTTCGTGCTGGACGACGGATGGTTTGGCGCACGGGACAATGACGCAAAGGGCCTGGGCGATTACACCGTCAACCGCAAAAAGCTGCCCGGCGGCCTTGCAGGCCTGGCGGAAAAGGTACACGCTCTGGGGCTGCTGTTTGGTTTGTGGTTCGAGCCGGAGATGGTGAACGCGGATTCCGGCCTGTTCCGCGCCCATCCGGACTGGATCGTCCAAACGCCGGGCAATGTTCCCGCCACGGGCCGCAACCAGTATGTGCTGGATCTGTGCCGCGCCGAGGTGCAGGACTATATCATTGCGAACGTGAACGCCACGCTGGCAAGCGCGCCCATCGACTATGTCAAATGGGATATGAACCGTCATATCTCTGACAATTACAGCCCCGCTCTGGCGGAGCAGGGACGCTTTTCCCACAGCTATATCCTGGGGCTTTACCGCGTGCTGCAAAGCATCGTGGAGCAAAACCCGGATGTGCTGTTCGAGGGCTGCTCCTCGGGCGGCAACCGGTTTGATCTGGGCATCCTGTGTTATATGCCGCAGATCTGGACCAGCGACGATACAGACGCTTACGAGCGGCAGCTCATTCAGGCGGGCACCAGTTATGGCTACCCACCCAGCGTGATGGGCTGTCATGTCTCGGCTTCGCCCAACCACCAGACGGCGCGCACCAGCCCCATCGAGAGCCGGTTTAATGTGGCGGCTTTCGGTGTGCTGGGCTATGAGCTGGATCTTGGCCGGCTCACACCGGCCGAGCAGAAGGCCGTGGCGGCGCAGATCGCTTATTATAAGGCGCATCGCCGCCTGTTCCAGTATGGCCGTTTTTTGCGGCTGTGCCCGCCGTTCGGAAAAAACAAATGCGAGTGGATGATGCTTGCGCCGGATGGAAGCGAGGCCGTGGTGGGCGAGTACCTGCGTCTGCTGCGGCCCAACGCGGAAAAGCCGCCCCTGCGGCTGGCAGGCCTTGCGCAGGATGCTCTGTACGAACTGGAGGTTCGGCCGCAGGTCGTCGACGTGCGTACCTTCGGCAGCCTTATCAACCAGATCCTGCCCGTCAAGGTGAATGCGGGCGGCCATTTGATGCACGCGGTGGCCGACCGCTACATGATGCCCTGCGAGACGGAACGCTATGCTGCTTACGGCGATCTGCTCATGTACGCGGGCATCCGGCAGAAGCAGGCGTTCACCGGCACGGGCTACAATGAAAACGTGCGCCTGATGCCGGATTTCTCATCCCGCGTTTATTATTTGCGCCGGGTGGACGCCGCGCTGCGGACGAACGGGGAGGAGGGCGCGCTGTGACGGTGCTGGTGGATGCGGACGCCTGCCCGGTGAAGCGGATCATCGTGGAGGAGGCCAGGCGGCGCGGCGTGCCGGTGACCATGCTCACCGACACGAGCCATGTGCTGCGCGAGGATTACGCCGCTGTGGTTACGGTGGAAAAAGGCCGGGACAGCGTGGACTTCAAGCTTGTAACGCTGTGCGGGGCCGGGGATGTGGTGGTAACGCAGGACTACGGCGTGGCGGCCATGGCTCTGGGCCGCGGCGCGCGATGCTTGAATCAGAACGGCCTTCTTTATACAAACGGTAATATAGAACAACTGTTATACACACGGCATGAAAACGGAAAAGCGCGGCGGCGCGGGCATTATACGCCCGTGCCAAAGCGTACGCCGGCCGACGACGAAGCTTTCCGCCGCGCGCTGAGCGCAATGCTGGACGAAGGGAAGAAAAACGAATGAAAGCACACATCAACCAACAGATGGCCCGGCCGCTGGCGCTGCTGTACGGTCTGCCCGAATCCACGGAAACGGGCCGGGGCGTGCGCGCGGCGCTGGAGGAACAGGGCTTTTCATCCAAGGAGATCGCGCCGGAGCAGCTGCTCCAGCCGGTGGGCGCTTTGGCGGGCCTGGGCGGGAAAGCCGCTCCGCTTTACAGTGGGGAAGCGCCGGATGCGCAGCTCCTTCTCATGAGCAATTTCACCAGCCCTCAGCTCAATGCGGTGCTGGACGCACTGCGGGAAGCGGGCGTGCACGTTCCGCTGAAAGCCGTTGTGACGAAGCACAACAAGACATGGAGCGTGCTGGCACTGCTGGAGGAGCTGCAGCGCGAGCGCGAGGCCACGCGCCGTTTTGAAAACGCACCCCCGCAGGGGCGGCAACAGGAAGGGGAAATATAGTATGGATTTTGCACCCATCATCGCCGATGTGAAGGCCGCGAAGTGCGCGGGCTTCCGGTACCAGCGCGCCGGGCACCAGCGCTACCGCGACCGCATCACGGTATACCGGGACGGCCGCCTGCTGTTCGAGCGCTTCTGTTATGGCGAAGCAGCGGGCCTGGTGTTCAAGCTGTGGGCGCCGGGCGCGGACGATACCGGCGCGCCTCAATGGGATTTTTCAAAATGCAATGTCACCAACGCCCGGGACGAGGTGCCGCACCAGCTGACGGGCGCGGGGCAGGGGGGGCTTGTGTTTGACGGCAGGCCCGCGCGCTGGGAGTGTGTGGACAAGCTGAAAAACGATAAGGCCAACGGCTATGGCGGCCCGGTGAATTTCTTCAAAAATCTGTTCGGCGGCCGGAAATAGAGCGGCGGCGCGGCTGGATGGCCGCATCCATACTGTGAAAAAAGGAGTGTCCCGATGGACGGGAACGCGCAAAAGGAAACATGCCGTGCGCCTGCGCCGGGCCCCGACGGCTTTGTACCCGCACGCCCGCGTGTGGTTCTGGCACTGGCTGTTCTGGTGCTGGCGGGCATGGCGGGCTTTTGTCTGGCGCTGTACCATTCGCTGACGGCGGTGAGGCCGGTGGACCCGGCGGATTATCCAGGCGCGGCGCCGGAGGGGTTCCGCTGGGAAGCGGCGGTGTCGCGGGAGGATGGCCGCGCCGTGTTCACAGGCTGGGCCTGTGTGGAGGGAGAGCCGTTTCCGGATGTGGATATCCGTGTGGTACTGTATCATGCGGAAGACGGCGCTTATTACAGTATTCCCACGCAGATGACGCCGGATGAAGCGGCCACCGCGGCAGTGGCGGACGGGCGCGGCTATGCCCTGGGCGGTTTCACGGCGGTCGTTCCGGAAAAGGTGCTGGCACATCCGCTTGCGGAATATGAGATCTGTATCGCCTACCGCGTCGGCGGCTTTGACTTTTTGGCCTCCACGGGCAAAACAGCGGAGGTGACGGGATGAACATGCTTCGGCGGTCGGTGGGCCGCGCTGTGCGCAGCCGAATCGTTCCGTATGCGGCGCTGTATGCGGTATTGCTGGCACTGCACCTGCAATTTACGCTGGGCACCGGTGACGATCCTATGTATGCCGCCATGCTGGACCAATACTCGCTGGCGTATTTTTCGCTGTGGCATTACTATACCTGGTCAGCCCGGACGCTGATCGAGGCGGTGGTGTGCATCGTGGAGGCGCTGCCCGCAATAGTGTGGCGCTTGGCGGACCCTCTGTGCATCACGCTGTGCGCCGCGTGCATCGTGCGCCTTGCGCGGTTGGAAGACCGCCCTGCGGGCCGCTGGGCCGTTTGCGGGCTGGCGCTGTGCTATCCGTGGCAGGATATGAGCAGCGCAGGCTGGGTGTGTACCACGCTGGTGTTCGTGTGGCCTTTGCTGGCGGCATTGGCGGCGCTGCTGCCGCTGGGGGAATCTCTGCGGGGAAACAGGCCGCGGGCATGGCAGTGTGCCGCGGCACTGCCGCTTACCCTGTACGCCGCCAACATGGAGCTGCTGGCGGGTCTGCTGACGCTTCTGCTGCTGGCATACCTGGCCTGGTGCCTGTGGGCGCATCGGCGGCCCCATTGGCTGGCGTGGGCGCAGCTTGGGCTGTGCGCGGCCAATATCGTTTATGCACTCACCTGTCCGGGCACAGCGCTGCGGTACGGCAATGAGGTGACATCCTGGTTTCAGGATTATGGCATGCGTTCCCTGTGGCAGAATTTTGAGCTGGGGATCTCTGCTGCTATGTCCCGGATGGTGCTGGAGCCGCATCTTCTGTTCTTTGTATTCTGCGTGCTTCTGGCGTGCGCCGTCTGGGCGCGGTACCGCCAGCCGCTTTACCGGCTGTTCAGCCTGTTCCCGGTAAGTGCCGCGCTGGTGCTGGGTGTGCTGGGCGGGCCGCTGCGTGCGCTGGCGCCGCGTCTATCGTTTTTTGCCGATGCGGTGACGGAAAAGGGGACGCTCACACCGCTCAACGCGTGGACGCTGAAACGCTGGCTGCCGTTTTTACTGTTGTGCGCTGTGCTGTTCGCCTGCGCGCTGGAGCTGTACCTAGCGCTGGGGCATGGGACGGCGGCTTACGCGGGCGTTGCGGTCTATCTGTCGGGGTTCGCGTCTTACGGCGCCATGGGCTTTTCGCCGTCCATCTGGGCGTCGGGCGCACGTTCGGGTTTCTTCTTTGCCTTCGCTTTGGCGGCCGCGGGCGCGCTGGTGCTGCGCGCGCTGCCGGAGAAACGGATGCCGTGGCGGGTGTTCGGTTGTACGGCAGCCGTGTGCGCGCTGGCGCAATGTCTCTCGCTCCTCGGGGCATAGGGCTGTTTTTTGCGGGGAACGACCGATTTTTGATGCTGAAAATATTTAAGCCGGGCCGTTTTACGGCCCGGCTTTTTTGCGGTGCAGAGCAAGGTAAGAATGATTGATAGCAAGACAAACTTTTCATATTGAATTTATATGGATTTTTCCAAAAACAGAATAGTATTGACAGATATGGAAAAATAAGTATAAAATATATACGAAATTTAAGTGGATTTGCCGCTTGTTTTTTAATTCTGATTTATGCAAACGATTGCAGAGTTGAATAAAGGATGAACTTTTACCGACAGCGCAGCTTTCCGCAGGCTTTACTGCTTCGTAGAACAGCGGGAGAGAGGCAGTTGCGCGTCATACCACAAGGAGGACCCACAATGACGAATCTCAAGCAGGTGGCGGAACTGGCGGGTGTTTCCGCCAGCACGGTGTCCCGGGCGCTCAACGGCAAAAGCTATGTGAACGAGGCCACCCGGCAGAAAGTATTGGAGGCGGTGGAAAAGACCAATTACCGTCCCAATGTGCTGGCCAAAAGCCTGAAAATGGGCCGCAGCAATACGATATGCCTCATGGTGCCTTCGATACAGAACCTGATCTTCCCGGAGATCGCCCGAGGTGTGGAGGATGTGGCGCGGCGCAACGGCTTCACGGTGGTGCTGTGCAACACGGATGAGGACGTCGCCGTGGAAAAAGCATACATAGACAAGATGAAAACACGCTGGATCGACGGGTTTGTTGTGTGTTCCAACACCGGCAAGGCCGGTCACATCCGCGCTTTGCGGGCCGAGGGATTCCCGCTGGTGTTGGTGAATCGTTTTGAGGAACGGGACATCGACGTGCTGGATACTGTATCGGTGGACAATTTCCGGGCCGCCTACGATGCGGTGCAATACCTGATGCGCACCGGGCACAGGCGCATTGCCCTGGCCTGCGGCAGAGAAGAGCTTTATTTTTACCGCGAACGTTACCGCGGATACTGCCAGGCGCTTTCCGACGCAGGCTTCCACTTTGAGGAGGCGCTGGTGATGCGGGAAACCGGCGGTGCGGACGGCTTTTACCGCCTTACGCAGGAAGTGATGCGCCTGCCGCAGCCGCCGGACGCTATTTTTACCACCAGCGACCCGAAGGCCTTTGTGGTGATGCATGCGCTTCATGATATGGGGGTGCGTATCCCGGAGGATGTTTCGATACTGGGTTTTGACAATGTAAGCCTTTCGTCGATGGTGGAACCGCCGCTGTCCACGGTGGCACAGCCTTTGTACGACATGGGGGCTGCGGCTGCAAAAAACCTGGTCCATCAGATCCGTTATAAAGAAAAGAACGGCGAACTGCCCCCTCCTGTGCGAAATGTACTGGGCGTGGATCTGATCGTGCGTCGTTCCACCCGGTAGCAATATCTTTGCGCAATGAAGCGCAGAGGTGACGGACGGGCATTTCTGCGCTGCAGACATTTTTAGACAAAGGCAGGACCTTAACGATCCTGCCTGCTTTATGAAAGGGGAACCATGCAATATGGCAGCACATGAAAAATTTGATTTTAAAACGCTGGAAGCGGTAAAGGCCAAAGCGCAGGAACTTGGGGCCGGCCTCTCGTTCCGGGATGATCTGAGCCCGCTGTTCCAGCCCAGAAAGGTAGGCGGACGCACCGCGCCCAATTCCATGGCCGTTCTGCCGATGGAAGGCTGCGATTCCAATACCGACGGCTCGCCAAGCGAGCTTGTTGAGCGACGCTATCTGCGTTTTGCGTCGGGCGGCGCGGGCCTGCTTTGGTGGGAAGCCTGCGCCGTGGTGCCGGAGGGGCGCGCCAACGAACTGCAGATGATGCTCACGGCGTCCAACCGCAGCAAATTTGCGGCGCTTCTGCAAAAGACCAACGCTGCGGCGGCGCAGAAGAACGGTGCGGAGCACAAGCCGGTGAATATCCTGCAGCTGACCCATTCGGGCCGTTACAGCCGCCCGGAAGGACACATTGCCCGTCCGCTGGTTCCGCAGCATGACCCGCTTCTGGATAAAGGCGGGGAAGTTGTGGTCACAGACATGTACCTCGACGCGCTCACGGAGCGGTATGTACAGAGCGCGCTGCTGGCACGGGAGGTCGGCTTTGACGGTGTGGACATCAAAAGCTGTCACCGTTATCTGCTGAGTGAACTGCTGGCGAGCCATACCCGCGGGGGAAAATACGGCGGAAGCTTTGAGAACCGCACCCGTTTTTTGCGCCAGACCATCCGGGCTGTGCGCGAAGCTGTGGGTGATGACTTCATCGTGGCCTGCCGCTTCAATGTGTTCGACGCGCACCCGTACCCCTATGGCTTCGGGTGCGACCGCGAGGACATGTGGAAATTCGACCCCACGGAGCCGGTGGCGTTGGTGAAGATGATGGTGGAAAACGGTGTGGACCTTCTGTCAAACAGCGGCGGAAACCCTTATTATATCTATCCGCAGGTGACGCGGCCATTTGATAAATCCAGCTATGGAATCCCCACGCCGGAAGAGCATCCGCTGGAGAGTATGGCGCGGCTGTTTGCGTTCACCCGCACGGTCCAGCAGGCCGCAGGCAGCGTGCCCGTGGTGGGCAACGGCTACACCTGGCTGCGCCAGTTCCTGCCCTATGCGGGCGCGGCCAACCTGGCCGACGGAAGCTGCAGCTTTGTGGGGCTTGGACGGGAAAGCTTCGCTTACCCCGACGCACCTCATGACCTGATGACCACCGGGGCCATGGACCCCGGAAAATGCTGCGTCACATGCAGCATGTGCACACAGATCATGCGGGATCACGGCCGTACGGGCTGTGTCATCAGGGACAGCGCCCTGTACGGGCCGATGTTTAAGGAATACAACGCAGAGGCAGTGGCGCGCGAGCACCGCAAATAAGCCCCGCCTGCCGGAAAAGGAGAAGAAAAGATGAAAAAGACAGCGATCGTGACAGGCTCCAGCCGGGGCATCGGGTTTGCAATCGCCCGGCAGCTGGGCCTGGACGGCTACAATATCGTGATGGTGGCCACCGGCCCGCAGGAGAAAAACCAGGCGGCCGTGGATGCGCTGCAAAAACAGGGCGTCTGCTGCGCTTATGTACAGGCGAATATCGGCGACCACGACGACAGGCTCAGGATACTTGATGCGGCGCTCACTGCCTTCGGCCGTGTGGACGCCTTGGTGAACAACGCCGGTGTGGCGCCCCGTGTACGCGCGGACCTGCTGGAAATGTCGGAGGAGAGCTTTGATTATGTTTTGGGCGTCAACACCAAGGGGAACATGTTCCTGACGCAGGCCGTAGCGAAGCAGATGATCCGTCAGGCGCCGCTGGATGGCCGGAAGGGCGTTATTGTGAACGTCTCCAGCTGCAGTTCGGTGGTATCCTCCGTCAATCGCGGCGAGTATTGTGTATCAAAGGCAGGCGTCTCCATGCTGACGACCCTGTACGCCGACCGCCTGGCACAGGAGGGCATTCTGGTACACGAAGTGCGCCCGGGCGTCATCGCCACCGATATGACGAACGCCGTGCAGGACAAATATGATAAGATGATCGGGGACGGAATGTTTCCCATCGCCCGCTGGGGCACTCCGCAGGATGTGGCCAATGCCGTGAGCGCGCTGTGCAGCGATAAATTCCTGTATACAACGGGCAACTATATCGATGTGGACGGCGGTTTTCACATCAAACGCCTGTAAGGAGGATGCGCCATGTTGGAGGAACGCTTTTCCGCCGGGGGCTTCTCGGCCCGGCTCTGCCGATGCAACACGGCCGTCGTGGGAACAGGCGCCGCAGGCTACAATGCTGCTGACCGGCTGTGGCAGCTGGGCCAGCGGGATATCCTCATTGTGACGGAGAACCGCCTTGCCGGAACCAGTCGGAATACAGGCAGCGACAAGCAGACCTATTATAAGCTTACACTTTCCGGCCCGGAGGGCGACAGTGTGCGGGAAATGGCTGAAACGCTGTTCTCAGGGCAGTGTGTGGACGGCGATATCGCTTTGTGCGAGGCTGCGCTTTCTGCCCAGAGCTTTCTGAAGCTTGTGGAACTGGGCGTTCCGTTCCCGCGCAACCGTTACGGAGAATACATCGGCTACAAAACAGATCACGACCCGCGCAGGCGTGCCACCAGCGTAGGCCCATACACCAGCAGGCAGATGACCGAGTGCCTGGAGCAGGCCGTGCAGGCCAAGGGTATTCCTATGCTGGACCATCTTCAGGTCATCCGCATCCTCAGCGACGGCCATACGGCGTACGGCCTGCTCTGCCTGGATACCGCCGCGCGGGAGGAAACAGACCGTTTCGTCCTGATACAATGCAAAAACATTGTATACGCTACCGGAGGCCCGGCCGGTATGTACGCTGACAGTGTGTATCCCGCCGGACACTACGGGGCCACAGGCCTTGCGCTGGAGGCCGGGGTGAAAGGAAAAAACCTGACCGAGTGGCAATATGGTCTGGCGTCGGTAAAGCCGCGGTGGAACGTATCGGGGACCTACATGCAGGTGCTTCCCCGCGTCTATTCCGCCGCGGAAGACGGCTCGGACGAGCGGGAATTCCTGATGGACTTTTTTAAAACACCTGCCGAGATGCTCAGCAAACTGTTTCTGAAGGGGTATCAGTGGCCGTTCGATGTGCGGAAGGTGGCGGGGGGAAGCTCCATCATCGACGTTCTGGTCTATCTGGAACGCTGCAAGGGGCGGCGGGTGTATCTGGATTACCGCCGGAACCCTGTGGGCGGCGCGTTTTCTTATGATGAACTGGAGCCGGAGGCGCGCGATTATCTGACCCGGGCGGGTGCGTGCTTCGGCACGCCCGTCGAGCGTCTTGGCCACATGAACGCTCCGGCCGTGGAATTTTACCGGGACAAAGGCGTGGACCTTGCCCGTGATCCTCTTGAGATCTCGCTGTGCGCGCAACACAATAACGGCGGCCTCGCCATCGACTGCTGGTGGCAGACGAATGTAGCAGGGCTTTTTGCCGTGGGCGAAGCGAGTGCCAGCCATGGCGTGTACCGGCCCGGAGGCACGGCGCTGAACGCGGGCCAGGTGGGAAGCACCCGCGCGGCGCAGTATATTGCCGCAAAGCGCGGCGGCGCGCCGGAAGAGGGATTCGAGCAGGCAGCGGCACAGGCGCTGGAGCAGATGGGCGCGCTGGCGCGCCGCGCCCTGCAGCCGCAGGGCAATGTGCGTGCATTATGGGCACAGGCGGCCCGGCGCATGAGCGAATGCGGCGCGGCCATTCGTGACGGCGGGGCGATCGCCGTTTATCTGGCGGAGGTGAAGGCTCAGCTTGCCTCCTTTGAGCGGAACGTCACGGCCTCGGAGGCCGCAGAGCTGCGCTGGGTCTACCGTCTGCGCGATATGCTCATCAGCCAGTATGCCTATCTGGCGGCTATGCTGGATTATATGCAGCAGGGAGGAAAAAGCCGGGGCAGCGCCCTGTATACAGACCCTGCGGGCAAAAAGCCTTATGCACAGCTGCCTGACGCCTTTACCTTTGTGCTGGATGACGGAAGCCGGGGCGGCCGGGTGCAGGAGATGCTGTACCGGGACGGCGCATGTGTGTTTGAATGGCGTCCCGTCCGCCCCATTCCGAAGGATGATGATTTCTTTGAAAATGTCTGGCGCGAATACCGTGAGACAGGGAACGTAGGCTGAACGGCTCCATTCGGTGGAGCAAAAAATGCTTTGAAATTCCGGGCGGCGTCAGCAGGAAGAAAAAGGCCATGGCCGTCTGCATGGGCGCAAACCCGCAGGGCCTCGAATACGGCCTGCATTACAGGAGGGCCGGGAATAGGCCGTTGGATGACGGAAAATACTGCTTGATATTGCAAAAACAGCGGCCGGAGCATTTTGCTCCGGCCGCTGTTTTAATTGGAATAACGGTACATGTTTTGCCCGCCGCATTGAAAACAAATTGGCTTAGGCCAAAGAAAGCGCTGCTGCAAACTATATAAGCTGCGACAGGAACAGTTCGTTCAGCTCTTCCCAGCCGATTTCCCGCTCATTGGGAAGACGCGCGATTTTTTGTTCGATTTCCGCTATGCTGGAACTGAGATATTCGTTGAGCGTCCTGATCTGCGGAATCATCCTGATTTCAGGGGAATTCACCTTGAGTTCGAGCAGACGCTCGACTTCCGGTTTCAATTCCGGTGCAAGCCCGCTCTCCATCAGTTCGGAAAACAGCATGGGCGGCGGGGAGCCTTTGTCAAGGATCCACCGGCAGGCGAGGACCGGGCGCAGGACATAAAAATATTTCTTTGCCTTTATCATATCGCCTTTGATGTATTCGCGGTAGTTGCCGGCCGCCATATGGATATAGTGATACAGCCCTCTCTTCGAAGAAAAATATCGCCCCATAACAGATTTAAACCGTGCCGCAAAATCTGTTTCTAAATATACAATGGGGGAGGCACCCCATTCAAACAGCGTTGGGTTGGACTTATGCAGAAGCCGCAGCGTCTTGGTGAGGTCCCACCCGTTGATATCCAGCGCGTCGTTGATCGGCAATTCGATCACATCACGGTGTTTTTGAAGCCGCAAATACGCATCTTTCGGGCGGACGTAGATGAACCGTACATCATAGTCGCTGTCCGGAGAGGCAAAGCCCCATGCCCGGCTGCCGGATTCGACCGCCAGCAAGATCCGCACATTTTGTGTTTGTTCAATTTGAGCCAGTTCTTTTTGTATTGTATCTTTCATAAGGTGCTCCTCCTTTCGGCGTGTGTGTCACGCATCCATTTGCTGCTTGGCGGATAAAAAAGCCTTTTTGTCCCTATGGCTGTGCTCATCACGGGATTTTGCCCGGCACATGGGGCAGGAACAGTGGATTTTTCCTTTGGCGAGACGGCCGTATGCACCCCGCGTCCAGGCATATACATACTCCTCTCCGCCAAGCCTGCGCAGGATCCCCAGCTTTCTTTCAATGGCCCGGTTTCTCTGCCGCCGGTAATAAGCCCGCGTTCTTTTCAATTAAATCACTCCCCGACAGTTCGGGCAGTCTGTAAGAACCGTCAGGGCACCGCTTTCTTACAGGCAGCCTGTCTTTACAGGGAAAGTCAAACAAACAGGTGTTTTCATCATTCTGCCGCCTTAAAGTTATAAACAGGTTTGACACGCTCTGCGATTTGCGCCGTGGGTTCGATCTGCGCGATGATTTCCTCCATGCTCTTATAGGCCATAGGGGATTCATCCAACGTATCCGGAACAACACAGGTGGAGTAAATGCCCTTCATTTCCTTCCGGTACTGTTCCATGGAAAGCGTGGAAAACGCCGCTCTCCGGCTCATGAGCCGCCCGGCCCCATGAGGGGCGGAGCAGTTCCACTCCGGGTTTCCTTTTCCGATACAGATAAGGCTGCCGTCCCGCATATTGATGGGAATGAGCAGCTTTTCGCCCTTCTTGGCAGAAACCGAGCCTTTGCGCAGGATCATCGCGTCCGTGTCGATATAGTTGTGAATGGTCGTGAATTCGTCTGCTTTTGTAAAGCCCATACCGGAAAGGATCACATCCATCATCGCTTTGCGGTTCAACACAGCGAAGCGCTGCACAATGCGCATATCATGGATATAATCCTCGAAAAGCTTGCCCTCCACATAGGCCAGGTCTTTCGGTATGCTGATTTTATGCTCTTTTTTGAGGGCGGTTACTGCGGGCTGGATCTCCTGAAAGCGTCCCTCCGACTTGAGCGTTTCGATGAACTGCCCGATCTGGTAGCGTGCGCCGCCCCACAATGCCATTCGGCCCTGTTCCTGATAGTAATCGGCGACCTCAACGCCCAGATGGCGGCTGCCGGAATGAACGACGATATAAATATCACCCGTATCGGAACGATCCGCCTCGATAAAATGGTTGCCGCCGCCCAGCGTGCCGATGCTTTTTTTCGCCCGCTCCAGATTGACGTAAGGCGCGCAGCGAAGCGCGCTCAAGTCGATGGACGAGCAGTATTCGTGGGAGGCCCTGCGCACTTCCCGTCCGCAGGGGATCGCGCTGCGGATCAGCGCATCCAGCTTTTCAGAATCGATCTCCCGTTGTGCGATCCTGACGGTTTCCATGCCGCAGCCGATATCCACACCCACCATACCGGGAACCACCTTATCCGTAATGGTCATGGTCGTCCCGATGGTACAGCCTTTTCCCGCGTGAACGTCCGGCATGATGCGGATTTTGCTGTCCCGAAACGCTTCTTCGTCGCAGACCAGGCGGATCTGCTCCTCTGCTTTTCCGTCCAGCGCCGGCGTATAGCACAGCGCGGTATTGAATTTTCCCTTTACTTCGATCACAATGGTGATCCCCTTTCCGACGGGGCCGGAACATGCGGCTTTCACCGCTCCGGCTCCGGATATCAGGAGGCTGTTCCCGGATGCATCAGGCCCATAAGCTGAGAGAGAACGTCTCCATTTCCGTTTAAGTTGATATTGCCCACATTCTCGCAGATGCGCTCAATATGCTCCAGCTCCTTGAGCCTGTAGAGCGTCGGGTTTTCCTCCATCAGCTTTGCGGTGTTGAGCAGCGAGCGGGTGGAGGCGACCTCTTCCCGGCGGGTGATGACGTTGGCCTGTGCCCGCTTTTCCGCGATCAGCACTGTATTCATGATGTCGCGGATCTCGCCGGGAAGAATGATATCCTTCACGCCCGCGTCGATAATTTCCACGAAGAACTCGTTTTCTTTTGCCTTAAGGCGCTCAAAGGCATACCTTGACAGCTCGTCTTTATTCGCCAGAATGTCGTCCAGCTTCTGCTTCCCTACAAAGTCCCGAAGAGCGAGCTGCGCCGCAACGTGCATTTGCCCGGCATAGTCGTCGATTTCGGTGAGTATCTTCACATAATCCGTGATGCGGTAATTGCACACAAAATTGATGCGAAGGCCGACCTTATCCTGTGTCATGATCTCCTGCCCGGTGATCTCCATCCGGGTGAGCCGCGTGTCCACAAGGTTCACGTCTACCCGGATATTGTTTTTCCAGAAGTAATAGGTGCCGGCGTCCAAAATGCGGATCAACTTCTGGTCAAAGTACAGCCGTGCTTTCTGATACTGGGCCACCTCCACTTTTGTATAAACCGTGGTGGGAAGCTTTGCGAATATGTACTGCGGCACATCCTCCGCAACCTCGGGCGTGGAGATATCCACAAGCTGGTACTCGTGACGCTCCAGCACAGACCAGAAGGCGTATTTGCCGCGGCGGAGCACTCCGCCGAATTTTCCGCTTGTGTAGTGAAGCGCCAGCTGCTGGTCCGCAACTTCGCAGACAGAGGTCAGTTTTGCGACCTCGCTGTTTGCGAGAAGGGTGTCCAGTTCGCATTTTGCAGATATGAGAGGCTCCTTCAAAGAGACGATCTCAATTTCCCGGGCGCCGAACAACGGATACTTTCCTGCGCCCAGAAGCTTTACAAACCGTCCGTTATGAAACAGGAAACCCTTCTGATTCTCATTGATAATAACCTTTTTCATATAAAAAACCTCCTCGGGTCTAAATTCGTGATTCGTCATCCATGCCTGCCCGGCGGCTGAACCCTTCAGCGCATGGCGCCAACCGGCGGAGAATTGCTTCCTGGCCGTTTGGCCCTTTGCACGGTATCCGTTTTCAGACAGGGCCCGGTAAGCATTGCCCGCAATGCTTGCTGCATCCAAAGATGCACTGCGCATTTCTGACCGGATAACGAATCCTGTTTTCATCCGTACCCGAAGGTACGCCTGCTTGCCGCTTCCCGCGGCGACCAAACCAACTGGCATACATCCTGACGGATGTAAGGCAGGATTCGAACCTGCGATATAAAGGGGAGTTGAACCCCGCCGCTTTCGCGGCTGCCACGCGCAAGCCTGACCGGCATACGCTTTGGAACCTCCTCGCGCACCGCGGTGAAAGAACATTCAAACACCCGCAAAGGTCATCTTGCATCCATAGAATACTAAAATTTTCCTGCCTTATCACGGAAAAAAAGCTGCGAACTCAAAAGAGTCCGCAGCTTTTTTGCATTTCCAGCCGTTTTTTGATCAGTCCCACAAAGCGTTCCGGCTCAGTTACCTTAATAAACGGGCCGAAAGAAAGCACCCGAATCACCAGTTCTGTCTCGTCGTCCTGCCGGTAGTTGATCGTGACGCGGTAGTGCTTTTCGTCCAACCGCTGCGCCTCTTTTTCAAAGTGCGCAAAGTGAAGCAGCACCCGTTCCAGGGCATTGCGTCCGTCATACAGCTCGATCACAACGCGTTTGTTTGCGGCGGCACAGATGCTTTGGCGCCCGTACCGTTCTCCCCGAAAGGGCTTACAGGACAAAATCCGCCCAAGATTGATGGTTTTTCCGTACCGGCAGCCGGAGGCGACCAGGCGGAACTTGTCGTCCTTTTCGGAATACTCCAGATATTCCGGCATGACGTTCAGATGTGTGCGGGCCTCCCGGCGGTTTTTTACATCAATACTGAGCGGATACCGCTTTTTGATCGCGTCCAGTATCCGATGGAAGATTTGTATGTATACCTCATCTTCAAATGGGTCGCCGTCCGCATACCGGTCAAAAATGTAAATGTCGTCCGGCGTGAACAGCGGCGGCACATCCTCAAGGCCGGAACTGTCAAAATCAAACAGGCGGATGCGCGGGTCAAGAGAAATTGCCTTCAGCCACCGCTTTTGCAGCACCGTAAGCGGCATGGTCGGCGGATGGAGGAGGGGCGTTGTGCCGTCCGGCCGGAGCAGCTGCCATTTTTCGCTCGTGAGCGCCGGTTCGATGGATAAAACGCTCTCTGAAAACGCACAGCGCTCGATAACCGTTCGCAGATCTTCCTTCGTGAGCGGGCGCTGAACCGCTTTGCGCAGAACGGCCGCGACTGTGTTGTAGTAAGCGCCGTAAAGCTCGCTGAAAATCATGCTTCATCGCCTCCGTTCAGCCCGTACAAGCGAGCCATCGCGTCGATGTCCCTTTTGAACTGCGCCGCCAGCTCCTGATTGGAAAAATGAATGCTGACAATGCGGCAGATAAAGGTACGGATCCACGGCACCAGCTCGCCCGCGTCATAGACGTCGGCGGAAAAGCGGCTGGTGTGAGCGTCGACACGCTCGACCTGTCCGCAGCGCTTTTCCCGTTCCAGACGGCGGTGGATATATGCTTCACCGTCATCATACCGCACGGTAAACTCCACCTGCTCCAGCCGCGCGCATCCCCCTTCGGTACTGACGCCCCAAATATGCTTCTGCATTTGGTCAAGCTTCTGCCGGTATGTATCGTAGCTTTCGCAATTTCCCGCCGTCTGGACCGACAGAATATTATCAAGCCGGATGGAGCCGATCCGTTTGTTCCGCGGAGCATAAGCCATCAGATACTGGCGGCCGTTCTGCACACTGATAAAAATGCGCAGGGGAACAACCTTCTGCGCGGCGGTGCGCTCCCTGCGCCGGTTGACGGTTTCGATTTGGACGGACTGTTTTCTGTGCATCGCCTCAAACAATCTGTACAAAATCTCACTGTCCAGCGCCCCGGTGATATAGTGATGCTTGAACACAAAGTGTTCCTCATGGGAATCGGCTTTATCCAGCAAAAAAGAACCGATTACGCCGCAGGGGGCGACCTCGGAAAAAAAGTCAAGCGCATCTGTACAGGCAGGCTGAGCCGTGGCCGCACGGCGGTACAGCAATGTTTTTGCGGACCGATCTGTACAGATAAGGCCCTGCTCGGCGTATTCCTTCAGTTTTTTGCGGACGGTGGATGCATCGAATGTTTTCGGCTCGTCAAAGCACGAAAGCCGCCGGTCGATTTCATCCATGATGCCGCTGAGCGGCAGCGCGATATCCGGACCGGATAAAACATCGAAGATCAGAAAATGAAGCGTGATATCCCCATCGGTAAAGCTTTTCGCTTTCCATGCCTTGTAGAGCGGATTGTGATGAGAAATACGGCTGTCGATGGAGAGAAAGACCTTTTTGCCGTCAGCGGTCTGCCGAAAACGCATATAATCACCCAGCCAGCTTTCAACGCGGCGGCGCTCGTCATCATAGGAGCGGGCACTTTTCTTCGTGAACTCATCGCGGCTTTTAAAACCGTACACATAGAATTCGCGCATATAGTCCCGAATGCGTTCAAAGTTTTTGATCAGCTCGCTGTAGGCCATACGTTCGTCTCCTTTCATCGTGCTTTGGCGCGCCGCAAGTTTTTTGATCTTACCATAAAGCTTTTGCGCTTTTTTATGAAAAACACCACTAAAATCATAGATTTTAGTGGTGTTTTGGTCGGAGTGGGGAGACTCGAACTCCCGGCATCCGCTGCCACCGCCTGTTCAGAAGGGCTCTTTTTCATGTTCAGGTTTGGGGTATTGTAACTCTGGCGAAGCCTGAAAGCAAGTCATTTCTGCACCTCAGGCGTATCAATTTTTAGCACGCCTATACAAAGAATACAGGCCGGTGAAACAGCCCCGGTTACTCCTCATCCGATTCCAACTCGATCTCGTCATGTGGGAAGGGGTTGCAGTCCAGGAGTTCCAGCAATTTCCGCTGCAGTTCCTTTTCACCCAAACGGCCGCAGGCATTCAGGATCGCCTCCTGAGGCCGGTCCACATAGGCGCGCTGGAAGAGCTGATGGGCCAAGCGGTCATCCTGCTTCAGTTCTTCTACCAGTAGCGGCAGTATGTCGTCACTGACCAACAAATCATACATATCCCAGTTCAACAGTTGACTTGCAACCTCCTTATCTTGGAGGTGCTCCTCCGCCGTGTTGAGCAACAGTTTCGCCATCTCCAGAGCGGTCTCCGGTTCACGCCGGCCGGTTTCCACCAGGAGATCCATGGTGTCCATCTCTGCCAGTTCCTTCTCGGACCAGAGGCTGACCGCTTCTGGAAAGGTAGCAATGAGCAGATCCCGGCAGGCCCACTCGTTTTCGTCAAAGTCCCACCGGCGCACCATGTCCTCCAACTCAGCCCGGGAAAACCGGCGGGGCGGCTCTTCCTCAGAGGAATCCGTCACCGTGACGGTGACCTGGATAGTGGGTGTGGCCGCCTGCATCAGTTTGGCCTTTTCCGAGGGATGGAGCGAGGAGATGTTGCCGAAATCGCCGCAATAGCCGCACTCCCACCGGCTACCTCGGATCCTCACGGGACTGCCGCAGTGCGGGCATCGAATGGTCACCCAATGCACCTCCTCTTCCTTGGCAAGAAATATTCAGGGAAATATCTTGCCTGTTTTGCTTATTTGATTAGCTCAAATAGGATGGTATCTGGTGAAGTGAATGTCACACTTACAATGTCTCCCACTTCAGCGCCACAGTGCGCATACCAACGGCCAAAGGCCTTCAAATCGCCATCACCCTGGAACTGCTTAGCCCAGATGTCACCGGCGGTAGAGTTTCCAGCTGCACGTGCAGTGAATGCAGGGAAGTCATCCGCAAAGGTTGCCGTAAAGCAATCACCTTTATGGATGCCGTACATCTCAGCATATTGTTTTGGGATCTTTACATATCCCTCACCTGCAATCCTATCCCGAGTGTAAGTATAGCGGTGACGGCCCCAATCCAAATGTGATTCTTTTAAAATGACGGTGTAGTGATCTCCATAGGCAGGCATGTATATCCCTCCAGTATAAAAAATATTGAAAATAATCCGTTTATTTTCAATATTATAATATTGCAGATGTTGAATTAAGTCAATATGATAACGCAATATTTTTATTATATTTTGAAAATATATAAAAAATATTGTTGACACGCAGGAAGTAAAGAAGTAAGATATGATACATAAAAGTGATAGGAGGAGTATCTTATGGCAAATGCTGAATCAAAAAGTGAGCGCTTCATAAGAATTGCAGAGGCTCGAACTAATAAGATAATTGATATGATTCAACTCTTAGGTAACTGCGCAAACCGTGCATCGTATGACTATACAAGAGATGATGTAAAAAAGATTTTTAGCGCAATTGAAAGCGAGCTTAAAGCGGCCAAAGCAAAGTTTGATATTGGAGAGAGTGAGATCAAAGAGAAGAAATTCACTCTGCGCTGAGGAGGAGAAGGCAAATGAGCGAATGGCGTTTCCCATCAAATGATTACGGAGAGAAAAAGGGAATAAATGATTCTGGCATTGCTACTTTTAGAGGCACTCCTCTTAAATCGCTTGCTCGTGAGATATGCCAGAACTCTCTTGATGCAGCACGTGCAAAAACCGTGCGGATTGAATTTAATGCTTTTGACATTCCTCCTGAAAAGCTCCCCGGAAGCGATGTTCTGAAAGATACTTTTGAACGCTGTGCACGCTTTTGGAACGATCAAAAGGCTGTTACAACAAAGAATTTTTTTGCCAATGCAATCGATAAAATTAGTGCAGATCGAATTCATATGCTACGAATCAGCGACTTCAATACCTCAGGACTTACTGGTTCGAAGGCAGAAGTAAATACGGATTGGACAAACCTGACCAAATCTTCAGGTGTTTCTGATAAAAAAGGGACTTCAGGAGGCTCTTTTGGTATCGGGAAATTTGCTCCTTTTGCCTGCTCTGATTTCTCAACAGTTTTTTACAGCACATATGATGAGGAGGGCATTCAGGCATCACAAGGGGTCTCCCGCTTAGTGACATTCCGCAGGGAAGATGGCCAGACCACACAGGGAGTTGGCTATTACGGTGAGGAGCGCAATACTCCAGCGTTTGAACCGTTGTATTTGGATCCCAGCTTTACGCGTGCAGACCGGCAATATGGCACGGATATCTATATTGCTGGCTATAAGCATATGGCAGAAGAAGATGGCTGGGAGAAAAGCATCATCATTTCAATCTTAGACAGTTTCCTTGGTGCTGTCTGGAACGAAAAATTAGTAGTTTATGTCGGGAATATAGAGATTTCCAAGTCTACTCTTGAAGATCTGATAGAAATCTATCGTGAGGAACTCACAGGTTATACAGAGCGGTACTATGAGGTGTTGACCTCACCTGCTACAAAATGGCATGAAGAAGATTTTATGGGGCTGGGCCTAATTCGCCTTGGCCTCTTGCTTGGCGGCCAGGAAATGCATCGAAAAGTCGCTATGATACGTAAGACTGGAATGAAAATAAAGGACCAGGATAGGATCTCCAGTTTTATTCCCTTTGCTGGTGTGATGTTTATTGATGGGGATAAGATCAACCGTGAGCTCCGCATGCTGGAAAACCCTGAGCATACAGAATGGCAGGTCGCTCGTGCGGAAAATGAGATACAGGCCCGTGCATTGTTGAAATCTCTAAACGATTATATTCGCCAAAAAGTTGAAGAGCTGGCTTCTGAAAATGGGCAGGAGGATTTTGATGCGGCAGGTTTGGGGACTCTGCTTCCGGATGAACCAGATGAAAGCCGTAACCAAGCGAAGGAAGAGTCCGTTACCGATAAGCCGGTAGAGATAAAAAAGACCATTCCTCCTAAACATCAGGCTCAGACTGCAGGGGCAAGCACAGGCGGTACTAAGGGAAAAGATATTAAAAAAGGCGGATTCGTTGAGGGAGACAGTGTGCTTGGCTATATTCATAAAGACCGGCACAGGAGAGATAATTCCGGCCAAGATCCGTATCCCGTAGATATCGATGTCGAAAAGAAGAATGGATCGTCTAAAATGCAGGATATTATACCGCAGAAACTCCGAATTATGTGCATGGATAAGAATTCGGGAAAATATGTTGTGATGTTTGTCCCTGATGCTGATGGGGTCAATGGGCTGATTGAATTTGAACTATCAGCTGAAGCGGGCAGCTACCCCGCTCCGTTAGTAAACGCATCTTTAATTGGTCAAGGCAGTGTGAAAGTTTTCGGGAACAAACTTACGGGGGTTGACTTTAGAAAAGGAATTCCGATCAAAGTAATGCTGCAAATCGATTATTCAGATTACTGTTCAATGGAGGTGAGTGCTTGTGCAGATAAAAAATAAGTATTACCCCTATCCCGTTATTGCATATGGAAATGATTCTTATGATGGCAGTGCGTTTGTGACAGATGCAAACTATGCACATGATGCTCACAATATTAAATTTCAGCTCCAGGCTTCGCTTACAGACGACTGCCTGTCAGAAATGATTTCCAATGGAACTGTAAAATACGCACACCATATCGAGTGCCAGCAAACCTGTTTTAGAGTACTGGTTCTAACAGATAAACCAATCGATGAATTTAAAATACATGAAAGCAAAGTTAATGGGCTTGTCCAAATCTGCTCATTTTTGATGGCAGATAGAGATATTCAGAATTACAGCAATCCTTCTTTTAGCAGAGATTATAAAGGATTCAAATTTAATATTGACCGGGGCTGTGTGCTTGCTATAGGGAATCAGGTCAATATGATTATTAATAAAGAAAAAGAGGAACTGGCAAACACCTCGTCGATCTTCTCTATCCGAAAGAACATGGATCCTGTAGCAACTGAGCTTCAGGTGAGTACAACAGGCGCCAAAATTGTAATTTTGATTCCAGAAAAAACCTGTAACCAATATCTAAATGTCAGTACTACAACACTGCTTCCAGTTCTGCACGCTATGGTTATACAGCCCGCCTTGATGCAGGTTCTATTTGAACTGAAGGAAGCCGCTCAAAAGAACGAATTATACAATTATGATGAATTTAGGTGGTATCGGGCACTGAGAAGAACTGCAGAAAAATTGGAAATAAAATTTGATGAAGAGGCCATTGCGTCCATAGATGTGTTTAAGACAGCCCAGAAATTTCTGGACTCTCCTATAATGAAGGCCATGGAAACAATCTGCAGCGGGGATGGTGAAACAGATGATTAAGTTCATAAGCGAAGAAGAACTGCTGGAAATTAAAAACAATCGCTCTGTACTCTACAGCAATGTAGTTGCTTCTAAAAAGCAAACTCTTGCCGAAGCGTCCCACAATGACAGAATCATCAGAGATACCAGCATTCCTGCAGATGAATTTCAGCTGGATATGTCAGCTGAAAAACCAGAATTGACAGATTTTGAAAATGTAAAACGGGTATATAAGAATATGCAGGCACTTTCGGAATCGCAGGCTTCAGATGAACGCATCTGGGCAGCGTACACACTTTCTGTTTTTGCCGACTATATGCGATACCGCTGGCATCCAGACTCAGAAACCGCAATGATGAACCGCTATTTTTTTAGTTACAGCCCTAAGCGTTCATTGTTCAGAAACGGTATTGCACGGCTGTGGTGGATTGGACATCTAACCTATGATGTGAATCGTACCGGTGATAAATATGAGTTGACCGAGTTTGTGTGTAGAAAGCAGGATAACATCAACCTATTGCTTGACATCAATTTCGGAAACAACCCTGTAATCATCAAAGCAGTGCTTCAAGCGCTGGTTGATGCAGAAAAAAACGGAACGGAAATAGATCGCGAGAAAACCCGAAAACTGTCTGAATATATCAATATATTGGGCGGCATTTATCTGGTGGATGCATTTTCTTACAATACAATTTATGATAAGTGTACAGAAAAACTTAAGTGCATGAGTTCGAAGTAAAGGAAGAGAGAGCATGGGAAAGATCAAGTGTTTAAATTGCGGAGCAGAATTAGCAGCAGACAGCCAAGCGGCATGTCCCGCGTGTGGAATTGGGCTTTCCCATACCAAGTTTTCATTTCTTACTTACTTAGGTGCAGAGGACAGCCTGGCGGGTTACCAGAGATCGTACAAGCTCGTTCTCTTAAAAAGCATCTTTGAAGAATGTCTTATAGGGAATGCGCCAAAAGTCAGAAATGTAGTTGAACGTTTTAGAACCTATTATGTTCAGCGGAAAGCTCACAATTTGCTGATCGACAAAGATGTTGATATTAGAATCGCAGATATCGAAAGCTCTTCGCTTGAAGATGTCTTTGAAGTAGTCAAAATGAATCCTTATGATGCTATCCATAAACAGGGATTCTTAAAGATTGATGAACTTAATGGTGTATTTGTTCTTCAACGGGGCATTAATGACCTTTCGTTAAATGAAATCAAGGGTCTTCTGGATCTTATCCAAAAAAAGCTGCAGCTGTACTACACTAAAATTGGTTCTGAAGCGTTGCCCGGGGAAAATGAACCCTTTTTGCTCTCTGAGCAGGGAACAGATAGTAAGGATGAGCTGTTGGATGATACTGATAAAGCACATTTTGTACCGAACATAGTTGCACATAAGACGCCCCAAACTTCAATTTCAGCATATACTTTGGAAGATCTCGGCTTAAGTAATCGAGCATATAATTCGCTGAGGCGGAATGGCATATGCACGACAGAGGCACTGTTTGAAGCGGTATCAACTGGAATGGTGCGTAAATTTAAAAATATTGGCGCAATGACCGTAGATGAACTTGAGCAGATTGTCGAAAGCCTGAAAAACAACACCTTTATACCTGGAATGCCAGTTGCGGCTAACTGTGGAAGCGATAATGGCATAGCATTGGATATTGACAGCACGGTTGCGGATTTTTATCCTGAAAACAGCTTTAAATTGTTTAGGCAGTATTGCAACGACCATAATATTCGAACCATTGCAGATCTTACTACCTTTAATTTTGAGGTGTTGTATTCAGTCGATGGATTTGGACCGGCCAAGGTAGAGCGTGCCCAAAAAAGATATTGTGCATTGGCCGAAAAGCTGGGACTGCCTTTCCATTCAGGAACTTCTCCTGAAAACGAGGAAAAGCAAGCCTTTGTGAATGCGCATGAGTCAAATTGGAAACTGTCTATTGGAATCCTTCGATTCTTTGGTGCGACTCCGAAGACTTTGACTAAACTTCAGGATGCAGGCATTTTAACAATCCAAGATATTCAAAAATTCAGTCCCGAAATGGTTGGTAAACTCATAGGACGACAGAAATGTTCTGAGCTGTGTAAGATTTTAGAAACTTTTCAAGCACCACTTTATGCAATTGGAGCCAGCATTCTTGACGAATGTTCAAAAGACCGCGATTTTGAAATCTACATCCAGCGTGCTGACGGTCACTCTCTTCAAAATGTTGCTGACACTTTTGGACTTACTCGAGAACGTATCCGTCAGATTTGCTCCAGATTTGAGAATCGCATTACTCCAGTCATGCAGGCAATAGCAGAAACAATTCTTTTCCATAATGACTCTGCGTATTTTACTGAACAACAGCTCCTTGATGTTTTTGATAACGATAACTATGACAAAATCATTATTTCAGCGTTGAAAAACTGTTCTGAATACACATATCTTGATTTTGCACAGACTTTTGTATATCGGAAAGATTTTCCGGATATTGAGGACAAGTTGCAACAGATTGCTGCAGAAATTGTCGGGGATGGCATTAACTTATTTGAAGAGCTTGGTAAAATTGAATTTGCACTTTCGAGTGCGGGTTATGGATTTATCACTACAGACAGTTTCCTGGAACTTTTGATTAAGTACAACTATAAATTCTATGGAGACTATGTGATTAAAACCAGGAAATCATATGGCCTTCTCTGTGCGGAAATCGTTGCAGATGAGTTCCCAAATGGTATCCACACGAACAGTAAAGACGAAATTGCCCATCTTCGGGCAGCACTTGAATCGAAGTATGGAAAACTTGATGTGCCAGAGAATGATAGATCTTTTATCAGCAGAACCGTTTCTTATTTGGTTCAGGCCGGGAGATCTACTTACATAGCATCCAAGAATATTGTTGTTGATGATAGTGTGCTTCTTGATATTAAATCTTATATTGATAATTTAAATCAGAGAGATATTTACTATAATCAAATCTTTGCTGAATATGAAGGAATTCTAATGATGACCAGTAATGTAGATAATCCAGCGTTCCTTCACGGGGTACTTGTATGGCGCTTTCCTAACGATTACACATACAGCAGAGATTATTTAAGAAAGCCCGATGCAGGTGAAACTGCTTCTTTGGCAGAACAGATCAGAAAGATTCTCGCTGAAGAAGGTCATCCTATGACTAAGAAGCAGATTTTGCGTCAATTCCCTGGCATGACAGATGCAATGTTTAACAATGCATTCTATTCTGTTCCATGGCTTATTCAATGGGAATATGGTGTTTTCAATTGCAGTGATAATCTAAATATTACTGAGGAGGAAACTATCAAATTCCAAAAAGTTATTGAGAGGCTTCTGAGAGAAAATGATGGTTACTGTAGCCAGGATTTGCTCTACAAAAACATTTCTCAAGAACTGCCCGGCATATACGCCAAAAATGATATTAAATCATCACAGAACATTTTCTATATTGCAGCTTATTTATTTTCAGAAAGCTTCCTTTTCAGTAGGCCTCATATAGCATTAAAAGATAGATTTACATCACTGGACAGTAAGACTATTGCCTTAGAGCTTATGGGATGTCCAACTATGATGAATGCAGATGAATTCTTTGCACTTGCACGCAAATTCCAATGGTCTGATATTACTGCCGGCCTTGTATTTTCTAACATTGAGCATGAGTATGTGCGTCTGGATAAAAACACATATCAGGCAACTGACAGTTTTGAACTCAATGATCAGGATCGCAAATATGTCTCTGACCTCCTTTTGAGTTCTGCTGCTGACGAATGGTATCTACCGTTGCAGCGTTTTGCGGATAGCGAGGACTTCACTCCTGGTGGATTGCATATCAATGAATTTCTCATCGATTCTATTGTAAGTAAGTATGGCTTGGACTGGCATATCGTAAATCCTCAGGTGAAAGACCGGCGTTATGCGAAAGGAATACTGGTTAAAAATACTCAAAATATCACTGCATATGATCAACTAATAGCAAAAATTCTTTCTGATGCTGGCTTCCAAACTTTATCACCAGGACAGTTGCTGTCATTTCTTCAAATCCATCAGCTTGCATTTAAAATAATTCCAAAAGAGCTGGAAGTGTCTAAGTATTTTGAGGTATCAGAGGAACAGTTTACACTTATACAGGCGCAGGAGGGCTGATGCCCTCCTGCGTTTTGCTAAACTAAAACGAAATAGCAAAGAAGGCTTAAATATGTCTGCCCTACTGTGTCCTTGCGTTCCAATCACAAATCTGCTAAAATTATACACAGCGCTGTCAGAAATTGTTGTATACCTTGGCAGTATGACGGTATAAGTCAAGTGCTCTGCCGACTGGTAGAGCACTTTTGCGTTACATAAGCATTTGGTTGTAGAATTGCCTGTAGTTCTGTTGTTGTGGGGCTGTTATAATAATGTCAAGAAAGGATGCGGACAGAATGAAGCTGTTGTACTCTGATATTCTGCCTTTAGGATTAGAGGAAGATCAAACTACTATTGCTGACTGTTTTGGTGACCTTATTTCAGAATGCGACAGCATAGATATTGCGGTCGGATATGTCTCAAGATCGGCTCTTGTAGAGCTGGACATACTCATTTCCGAACATAATATTGGCCATGTCAGCCTCATTATGGGGATGTATTACATTGAGGGAATGCCGGAGAGCACATATCGAACTGCTGTGGCGCTTAATGAAAAATGGAAGGTTGCAGGCATCGGCAGCATCCGTGCAGTTCGGCCATTTAAGTATCACGGTAAACTCTATGTATTTCGTAAGGATGGGAATATTAAGGCTGCCATTATTGGATCTGCAAATTTGGGCGTAATCAAAATGGATGCCTCGAACCGGAGACAGTATGAAGTATCTGGCTTGACTACTGATTCATCCGAATGCAGTGAAATCTCTGATCTCATTGAAAAACTCAAGGATAATAGGTGTTCTGCTGACATCGCCGACATTGCTGATATGCCGCTCATCCGCGAAATTAATACTTCTTTGACCGGAGTGGATACTGTTGATCAGGTGCCTCAGGCAGAAGTTGAGATTTATGACCGCCACAAAACGGACATTTCTTTTGTATTGCCAATTAAGGTTCCAGCTTTTGCTGAGCGCCATATGGATGACGGAAAGCACTACACAAAATCCAATCTGAATGTATGCTATGCGGCACCTCGGAGTGCCAGGAAATCACGTGACTGGTATGAAACCCAGCTCACTGTCAGCAAGAGCATTACTCTGCTTCCTGGGTATCCTGAAAAGAATGTAGCTTTCTATGTCATAACTGATGATGGCTATACATTTAAGGCTCATACCACAAGCGACGGCAATAAGCAGTTCAGCGCAGTGGGAGATGAGTTGATTCTTGGCAGATGGATTAAAGGCCGTCTGGCCGTTGCTGGCCTTGTCGCCCCTGTCAATGACACTCAGCTTGATCATGACCGCCAAGGAATGATTACGAAAGAGATGCTGGCCGCTTATGGCTGCGATACTCTCGTACTGACCAAAACAAATCAAAAGATGGAAGATGAGGACGGAAACCTTCTTGATGTGTGGTTTCTTTCCTTTGAAGCTTCCCATGAGGAAAGGGTTATTGAGTGATGCAGTACCTAAAGACATATCTCAAAACAATAACTGACCGGGGGAACATCCGTCTTGCGGAGTCCATATCTAAAACGGCGGAAGAGGTTGGCACCCGGCATATAAGCCGGTTTTCATTCTGTAGCCACGAAATAGGCCTGTTGTTTGGAAATGTGCAATCTGGAAAAACGGGCCAGATGTTCGGCATCATTTGCAAAGCCGCTGATATGGGCTTCCCCGCCTTTGTTCTGCTTACAACCGACAATGTTGTCCTCCAGCAGCAGACGCTTGAGCGGGTCAAGGCTGATTTGAAAGGATTCTGTATCTGCGGCGAAAATGATTCGGGCCTTTTCATTGAGAACCGACTTATGGATCCTGTGATCATAGTTCTAAAAAAGAACGCACGAATCCTGCGGCTCTGGGCAAATGTTTTTGCTTCCACAGGGTTTATGAAGGGAAACCCCCTTTTCATTGTTGATGATGAGGCAGATGCTGCTTCCCTAAACACACTTGTAAATAAAGGCCGCCAATCCTCTATTAACAAATATCTTGACTCTATTAAAAACGGAGCATCCAGCAGTATATATCTTCAGGTTACTGGTACGCCCCAGGCTATTTTCCTTCAGACTATGGCTTCCGGCTGGCACCCCTATTTTACCTACTACTTCGAGCCGGGAGACGGCTATTTGGGCGGGGATTTCTTTTTTCCTAAGAATAGAATTGCTGACTCTATTGCCTTTCTTGAAAAAACACCTAATCCTGAACGCAGTGTCGTGGTTCATCATATGGCAGTTTCCGGTCAGATCGTTGCCTCTGGCGGGAGTGTGTGCAACTGCCTGCTCCATCCCAGCGTTAGACAGGCTGTGCACGGAAGGTATGAAAAATCCATGCTGGCAGAGCTTGCTTGGTGTCTGGAGCATGTTGATGATGAGTTTCGCACAGAGCTGAAAACGGTTTACGAGGCTCTTAGTCCAGAGAAAGCAGATAAAGTGGATTTTGAGTCTGTTTTCTTATCAGCAAAGAAGCTTTTGGAAAACCACGAAGTAAAGATCTTGGTCATGAACGGAAAGCACGATGTGGACAGTTCTGAGTATTCTTCTGGCTCCAATATCGTGATTGGCGGAAATACGCTTGGACGCGGTGTTACCTTCCCAGCACTCCAAACAATTTATTACACCAGAACCAGCAAAAAACCTCAGGCAGATACCATGTGGCAGCACAGCCGAATGTTTGGGTATGACCGTGATCCCGGCATGATGAAGGTCTACATTGATGAACCACTTTACAAACTATTTTCTGATATAAATGCCACAAATAATTCGATTATCTCTCAAATTGAAAGAGGCTCAGAAAATATTAAGGTTTACTATCCTGAAGGTTTGAACCCAACTCGCGCGGCAGTGCTTGACAACAAAAGAGTGTTTACCCTTTCCGGCGGAACAAACTACTATCCCTTTGATCCAGATAACAGCAGCATTGAAGATTTAGACAATCTGTTGGCAGTATTTGATGAAAAAGAGCCCTCTTACCAAGTTGGACTGCGCCTGATGAAGGAGATATTCAGCCACATAACATCTGCTGAAGACTTTGATGTATCCAGTTTTGTTTCCGTACTCGATGCAATACTTTCAGAAAAGCCCTCTGCACAAGGCATATTGATTGTCCGCAGAAATAGAGACATAGCCAAGGGAACCGGCGCACTGCTGTCTCCGAACGATTGGAGCCTTGGAAACTCTTTCACAGACTGCGTTGTGCTGACCATGTACAAAGTAACCGGCCGCAAGGGCTGGGCAGGAAGGGAACTTTGGATTCCAAATATAAAGCTCCCGAGCAATATGGTTTATTATGATGTGAAAGATTCTGACGAAGAATCTGCTGAATGAGTGTGTGCTTATGGATGATTTGACCCCGGAGCAGCGCAGAAAGAATATGCAGGCAATAAAGAGCCAGGATACGAGCATTGAACTTCTTCTGCGGAAAGCTCTTTGGCAAAAAGGCATTCGGTATCGTAAAAATTATAAAAAACTGCCAGGCAAGCCTGATATCGCAATTACAAAATATAAAATTGCAGTGTTCTGTGACTCGGATTTCTGGCACGGATATGACTGGGAAAACCGCAGCCAGCGCATTAAGTCGAATCGGGACTATTGGATTCCTAAAATTGAACGCAATATGGAGCGCGACAAGGAAGTTACAGAGGCACTGCAATGTGACGGCTGGATTGTGCTCCGCTTCTGGGAGTGGCAGATTCGCAGGCAACTGGATGCATGTGTTGCACAAGTCCTGGCCGCCATGGAGGAGAAACAAGCTGCCGCAGATTGATATTTTCATATTTTGAGAGGAGAACATAATGATTAATGTAAAAAATATCACCCTGAGCGACGATGAGATGCGCCGATGCCGGGAGTTTTCCGGGAAGTCTGCTGTAAACCAGCAGCCGATCGAATTTGGTGAGAAAACCACTGCACCCCGCTCAGTTCAAGAAACCACTCGAGACAACCTGATTGGGAAAATTGCTGAAACTGCATTCAGCAAAATGATGAGGGAAAACTATGGAATTGAAATTGCCCTGGATTTCAATTATTATCCACGGGGAGAATGGGACGATCAGGATGCCGAGGTCAATGGCTGGCGGATCGATGTAAAAGGCACGAGGCAGGGGGGAAGATGGCTGTTAGTAGACTGGAATAAACTGAATTTCCGCCAGAAGGATAACAAGCTCTCCCATGTCTATGTGATGTTCTCAGTTGGCTGGAACCGGGATGCAGATCAGCCCACGGGACATGCGTCTTATGAGGGTTTGTCACCCTGGCCCGACTGGGCAAGCAGGTTCCAAACACAGAAATTCTTCCCATGAAATCCTATATCCCTGGAACAAGGAAGCTCCTTCAGGCAGACAATTACGGAATTCTCATTTCAGAGATTTACCACAATCCCTATGATCTCTATGTTCTGTTGACCCAGTACCGCCCAAGCGAAAAACTGACCGAGAACTTCAAGAATCCGTTTACTGATCAGACTTATGCAGAAATAATCGGCGGTAGCAAATAAAAAATGACGGACTTGTTCAAGCTGAGCCGTGTCTGACTTTGCGATAAGGAGGGTCGTTGCAGCATGATTACTGCAGACATATCAAGAACTGTGTTGTTTGACCCTTTGGCATTAGATGTAAATGAACTTTACATCGTATCTGGATATGCAACTCCCACCATGCTGTCCTGGTACATAAAAAACTTGTACCACAAGACCTGCACACCCATAAAAATCTCATTGCTGGTCGGCATGGTTCCGTTTGATGGCATCAGTGTCAGTGTGCACGAAGGCTTTGTTCAGCTAATTCGTGATGATAAACCGCAGGAAATCCAAAAGCTGGAATGCAGTTATATCTATGATGACCCCGCTGTGCATTCCAACCTATTTATCTGGGCTAAGGACGGCGTTCCACAAAAAGCTTTTGCTGGCTCGGCATACTTTGTTCAAAGCTCCTTTGTTGGGCATCACCGTCAAGAAACCCTGGAAACCTGTGATCCTGAAGAGGCTATGCGTTATTACGAGTCACTGATAGGCCGCAGCATCTACGCCCAACATGCAGAAATAGAAGAATATGTGCAGATTCATCCTACTCATCCCGTCCTTGATCGAGAAAACACCCTCATAGAAGGTATTGATACTGCACAGGCGCGCTATGAGACAGTTACTTTGAGCCTTATAACACGAACAGGTGAACCCGGTGTTCGATCCGGCCTGAACTGGGGCCAGAGGCCAGGACGCAATCCAAATGAGGCATACATTTCCCTGCCCTCTAAAATTGCGAAGAGCGGTTTTTTTCCCTTGGAAAAGCGGCATTTTACTGCAATCACAGATGACCGCCACCAGTTGATTCTGCGTATTGAACAACAGAATAACAAGGCCATCACCACTCCAGCCAGGAACAGCGATTTGGGAGAATATTTCCGCAATCGCCTGGGACTGGCAAATGGAGACTTTGTGACACGGGAAGATCTCGACAGGTATGGAAGAACGGATGTTATCTTTATAAAACTGGATGAAGAAACCTACTACATGGACTTCTCAGTTTGATAAAAGTGTGGTGAGAATATGGCGCGCGATAAGGAAAAGTATTATAAATTAAGGCAGTATCTTTCAGACGCCAAAGAAACCGTCTTGATTATGTCATTTTCTGAAACAGAAGAAATCCTGGGATTCCAGCTAAATGCTTCTGCCTATAAATACCCAGCGATTTGGTCAAACTCAGATTCCCACCCACTTGCTGTCGCCTGGCTTAATGCGGGATACCGGTCTGAACAGCTAAGCCTCTCGCGCCAGACCATTGTTTTCCGAAAAGTCGGCTGTCCCTCGCCGGATTCCCCCCGGATCGAGCGGAGCAGGTCAAGAAACTACCTTCCTTTAATGACCCCTGATACCGCAGTCAACTTAATCAATGACTATTTCAATGAAACCGTAAAAGATAAGCATGGGCGGTATATGTCCTGGAGACATTGTTATAACGCTTTCTCTCAAAACAGAAATGTTTTAGATGAACAGACCGTCGATTATCTTGCATTGCATCTGGCATTTTATCTTGCAAGCTGGGGAATGTATCGCGGCTCCTCTTTTCTGCTTCAAAAAGACTATAAGGTACATACCCCTGTTGTGAATATCATCCAGGAGCATAGGTATGATGTCTTGCACGGAATATCTGCACAAGAACTATGCAAAAGAGAAAACCTCCTGTTGCTCGATGACATAAGCTCCAGAATCAGGACCTGCTATGCTGAAGAACAACCTTCGTTTGAGAAAGGCGTCAATAATGCAACAGATACATTGGTGACAAAGATTTTGCTGGGAACTTTGGGCTGCGTACCTACTTATGACCGTTACTATGTTAAGTCAGTTAAACAAAATGGTATTTCCAGCGGTTTATATAACTCGGAATCTGTTCGTAAAGTAGCTGAGTTTTATTGCCGGAATTTAGAGGTGTTTGAAAAGCTCCGCCATGAATTGAGTAAGTGCGGTACAAATTATTCCCCAATGAAGCTGATGGATATGTGTTTCTGGCAGGATAGTTATATAAAAGAACTGGCTACTCAATAAATCTTTTTACAACATTAAAAAAGCCGCTGAGACAATGGGGTAAACATTATCTCGGCGGCTTTATCTATTTATTCTTCGATATTTGCAGGCATGGATTCATAAGGGATACCAGCGAAAGTCTTTAGAATAGCTTCAAAAATGATTTTTGCTCCCATGCACGGTACAGCCATGCCAATCTGCTTTCGGACACTTTCTTTATTACCTTCAAAAATATAAGTATCCGGGAAAGTCTGAAGTCTTGCACGCTCACGATTTGTCAGAGCACGGGGCTCGCTCCAATGATAAATATGAGTGCCGCCGCCGCCGCTGCCTGTCACTGTATATGCAGGCTTGTCTGGATCGAGGCGTTTGTAAATCTGGCTTATCTTTGCCCCGGTAACATTTAGTTTCAGACGCTCAGGCAGATCCGCAGTAAATGCATTCTCACCAGGCTTAATAAAACCAAGTCGCTCAACAACGGTGGAAGACTGCTTGGTAAGTTCATTGTTGGGAGCATCTTTTGGAATAGGCGGCACTTCGATTGCGGTTCGGCAAGTATTGTCTATTTCTGTATAAGGTTCATTTGACGGTACTTTAAACTCAACGTTAATATCATTTCTAATGCCAACAATAATAATTCTATGCCGTGCCTGAGGAATGCCATAAGTTTCAAATTTATATAGATTGGGATAGAGCTTATAGCCTGCATCCCGCATAGCATCAAGAATTATAGAAAATGCTTTTCCGTCATTCGCATTACGAAGCCCCCCCACATTCTCTGCTAAGAACCATTGAGGCTTATACATTTCCAAGACTTTGACACCGTAGGAGTATAATGGACCGTAGACACCGTCAATTCCTTTCTGCTCACCAACGACACTGAAATCATTGCATGGAAAGCCGAAAGCAAATGCGTCAATTGGGGTCAATTTAGTGAGATCGAATTTCCGGATGTCTGCGTGATACACTGTTGTGGGGGCATTGGGACAGATGTTCCGGCGATATGTCTTACAGGTATTCTCATCATAGTCATTTGCCCAAGCGTGCACAATTCTAAAATTTGGGTTTCCGATGTCTGCGTGCATAGCGCCCCATGCCAAGCCTCCCGGCCCGCAGAAAAGCTCCCCTAATTTAAAAATCATTATCAGATACCTGCCTTCCTTTGGTGAACAAGTTGATTTGCGTTTGGATACTTGAATGTTCTTCTTCGTTCAGAAGATTAGCATTTTCAAAGATAAGCTGATATTCTGATAGATCACTTTCATCCAAATAGCCCGCTTTGATATAAAGGGGAATAACATTAACGCCATAAAGTTGTGCCAGTTTTTTTAACTCGAGTGGAGAAAAATCCCTGCCTTCCCCGCGTTCCAACCTGCTGAGCTTGGAATCTGTTACCCCGCAGCGCTCCTGCACATCCTTGAGACTGAGGTGCAGTTTATTCCGCAACTCCTTCAAATAAGTCCCTAAATCATTCATCTTAAGTCCCTCGCTTCAAATTGAACCTTATTATAACACGAACGCTGCATTTTTGCAATATTTATTTTAGAACGCTGCGTATCTGCAGCGAAAAAAATGAGATGACAAGTGGCCACGAAGCTGTATTCTTTTATTTCCCAAGCAACCAGCCTATTCCAGCTACGGAGCGCTCTAAAACATGGTCATAGTGATTGCCTGGGTTCAACTGAAAAACGGTGTCAATTCCTTTGGAGTGGTAAAAGGCGTGGAGCTCCTCCGTATCCCTCCGTACATTTTTTAGGATTGGGTTATGTGTCTTACTCTCACTGCTTCCCAACGAGAAATAGATACGGGCGGGCTTCTGTTTGGGCTCGTGGGAAAAAATATATTCTTTTATTTTCGGAAACCAGAGGGAGCCGGATATACTTCCTACATGTGAAAATACATCTGTCTGGTAGATGGAATACACAGCGAAAAGCCCTGCCAGAGAGTAGCCAGCGATCCCTCGCCATCTGGGAACTGCAGGAAACTCGGCCTCAGCGATTGGAATGATCTCTGCAGTCAGAATCCGAAGATACTCATCGGCACCGCCGGTGCAGGGCTGAGCACTTTTGAATACTGGCGGGCTGTCCCAAGGTGCCATATCATATTCCCAATTCAGGCCGCTTATCGCTACCAGGGTAAATGGTGGACAGCTGATTTTCTGGGCAATATCAAATATTTTTTCTCCTTCATCAGCGAAGGTGTTGAGGTAGATCACCGGTGCCCCTAACATGGTGCTCGGGAAAACGGATATGGTTTTTCCGTCAATAACAAAGATGTGCATTATTGTTCACCCGTTTCCTGCTTGACTGATTGCCGCAACAGCACAGAATTTTTCCCATTGTACAATAATAGAAAAAGTTTCTCAATGGTGCTCCAAGACGTGTATAAAAAATAATGCTCAGCCAGGCATTCATGGTGCTGTGGCAATTGATAAGTATCTCCAATAAAATGGAGCGCAGATACAAATCTGAACGCATTCTCTCAGCAAAAGAGAAAAATGCTTGTCGAGTATTGTGAATTCAGATATACTGAATGTTATAGCACAAACAATCAGCAGAAGTATATAGATGACAGCTTAATTATGGAATAGGTGAAACAGATGACCGAAGTAGTTGCAGCCCTGATTTGGGATCAAAAAAAGTTCATGATCTGCCAACGTCCGGCACATAAGGCCAGAGGCCTTCTCTGGGAGTTTGTTGGCGGCAAAGTGGAGCCTGGCGAAACCAAGGAGCAGGCACTGATTCGGGAATGCCAGGAGGAGCTGGCTGTTATATTGGATGTAGGACAAGCGTTTATGGATGTGATCCACGAATATCCAGACTTGACTGTCCACCTTACCCTGTTCAATGCCTCTATTCAAGCAGGCATTCCTCAAAAACTGGAGCACAATGATATCCGATGGATTACTGTGGATGAAATCAATCAATATGATTTTTGCCCGGCAGATGAGGAAATCCTAACCAGGCTGAAGACTATTGAGTAACCGGAAGACTCCGGGACTATTACTGGAAAACGCATATATACAGAGAAAGGAAACATACGGGATGAAAGTCATCTGTTTCGGCGACTCCAATACCTACGGATATGATCCCCGAGGCTATTTCGGTGGACGTTACGATGCAGATAGTCGATGGGTGGACATTCTGGCCGTGGAAACCGGCTGGACCGTCTGCAACATGGGACAGAATGGCCGGGAAATTCCATCTGTCGTTCCCATCCTGCCCGCTGACACGGACCTGCTAATCGTCATGCTGGGGGCCAACGACCTTCTCCAGGGTTGTAGCCCGGAGCAGGCGGCTGAGAGATTGGGGCGATTTCTCGCCACTGTCCCGTTAGCCCGAAGCAAGGTCCTGCTAATCGCTCCGCCGCCGATAACTCTGGGAGCATGGGTGCCCAGCCCGCAGCTCATTGATGACTCCCGCACCTTTGCCCGGCTTTGTCGGGCCCTGGCGGGACAACTGGGTATTCGCTTTGCCGATGCCGGGAAGTGGAACATTTCCCTGGCCTATGACGGCGTACACTTCACGGAGCAGGGGCACAAAGCCTTTGCCGCGGGACTTCTGGAGGAACTCAAATGAAACGAATTTTACCTCTGCTCCTTTGCATACTGTTGCTGACCGGATGCGGCGGGAATAACACAAACGGCTCATATGAGCAGATCACCCAGGAAGAAGCCAAAGAAATGATGGATACCCAGGAGGTCATCATCCTGGATGTGCGGGAGCAGGACGAATATGATAGCGGCCACATCCCCGGTGCTGTCCTGCTGCCGGTAGGTACGATTGACGAGAACACTGCCGCCGAGGTGATTCCGGAAATGGACTCCACGGTTCTGGTCTACTGCCGTAGCGGGAACCGCAGTAAGACCGCATCCTCCACGCTGGCCGAACTGGGCTACACTAATATCTACGAATTCGGCGGTATCAATACCTGGCCCTATGAGACAGAGCCGTAAGTGCAACGGAAACCCGTAAGCAGCACAAAATCTATATCGCCTATACAAAGAATACGGCCGGAGGGCACTTCAACTGAAGTGCCCTCCGGCCCATTTTATTTCTTTCCGTATTTTTCCCGCAGGCTCTGATGTCCCTCCCGATCCCGCCGACGCAGATCATCCGCTGAAAAGGTCTGCCACTTGGGATCGTCGGCTCTTAAATCCAACAGCATAAACCCTTCCGGGTAGTGCAGTTCCGGGTCAAAGCCAATATTGCCGGACACCATTCTCTGCCAAGCCGTCTCCGCCAATGAGGTCTGTGTCCCATCCACGGTGTAGTCCTCCAGATCGTGCATGGTATCGATCTTCCGAAGAAATTCCTCCGCAGTCAGTTTACCGTCCAGATAGTCGATCCGGGCCAGCCGGGCATTCTCACTCCATGTGTCGTACTGGTCATAATCCATGGAAATCAGGTCCTGGCGGTTTTCGGGAAGCGCGGTGGTGTAGCGCAGCATGCGGGCGTACATGCGATCCCGCAGCCGTTTACAGGCCAGCAAAGCCTTGTCCTGCTCTGCGTCCAAGTTGCGCTTAAAGCGGGAACCTCTCTGCTTGCAGGGAAACCCGTCCGTCTCCCGGTCACAGTAGTGAGTTTCTTTTCTCGTCTTGGGAATGAAATAGAGCCAGCAGTAATCACAACGTGCAATGCGTTGTTTGTCCTGCTGGAAGTATAGGGCAAACTCCAGCCCCAGCAGCCCAAAGATGGAATAGGCTGCATATACCTGCCCCTTACTTGGCCCATCCGGCAGTAAGGTCGGATCACACAGGTTTTGCAGTTCCGGATAAGTCCCAATCAGTTTTTGGTATCGCTCTTGCTGAGTGGCCCGCTCCATACCGTCACAGGCGATCTCCAGTGCATTGTGTAAGTATACCTGAGCCCGAAGAGGCTCCTCTAAGATCTGAAGCAGCTGTGCCGCGGCATTGAGGAGAAATAATGCGCTGCCGTCATCCTCCTGCCGAAGGGACTGGTCGATGAGCTGCTCCAGCACAAAGTATCCTACCAGATCAGTATCCCGGATCATACTCGGCAGCAGAAGGGCCTCGGCAACAAAATCTTCAAAGTCAGCCTGTGAGACATCTATGCGCTCCTCAAATAAGGGATGATGTTCCCGTAGGTTCCGGATCTCCCGGCGGTACGTGCTGTAATCGATCTCCGAAGCGGTGATCAGATGCTCAGCGGGAGTTGCGGAGGGAAGTGTGGTCTCCCCGCCGTCTGCATGGTGCAGGATCACGGACCATCGATTTTTATCTTCTGCCTTCAGTAGCAACGCGGAAATTCCGCCTGCCATCTGCTCGCCTCCTCTCAAGATCACTTCCTGATGTAAGCAATCCTTTTTTTATTTTACAATGAACTCAGCCGGAAGCGCAACAGCACCTTGAAAATAAAATACCCATCACCAGAGATGATACTCGCCGGAGAAGTATTGCCATGACGCTGTTGTCGGCGAAACAGTCGAGCGTACCAAAGGGAAGCAAACGCCGTGCGTGTCAAACAAGTCCGCAGGGCAGGAACGGGTATGGTGATGGCCAAACAGGAACAAAAAAAGACCGCTGAACTGCTGCAACAGTTCAACGGCCCGCTGCGTTTCGGAAAACACAGCCCTATCTGTGTTCAGTCTATCAGAGAGACCTCCGAAACGCAAGAACAATTTTTCTCTGCACTTGAAAATGATCGGAGGTATTGAAATGAAGATATCAGTCTGCAAAAGCTACGGCGACCTGCCGCTGTTTCTCAACGCAAAACTGGTGGCGCAGGTGCTGGGCGTGTCCATCTCCACCGCCTACGAGGTGATGCACGAACCCGGTTTCCCGACCCTGCGTGTGGGCAGCCGCATGGTGGTACCGAAAAAGAAGTTCATTCAGTGGGCGGAGGAACAGTCTGGAGGTGCGAAATGAGAAAGCAGAGCTGGACCAAGCGGGATCCTATCAAAAACTATTTCCCACTGCCCAACGAGATCTACGATCTGGAGCTGTCCCGCGGCGCGATCTCGGTGTACAGTTTCCTGCTCCGCCGGGAGGATCGCAAGACCTATCAGTGTCTGCTCAGCTACCGGGAGATCGGCGAGGGCGTGGGCATGTGCGTGACCACGGTACGCAAGTATGTGGCGGAGCTGGAGGAGCGGTTACTCATCCGCACCGAGCGCACGACTGTTACCACAAAAGACGGCCGCAAGCGCAACGGCCGTCTGCTCTATCATATCCTGCCTATCCAGTTGGCCATCGATCAGTACTATGAGCGGCAGATGGACATGGCCGACCTGGCACTGGAACAGCACAAGGCAAGGCAGCGCCTGGCCGCGCTGGAGAGAAAGGAGTGTGCATCCGGATGCTGATGCAGGAACTGGGTCGTATGATCCGGGAAGATCCAAACCTGTGCGCCATGGCTATGGCGGACAAGCGAAAGTACATCATCAGCAAGTGGAACGCCAGTCATAGTGAGCCCATAGACGAAGATGCTGTGGCACTGTTCCTTTGCGATGAGAACCGCGGCAACCTCACGGATGAGCAGAGAGCATTTGCGAAAGAGCGCTGTGTGGAATTTGAATTCTGCAATCAAATGACTGTGTACCGTCTGTTTGAATGCGGCGAGATGATGCGCCAGCATCTGGTGTCCGGCCCGGCGGAATACTTCCGGATTTTCCTTCCGCAGTACGCCGTCCCCTGCGGCAGGGGAATCCCCCTTTGTAGCGGCCTGTGAGGCGCTGTGTGCTCTCCTTCGGGGCAGGGCAGAGTCCCTGCCCTACCTGGGGCTTTCAAGGCGGATTTGGGCCGATTTCGGGCCGGACTTCAGGGCGAGGGCCGCGGGGGAACGAAGAGCAGGAGAAACTGCCGGGGTCATGTGCCCCTCGGCAGAGACACAACTGCCCGCAGTGCGGGCAGTTTCGGGGGATGGGCGAGGGCGTTCCAAAAACAAAAATTTCCTCATTAGGGGGTTCTCCCGGCACAAAACCCACGAATCACAAGAAAATTCAGGGCGTTCCTACGAAAAAAAGGAGGTTTCAAAGCATGGTTATCGGGAAAGAGAAATTTGCCCTCTGGATCACACCGGAGGCTAAAAAAGAAGTGGAAGCTCACTACAAACAAGACAACTGCAAAAGCCAGAGCGAGTACATTGAGAAGGCTGTCCGATTCTATTCCGGCTATCTGGACACGGAACACGCGGAGGAGTATCTGCCCCGTGTCCTCTCGGATGTGCTGGAGGGAAAGCTGGGTGCCTTCGGAAAACGCATGGGGCATCTGCTCTTCAAGCAGGCAGTAGACCAGGATCTGATGGCAAATCTGCTTGCCAGCGATATCAATGTAGACCCGGATACGATGCAAAAACTTCGGGTGCGCTGCGTAAAAAATGTGAAAGAGACCAACGGGGAAATTGATTTCCAGGATGCGTTTCGGTTTCAGAAGAGGATTGAAGAATGAAGGGTCTCATTCAAAAGTCCGGCTACATCAAGCCGGGCAGCGGCGGCGGACACTACGCTGAGTACATCGCCACCCGAGATGGTGTGGAACTAATGGAACCCATGGCAGGCGGTGGTTACCTGGAGTACATTACGGAGCGTCCCCGCTCTCACGGCCTATTCTCCACAAGTGGTGCTGCCGATCTGGAGCAAACCATGGAGGAGATCAACGCACACGCCGGTCCGGTGTGGACCTTCATCTACTCTCTGAAGCGTGAGGATGCCGCACGGCTGGGCTACCAAAACGGCGAGAGCTGGCGCAGATTGCTGCTGGCCCATCAGACAGAACTGGCGGCGGCGATGAAAATTCCGCCCAGTAGCTTTCGGTGGTGCGCCGCCTTCCATGATGAAAAACACCACCCCCACATCCACATGATGGCCTGGTCCAGTGATCCAAAGCAAGGTTACCTGACAGAGAAAGGTATCGAGCAAATGCGCTCCAAATTATCCAACGCTATCTTCCAGGACGAGCTGCTGTCACTCTATCAGGAGAAAGATCTGTCCTACCAAGAGGTACGGGATGCAGCTATGGAAGCCATGGGCCGTCTCATTCGGGAGATGAAGTCCGGCCTCTGCGACAGTCCTGTCATCGCTGGGCAGATGGAATCGCTGGCCGAAATGTTATCTAAGGTCAAGGGCAAAAAGGTGTACGGCTATCTGAAAAAGCCGGTGAAGGCCCAGGTGGATGCCATTGTGGATGAGCTGGCTAAGCTCCCGGAGGTGGCGGAGTGCTATGAACACTGGAACCGGCTGCGGGATGAGCTGGAGCGGTACTACAAAGACACGCCAAGAGAACACAAACCATTGTCCCAGCAACAAGAATTCAAGGCCATCAAGAACATGGTCATCCGGGAGGCGGAGGAACTGCGCTTGGGCACCTTCACCTTCGAAGATGCGCCCATGAGGGACGAAGTGGATGAGGACCAGGAGGAGGTGTACTACGCCTGGTCCTCCCGCTGGCAGATGGCGGAGGCCTACCAGAACGCGAAAGAAATCCTCTCGGTTTATGAAAACACAGAGGAAGAAAAAGCGGAACAGGTGCGATTACTGGAGCAGCTTTGGAGCGCTGGCTTCACCGTGGCCGCTCATCTGCTGGGCAAATGCTGGCGGGATGGAATGGGTGTGCTGCCGGATGACGAACAGGCGGAGCTGTGGTTCCGCCGCGCCGCCGAAGCCGGTCATGACTTTTCCCAATACGCTCTGGGGAAGTTATTGCAGAGGCAAAAGTGGATGGAGGAAGCGGTGTCCTGGTATGAGAAAGCGGCGGTGCAAGGCAATCCCTACGCCGCCTACCGGCTGGGGAAACTGTATCTGGAGGGAACGGATGTCACGAAGGATATAGCCAAGGCGGTAGAGTATCTGCGCGATGCCGCCCAGGAGGGCAACCAGTATGCGCAGTACACCCTGGGCAAGCTGTATATCACCGGAGAGGATGTGGCTCAGGATCGGGAGCAGGCTTACCGCTGGTTCTGGGAATCCGCATCACAAGGAAACAAGTATGCCCAGTTCTTTCTGGATCACTTCAATGACAACTACAGCCCCAATGTGCTCCTCTCTGCCACCAAGCTGCTCCACCACATGGGCCGGATCTTTCAGGACAACTCCATTCCGCCCTGCCCGCCGGGCAGTCAGAGAGCGGATCGCAAACTGCTCCAGAAGATCCGTCAGAAGAAAATCGCCATGGGCCACAAGCCAGATGACCATGAGGAGGAGCAGAACATGGGCGGCATGACCATGGGCGGGATGTAGGCGTATTAAAATCTGACATGCCAAAGCAAAGATAAAAACCTCTCCACACCCCAGAAATCTTTCTGAAAAAGTTTCAAATAAGGGGTGGATATTGGAAAACAGTTCGGGTATTGTGTGTTGCTGATAGGAGGCGACACACATGAACGACTACATGAGAGCACTGCACCAGAGGTTCTTCCGGGAACCGGATGTGTCCGAGTTGGAAGAGGATATCGAGAACACCCGTCAGGAGGTCCGAGACTTCTTGGATAAGATGCAGCGCCGCAGGCTCATGCATCTGGTGGACTCGCAGAATCTGTTGAAAGAAGAGATCTCCCTGGCCAGCTTCACCGCTGGGTTCAAACTGGCCTGGGGACTGAGCAAAGAACTGGAGGCGGATGGCCTGTACTCCTTCGATGAGGAAGAGACGGAGCGTGTCTGCCGCAGAATGGAAAAGGAGGAGAGATCAAGATGACAAATCGACTTCCCATTCAGCGGTGCCAGTACTGTGGGTGCGAGGACATCGGTCTTGGCTGGTAGCACGGCGAAGCGCTGGTCACATTCAAGAAACACGGAATGCTGGGCAACCGGCTGCGGTATCTGATCTGCCGCCGCTGCGGCGCTGTGCTCTATCAGTGCGTGGCGGAGCCTTACAAGTATCCTCCTGTGAAATAGGCTGCACAGTAACCGCACGACAAATGAAACAGAACGATTGGAGGTGAAACAACATGGCAAAAAGAAGACCATCCGGGGACGGCATGGTGCGCAAACGGGAGGACGGCCGCTGGGAAGGCCGCATCGTGGTGGGACTGTGCCCTTCCCGGTTTCGTGGACAGTAAAAATGAAGAAAAAACAGAAAGAAACG
>OGXN01000170.1_pt1 | contig 90701 bp, 79 predicted proteins | sample 1576281 | NCBI WGS metagenome assembly OGXN01 (sample SAMEA3541494, study PRJEB24748) | human gut metagenome | biome: human gut; feature: human-associated habitat; material: faeces | place: China | collected 2012
CGGTAGTATCCGTATTTATCAATCTGATGTACAGGAAAAAGTATTCAATGCTATTGGCCTTACAGAAGAAGAAAGTCGCAGTAAGTTTGGCTTTATGCTTGATGCATTCCAATTTGGTGCACCTCCACATGGCGGCTGTGCCTTCGGTCTTGACCGCTTGGTAATGCTTATGGCAAAACGTCAATCTATCCGCGATGTTATTGCATTCCCTAAAACACAAAGTGCATCTGACCTTATGAGTCAAGCACCATCTGAAGTAGCGCCAAAACAATTGCGTGAACTTCACATTAAAACTGATGTTGAAAAAGAAAAATTAGTTTAGTTCATAGCACATTTTATTGGAATGTCAAGCCCCTTATTTATGACAAATGTGTATCAAGAATACGCTGTGAGGACTTGAAATAACCGAGTGAGTTTGCTAATATATTATTAAAGATTACCCCTGCTGTGTGCGTGTGGTATCGCAGTTTTGAGCCAACACTATTACATAGGGAGCTTGGACTCTTGTAGTGGCGCTACGCCTGAAGAAGGACAGTAAAACTATGAGGAGAGCACCCACCTGCTCATGCAGGATCAAAACACGATACATATACGGCATGGTGGGGCTCTTAATAAGCCGCCTTAGGGCGGTTTATTTTTTTTCGCATAATGATTGTTAAACTGAAGCTGATGAGAAGCTTTAGTGCAAGGCTGTAATAAGTTTTCAGTCTAGATTTCGAAAACTTATTTAGTGCAAATTGTAATAATTTCTAAGTTTAGGCTGTGGTAATTTTTAGTGTAGACTGTAATAACTTTTTTAGGGAGGCTACCATAGTTTTTATTGGAGTCTGCAAAAAGCTTTTTAGTTTCAGGAAGAGGTAATGAGTGGCGCCTATAAAAGTTGCTATACCCTAGAAGATTGCAGTATTCTATGAGATAATAAAAATAATGATGAATACTTAAGTATAAGAAAATTTAAGCTCATCCTATGAATTAGTAGGACGGCTTTGTTCATATAGGGGCGCATAGCTCCTGTTGTGTAAACGAGTGAGGTGTTACGATGGATAGTCTCTTTGATTCAGTGGAAAAGAAAAGTTTTGAACCCTTAGCTGTGCGCATGCGTCCTACATCATTAGATGATTTTTTTGGACAGGAAAAAGCAGTTGGCAAAGGGACTTTTTTACGTGCCATGATTGAGCAGGACACCATTCCATCTTTACTTTTTTATGGGCCTTCAGGTACTGGTAAAACTACCTTGGCTGGTATTATTGCGAAGTTGACATATAGCCATTTTGTCGTGTTAAATGCAACGAATGCAGGTATTGGGGAGTTGCGCACGATTATTGATACAGCGCGTAAGACAATTCGCAATTTACAACAGCGGACAATTTTGTTTTTAGATGAAATTCATCGCTTCAATAAGAGTCAACAAGATGTGCTCTTGCCTTGTGTGGAAGATGGCACAATTATTTTGATTGGAGCAACTACAGAAAATCCATTTTTTGAAGTGAATCGACCTCTATTGTCACGCCTTCGTTTAATTACTTTAGAAAGTCTTACCCCCAAGGCCATTGTGAATGTACTGTCTAGAGCCTTGAAGGATACAGAAAAGGGCTTAGGCAATAAGCGCGTGACAGCATCTGACGAAGTACTACATGAAATTGGTATCTTCGTTAATGGGGATGCGCGCATTTCCTTAAATATTTTAGAACAAGCTGTAGCCATGGTCCCGGAAGGGGGCGAATTGACTTTAGACATACTGGAGCGCGTTGTGGGTCGTCGGATTTATAGTTATGACAAAAAAGGCGATAATCATTATGATACGATTTCGGCTTTTATAAAAAGCATGCGTGGTTCTAATCCAGATGCAGCAGTGTATTATTTGGCGCGCATGATAGAAGCGGGGGAAGACCCGAATTTTATTGCTCGACGTATTGTTATTTGTGCAGCTGAAGATGTAGGTTTAGCTGATCCTAATGCGTTAGTTGTGGCGAATGCAGCGGCTCAAGCAGCCCATTTGGTAGGATTTCCAGAGGCTCGCATTATTTTATCTGAAGCCGCTTTATATGTGGCGTTAGCACCGAAAAGCAATAGTGCTTATTTGGCTGTAGACAGAGCGATTCAAGACGTGCGTCATGGCGAGCAAGGTGCTGTACCGGCTCATTTGAGAGATGCCCATTATAGTGGGGCGAGTAAATTAGGCCATGGCGTGACATATAAATATGCCCATGATTATCCTAATGGTTATGTAAATCAGCAGTATTTACCTACGCCTTTAATGGGACGTATATACTATGAAGGGGTACGTAGAGGAACAGAAGCGGACTTATTGGATGATTTTGATAAACGGACTGGGAAAAAATAAAGTGTTATTACTTCAAACGTACGAACGATAAAAGTTCAAAAATCTAGCTCTTTTGTGGTATAATAGAGTGCTAAGGAATTATTTTGATTCTAAATAAAAGCGTCTATTCTTCTTTGGGTAGAAGAGTGAGACAATAGTAGCAATATATTATTTTTATTGTGAGTGAATAGATAGAGGTGTAAGGTTAAGATTATGGCGCAGCAAAAGGATTCGACTAAAGCTAAGCCTAAGAAAAGGCAAACTACGAGCCGAAAACGAACAACTACGGCAACAAAACAAGCAGTGACTTCGCCTAAAAGCACTAAGATTCGTAAAGAAGTGCGCGGCTTGCTCATCATGCTCATTGCCATCGTAGGGCTCATCGGGATTTTTGGTTTATCATCAGGCACATTTATTGATATTTTATCTGGATTTTTTATTTATGGTTTTGGCCTTGGTGGTATCATTCCTTGTCTTTACGTAGGCTATGTAGGTTGGCGTATATTGTATGCTGATGAGGGATTTCGCATTACGAGACGTGGTCTTTTACTGACCATATTTTTCTTGTTTTTAATTACCTTAATCACATTGATTCGCGTTCCTAATGGACAGGAATTACAGACGACTATGCTCGCTAATCAAGGTGGGGTAGTAGGGGGCTTTTTAGGTTCTGTATTGCGTAGTTTATTAGGTGAAATTGGCGCCTTAGTGGTTGATATTGTTATTTTATTGGCTTTAGGCCTGTTGATTACACAACTTTCCTTGCGTACCGGTTTGCAGAAGACCAAAGAAAAGGCGGAAGTTGGGTTTGTAGCAGCTAAGGCTGTTACAGAAGATGCAGTACAAACTGTGAGAGAACGCTATGAAGATTGGAAAGAAGAGCAGGTAGAGCGCCGTCGCGTATATGATCAAGAGAAGGATACGAGTTATACATATGACGACAAGGTAACGCCTGTAGAGGAAATTATAGATCCACATCCTGCAGTCAATGCTGATGCCGTATTTGAAGCGGAGTCTGAGGATGATGCGCTTTACAATGGGCGCTATGAGGAACATACAGGTAGTAGCGAGTCCCATGTAGCCGCTCAGGACGTTGTTGTAGCGCCGGAATTTGTTTCTGAAAATGTGGCAGAGCGTCCAATTTACGAGAATCACACAGCAGAAGACACCAAAGTAGCGCCACCAGTTCATGAGGAGCTACCAGTTAATACAGGCCAAGCGCCAGCTTTCTTAGAACCGCATATGGCAGATTCTATGAATGCCACTGGTGTAGATGCGCATAGTGCAACACCGGCTGTTGAGCTCAGTAGTACGATGGCAACTGCTGAAGATACGACTCGTAGTGCTGAAGATGATGTAGTATTAGGCCGTGAATGGCAGGCTGAGTCTACGCCTATGAGTAGCAATCAAACGGGTATGACTATTGATGTGAAAGCTGATCCTGCTGAATTTGCCTATGATGAATCTGATGTAGACGAGGCTCAAGAACATAATACTGGAGCTGTGCCGAGTGAATCAGCTCGTCCTGAGATTCCAGCGCTAGAAGGTACGGAAGAGGACACAGCGGCCGTAGCTGTAACAATTGGTACTCATGTACCAGCAGCTACTGCGGAAGTGCCATATCATTATCCACCGCTTAGCATGTTGGCGAAGGGCTCGGAAAGTGCCGTTTCAACAGAGGAAATTCAACATAATATTGTGACCTTAGAACAAGTCCTTAAAGACTTTAAAGTGGATGCGCGAGTAATTAATGCGACACGTGGACCATCTGTAACACGTTATGAATTAGAGCCTGCTGCAGGTACAAAGGTAAGTAAGATTGTCAATTTAAAAGATGAGATTACTATGGGCCTAGCAGCTTCTCATAGTATTCGTATTGAAGCGCCTATTCCTGGCAAGTCGGCGGTAGGCATTGAAGTACCAAATAGAGAGACTTCAGCTGTGTTTTTACGAGATGTGTTAGAGAGCGACGATTTCCAACATGCTGCGGGCGGTATTCCAGTCGGTTTAGGTAAAGATATTGCAGGCAAGCCTGTAGTAACTGATTTATCTAAAATGCCTCACTTACTTGTGGCCGGCGCTACTGGTTCAGGTAAGTCTGTATGTGTAAATACTTTAATCTCTAGTATCTTGTTTAGCCGTAAGCCATCAGAAGTTAAATTGATATTAGTGGACCCTAAAGTGGTTGAATTATCCATGTATAATGGCATTCCACACTTAATGGCGCCCGTTGTTACGGATATGAAGAAGGCAGCCAATGTACTTCGTTGGTTAGTTCGTGAAATGGATCAACGCTATAAGATTTTAGATGCCGCCCGTCAACGTAAAATTAGTGGCTATAATAAAGCCCATCCTGAAACGGCCTTGCCGTATATCCTTGCTATTATTGATGAAATGGCAGATCTTATGATGCAGGAGCCAGAAGTAGAAGAACAAATCAGTCGCTTGGCTGCAAAGGCCCGTGCTGCAGGGATTCATTTAGTATTGGCTACACAGCGCCCATCGGTTGATGTTATTACGGGCGTTATTAAAAGTAATGTGCCAAGTCGTATTTCCTTTGCCGTAGCAAGTAGTATTGATTCCCGTACTATTTTAGATACGAGTGGGGCAGAAAATCTACTTGGTAAAGGTGATATGCTCTTTAGCCCAATTGGCTCTAATAAGCCATTGCGTATTCAAGGGGCCTTTATCTCTGATGAAGAAGTGGAAAATCTAGTAAAATTTGTTAAGCGTCAAGGTCAACCTAGCTATGATGAAGGTGTCTTAGCGGCTAGTACAGAAGAAGTAAGCGAAAGCAATAATCCAGCTAATGAAGAAGAGTATGATGAATTATTGCCTCGAGCTATTGATTTAGTATTTGAACATAAACAAGCCTCTGCGTCTTACATTCAGCGTCGCTTACGAGTCGGTTTCTCACGCGGTGCACGACTTATCGATACGATGGAAGATATGAAGATTGTAGGACCGACTAATGCAAGTAAATCACGAGAGATTTTGATGACTCGTGAAGAGGTATATGAAAAATATAAGATTTAGTTAAGAAGGAGGAAACCCATTGGCAACGATTGGGGAAGAATTAAAGCGAGAGCGCAATCGCCGTGGCCTTACTATTAAGGATGTGGAGCGCGTATTGCATATTCGAGCGGCCTATTTAGAGGCTTTAGAGGAAGATAATTACAAATTAATCCCTGGCGATGTGTATGTGAAGGGCTTTATTGGTAATTATGCAGACTTCTTAGGTCTAGAGCGCCATCGTTTTATAGATCGTTATAAAAGCATAATCGGAGAGCCTTTGGGTGTGCCACTTCGGAAGATAAAGCCTCGACGCGTACAAGCTCATGAGGAAGTGGAGCGTCAAGTAGAGGTTGTGCCGCCTAGAGCGAAGCGTTTAAGTTATACATCAAGACAACAGAGACGAAAGAAAACGTTGGCTCAAGAGCGCTTAGCTGTAACGATTATTCTTATTTGTATTGTCATATTTTTAATTTGGTTATTCTTTATGTAATGACAGTTAAGAGAAAAGGACTAAGTAGTGGAGACAAATCGTTATTTAATTACTGAAAGAGCTGAGATGGAGGCCAAAGGCTGGGCTGAACTTGATTTTGTGCTCATCACAGGCGATGCCTATGTAGACCATCCTTCGTTTGCTGGCAGTGTTATTGCGCGCTTATTAGAAGCACATGGCTATCGCGTAGGGCTTATTGCACAGCCAGATTGGAATGATGTAAATGATTTTAAACGCTTAGGGAAACCGAGATTGGCCTCGTTAGTAACAGCGGGTAATCTTGATTCTATGCTCAATAAATTTACAGCAGCTAAAAAGTTTCGCCACACAGACGGCTATTCGCCAGGTGGTGAAAGTGGTCATCGGCCAGACCGGGCGACCTTGGTATATGCGAATCGCATGCGTGAAGCATTTCGCGATGTGCCGGTTATTATTGGGGGAATAGAAGCGAGTTTGCGGCGCTTTGCCCATTATGATTATTGGTCGGATTCTGTGCGTCGCTCCATTTTGCCAGATAGTAAGGCAGATGCTTTAATCTATGGCATGGGGGAAAAGCAAATTTTAGAGTTAGCAAAAGCGCTAGATGAGGATCAATTTGAGGCGCGCTTGCCAGAAATTAAGGGGATTTGCTACATGAGTAAATCCTTACCCGCCGGTGAGATAGTGGAATGCCCTTCTTTTGAAGCTGTAAAAGCTGATAAAAAGGAGTTTGCTGAAGCGTTTCGCTTGCAATATTACGAACAAGATCCTTACATTGGTAAGACTGTGGTACAGGCTCATGGAGATCGCTTTTTAGTACAAAATAGTCCAGCACTACCTCTTAAGCAAGAGGAGATGGATGAAGTATATAATTTGCCATTTACTAGACAATGGCATCCTCGCTATGATGAAAAAGGGGGCGTACCAGCGCTCAGTGAGGTGCAATTTAGCTTAGTTAGTCATCGTGGCTGCTTTGGTTCCTGTTCCTTCTGTGCGATTACAAGTCATCAAGGGCGCATTATTCAAAATCGCAGTCATCAGTCTTTAGTGGATGAAGCAAAGCGCATGATTGCCATGCCTGACTTTAAAGGCTATATACATGATGTAGGAGGACCTACTGCTAACTTTAGACATGTAGCTTGTAAGAAACAGGCTAAGTTTGGTGCTTGTCCTGGCAAGAATTGTGCGGCCCCGATAGCTTGTGAAAATCTTGATACAAGTCATGATGATTATTTAGCATTACTTAGAAAATTACGCAAGCTTAAAGGAGTGAAGAAGGTCTTTGTTCGCTCTGGTCTGCGTTATGATTATGTTTTAGAAGATAACAATCGAGAATTTGTTAAGGAGCTTTGCGAGCATCACGTAAGTGGACAACTTAAAGTGGCGCCTGAACATGTTTCTAAAAATGTCACTGATATAATGGGAAAGGCCGGGAAGGATGTATTTTTAAACTTCAAGGATTGGTTCGATACAGCTAATCGTCAGTTGGGGAAAAAACAATACTTAGTTCCTTATTTTATGAGCTCTCATCCAGGTTGTACTTTAAATGATGCCATTGAATTGGCAGAGTTCTTGCGCGACCAGGGAATGAATCCAGAGCAGGTACAAGACTTTATTCCTACGCCAGGAAGTTTGTCGACGGCTATGTATTATACGGAGATAAATCCACTTACTGGGGAGTCTATTTATGTGCCGAAAAAAGCCCATGAAAAAGCTATGCAGCGAGCACTTATGCAATATAAGCGCCCAGAAAATTATAAATTAGTTTATGAAGCCTTAACTAAGGCAGGTCGCCGTGACTTAATTGGTTTTGGTCCTCATTGTTTAATTCCTCCAAGACCGATTAAAAATTTCTCCTCTCCTCGCAATACTAATGGTATGCGTAATGGTGAGGGGCGTCAGCCTAGTCATAGAGGAAGTCGTAGTACTTCTAGCTCTCGCCGCACAGGTAAAGAATCTCGCTTTGGTAGCAATGGTGATAGCCAACATGAGATGCATCAGGTGAATCAAGCAAATCGCCATAGCTCTTCAGCTGGGCGTAGAGTCACTAATGATTTAGGTAAGTCATTAGGTGGCAGGGCAAAGCCGCAAGGACATGGCAAAATTGGTATAAGTAGTAACAGAAAAGGACGCAAAAGTCCTAGATAATTATATTTCTCTTGTGTCATAATGGAGGCGGGCAATAGTATGAAACGATTTTGGCCTATTGCACTATTAATAGTATTTGTTATGGCAGTATTTGCTGCAGGCACTTACTTTGAAAAGAATATGCAAAAAGCACGAACGGCAATTCCCATAAAAGCGGAACTTACAATTTATTCAGATTTGCCAACCAATGTAACGACTTTATTGGCACAACAATATGAAATGCTTTACCATGTGCGCCTTAATTTTCAGCCACTTACAGAAGAACAAATGGCCATGCGCATGACCTTGCCTTTGGTGGATCAAAAAGGCGATTTAGTAATTACGAGTCGAGATAATTTAGATATTGGCGTTAAATACAATCAGTTAAAACCGGTATTAACTGAAGGGGTAGACGAAATTTCAGACCGCTTTAAAAACCCTGATGCCCAATGGGTAGGGCTGTGGTATGATCCGGTGATTTTTGCACAGAGTGAAAATTTTTACGAGCACACAGGGCGCTATGTGACGGCTTGGCAATCATTGATTTTGCCTGGTGAATGGCGCGTTGTAATGACTGATTTTGTTGCGTCTCGCAGTGCAGCCAATATTTTATACAGCTTTGTAGAACGAGATGGGGAAGAGCAGGGGCTAGACTATTTTGTAGAGCTTAAGCCTCATGTCACGCAATATGCGAAGTTCTTATCTACCCCAGTTCGTTTGGCTGCTTTAGGCGAAACTGATTTAGGCATTGGCAATTATTCTGATGGAAAGCAATACGCTATGCATAAATACCCTGTAAAAATAATTTTCCCAGCTGATGGAACACCCTATTATTTAACTGGTGTGGGCATGTTAAAAAGCGTGAGCAATGAAGAAGAAGCTACGCGCGTAGTGAAGTGGCTATTATCAAAGCAAGCGGCTCAAGTATTGACGGATAATAGTTTTTACTATGTATATACAAATCCAGAAATTCCCAATCCTGTGGACTCCATAGGTAGGGAGCTCGTATTATTTGATAGCCAAGGTGGCTATACTGAAGAAGGTAAGAAAGTATTATTAAATAAGTGGATTAGTCAAGTGCGTTTTAGAAAGGGTTAAGAATGAGTAAAAAGTTAGGCTATGTCAGTTTAGGCTGTGCTAAGAATCTAGTAGATACAGAGATTATGTTAGGTGCTTTAAAAGCCAATGATTATGAAATTACTGATAATTTAGAAGAAGCCGAAATTATTATAGTAAATACTTGTACATTTATAGAAAAAGCTAAGGTCGAATCGGTTAATACGATTTTGGAAATGGCGGAATTTAAAAAGTTTGGAGCATGTCGAGGTTTGATTGTAGCGGGCTGTTTGAGCCAGCAGTATCAAGAGGAGTTATTTAAAGAAATTCCTGAAATTGATGCCTTAATTGGGACTGGCTCCTGGAATCGTATTATGGAAGCGATTGATGCCATCAATGAAGGTCATCGTGCTTGCATTATGGACTCCATTACTAATATCTATAATGAACGCATGCCGCGCATGCAAACAACACCTACTTATAGTGCATATGTAAAAATTGCAGAAGGCTGTGACAATGGCTGTACTTTCTGTATCATTCCTAAAGTGCGTGGTTCATATCGCAGTCGTACTATAGAGTCTATTGTAGAGGAAGTAGAGCGCTTAGCTTCTATGGGGGTAAAAGAAATTAATCTTATTGCCCAAGATACTACTAGTTATGGGTCTGATTTAAATAATGGCAAGCCTATGTTGGTAGATTTATTAAAAGCTTTGGTAAAAGTAGAAGGGATTCAATGGTATCGTTTGCTTTATTTATATCCTAAATACTTTACCGATGATCTACTTGATTTTATCGTACAAGAGCCTAAGATTTGTAAGTACATTGATTTACCATTACAGCATATTAATGATGATATTTTACGCCGTATGAACCGTAAGGATCGCAAGGCAGATATTGTATCTCTCCTTAAAAAAGTACGCAGTAAAGCTAAACATGTTACATTGCGAACATCTATTATTGTGGGATTCCCTGGTGAAACTGAGGAACAATTTGAAGAGTTGTGCGATTTTGTAAAAGACGTGCGCTTTGACAATATGGGGGTATTTACTTACTCCCAAGAAGAGGGGACACCAGCTGGCGCTATGGCTGATCAAATTTCAGAAGAAGTGAAGGAAGAGCGATATCATTCCTTAATGGCTATTCAAGCAGCTATTTCCGAAGAAAACAATCGCGATTTAGAAGGCACTAGTCAAGAGGCCATTGTCGAAGAAATTGATGAAACTGAAAATGGTCAATTGTTGGCTAAAGGTCGTCTTTCTACACAGGCGCCAGATGTAGATGGCAATATGTACATTGAAGACTGTGAAGGGCTGGCAGTAGGCGATATTGTACCAGTAAAAGTAGTGCAAGGCTTTTCTTATGATGTGGTCGTTGAAGTAGAGCGATAAGGCGAATACATATCTAAATACTAAGAGGCCGGTATAGTGCATTAAGACGAAATGAGGCGAAGATTCATGATTGTAGAACTTATTTCTACAGGTTCAGAATTGCTGCTTGGGGATACCTTAAATACAAATGTAACCTGGCTGGCAAAAGAGTTGAATATTTTGGGCTATACGGTGGCCTTTCAAACAACTGTAGGTGATAATCCTCAGCGCATGGCAGAAGCCTTTGAAATTGGCTCTAAACGTGCTGATATTGTAATTTGTACAGGCGGTTTAGGGCCTACTGATGGCGATATTACTCGCAATATATTAGCTCAGACTTTAGGCGCCCCCTTAGAGCTTAATAGCGATGCAGAGGCTATGGTACAAGGGTATTTTGAGGCACAAGGGCGTGACATGCCGGAGAAAAGTCGTCGTGAAATGTTTTTGCCCGCTCGAAGCATAGCGCTTTCGAATAGCAAGGGCATTGCCCCTGGTGTTGTTACGGAAGGCTTAGATACAGTCTTTATTCTATTGCCAGGTCCTCCTGGTGAAATGAAGGCCGTATTTTCTGAAGCGGTAGTTCCCTTTTTAGCAGAGCGCTATGGAGCACAAGGCACGGTGTTGTCTCACCGCTATGCTATATATGATATGAGGGAGCTTGCCTTAGAAGCGGCGCTAGAGGATTTGTTTAAAAATCAATCCAATCCTACTATTGCAAGCCTCATCAAAAATGGCTATATTGAATTGCGACTTACAGCTAAAGCGGCGAATAAGGAGGAGGCAGAAGCTTTGTTAGCTCCTTGGGATGAGATTGTAGCCTCGCGTCTTGGCGAGCATGTAGGACGCAATGTAGATACATCTATATTGGAATTAGTGTCTCAAAAGTTATGGGATGAAAATGCCACCATTGCAACGGCTGAATCCTGCACAGGTGGCTTAGTGGGTAAGTATTTGACTGATTTAGCTGGTAGCAGTTCCTTTATGCGAGGTGGTGTCATATCCTATGACAATGACATAAAGCATGAAGTGCTAGGGGTAAATGCTGAAGATTTGAGCACCTATGGTGCAGTTAGTGAAACTGTAGCCAAGCAAATGGCTGAAGGAGTGCGCCAGCTCATGAAGACCACTTATGCCATATCCACTACCGGCATAGCTGGTCCTGGTGGGGCTACGGATACTAAGCCTGTGGGCTTAGTATATATTGGCATTGCTGGGCCAGAAGGCACTAAGGTGTACAAAAATGAATTTCTTGGCGATCGCCAAAGCATACGCGAAAGCACTGTAGAACGGGCATTATTTTATTTATATAAATGCATGTAATATTTTTTGTTAGAAAGGAATTACCATGGAAGGCAGAGAACAGGCACTGGATAGTGCATTAAAGAAGATAGAGAAAGATTATGGTAAAGGCGCGATTATGCGTTTAGGGGATATTGGAGATCGCATGAATATTGATGTGATTTCCACCGGCTGTTTAGCCATCGACCTAGCTGTAGGTGTAGGCGGATTCCCTCGCGGCCGGGTTATTGAAATTTACGGTCCAGAATCTTCTGGTAAAACAACTGTAGCGCTTCATGCGATTGCAGAAGCTCAAAAAGGTGGCGGTATTGCTGCTTTTATTGATGCGGAGCATGCGCTTGATCCAGTATATGCACGCCGTTTAGGTGTTGATATTAACAATTTATTAGTATCTCAGCCAGATTGTGGTGAGCAGGCACTAGAAATTACAGAATCTTTAGTGCGCAGTGGCGCTGTTGATATTATCGTAGTAGACTCCGTAGCAGCTCTTGTGCCTAAAGCCGAAATTGAAGGTGAAATGGGTGATGCTCATGTAGGCTTACAAGCTCGTCTCATGAGTAAGGCCCTTCGTAAGTTGACTGGTATTATTAGTAAATCTCGTACAGTAGTTATCTTTATTAACCAATTGCGTGAAAAAGTAGGGGTTATGTTTGGTAATCCTGAAACGACTACTGGTGGTCGTGCGCTTAAATTCTACTCCACGATTCGCCTTGATGTGCGCAAAGGGGAAGTAATTAAGCAAAATAATGAAAATGTAGGTAGCCGCACGAAAGTTAAAGTAGTTAAAAACAAAGTGGCACCTCCATTTAAAACTGCTGAATTTGATTTGATGTATGGCACTGGCGTTTCCTATGAAGGTACTTTAATCGACATTGGTACTAATATGGAAATCATCAAAAAATCTGGTGCTTGGTACTCCTATAATGATGATCGTATGGGCCAAGGTAAGGAAGCGGCTAAAGAATATTTACGTGCTAACCCTGCTATTGCCCAAGAAATCGACAAGATTATTCGCGATACCTTAATGGCTGAGCCAGAAGTCTTTGATGTAGTTGGTGAAGATGTAGAAGCTACAGAAGAATAAGAAAGGGGCGGCGAATGAAAGGCGATTCAAACCTGGAATACAACTTTTCTACAGCTATGGATCAGGCTTTGCGCTTTTTAGCTCCGCGTTTTTTAAGTCGTTTAGAACTCACTCAGAAATTGAAGCGAAAACAAGTTCCAGATGCTCTTATTGAAGAGGTTTTGGCACGCTTAGAAGAACTAGACTATATTGATGACGAACGCCTCTCTCGGGAGGCGTTACGCCTTTATATGGAGGCTGAAAAGTATAGCGAGACCTTTATACGTCAAAAAATGTATCAACGAGGTCTTACTGTAGGATCTTTTATTAGTTCATATGATGAATCTTCAGTAGCCTATAAACTTTGTGAACGCCATTTTTTGCCCCTTAATGCAGAAGGGCGATATGAATGGGGAGACACTTGGGATGAAATTGATAAGATTCCTCAAAAGAAAGTTTTTAATTACTTAAAAAATCGCGGCTTTAAAATCGGCACTATTCAAGAGATTGCCCGTAAAATCGCTCGATTTAGCGAATTTTAAGCAAGATTTAATAGTCCCATTTAGACCGCGCAGTGCTTGACATGTTAATGTTCACCGTCTACAATTATAGTAGTCTCACAGTAGTGGGCAAAATATGAATATTGGATGAATTAGACGGCAACTTTAGAAGAAGCCTAATGGCTTCTTACTTTTTATACAGGAGGTGAAACTTATTTTAGAGTATAGTATTATAGCCGTTGTAATGGTTCTCATCGGTCTTGGTGTGGGCTATTTAATGCGTAAAAATATTGCTGAAGGGAAGCTCAATCGCGCTGAAACTGAAGCAGCTCGCATTATTGCTGATGGCGAACGCGTAGCTGAAGCTAAGAAAAAAGAAGCTTTGGTTGAAGCTAAAGAAGAAATCCATCAGATGCGCACTGAGGTAGAGAAGGAAAATAGAGATCGTAGATCTGAATTACAACGCTTAGAAAGACGCATTCTTCAAAAGGAAGAACATCTTGATAATAAATTAGAAACATTAGAAAAGAAAGAAGACAGTTTACATCGTAAGGAACAAGAAGTGACTACGATTCGTGAACGTGTTGAAGAACTTTATAAGAAAGAAATGGCTGAATTAGAACGTATCTCGGGCATGACTTTTGATGAAGCAAAAAACATTTTGCTCTCTAATGTGGAACGAGATATTCGCCATGAAACTGCTATTTTAGTAAAAGATTTAGAGCAACAAGCTAAAGATGAAGCTGAGAAAAATGCTCGTGAAATTATTGCTGCAGCTATTCAACGCTGCGCAGCTGACCATGTAGCCGAATCTACAGTATCTGTAGTGGCTCTTCCTAATGATGAAATGAAAGGGCGTATTATTGGTCGTGAAGGCCGTAATATTCGTGCTCTAGAAACCTTAACAGGTATAGATCTTATTATTGACGATACACCAGAAGCAGTTATTCTCTCTGGTTTTGATCCAATTCGTCGTGAAGTAGCGCGTATTGCTCTAGAAAAATTAATTGTTGATGGTCGTATCCATCCAGCTCGTATTGAAGAGATGGTGGCTAAAGCTCGTAAAGAGGTGGACAATACAATTAAAGAAGCTGGTGAGCAAGCTACGTTTGAAGCTGATGTACATGGCTTACATCCTGAAATCGTTAGAATTTTAGGTCGCTTAAAATATCGTACAAGTTATGGTCAAAATGTACTTAAACATTCCATTGAGGTATCTCATTTAGCTGGTATTATGGCGGCTGAATTAGGTTGTGACGTAACGCTTGCTAAACGCGGTGGTTTACTTCATGACTTAGGGAAAGCTCTTGACCATGAAATTGAAGGCTCTCACGTACAAATTGGTATTGATGTAGCTAAAAAATACCATGAAAGCGTATTGGTACAAAACTGTATTGGTGCACATCATGGTGATGAAGAATTTAAATCTGTTGAAGCTGTTCTTGTAGCAGCTGCTGATGCTATTTCTGCTGCTCGTCCAGGCGCACGCCGTGAAACATTGGAAAACTACTTAAAACGCTTAACTAAATTAGAGGAAATTGCCGAGTCCTTTGATGGCGTTGAAAAATGTTTTGCAATTCAGGCTGGTCGTGAAATTCGCGTTATGGTTAAACCAGACAAGATTGACGAAGCAGAAGCTACTTTATTAGTTCGCGAAATGGTTAAACGTATTGAGTCTGAATTGGAGTATCCAGGACAGATTAAAGTGGTGATTATCCGCGAAACTCGTGTTGTTGATTACGCTAAATAAATTTAGTATTTTACATATCATTACTCATAACAATTGTTTTGCATTAATAATTACGTAATATACAAGAAATTTTAAAACCTAATTTAACAAGATGAATATACTAGACTACAGCCCTTACGTTTGTAAGTGGTTGTAGTCTTTTATTGTGCCCTTGTGAAGTAGGGCTTTCCGCTATTGTAGTCTTTTGAAGTGCCGTTATGAAGTGATGATTTTAATATGATTGTTAGACGTATTTTGATGAAAGAGTCAGAGTAAGAACAGTGCTATTGTAAGCGGCATAAAGAGGTCAAATATAATAAAAACTTGATTTTTTACCAGGAAAACTAGTAAAATATATATTTGTCTGAAAAAATAATTTATATCATTCTTAAAGCGAGCGCAAAGTACTTTAATAAGCTACTTGCGCTTAATGCATTTATATTTTGCACTATTGATGTAATAAAATCTGCAAAAAATATTCTTGACAAAGAAGGAAAATAGTTCTTTTTTGTAGAATTATATAACAGAGAAGTTGAAGTATGGGGTGCGAAGAGATGAATAGACACTTTGATGACGAGTTAATTGAACAAATAAAAAACGCGAACGACATAGTGGAAGTAGTTTCTGAATACGTACCGCTAAAGAAAAATGGGCGAAACTATTGGGGCAATTGTCCCTTTCATAATGAAAAGACTGCGTCCTTCAGTGTTTCCCCAGATAAGGGCTTTTTTTATTGTTTTGGCTGTAAGTCAGGTGGAAATGTATTTAATTTCCTCATGCGTACAGATAATTTAACATTTCCAGAATCTGTAGAGAAGTTAGCTAATCGTGCCAATATACCGCTCCCTGTAAAAGCGTTAACCAAGGAAGAAATGGAACGAAAAGCTCACCGGGAGGAGCTATATAGGGTAAATGATTTAGCAGCTACTTTTTATCATAATTGTCTCACACAGACTGAAATGGGAAAGGATGCGCTCGAATATCTACATAAGAGGGGACTTTCAGAGGAAATAATTAAGCAATTTCGCTTAGGTTTTGCCCCAAAGAGCAGAGATAGATTGAATCGAGCCTTTACGCAACGGGACATACAAGAGCGTACTTTACTTGAGCTAGGTTTAGCTCGACGGAATGAACGAGGTTTGTATGATTATTTTAGTAATCGCGTGATGTTCCCTATCTGTGATGGTCGTGGTCGAGTAGTGGCCTTTGGTGGTCGTATGATTAATCCGGGGCAACGAGATCCGAAATATTTAAACTCAGCAGAAACTAGCTTTTTTAACAAAGGACATATGCTATTTGCTTTTGATAAGGCCTATCAAAGCATTCGCAAAAAACGGCAAGTTATCTTAGTAGAGGGCTACATGGATGTTATTAGTGCACATAATTGTGGCATTACTAATGTAGTGGCCTCTTTAGGAACGGCCTTTACGGAGAATCAAGCACGACTCTTAGTGCGCCAAGCGGATGAAGTAATTTTAGCCTATGACATGGATGGTGCAGGGCGCCAGGCTGTGCGCGATGCAATCCGTATTTTGCAGCCTATGGACTTTAAAGTTCGCATTGTGATTATGCCTGATGGGAAAGATCCAGATGATTATTGTCGAAATCATGGCGGAGAGGCTTTTGCTCAATTAGTGGAGGAAGCGGTGTCTCCTTTTGATTTCTTCTTAAATGAAGCCTTAATTCAGGAAGATCGCAATACGGCAACAGGTAAGCAGGCTATTTTAAAGAGAATGTTTGATTATATTAAAGGGGTAACGAACCCTATTGAAAGAGAGACTTACCTAAAGGCTTTGGCACTCCCTTTGTGGCTTGATAATAGTGCCATATTGCGCATGTTTAGGCAGTACACTGGTAAAGGTTCCCTAGACCTTAAGCCAGCACCTAAACCTAATAGTAAGGCAAAGGCAAGTGAAGAGGATTATTTGACGGCTATGGCTGTAAGCTCAGTTCCGTATTTAACAAGAGTTATACAATACTTGCCCCTAGAAGATATAAGCAATGACATTTACCGGACCTTATTGGAAAAGGCCGGACAAGTTCTAAAGGAAACAGGACAACTGCAGTCCACTGTGTTAGAAGAGCGCTTAACCGACGAAGAACGAGCAGCCTATGCACAATTGATGTTACTTCATTATGATGATAATACATTAGATGGCTATATACGGGCTGTGCGACTTAAGTCGTTGCGAGAACAGTATAAAACACATAGCACATTAGCAGATCAGTTAAATCGTGCAGGAGATAAACGGTTTATTGAAGAACTAAAACTCTGTCAGGACTTACAATCCTTGATAAAACAATGGTCCTGATAAATCTATAAAAGAAAGGAAGAGCGTTGTGGCTAAGAAGCAAAATAAATCGCGTTTAGAAGAAATAATAGAACAATTAGTAGCAAAGGGAAGAAAAACAGGTGCTTTATCCAGCAAGGAAATTACCGATGCTCTTCATGAAGAAGTGGAGCTTACAGCAGAGCAGCTGGATGATATGTATGAAGTATTGCAGAAGAGCAATATCGAGGTCATTACTGATGACGTAGCCGTAGAAGAAGAGGAAGATATTATCGAAGATGACGATGAAGAAGTAACTGATGATGTACGTGAAGCTAAGGAAGTAACTCTTGATTTAAGTATTCCTGAAGGCGTTAATATTGATGACCCAGTGCGCATGTACTTGAAGGAAATTGGTCGTGTGCCACTTCTTTCGGCAGATGAAGAGATTTTATTGGCGCAGCAAATTGAAGCTGGTGCAAAGGAAGATGCTACGTACAAAGAAATGCGTACTGGTGAGAAAGCTAAGCAAAAGCTGATTGATGCAAACTTGCGCTTAGTTGTTAGTATTGCAAAGCGCTATGTAGGCCGTGGCATGTTATTCTTGGATTTAATCCAAGAAGGTAACTTAGGTCTCATTAAAGCAGTTGATAAGTTTGATTATACTAAAGGGTATAAGTTCTCTACTTATGCAACATGGTGGATTCGTCAAGCTATTACGCGCGCCATTGCTGACCAAGCACGTACGATTCGAATTCCTGTACACATGGTAGAAACTATCAATAAATTGATTCGCATTTCTCGCCAATTGTTGCAGGATAAAGGGCGTGAGCCATTGCCAGAAGAAATAGCAGAAGGCATGGGGATCAGCGTGGAACGTGTTCGCGAAATTCAAAAGATTGCGCAAGAGCCAGTTTCTTTAGAAACGCCGATTGGTGAGGAAGAAGATTCCCATTTAGGTGATTTCATTGAAGACCAAGATGCTATTGCACCAGATGATGCAGCTAGTTACATTTTATTAAAAGAGCAAATTGAAGATGTATTCTCTTGCTTAACTGAAAGAGAGCAACAAGTATTAGTGCTTCGCTTTGGCCTAAAAGATGGCAAGCCAAGAACACTAGAAGAAGTGGGGCAGCATTTTAATGTAACTCGTGAACGTATTCGTCAGATTGAAGGTAAGGCTCTTACTAAGTTACGCAATCGTGGCAAGCGCGATAAAATTAAAGATTTCTTATAAGAACTATATATTGGGTATTTATGATAAGTGGCACAGATTATGTGTAATGAATTATAAATAGCCATGGGCTAGAAGCTAAAAAAGGCTCTCACCTAAACTCCTGAAGCACAGGGGACTAGGTGAGAGCCTTTCGAGTATGAAGGGGAAACGAATATGGGATAATAGGCAAAGGACTATTAGATGGTAGGTAAAAGAATATTGAATGATAGGTAAAAGAGTATTAGATTATAGGTAAAAGAATCTCGGCTGATGAGCAAAAGAACATCATATCATGGATAAAAGAAAATAAAAAGAACCAACTACAATGTAGTTGGTTTCTTTATTTGGTGGGCCCACCTGGGTTCGAACCAGGGACCGACCGGTTATGAGCCGGTTGCTCTACCCCTGAGCTATAGGCCCGCAAAGAAGTATGTTCTATACTTTGGTGCACTATATTAGAATTAACAGTCTAATATAGTACTACCAAAATATTATACAAAAAAGAATATCTTTTAGTCAATACAATTCGGAGTTTAGCGTGTATTGTTTTAATGGGCTTATAAATTTATAGCAGTGATTACGAAGGCAACGGTTAGATGCGTGTATTTCTTAACTCTAGTGTATATTGTTTTAATTCAGTGATGAATCGATGCACTGTAGGGGAGAAGAGACGATGACTTTTAGTTACTAAATACCATTTGTTTTCCACGGCAGGTTCAATAGGGCAAGCTGTTAATGTCGGATGATTGGCAGGCAATAGGCCATCTAACGTTATAGCATATCCAAGGCCTGCTTCTACTAAATAGGTCATATTATTAATTAAATTATAGGTGGCTACAATATTTAAATTGGAGCGGCTTGTACCAAATAGCTCGTAATCGGCGGGATTGACAAAGCCTTGACGAGATAAAATTAAAGGGAGATTTTTTAAATCCTCGCGAGCAATAGCATTTAACGTGGCCAAGGGACTATCACGGCGCATGACGAGCATACTTCGGTCGCTCATTTGAAGATCATAGTAGTCATAGCCTTCTTTAAAGATAGGTTCCACGACGAGCCCCATGTCAATGAGACCTTTGTCGAGACGATCCATAATAACTAGATGATCCCCTGTATACAGATGTAAATGGATTTGCGGATATAAAGATTGGAGTTCTTTAAAACATTGGCTAATCATAGCGATATGTCTTGTTTCACCACAGCCTAAATAAATATTGCCATTTAAAAGCTCACTCTCTTCTTGTAAAGCTGATTCAGTGCTTTCTAATAAATCTAATATTTCACGACCTCGTTGCTGTAAATAGCGACCTTCTTCGGTCAATGTAATTTTCCGTTTGCCTCGAAGGAATAGTGTTTTACCTAATTGATCTTCTAGTTCTTTTATTTGTTTAGACAAAGTGGATTGTGTAATATGAAGCCGCTTAGCTGCACCAGTAATCGTTTCTTCCTGTGCGATTGTGAGGAAATAGGTTAATAATCGTGTTTCTATCATATGCGCTCCTTTCATTACTTATTTTATCATTCCTTAAAGCGATGGTAAATAAGGACTAATAACTGTTGGTCATAATATAAAGATACGTCTATACTAAATACATAAACACCATGGTAGAGCGCATAGTGATGTTATGAGTCGGATATACTCTAGGATGATTATTAGAGGAGGTTTATATGAGTCGTTCATTAGTTGCGTATTTTAGTGCTACTGGCACTACCGAACAAGTAGGCGAAAACTTAGCAAAAGCCATAGGGGCTACGAATTATAAAATTCAACCAGCTCAGCCTTATACGGCAGATGATTTAAATTGGAACAATAAGCAAAGTCGTTCTTCTGTAGAGATGGCTGACTTGGATTCACGTCCAGCTATCAAAGGACCATTACCATCTACGACAGAGTATGACCATTTATACATAGGTTTCCCTATTTGGTGGTATCGAGCGCCTTCTATTATTAATACTTTTCTAGAAGGACTAGATCTTACTGATGTAGTTATCGTTCCCTTTGCCACCTCAGGGGGCAGTGGTATGGGGCGCACGAATGTAGCCTTATCACCATCTTGCGTGGGTGCAATTTTAAAAGAAGGTAAATGCTTCTCAGTTCATACGTCATTAGATGAATTAAAACGGTGGGCTCAAAGTTTTTAAGGTAACATAATATAACACATAACGAATTTGAGAGAGTAGAGTGGGAGGAGACATATTTTATGAAGAACAAGTATAAGAAAATCATGTTATTAGGCTTGGCCCTGTGTGTCATGGGTGCTGGCACTGTGTTAGGTGCTGCTGCACCTACAAGTGACACTATGCAAAGCGGTATAGCTGAGGAGGAGAGACTTATGAAAGATGAAAATAAAGAATTATTAAGTAAGAAGGATATTCATTTAGTTAAAATCAGTCAATATACAGCTACTGGTGATCAAGTTAGTCTTAAAGATAGCCTTATGAAAGGGTTAGACGATGGCTTAACTGTGAATGAAGCTAAAGATGCAATGGTTCAGCTCTATGCTTATACAGGTTTTCCGAGGAGCTTAAATGCTCTTTCTGTATTAATGAATACGGTGAAAGAACGAGAAGATAATGGCCTCGTTACAGAAGAAGGTCCTGCACCTACGACGACTTTGGTGGAAGGAAAGGCGCTACGAGAAGGAACAACAACACAAACTGAATTAGTTGGAAGCGAAGTAAAAGGTGCATTATTTGATTTTGCACCTGCCATTGACCAATACTTAAAGAGCCACTTATTTGGCGATGTATTTGCTTCTAATGTATTGGATTGGCGAGAACGTGAAGTGGTTACAGTGGCTGCATTAGAAGCAATGAGTGGTGTAGAATCACAGCTTGGAGCACATCGTCAAATTGCTAAACACAATGGTGTGAGTGAAGCTGCGTTAGATCAAATTGCCACTTTAGTTCATACAGAAGGAACTGTATCTGGTTTTGCTATAGGAGCACCTAATGAGGGGTATGCTCAGTATTTTAGTGGAAAAAGTTGGCTTGCACCGCTTAATACGGAGGAAGTGGGGATTTATAATGTCACTTTTGAACCGGGCAGTCGTAATGACTGGCATATTCACCATGGGGCAGCGCAAATTCTCATTGTAGTTGGTGGCAAAGGTTGGTATCAGGAAGAGGGCGGTGTAGCACGGCCATTACAAACTGGTGATGTAGTATATATTGCGCCTGAAATTAAACATTGGCATGGAGCAACAAAAGATAGTTACTTCTCCCATTTAGCGCTTAGCGTCAATAGAGATGATGTAAGTGTAACTTGGCTTGAAACGGTTAGTGAAGCACAATACAATCCACTTGAATGGAATGTACCTAATAAAGCGTAATGCTAGTATTGCGTAACTAGTAATTAATTTAGTAAAAGAAAAGGCCACTGTACGAAAGTACAGTGGTCTTTTTTACTATTCTGCAGGTAGCAGACTGCTATATGGAGGGGCTAAGATTTGCGAAATTAAAATAGGTTTGTTACACTAAATTATATATAGTAATATTGGTACATTAATCATTCGATTATAGGTCTAATGATACTTGTAGTTACTAGATAATATAAAATTATAGTTAGTTTTAATGAGGAGGTTGCGTATGTTTAAGAAATTATGGAAGCCTGTAGTATTAGGAGCTATAATGGGTCTTGCTCCAGCCTTAGTAAATTATATTGGTGTAGAGGCCGTTAATCAAGGGGCTCTTACAGACGGAGAAAGAGCTCCACATTCTGCCGTACAAGTGGAAGCGGTAGCTTCGCCTAGTGCTGTCGTGGGGATGGCACAAGAGGATGGTAATTTAAAATTACAATATCCTTTAGTTTATGTGGCAGATGAGAAGGCACAACAGAAAATTAATACAGAGATAGCTGATTATGTAGTGAAAATGCGAGATTTATATTATAATCAGAAAATGCATCAAGTGGTATTGGATTATAAAGTAAGTTATGAAGATGCTGACTTGTTATCAATTATTATTAACAGCGGTTGGTATAATGGACAAAGTGCACATGGCTATCATCAATCGCAGGGCTTAGTATTTAATAAACATACGGGTGAACACATACCAGCTACATATTATGTACATCTTAAGAGCGATGAGCAATTAAAAAATCTGGTAATGTCTGAGACTGTAAAAGTATATTCCCAAGGGATGGAGCTAATGCCTGTAAAGAGTTTATTTGGACTTAAGGATATAGAAGTTCGCAATGACAATTATATTTTATTAGGTCATGGGAATATAGCTATGTTATATCAACCTTATGAATTAACTGCTTATGCTTATGGTGTTACTCGTGTCGTGCTAACGAAGGAAATCATTGAAGAAATAAATCGAGAGTATAGTCACTAAGTGATGAATATAATGAATGAAGGAGTTCGCGGTGCATATTAAAAAGATGACAGATCGCTTAGAGGCGGTATTTACACTTATTCCTAAAGCGCAGGTTATAGCTGATATTGGTACGGACCATGGATATTTAGCTGTGGAATTAGTGCGCCGTGAGAGGGCGCAAAAAGCGATTGCTGGAGATGTAAATAAAGGCCCTTTAGCCTCAGCGCAAGGATATGTAAATGAACAAGATTTTACATCATTGGTTGAATGTCGCTTAGGCAATGGTCTGCAAGTTGTAAGCGCTGATGAAATTCAAGGGGCCGTTATTTGTGGCATGGGTGGATTTTTGATGCGCCAAATTATTGAAGAAGGGCCCGCTTTATTGGACTTTTATGTATTGCAGCCGCAAAATGGACAGGCCGAGTTGCGTCAGTATGTAGTAAATGCAGGCTACCGCATTTGTAAAGAAATAATTATGACTGATATGGGCAAGATGTATCAAGCATTTTTAGCGATAAAGAAGGGTAAAGAGGCTTTGTACATTACAGAAGAAGATCTTTTGAATGCGATGAAGAATGCATCTAGTGTATACGAAACTTTGCCCAAAGAGTCAATGCTTTGGACTGTAGGCGCGTTGATTAATGCAGAACGACCTCCTCTTTGGGAGGCTCATATGAAGCATATTATGCATGCTCGTGAAGCTGCCTTAGAAGGAATGACAGAGGCTCTTAAAGAGACTCAAAAGTATAAGGACTTAGCCAAGGAGCTCGCAGAATTAGAGCAAATAGCCTATGGTGATTAAACGCAAATATAAAATTTAGCTAAATTTTAGTGAGGAAGGAGATAGAGATGATAAAAGTACAAGATGTAATAGAGTGCATTGAAACACTGGCGCCTACGCATTTAGCCGAGTCTTGGGATAATGTAGGGTTAATGGTAGGACGCCGTGACCAAGTGGTGACCAATGTGCTCACTGTATTAGATGTTACTGAAGAGGGGATTGAAGAGGCCATTGAAAAACAATGCAATCTTATTGTCAGTCATCATCCACTTATTTTTAAAGGTTTGAAGCAAATCACCAGTGATACAGTGCTTGGTCGCATGATTGCGCGCTTGGTAAAAGCGGATATTGCTGTATATAGTGCACATACTAATTTAGATGTAGCTAAAGGTGGCTTAAATGATTTAGCGGCCGTACAATTAGGTTTAGGCTCTGTGGAGGGACTTGAAGTCGTTCACAGCGAAGGTCTATGCAAAATTGTTGTGTTCGTTCCTATAGAGCATACAGAAGCTGTAGTAACTGCAATGGGAGATGCTGGTGCTGGTCATGTAGGAAATTATAGTCATTGTGCTTACTATGGTGAAGGTACAGGCATGTTTAAACCGTTAGAAGGGGCTGAGCCATTTATTGGACAAGTAGGTGAAACTTCTAAAGTGGCAGAGAACCGTGTGGAAACAATAGTGCCTAAAGTCTTGCTTAGCAAGGTTATAGGGGCTATGAAAGAGGCTCATCCTTATGAAGAAGTGGCCTATGAGGTGTATGAGTTGAAATCTCCGGCTACAATGGAGGCTATTGGGCGTCAAGGTATTTTAAGTGATACTTTAGATTTAGAGGGCTTTATGGAATTAGTAACACATGCATTTCCTCAAGGTCGTCCTCGCTTTGGTGGGGCAAGAGTTAAGGAAGTTAAAAAAGTAGCTCTTTGTACTGGATCTGGTGCGGAATTTATTAAAGCAGCTGCTAAAGCAGGAGCGCAGGCCTATGTTACTGGGGATGTGAAATACCATGATATGCAATTAGCTAAAGAGCTCGGTATTGTGGTGGCTGATGTAGGACATTTTGGCACAGAAATTGGTGCTGCTGGCTTATTGGGGGCTCATATACAATTGACCTTTGGTAAAGAGCTCACTGTATTGACGAGTACAACTCAAGAAGACTTCTTTTTCTAATTGAGAGCGCTTATTATTTCAGCTTTTATCGATGAACTTAAGAACATAGCGCATTTGATAAAAATATAATTGACCGAATCATTATCAATCTGTTAGACTTTAATTAGCAAGTATGAAAGGTGATTGCGAGCGTAAGTTCGAGGAAAGTCCGAGCTCCAAAGGGCAGGATGCCGGATAACGTCCGGCGTGGGTAACCATAGGGAATAGTGCCACAGAAAAGTAAACCGCCACAGCAATGTGGTAAGGGTGGAACGGTGTCGGTAAGAGCGCACCAGCAATGCAGTAATGTATTGGCTCGGTAAACCCCATCCGGAGCAAGGCCGAATAGGAAAGGGATAAGGGTGGCCCGCCTACCTTTCGGGTTGTGCCGCTTGAGCCTATAGGCAACTATAGGCCTAGAAAGATAATCACCACTGCGCAAGCAGAACAGAACTCGGCTTATTGATTGCTTGCTTAACCGCTCCTTGCGAGCGGTTTTTTCTTTTCATGCAAAATCTATTATCTTTTTTTATTCTAATAGAGGATATTTTTTATTATAAGTAGAAATAGTATATAATAGAGGTTAAGATATCCAATTAAAGTATTCTCAGAGGGTCGATTTTTATTGTATACTATATATAATAAAGTATATCGAGGAGAGTAGGTATAAGGAGGTTTATTATGGCAGTAACAAAGATTGAGGACTTGGCTGCCCTCGAAGCGTATTTAGAAGAAAATCAAGGTGTTGTTGTGGCTGATTTTTGGGCTACCTGGTGTAAACCATGTGCACTTATGAATCCTGAAATTGAAAAAATGGCAGAAGATATGAAGGATGTTGTATCCGTAGTTACCATCGATGTGGATGAAGCTAAAGATGTGGCATTAAAATATAATATTCAGGGGATTCCTACTTTGATTTGCTTCAAAGGGGGCAAAGAAAAAGATCGTATTGCAGGCTACAAACCAGCTGCAGTAGTAGAAGGCCTAGTTAAATCTATTATTAAATAATATCTTGATATAGCTAAGAGCTTAGTAAGTGCAATCTAGGACGCTGAAATACTAGAGCACTAAGATGATATGTCTTCTAATATATGGACTGCGAGTGTATACGTATGCGTGGGCACACAATTACGTATACGCTTTGTCCTATAAAAACTATAGACTATAAAATGTAATTATTTTTGATTTATTTAATTCACTATATGTCTATCAGTGTAGAGCGAATCAAGCGTAAAACTAGACTAGGCTACTGGGCATATTCAGATGAGACTTTCAATAAAGTTATTGCTAATGAAGGGGGTCTTCCTGTGAAAGAGACGAAAAATAGTCTTTGGAATTTATTCCAGGATCGTAAACTAAGCCGCCGTACGTTTATGAAAACATGTGTGGCATTAACAGCTATTTTAGGTATGCCACCAACATTTTTAAATAAAGTGGTAAAGGCTGCTGATACGAAAGAATTGCCAACTGTGATTTGGCTTCATGGTCACGAATGTACAGGCTGTGACGAGTCCTTTATTCGTTCTACTTCGCCATTTGCATCCGATGTAGTACTTAATATGATTTCTCTTGAATATGATGATACCTTAGCTGCTGCAGCAGGGGCTCCATTTGAGGCCCATCTTCACCATATTATGGAAACGAAAAAAGGCCAATATGTATTGGCTGTTGAAGGAGGCGTGCCATTAGATGAAAATGGTACCTACTGTATGGTAGGGGGCCGTCCTTTTGTTGACGTATTAAAAGAATGTGCGGCTGGAGCTGCATTTATCATTGAATATGGTTCTTGTGCTGCGTGGGGTGGCGTGCAGGCCGCTAAGCCAAATCCAACAAATTCCGTATCTGTTTCGTCAGTTATTTCTGGTAAGAAAATAATTAAAGTTCCTGGTTGTCCTCCAATTCCAGAAGTAATGACTGGGGTTATTATGCACTATGCATTATTTGGTGAGATACCACCACTTGATGTGGAAGGCCGTCCAAAACAATTTTATGGCAATCGCATTCATGATACATGTTATCGTCGTCCATTCTTTGATTCTGGTCTTTTTGTTGAAAAATTTGACGATGATGCATCAAAAGCTGGATGGTGTTTGTATAAAGTAGGTTGCCGTGGTCCAGTGTCGTATAACTCCTGTGGTAATTTGCGCTGGTGGAATGGCTTATCCTATCCAATTCAATCTGGTCATGGTTGTATCGGTTGTAGTGAAAAAGGTTTCTGGGATAATGACAATTTCTATCAAAGATTACCGCAAGTACATGTAGCTAATACGATTACTGATGCGGATACTGTCGGGACTATTGCAGGTTTAACTGCCTTTGGCGCGGTTGTAGCACATGGTGGTGTTACCTTAGCAAAACATAAATATGATACAATTCAGCTTGAAAAGAAACAAAAGGCTGAATTAGAAGCTAAACAAGCGGCAGATGCTCAGGCAAAGCAAAGTGCAACTGAAGGAGCGAGCGAAGTGTCTGAGGAGACAAACAAAGGAGGTAACCATTAATGAAACGTGTAGTAGTAGATCCGATTACTCGTATTGAAGGCCATTTGCGAGTAGAGATTAATGTGGATGAAGCAACGGGCAAAGTAGAAGATGCCTTGTCTAGCGGTACTGCATGGCGTGGTATTGAATTGGTTGCTAAAAATCGTGATCCTCGCGATGTATGGGCTTTTGTACAGCGTATTTGTGGCGTTTGTACGTCTACACATGCATTGGCCTCTTTGCGTTGTGTAGAAGATGCATTGGGCATTGAAATTCCTAAAAATGCTAACTATATTCGCAATATTATGCATAGTTGCTTAGATGCTCATGACCATACGGTGCATTTTTATCATTTGCATGCATTGGACTGGGTAAGTCCTGTAGAGGCACTTAAAGCTGATCCGGCTAAGACAGCAGCCCTTCAAGAAACTGTGTTAAAAACTTATAATGTAAGTGGTTTACAGCCACCTGAATTAGCTAATGCCACCTCAGCGTATCCAAAAGAATTCCCGAAAGGCAATGCTACTTATTATGCAGCGATTCAAGGGAAGGTTAAGAAGATTGTTGAAAGTGGCCAGCTTGGAATTTTTGCCGCTCAATGGTGGGACCATCCAGATTATCAACTATTGCCGCCAGAAGTACATTTGATGGCAGTAGCTCACTATCTTAATATTTTAGATAAACAGCGTGATATTGTAACGCCACAAGTTGTGTTTGGTGGTAAAAATCCACATCCACATTATATTGTAGGCGGTATGCCATGCTCTATTTTTATGGATGATATGAATGCGCCAATCAATGCAGCGCGTCTAGCTGTAGTTGACGAATCCATTGCCTTAGCAAAGGATTTGGTAAACTATTTCTACTTGCCTGATTTATTGGCTATTGGCCATATTTATGCTAAAGCAGGCATGATTGATGGTGGCGGTTTATCTAAAAAACGCGTACTCGCTTATGGCGACTATCCTGATGAGCCACATACAGGCACTAAAAATGGCGATTACTTTAAGAAATGTATCGTTCGTGCCAATGGCGTCGTAGAAGACTTTGGCCTTGGTGTAGATAAGGCTAAGTTCATCCCATTAGAAGGGAAAGACCTTATGAATCCAGACTTCTTGTCAGAAGAAGTGGAACATTCTTGGTTTGAATACCCTGATGGGAAAAAATCTATACATCCTAGCGAAGGTGTTACTAAAGCTAATTATACTGGTCCTAAAACGGGTACTAAAGAACATTGGGAATACTTGGATGAAACCAAGAAATACTCTTGGGTTAAGTCCCCAACCTTTAAGGGCGGCGCTTGTGAAGTAGGCCCATTGGCTAAATATATTGTTGTATATACAAAAGTAAAACAAGGCATCATTAAAGATCCAACTTGGGCAGAAAAAATGATAGTACAGCAAATTGATACTGTATCGTCCGTGCTTGGTGCGCCAGCTCATGTATGGATGTGCAGCACCTTAGGGCGCACTGCTTGCCGTGCATTGGATGCTCAGGTAGCAGTAAATCTTAGTCAATATTTCTACAATAAATTAGTAGCTAATATTAAGGGCGGCAACACTAAGGTAGCTAATGTGACTAATTTTGACCCTAATACTTGGCCAAAAGAATCTAAAGGCGTAGGTTTAGTTGATGCACCTCGCGGTGGTCTTGGACACTGGTGTGTGATTAAAGAGGGCAAAACTGATAATTATCAATGTATTGTACCGACTACTTGGAATGCTTGTCCTAAGACGATTGCTAATGAACATGGCGCCTATGAGTCTAATATGATTGATACAAAGGTAAAAATTGCCGACAAGCCTCTTGAGATTTTAAAGGGTATTCACTCCTTTGACCCATGTCTTGCTTGTGCTACGCATTTATACAATAAAAAAGGCGAAAAAATCGTCTCTGTTAATACCGATGCTATGTGTAAATAATAGGGGGGATGTATATGCTACAACAGCCGGATAAAAAGCCGTATCGCGTGTTTAGTCTGTGGCTTCGCATATTCCATTGGACGATGGTACTTTGCGTAACCTTCCTATTTTGGACAGGGCTTTACATTGGAGATCCTGGATTTAGTATGTTTGTAGGACGTGAACCAGCAGAAGCCATTACGAGTTGGTTTTCTATGGAGACAATTCGTCGCGTTCATTTTACTTTTGCATTCGTCCTTATATTTTCATTCGTGTTCCGTATTTATGGGGCCATTCGCTATCGTGGTGACCGCTTGTTACCTAAGTTTAAAAGCCGCTTGTATTGGGTGGGCATTAAACAGACCTTCTTGCATTATTTGATGTTGCCTCGTCAAGAAGAGCATCGCGTGCTTCGCAATTCCTTAGCTCGTACGAGTTATTTGATTGTGTATATTATGATGTTCCTAGAGATTTGCACCGGTCTTGCTATGTATTCGCAAATCAATCCTAATAGTTGGTTAGCCATTGTGTTTAATCCTATTAATCTAATGCTTAGCGAATATGATATTCATATCATTCATCACTATATTGCCTGGTTCTTCTTGCTCTTTACGGTTATGCATGTATATTTAGCATTCCGCGAAGATGTTATGGAAGAGTCTGGTGAAGTATCCAGCATGGTATCAGGGATGAAATTCTATCCACATGATCCAGAAGATATTGAGGATTTATATGGTAAACGAAAGTAATATCATTGTGCTTGGTGTAGGCAATATTTTGCTCACTGATGAAGGCTTAGGTGTGCATGTAGTAAAAGAGTTAGAGGCAAATTACTCTTTTACGCCAAACATTGCTCTCATTGACGGTGGTACGATGGGGATGGAGCTCCTATCTTATATGAGAGGTATGACGAAGCTTTTATTAGTGGATGCCATTCATGGTGGTGAAGTGCCTGGTACAATATATGAATTTCCGCATCAGGAAACAGAAACATATTTCACTGGCAATATTTCTGTCCATGAAGTGGGCATGCAGGATATTTTGCGAATTCGTGCCCTTCAAGAAGATCCTTTGGAAGACGCCACCGTTATTGGTGTTGAGCCAGAGAGCTTAGATATTGGATTAGAACCAACCGATACAGTAAAAAAAGCCCTGCCAGAAGTAATTGCACGAGTGATTAAGCAATTAGAGGTTTGGGGGATTGAGGTAGAAAAACGATGATTGAACATTATGGCAATGTAAAGGTAATTTTAAATGAGTTAAAATTAGCTTTAAAGCAACTTCGCGAAACTGGTGAGACCCATACCATATATATTGAAAAAACGGGTTTAACCATGGAAGAACAAGTGGAGGTTATGGAAACATTAGGCCGTGGAACGATTACTATTAATTTCACGGAAACAGACCAACCTGTGGAGTGGTATGAGACTCAGTTTTCAGGGATTTGGTTAGGCACATTCCGCAATCCACGAGATGAAGCCATTGTGTACACCATTGAAGTAGGTCGTTATCCAAGCCTTTGCGGTGCATTTGATGAAGACATAATCAATGCAGAAGAAGAATTGCAAACTTGGATAGAGGCAGCTGATTTATAAAATCCTGGCCTTAAATAATTTTTATATAAATAAAGACTCCTAACTATACATTTACTCGCGGCGAGACAAGCTCGAATGTTCGCTGCATGTATAGTTAGGAGTCTTTTGTGTTTGTATTTAAATGATTCTTAAAGGCCAGGATTTTATAAATAGGAAAGAGGGAGAAGGATGTTCGTTATCCCTCAATTTAGTCTCCATTGGTAATGAAGATTTTGGTTACACGGTAGCCATCATGGTGGAAGAAGATGCCTTGGATATAGCCGGATCTTGGTTTAAATTTTCCGTAGAACCATTGGTTGTTGTACATGAGGTCAGGGCGACCATAGGCTGCATACACTTGTTCTAATGTATCGCCTACTGCAATGCCACGGTAGGTAGTGGCGTCGCGATTGATAACGCTAATATAATGCACAGGATTACAACCATAGGTGATGCCACCATAGGTGAGTTCGACGCCTACAAATTTTACATGGTCATTGTAATTGGTAGGGGTGCCCAAGCTTTGAATGACATTAGCAATTGGTGTGCCTAAAGTAACGCCAGCAATGGACATGTCTTGAGCACTTGGGCGCTGTCCATATACTTGGCCTTGTTGTACATTGGTATAGTTTGGATATTGCGGCAAGGCGGCCATAGCTGTTGCGCCAATTGAGCTAGCTAAGAGTAAACTTAAACAAATGGTTGACATTTTTTTCATAGTAACACTCCCTTAAAATAATAAAAATGTCTGCACAATTTTTGCAATTATAGAGCTTTGAAGAAATCTGTGTTTTCAATGGCTCTATATGATTTAAGTATAGCACTTGTACAGTAAGTTGCAATAAGATAGAATGTGCTAATATTGGCAGCTAGAATGTATTGATATGGGCAGATAAAATGTGTAATATTGACAGATTCAAAGGACATATTCAAGACGTAGCACATAATTGCTTGCCACTTAGGGCACAATATCATATAATTAAATGCTATGATTTGCCAAAGTTTCGAAAAAATAGTAAAATTAAAGCGCAATAGATTAACGGAGGCAGTGTATGTTATTGTCAATAGTGGTACCTGTTTATAATGAAGAGGCTAATATAAAAAAGTTTTATAGTTCAGTGAAGGAAGTTCTTAATACTCTTCCTTATGAGCAAGAAATCATTTTCGTAGATGATGGCTCATCCGACAATTCTGCCACTATGCTACGTCATATTGCGGCTGAAGATACAGCGGTGAAAGTCTTACTTTTAGCGCGTAATTTTGGACATCAATTGGCTTTGACTTGTGGGCTAGACCATGCCAAAGGGGATGCAGTAATTACCATGGATGGTGATATGCAACATCCACCAGAATTAATTCCAGAGATGGTTAGACTTTGGGAAGAGGGGCATGATGTGGTGCGCACGATTCGCGATTCCACAGAAGATGCTAGCTGGGCTAAGTCCTTCACGTCAAAATACTATTATAAATTAATGAATAAAATGGCCAATGTGCCCATCGTAGAAGGTGGGTCAGATTTTCGTCTCATGAACCGCAAAGCCTTAGATACGCTTCTTCAATTTAGGGAGCATGGGCGTTTCTTGCGCGGGATTGTAGGCGCTATTGGTTACAATCAAGGTGAAATTCACTTTGTAGCACCACCGCGATTTGCTGGCAAATCAAAGTTTAGTGTGCGAAAAATGTTGCATTTTGCCTTAGATGGCATTGCGGCATTTTCTAATGTACCGCTTCGTGCCGCCTTATATATAGGCCTCATGTCAGGCATTTTAAGTATTATAATGATTTTACATATTTTGTTTGTCCATTTCTTTACAGATAGTGCTGTAAGTGGTTGGGCAACGTTAGGCGTATCCATATTCTTCTTAGGTGGGGTACAATTAGTTTGTATCGGCATGATTGGAGAGTATGTAGGTCGAGTGTTTCAAGAAGTTAAACATCGACCATTGTATTGGATTCGCGATAGTGTGAATTGCGAAAGTGATAGTACACAAAAGTAGGATTGGCTAATAATTTAAGCATAATCCTAATTATAGGTTAATAGTTTAAGCATAATTATAATTATGCTTAGGGTTTAGCAAAATGAATGGTTTAGCACCGTGAATGGCTTATCACAGTGATAGGTAGGACGTAATGTTTTGTTCAGTGCTAACATAGAAGAAGGTGTACTGATGGGGTTCCTTGATAGAGAGCCCAGGTTAGAAACATAGCGAGGAAGAATGATGAGATACAAGTATAAGAAGTTGTCTATTATGGTAGCCTTAGTGCTAAGTGTAGGCGCTTATACAGTAGCTGGTGCCGCTGGCTATGAATATGGAACTAAGGGTGGCGAGATTCCTGCCATTCAAAAAAAATTAATTGCTGCAGGCTATAAAGCTCGTCCAAATGGTGAATATGATGCCAATACAAAATGGGCTGTACGTTTATACCAAAAAGATATGGGATTGCCAGTCAATGGCATTGTAGACGAAGCTACGTATAAATCTTTGATGGGTAAATCGTTAGATGCGAGTAAGCTTCGCAAGTTAGGTAAAATGTCTGACGATAAGATTGCTGCTGAATGGGCTGCGAGCCAACCGACGAAGGACAGCAAATCAGCTATTAAGGCAGATGAGGATCAATCCAAGAAGTCCGATAATAAAAAATCCGACAGCAAAAAATCTGATAGCAAGAAATCTAAAGCCGATAAAAATAGCAAAAAAGACAAGTCTGATAAAAGTAATAAATCTAAAATGACTGTAAGTCGTGCAGACAGCTTACTTGATCCATTTGATTCCGATTTTATTTTTACTAAAACGGGACCTGTATCAAAATCTATACAAGATATAATTAAAGAAGCAGAAAACTATCGCGGTGTGCCTTACGTATTTGGTGGCAATACGCCTAAAGGGTTTGACTGCTCTGGTTATGTGCGCTATGTATTTGCCAAAAAAGGCATTAGCTTACCGCGTTCTGCTGATGAGCAATATACAGTAGGCACTAAGGTGGCTAAAAAGAATTTACAACCAGGTGATTTAGTATTTTTTGAAACCTATGAAAAAGGCGTATCTCATTCTGGAATCTATATTGGCAATGGTAAATTTATCAGTGCCACTAGCAGTCGTGGCGTTGCTGTAGCTGATTTAGCAGGTGGCTACTGGGGCGAACGATATATTGGGGCGAAGCGCGTTATGTAAGGCGCAAGGCTCAGATAAACAAAGTACTTGGTATGTTGAAGAGGAGGCATAGCCTCCTCTTTTTCTGAATTGTTAGAAGGGCGGATATGGTAGGCATGATTGAGGTAAAAGAAGTCCAATTCTTCTATGAGCAAGAGGAAGTCTTATGCAATATTTCCATACAAATAGAAGAAGGCGATTTTACAATTGTTGTAGGGCCTAATGGAGCTGGTAAGACTACATTTTTGCGTCTCTTATCTGGTCTATTGAGTCCTACTCATGGGCAGATTTTAATAGATGGTAAAACAGTAAATGAGGCACAGCAAGCTGGCTTACTTCACTTGGTGCCACAAATATACAATAAAAATGCAGCACAATTTCCCGCTACTTGTTTAGAAATTGTTGAACTCGGCTTGCGACTTCATAAGGGCTCACGTGAAGAGCGCCGTCAAAGTGCCTTAGATGCCCTAGAACAAGTGGGCATGAGTGAATTTAAGGGTCGGCGTATTGGTGATTTAAGTGGTGGACAGCAACAACGGATTATGATTGCGCAGGCTTTGGCGCGCAAGCCAAAGTATTTATTGCTTGATGAGCCTACTAGTGGCATTGATTTTGAGGCTAGCCGGCGCATTATGGAGCTTCTACGCACCTTATCTGACAAGGGCATGACCATCGTCATGGTCACACATGATGTAGAAGAAGGCTGTAAATTGTGCGATCAGACCATTTGTATTAATCGCCATGTGTGCTATCACGGCAATGGCGCTGGATTTTTAGACTCTCATAAAGGGCCTTTATTGTTTTGGCATATAGGAGGCTAAGATGGATATTTTTAATTATGAATTTATGCAGCGTGCCTTTATTGCCGGCCTCATTGTGGCTCTCATGTGTCCTTTGATTGGCACATTTATCGTCATTAAACGGCAATCACTGCTCGGTGAGGGCCTAGGTCATATCGCCTTTGCTGGCGTTACAGGAGCTTCCTTTTTATCCCTATATCCACCGCTCGGTGCAGCGGGCTTGACTGTGTTAGCGGCTATAGGCATTGAACTAGTTAGACGGCGGCATAATCAATATACGGATATGATTTTGGCCTTATTCTTTTATACAGGCTTGGCGTTAGCTGTTATTTTTGCTAGTCTTAATAAAATGCCGAGCACGGGGTTATTGAATTTCTTGTTTGGCAGTATTTTAACAGTTACTGATGCGGATATTATGAGCATTGCCGTGGCGGCTGTAGTGGTGGGACTTATTATTTACAGCATATATTCACAGCTTTTGTTTACATCCTTTGATGAACAAGTAGCGATTACGGCCGGTGTACCAGTAAATCGGATTAATATGATTTTTTCGATTCTTACGGCCTTAGTAGTAGTTATGGGGATGACCATTGTAGGGATTTTGCTCATTGGGGCTCTCATGATTGTGCCGGTGGCGAGTGCACATTTATGGAAAGCAGGGTTTACTAAAACGTTGTGGATTAGTGAAATTTACTCAATCTTTAGTGTTCTAGCAGGTCTCGTGGTGGCCTTTGAATTTGATTTGGCACCAGGCGGCACGATAGTCCTTATGGCGATTTTAGCCTATGCTCTTACTTTTGTCGGCAGTATGGCATTAAATCGTCAATAAAAAGGGAAGTCATAATCGCAGCGGATTTGACTAAATGATGAGTATAGGTGCGAGGCTAGTATATGAGTGAGCTTAGCATATTGTAGGACTTAGAATTTGAATCTATAGATGCATATCATACGAGGTATAGGTATTTTAGTGACATCTATTACTGATTAGAGTATAATAAAAAGATAGTTATTAGTTTAGGAGGCTGAACTCATGAAGGGTAATGAACTGCGTCAAGCATATTTGCAGTTTTTTGAAAGTAAAGGACATTTAAAATTAGATAGTTTTTCGCTCGTTCCGGAAAATGACCCATCCCTATTGCTCATCGGGGCAGGTATGGCGCCATTAAAACCGTTTTTTACAGGTAAATTAGTACCACCTCGTACGCGTGTGACCACTTGCCAAAAGTGTATCCGCACAGGTGATATTGAAAACGTAGGTCGCACAGCGCGCCACCATACATTCTTTGAAATGCTAGGGAATTTCTCCTTTGGCGACTATTTCAAAAAAGAGGCTATTCATTGGGCTTGGGAATTCTTAACTGAAGTGATTAAACTCGATAAAAATCGCCTCTATGTTACTGTATATCCAGATGACCATGAAGCATATGATATTTGGCATAAAGAAGTAGGTCTTGATGATTCTCATATTAGCCGCTTAGAAGATAATTTCTGGGAAATTGGGGAAGGTCCATGTGGCCCAGATAGTGAAATTTTCTATGACTTAGGTGAAGACCGCGGTTGTGGTGAAGACACTTGTGCCCCAGGTTGTGATTGCGATCGTTATCTTGAAATTTGGAACCTTGTGTTCACTCAATTCAATCGCACTGCTGATGGTGAGTATGTGCCATTGGCTAAGAAAAATATCGATACTGGTGCCGGTCTTGAACGCTTGGCATCAGTACTACAAAATAAGGAAAGCAATTTTGAAACTGATTTGATTTTCCCTATTATTGAAAAAGCAGCCGCTATGGCGAAGATTGAATATCACAGCGATGTTAGCAAGGATGTATCCTTAAAAGTTATCGGTGACCATGCTCGCGCCATTGCAGCGCTTATTAGTGATGGTGTATTGCCATCAAATGAAGGTCGTGGCTATGTACTTCGCCGCATTTTGCGCCGCGCTGTTCGCCATGGTCGTTTACTCGGCATTGAAGGTCGTTTCTTAACTGACCTTATGGACGTAGTTATTGATATCTTAGGCCCAGGTTTACCTGACCTTGTAGAAAAACATGATTTCATTACACGCGTGGTAGCTAATGAAGAAGATCGATTCAATCAAACTTTAGCACAAGGCTTAGAACTTCTCAGTACATTAGTGGACTCCTTAAAAGCAGAGGGGGCTAATACAGTACCAGGTGCAGAAGTATTCAAATTATATGACACTTATGGATTCCCTTGGGAATTAACAGAAGAAATTGCTCATGAAGCAGGACTTGCTATTGACATGGACGGCTTTGAATCCGCTATGGCAGAGCAACGTGCGCGTGCTCGTGCAGCTCGTGAAGATGTAGATGCTAAAGTAGCTACACCAGATATTACATTTCTAGCTAATGAAGAATTGACTGATGATGAAAGCGCTACTGAGTCTGAAATCCTCATGCTTGGTGAAGGCGCTAATCGCTTAGAATCTGCTTCAGATGGCATGGAAGTGACTTTAATTGTTCGCACTACGCCATTCCACGCAGAAGGGGGCGGCCAATTAGGTGACTCTGGTCTTATTGTAGGCCCAATGGGTAAAATGGAAGTTCACACAACTCGCAAGCTTCCAGAAGGCACAACCTACCATGTGGGGACTATTATTGAAGGTAACTTGCAAGTAGGCGACACAGTACAATTAGATGTAGATACTACACGCCGCTTGTCGATGGCTCGCAATCACACAGCCACTCATTTATTGCATGCTGCTTTAAAAGAAGTGCTTGGCAATCATGTAAATCAAGCAGGCTCCTTGGTAATGCCAGATCGTCTACGCTTTGACTTCACTCATTTCTCTCCAGTAACAGCTGAAGAATTGCAAGAGATTACAAATCTTGTAAATGGTGAAATTTTAAAAGCTACTAATTTGGACATTAAAGAAATGCCTATGGATGAAGCAAAGAAATTGGGCGCTATGGCACTCTTTGGTGAAAAATATGGCGATGTAGTACGCGTCGTTACAGTACCTAAATTCAGTGTAGAGCTCTGTGGTGGCTCTCATGTACCTAACACAGCTGTTATTGGTACGTTCCGCATTGTTTCTGAAGGCGGTATTGGATCTGGTGTACGTCGTATTGAAGCTATTACAGGTGAAGCAGCCTTGCAATTAGCTCAAAAAGAACAAGCTGACCTTCGCGCGGCAGCGACTATTTTAAAAACTAAACCAGAAGAACTTGTACATCGCGCACAACAAGTGGTGGAAGAAGTAAAACAATTAGAACATGAATTGGCTGCTGTACGTAAAGAGCTTATGGCTGGTGGCCTTGATGGCTTATTAGCAGGTGCTTTTGACCTTAAAGTAGGTAAAGCTGTAGTGGCTGAAGTAAATGTAGCTGATATGGATGAACTTCGCAATACTGCTGATATGGTACGCGACCATCTTGGTTCTGGTGTAGTATTGCTCGGTATGGCTCATGAAGGTAAAGTTAATTTTGTTTGTATGGCTACGAAAGATGCTGTTAAAGCAGGTTACCATGCAGGTAATATCGTTAAGGCCACTGCGCAAGCTGCTGGTGGTAATGGCGGTGGACGTCCTGATATGGCCCAAGCTGGTGGTAAAGATCCAGCCGCTTTAGCTGCTGCTCTCAAAGTCGCAAAAGAAACTATTTTGGGCATGTAATGACTTTGATAGCATATGAGGAAATAAGTTCATATAGTTTTATGAAAATGAATTTCATATGCTTATTAAGTAAGCATGATATAATAGAGATATAACAAATAAAGGAGGTTATAGCATGAGTGTATCAGATGAAACTATGATGTTTAAAAAGGTTGAAGATACCCCTTCGGCTCGTGAAGTACTTCGTGATGTATATCACGCTTTACAAGAAAAAGGATATAATCCGATTGAACAAATCGTAGGATATCTTATCTCTGGCGAGCCTACCTATATTACAAGCTACAATAATGCGCGTAGCATGATTCGTCGTTTAGAGCGAGATGAATTGTTAGAAGAATTAGTAGCTGAATATGTAAAAGCAAAAGGTCTATAAGGGGCATATATGAGAATTATGTCCTTAGATGTGGGCAGCCGCACCATTGGCGTAGCATGTAGCGATGCCTTGTACTTAACAGCACAGGGCATCGAGACGATTCGCCGCACTTCCTTGGAGCGTGATTTTAATCGCATTCAAGAGCTCATTACTGAGTATGAAGTGGAAGAAATTGTGGTAGGCTTACCAAAAAATATGAATGGAACCAAGGGCGATCGAGCGCTCAAAACAGAAGAGTTTGTGGCTAAGATGCAAGAAGTCATCGAAGTACCTGTTACCTTTTGGGATGAGCGATTGTCTACGGTTATGGCGGAGCGATCATTAATCGCCGCCGATGTGAGTCGTAAGAAACGAAAAGGCGTGATTGATAAAATGGCCGCAGTGGTCATTTTACAAGGTTATTTGGATCGACGACAGAGTAAATCCTAAGGAGGTTGACCATGGCAGAGCAAGGTTTTGAAAATGAAGTACCTGTAGTAGTACTCACTGATGAGGATGGTAATGAATTATTCTACGAAGAAGACATGATCATTAACTATGAAGGTAAAGAATTTGCTATTTTAGTATCCTTACCACCTGAAGAATGTGAACCAGGTTGTAAATGTCATGAAGAGCCACATATTACGATTGCCCGCCTTGAAGAAGAGGACGGCGAAGAAGTATATGTTGTGCCTACAGACGAAGAGTTTGATGCAGTAAGTGCCTTATACGAAGAAGGTATGGAAGAAGAATAATTCTATGAGGTACGAGGAAGAGGGGCGATGCCCCTCTTTCGTGTGTTATATTAAAGGCCTAGAACTTGAAATATAACCACAATATTTACTGACTAGCGGTAAATAAAGAAGTATAAAAGTGTGTTACTAGATAAGGAGTTATTTTGCTTATGAGTCAACGCAAGAAGTTGATAACCTATGTATTGGGAGGTATCCTAGGCATAGTGCTTATCACTTTCTTAGGCGCTTGGGCATATTATTATATGCCTAATAGTAAAATGGCCCATCCACAGCAAGTTGTTTTAATTGTCGACAAGGATCAAACAGGGGCGGAAATTGGTGATATGCTCTATGAAAAGGGGCTTATTAATTCTCCTACAGCCTTTCGTTTAGCTTTGCGACTTACAGGCACTGTTGATAAATTGCAACAGGGCTATTATCAAATACCACAGAATGCGAGTTTACATCAAGTCATTGAACTCTTACAAAAGGGAAAGTTACAAGCTATTAGAGTGACCATTCCAGAGGGGTATACGATTGAACAAATTGCTGACGAACTAGCAAAAGACGGATTGGGTAGTAAAGAGGCCTTTTTAGAGGCTGCTAAAACCTATGTGCCTTATCAATATATGTATGGCCCTGCACCGGTCGTATATAAGCCGGAAGGTTTCTTATTCCCTAGCACATATGAAATTCCAGTGGGCGCTAAACCAGAAGAGATTTTAAAAATTCTCACAAAGGAAATGAATAGTAAAATAACGCCTGCTGTAAAACAACAAATTGCAGCTAAGAATTTGACGGTATTTGAATTCATCACGTTGGCTTCTCTGGTGGAAAAAGAGGCGAAATACGATGAAGATCGACCTATTATAGCGGCGGTATTTTTAAAACGTTTACAAATTGGTATGCCCCTTCAATCTTGTGCGAGCATTCAGTATATTTTAGGCTATCCTAAGCCTCAATTATCCATTGAAGACACGGAGCTACCAAGTCCATATAATACATATTTACACAAGGGCTTGCCACCAGGACCGATTGCTAATCCAGGGCTAAAATCCATGGAGGCAGTGCTCAATGCAGGGGATACAGATTATTTATATTTTGTAGCCGATAAAGAAGGCTATCATCACTTCACTAAGACCTATGAAGAGCATTTAAGCGTAGTAGCGTCTATTTATGGTGAGTAAGCGTGTTACTAAAGGTGGTTGCGTCAATTTATGGAATTAAAAGACATATTAAATGAGCAGCGCATTTATGCTGTACTCAATAAAGTGCCTATTTTGCGCGAGTCAGAAGTGCATCTGTTTGAGGAGCTCATTTCGCTTTACAAACCGAGCCGGATTCTAGAAGTGGGGACGGCCATTGGCTATTCAGCTTTGCTATTAGCTCGTCATGGTAGCCCAGAGGTGCAAATTGACACGATTGAACTGGATGAACAACGATATGGTATGGCGCAGCATTTTATCGGTCAGTCTAAGTATAAAGATCAAATTTCATTACATTTAGGGGATGCCAATGAAGTTTTGCCCACATTAGAGGGGCCTTATGATTTAGTATTCTTGGATGGGCCAAAAGGTCAGTACAAAAAACAGCTAGCGCTTATCTAACCTAGTTTAGCTCCTCAAGCTGTTGTGTTAGCTGATAATGTATTATTTAGAGGATATGTGCGAGGTGGCAAAGAAGCCCCGTATCGCTATAAGACTATTGTAAAACGACTTCGTGACTATTTAGACTTAGTAGAGGACAAAGAGCGTTATAATACGACAATTTATCCTCTCGGTGATGGCATGAGCGTAAGTGTTTGGAAAGGTAATAAGTAATACATGAAACCACAAATCGAAGTATTATCACCAGCTGGTAATATGGATAAATTAAAAATGGCCATTCGTTATGGCGCCGATGCAGTATATTGTGCAGGTCAGTCCTTTGGCCTACGAGCAAGTAGCTCGAATTTTAACAATGAACAATTAAAAGAAGCCGTTGAATTTGTTCACAGCCATGGTAAAAAGCTCTATGTAACTTGTAATATTATTCCTCATAATGAAGATTTAGTAGGTCTTGAGGAGTATTTGCAGTTCCTAGAATCCATTGGTGTGGATGCTATTATCGTAGCTGACCTTGGCATTTTCTTGTTGGCTAAACGAGTAGCACCTAATTTAGAGCTTCACGTAAGTACTCAAGCCAATACAACTAACTATTTGACTACTGAATTCTGGAAAGAGCAAGGCGCTACGCGCGTAGTAGTGGCTCGCGAGGTGAGCATTGCAGACATTAAAACTATGAAGGAAAAGGCGAATATTGAAATTGAAGCCTTCGTTCATGGTGCTATGTGTATTTCCTATTCAGGTCGTTGCTTATTGAGTAATTATTTTACAACACGCGACGCCAATCGTGGGCAATGCACGCAGGCTTGCCGTTGGAAGTACTCTCTTGTAGAAGAAAATCGTCCTGGTGAATACTATCCAATTGAAGAAGATCAACATGGCACTTACATTTTTAACTCCAAGGATCTTTGCTTATTAAAATATATTCCTGATCTCGTAGAAGCAGGTGTAGACAGCCTTAAAATTGAAGGTCGTATGAAGAGCGTTCACTATGCGGCTACAGTAACTAAAGTGTACCGTGAAGCAGTAGATACATATTTAGCTGATCCAGAGAATTATGAAGTGAAGCCAGAGTGGATTGAAGAATTAGAAAAGATTTCTCATCGTCCATATACAGAAGGTTTTTCAGTGGAAAAACCAGATGAAACAGCACAGAACTATGGCGCTTCTAGCAATACACAGACCCATGACTTTATCGGCCTTGTAGAGGGTTATAATAAAGAAGAAGGCTTTGCGTATTTAGAACAGCGCAATAATTTTAAAGTAGGGGATGAAGTGGAATTCTGTCAGCCTCATGGGGACTTAGTGCACCATGTGATTACTAAAATGACCGATGAAGATGGCAAAGATATTTCCGTAGCACCTCATGCACAAATGAAAGTGCGTTTATACATTGATACACCATTAGAGGAATATGCTATGATGCGTCGTAAATGTAAGCCAAAGGCGCCTAAGGCATAATCGTAGGGACTAATTAGGAGGCCGACATGAAGTCAATTTGTGAAGAATCATATGTATATTTTCGTATTGACCCATGTGAGACTAATTATGTAAACCGCATCTTAGAGGGCTATGAGTACTTAGGTGTTATGACTACCTTAGAGGGCTCCACAGGTCTTTGTATGGTGCGAAGTACGCCTGATACAGCGCCTGTAGTGGTTGAGGTACTGCAGAGTTTAGATGTGCCTATTGATTTGATTTCGTATGAAGAAATTCAGAAAAATTTTTAAATTGTGCGCAATGAGTATTGACAGTCCCTAGATTTTGGTGTAGCATGTATACATACATTGAAACAGGTAGTGCGAAGGACATGATATATATCCCCTGTGTTTCAGAGAGAGATGGCTAGGCTGTGACCATCTTACACATGATAGTGTATTACCCCCTTCAAACCGATTGGCTGAACTTTTAGTAAGTCAATCCGCGAGTAAGCGTTATCGACAAAAGAGTGAGTTATTAATGACTTCAGATAATCATACAATATGAGGCTAAGGCTTAAGTTTCTTAGTGGGCATAATAGATGATTATACAAGCTAATTAGTGACTAACTAGGGTGGAACCACGAGACCTTCGTCCCTTGTATTAGGGACGAAGGTCTTTTTGTATATGAATTAAGTAATCAGTAAGCTATGACGTGTCCCGCCGGTATAGCTCATTTCCAAGGAGGAATTTGTTATGTCAGACGTAAAAATTATTTTGCCAGATAATAGTGAAAAAGCCTATCCTGCTGGCACAACTTTAGGAGAAGCAGTAAAACAATTATCCAACAGTCTTGCTAAAAAAGTATTGGCTGCTGACGTTGATGGAGAATTAACAGACCTTCGTGAAGAAGTAAAAGATGGCTCTCATGTAAGCTTCTTAACTTTTAACGAACAAGGTGGTAAAGACGCTCTTCGTCATAGTGCATCTCATATTATGGCGCAGGCTATTAAACGCCTTTGGCCAGAAGCTAAATTAGCTATTGGTCCTGCTATTGAAAATGGCTTCTACTATGATTTAGACATGGAACATGTGCTTGTACCTGAAGATCTACCTAAGATTGAACAAGAAATGCAACGCATTGTAAAAGAAAACTTACCAATTCAAAAAGAAGTTATCTCTCGTGAAGAAGCGCTTAAATTATTTAAAGAAAAACACGAAGATTATAAAGTTGAATTGATTGAAGATTTGCCAGCTGATGAAGAAATTTCCATGTATCGTCAAGGTGAATTCGTTGACCTTTGCGCTGGCCCACATGTGGCAGCAACTGGTAAAGTAAAAGCCTTCAAACTTCAAAACATTGCAGGTGCTTACTGGCGTGGCGATGAAAAGAACAAAATGTTGCAACGTATTTATGGTACAGCCTTTGAAAAGAAAGAAGAATTAGAAGAATACTTACATTTACTTGAAGAAGCGGCTCGCCGTGACCACCGTAAATTAGGTAAAGAGCTTGGTCTTTTCGTATTAAAAGAGCAAGGCCCTGGGTTCCCATTCTTTTTACCAAAAGGTATGGCTCTTCGCAATGAGTTAGAAAACTTCTGGCGTGAAGTACATCATGACTTTGATTATGAAGAAGTGCGTACACCAATTATCTTGAATCGCCAGCTTTGGGAACAATCTGGTCACTGGTTCCATTATCGTGAAAATATGTATACTACTATGATCGATGATGAAGATTATGCAATCAAACCAATGAACTGCCCAGGCAGTATTTTAGTATACCAAAACGAAATGCACTCTTATCGCGACTTGCCAATTCGCATGGCTGAACTTGGCCTTGTACATCGTCATGAATTATCTGGTGCTTTACATGGTTTATTCCGCGTTCGTAGCTTCACTCAAGATGATGCTCATGTATTCATGTTGCCATCTCAAATTAAAGCGGAATTAATTAAAGTTATCGAGTTATTCGACCGCATTTATAGTCAATTTGGTTTAAGCTATCGCGTAGAATTGAGCACTAAACCAGATAATGCTATGGGTGATGATGCAATTTGGGAATCTGCTACTAATGCACTTCGCGAAGCAATTGAAGAAAAAGGCATTCCATACCAAATTAATGAAGGGGATGGCGCTTTCTATGGTCCTAAACTTGACTTCCATATTCGCGACTCCATCGGCCGTACTTGGCAATGTGGTACTATCCAATTGGATATGAACCTTCCTGAACGCTTCCAAATGGAATATATTGGTGAAGATGGTCAAAAACATCAACCAATCATGATTCACCGTGCTTGCTTTGGCTCCATGGAACGTTTCATTGGTATCTTAATTGAACACTATGCTGGTGCATTCCCAACTTGGTTGGCACCTGTACAAGTTAAAATTTTACCAATCAGCGAAAAACATGTAGCTTATGCTGAAACATTGCGTAAAGCTTTCAAAGATGCTTACATTCGTGTAGAACTTGATGATCGCAATGAAAAAATCGGTTATAAGATTCGCCAAGCACAAATGGAAAAAGTTCCTTACATGTTAGTTGTAGGGGATAAGGAAGAAGAAGAAGGTGCAGTAGCTATCCGTAAACGCGGTGAAGGCGAAGTGGGTAGCAAGAAATGGGAAGACTTCTTACAAGATATTGTGGCAGAAGCGAAAGACCGCAAATAATATACCACTGTACTGAGGCAGTACCTATGCTAGTATCGGCTCGATGATTAGGTAGGCATTTTACACGCGGTGCTAGTAAAGCTGGATATAAAGATATCATTACCTTATAATCGCGTCATATAAGACATAATTATAGCGGTGTACTATAAAACATAATTTATAGACATGTCATGTGTGGCATAGTTTATGAAGATGTTGTATAAGACATAATGTATAGTCGTGTTATATAAGACATAATAAAAGCCCAGGAGAACGGGATGGTTAGGCCACTGTGGCTAGGTCCCGAGTCTCTTGGGCTTTTTGCTTTGTATGTTGTTTTTTGTTTTGTATGTAATTACTTGGCTTAGATTTTTAGCCTTGCATCTTGAAAGGATTAAGAAAAACTTTTACAATAAGTTAAGGATTAATATATTATGTTTGAGGAGTTGTAATATGAAAAAGAATCGTGTAAGTAAGGCGCCTGCTGAGACTGCTGAAGTTATTGCAGGTCTTGAGCGCCTATATCCATACTATCAATCCATTGAGCAGGTGGAAGATCAAAAAGCGGAGCTCTTAGCAGATAGAGCAAAGACATTGGGACATACATACTATACGCCTAAAGGACTTATTATTCATCTTGTTTTAGGGGTGATTATCTTTGGTATTGTATGGTTTTGGCATAGCAAGGCACCTAATGTTGTGACTGGTTATATTGTGGAATTTGGCTTCCCTAATTTTGTGGGCTTATTTGCTATTTGGATGGCTATGATTGCTCTCTTTAGAAAAGCAGGTCATGCTAAACGACGCCAATTAATTGATAAGCAAGTCGCTAAATATGATGAATATATTATTGCCATTAAACGTCAAATTACGGATGATTTTATCCCCGTAAATTGCCGGACTACAGAAGCTATTACTTTTATGAAGGAAAAGCTTGAAGCAGGGGACGCTGTATCTTTTAAAGAGGCACAGCAGCAATATTATGAAATTCAAAAAGACGAGCGTCAACAAAAAGCAGAGCAGTAAAAAGTAAAAGAGGAAAAAGAAGCATAAGAGAAATGCAAAAGAACAGTAAGAGCGGGACATAGAAAAGATAAGTAAAAGAGAAACATTAAAGCGACTAGTAAAAATCAGCAAAAGAAAATAGGTAAAAGAACTAAATTAAAAGAGCTAAATAAAAAAGAGTTAAATAAAAAAGGTAGTGAAGCCTAGGCTTCACTACCTTTTTGTTTTCTTGTACAGTGCAAATTAATTCTTGTACAGTGTAAATTAATTCTTGTACAGTGTAAATTAATACTGCCTACAAGCATAATACGGGTGGATATAATCCGTATATTTGGTATTAGATTGCTTTATCGAATACAGCTTTAATTAAAGATTTTGTTTCTCCATAAGATTCGCCAGGATGAGCTTCGTACTGTTTGTCAGTGCCGAACCAAAGGTTTGGATAATAATCATATGGATGTGTTTTGAAGAGTTCAGCAGCATCGCTGTCTTCAACCCATTCAATTTTAATATCGTTGTAAGCAGGATTTTCTGCTTTTAATTCTTCAATGGCTTTAAATGCATTGTGGCAATAAGGGCAACCATTTAAATGAAAACCTAAAATTTCTTTCATAGTATCGCTTCCTTTTCTTAATAATATGTATTGTACTATATTAATTAACTATTAAATAGATATATCTCTATTTATATATATTATACATCAAATGAATAAAAAAATCACGGATCTTTTGTTAAATAGGCAGTTATAAAATAGAAATTAACTTACATAGACAGTTTTTTGTTGGTTAAAAATCAAACTGCGTATTGTATACAGTATTATTTACGTAAATTATCCATATATTAGTATTTTTTGTATATACAAATGTCTTTCTTGTGCTATAATAAACCATGTTGATTCTATAGAGATGCTGTCATAGTATGTTGGGGGTGTCAATATACTGAGGAATTGACGACGGGGTTTGAGAGAATAAGAAAGAGACATAAATAGAGTGAAGCCTTGATGGGAGGGAGACGTATGCAAGATGATAAGACCCTCGCTAGGGGGCTTAAGAATCGCCACGTACAATTAATTGCAATTGGTGGCGCCATTGGGACGGGATTATTTTTAGGATCAGGTCATTCGGTGGCCTTGGCAGGTCCGGCCATACTTTTTTCCTACATAATCACAGGCATCGTATGTTTCTTTATGATGCGTGCCCTAGGAGAACTACTTTTATCTAACACGGAATATCATACTTTTGTGGAATTTGTGCAAGACTATATGGGCGAGCGAGCGGCCTTTGTGACTGGCTGGACCTATTGGTTTTGTTGGATATCCGTTGCTATGGCAGATATTACAGCAGTTGGGATTTATGTGAAATTTTGGTTTCCTTATATAGAAACTTGGATTCCTAGCCTGATTGTATTAAGTATATTAGTGTTGTTAAATTTATTAACAGTTAAATTATTTGGTGAAATTGAGTTTTGGTTTGCCTTAATAAAAGTCATTGCCATTATAGCTTTAATTGGCTTGGGATTATATTTTATTTTCTCTGGGCAAACAACTACAGCAGGGACCGCCTCATTTTCCAATTTATGGAATCATGGTGGTTGGTTCCCACGCGGTATGGGAGGCTTTGTACAGTCCTTCCAGATGGTAGTGTTTGCGTTTGCAGGCATTGAGCTGGTAGGCCTTACAGCAGGGGAAACGCAGAATCCTCATAAAGTAATACCTCAGTCAATCAATAGCATTCCTGTGCGCATTATATTATTTTATGTAGGTGCTTTAGGTGTGATTATGAGTATTTTCCCTTGGGATGCGGTCAATCCTGATCGAAGTCCTTTTGTGGAAGTATTCTTAGCTGTTGGTATTGTAGGGGCTGCATCGATAGTTAATTTTGTCGTTTTAACTTCAGCAGCGTCGGCTTGTAATAGTGGTGTATTTAGTACGAGCCGTTTACTTTATTCATTGGCTAAACGTTGTCACGCACCAGGTAAACTTGAAATGCTTACTAGTAAGCAAGTACCAGCAAATGCCCTTTTATTATCGGTATTGGTTATTTGTTTAGTGGTGGCGATGCAATATATTGTGCCAGAAGGCGTATTTGTTATGATTACGAGTGTGGCTACTTTCTGCTTCTTATATATTTGGGCGACTATTACGATTTGCCATATGAAATTTGTAAAAGCACGTCCTGATTTAGCGGCAAAGAGCAAATTTAAAATGCCATTATTCCCTTATTTAAATTATTTAGTATTAGCTTTCTTTGCCTTTGTGCTTGTGACCTTAGCTTTTAATCCAGCTACACGCGTGGCCTTATTAGTTACACCGGTATGGTTTGTGATTCTATTGGCTATCTACCAAGTGAGGAAACAAAATGAAGGGCGTGAGCTAGAAGAAGCACAGATGACAAAAGAATAATACAGTTTTAGAGAATGGCTAAGTTTTAAACTTATCTGTTATGTGTAGGATGTAGTATCTTAATATTAAAAAATAATAGTTAATTTTCTTATTTTAGCTTTTTAAGAGTCTTTTGTAGAGTTTTTGCATATATAATGCATGATTCTATAAAAGGCTCTTTTTTATATGCTATTAATGAATGCTTGCTAGTTTTAAAATATGAACAGCTCTGATACAATAGAGATAATATATATTATTGGTGAACATAAAGACATAAATTGAAAAGTTAGATATGAGCTAAAAGTTTAATTATACACTAAAAAGTTAGATATGAGCTGAAAGTTTAGTCATAAACTAAAAAATTAGTTATATGCAAAAACTTTAGCTATAAGTTAAAAATTTAGTTATAAGTTATAAGTTAAAAACTCGACTGCGAGTGAAATCGTCGATTATAGTAGACCTTCAGCTGTATTAGGCTATAGGGGATAGATTAGGTTAGAGGTGTTTATGGAGCACACATTATGTATAGGGGTAAAAAGACGCTTAGATTCGATTAAGTCTGTCTTACAGCATATGGAGATGACTCATTTAGGAAAAGATTTGGTTTTAGATTATATAGACTTGTTAGATGAGGCATTAGTATGTCAGGAGTTAAGTGCTAATTTATGTAGTTCGCCGGATTCTTTAGGGGGTGAGTCTGGAGCATTTATTTTAAAGGAATCGAAGGTACCGGATGGAATGCCGATGCAAGCGGAGCAGGGGCGTATGGCGGTACAATCGGAGAAATCGGATTACGATTTAAGTAAGCTGCACCAATGGGCATTACACTTAGCTTGTTTTTTATTAGTGTTATATTCTTTTTATGAAGATGTAAGGCAGCAGACTGCTAATGAAATAAAATATGCGTTGCGTCTACAGCGACAAGTGCAATTGATGGACATAGAGATAGGTGTGCGTGGCCTTGTAAAGAATATAAGCATAGATCATCCTTTTTTAGAGGCTGCTATATTGAAATGGAATCTTCAGGGAACAGAACTTCATAATGATGGTTATGAACAGTTTCGAGCTCTTATGAATGACATACAGCCTTATGCTACATATGAAGTATTTTGCCATCACTATAGAGCAGGCGACTATGATTATGTGTTGGACTTAGGACAATGGTTACTAATGCAGTATGGCCAGCATAGCGCCTATAGTCAGTGTAGAACCAATGGATATCAATCTACTGAACTTACAGGTGAGGAAGTAGTAGCTAGTGAGGATAATAATAGTGAAGTTGCACTTGGTAAATCGTTAGCTAGAAAATCTACATTGAGTGATTCTACAGCAAGTCGTCATATAGCATATATATTAGCTCATATTAGATTATGTATGGCGAAGATTTATTTGTATCATATGGAGGCGACTAACAGACATAGCTTAGCGCTACATTTGTTAATAGAACTGAAAGAATTACAGTACATACCATATATGCCGGAAATTGCCTATCAGTGGGCACAATTAATTATTCAATGTCCAGAGGTTCTTCAGGAAACATATAATGACTCTAAGGCGACGAAGGGAACATTTTTGCAATTAACTGCCGAAGAAATGGCTCTGATATATTATGAAGAAGCAGCACAAGCGGGTTATATACCAGCATTGTTAAAATTAGGTGCCATGTATCAGGATAGGGGACGCACAGATGAAGTACATAAAGCACGGGCTTGGCTTCATAAAGCGGCACAATATAATAGCCCAGAAGCTTATGGGCGTTTAGGGCGCCTATATAGCGATTGGGAAATGTCCGAAGTTTTTGATAAAACTAAGGCGCTCTATTGGGCCCTAAAAGGTTTAGATGTGGAGGATGAAGAGTCCTTGTTTGTGCTTATCAATATCTTTGTATGGGGGCTCAATGGTGCAATAGAGCCTGACTATAAGGCTGCTGTTGAGATCTTAGAAGGGCGAGTTAAAGAACAAAGTTTATTCTTGTTTTTACTGGGCAAGATGTATGTTACTGGCGGCTATGGTATTTTTAAAGATATGACAAAAGGACTTTCCTATCTTGAAGAGGCTGCTAAACTAGGTCACCTAGAATCGGCTTATATGTTAGGAACTACCGCTGCTAGCATAGATATGATTGTACCTAATTATGAGGTGGCCTTATTCTGGTTGCGTCACGCTGTAACTAAGGGGCATGTTAAGGCGCGTGATGCATTGCGCCAGGTTGAGGCACAATGTAGTGGGAAAAATCGATAGAGATAATAGCTCGAGATAATAGATAGAGACAATAGCTAGGGCAAATAGATAGCAAAAGTAGATAAGAAGAATAGAAAGAAAAGTAGATAAGAAAAACAGAAAGAAAACGTAGCTAGGAAAAATGAAGCTTAGTGTTTACTTATAAAGATAATGCTGTATTAGGGAGTTTGTGAGGATAGCCATTCTATGACATATGATTTGATGGGAATTATGCATTCCACAATAGAACAATTAAAACAATTGGAACGACTGATAGAGCGCGATAGGGAGATTTTCTATGACGATGAAATAAGTATTGATAAAGTCAATGTGCAAGAATTAGCGGACTCTATGTTTTCACCCCTTCAAATTATGGTAATGGGGGCATTCTCGACAGGTAAATCATCTTTTATTAATGCCTTATTAGGTGAAAATCTCACAGTTGTTGGAGCGCTACCCACTACCGCAGTCATTACTAAGCTCGTGTATGGGCCAGAGGCTAAAGTAGTGGTTCATTTTAAAAATAAAGAGCAACGCGAATATGATCCGATAGAGTTTCGCCAATTAACAGCAGAACAAGAAGATGCTTGGCTCGAACTTCACAGGCAGATTGATTATGTGACATATGAGGTTCCTATTGAATTATTAAAGTCCATTAACATTATTGATAGTCCTGGCCTAGATGCGTTAAATGAGCATCATATGGAGACTACTAAACAGTTTATACGCTATGCAGATACAGTGTTGTGGATTATGTCCGCGGAAGCGGCGTTGACCACGAAAGAGCTGGCTCATATAGAGCAGTTAGAAGGGCGCATGAAGCCCCTTGTCATTGTCAATAAAATTGATACCATTGATGAAGAGGAAGACAGTGTTGAAGATATTATCGATGAAGTCGAGCGCAAACTAAAACATCGTGTTCAAGCAGTCCTCCCAGTATCGGCACAGTTGGCTTTAGAAGGGAAGCTAAAGACTTGTGAGGAGCTGTTAGAGGACAGTTTGTTGCCTCAGGTTGAAACATATATTAAAGAGCGCATTATTCCGCATTCTTTAGATTATAAAATGGATAAACTCATCAATACCATTAGCTTTATGGTATTAAAAGTGGAATGGGCTTTAGGCTTTTATAGAGAAAGTTCATATTTTGATATGACCCTTTTTAAGTTGAAAAAGACTCCCCTAAAAGGGCTATCTGTGCAGGCTTATAGGCGAAGTTTACTAGATATAATTCAATCGATTCAACTCTATTGTGAGGAGCAGAGTTTAGAAGGCAAGGCTGAATCACTTGGATTTATGGGACTTATGTACTTATTTGGGTATGCCTATTTTCAAGACACAGAAAAAGGAATCACCTATTTAGAGTATGCTGCCATGAAGCAGAATTCAGTAGCTCAAGGTCTTTTGTTTGTACATCACTATATGGTTGTAATTAAGCATTTGCAGGAGTGGCAGCAGTTTTATTTGAATAAAAAAGTGCCATTTAATTTACGTGATTTACCGAGCTATGATAAAGCAGTTTATTGGGCTAAATCATTTAATACATTAGATATTACACAAGTAGACTCTATTACTAAACATTTTATAGAAATGGCACATGAGTTTATGTGTGAAGACCTTTTACTTACAGAGTTTCAAGCTGTAGATGGGGCGAGAGAACTGGATGTAGTGTATAAAGAATTACGGCAGCTCTTGAGTCAAGATGAAGCTGTAGGTATATATAGTACCTTACCTATGTTGGGGCACTTACATGAATGTGGCTTAGGTGGGCCTGTAAATTTACAAGAGGCCTATCGACTATACCAGGTGAGTAGTGATCATATGGTACATGAAGGCATGCTCCGCATGGCGCTATATCATTTAAAGCACGGCAATGGAAAGCATGGTAATGCCATTATGGCTTGGTTTAAGGCCGCTGCAGAACATGGCAATACAGCCACTTTGGAGCATATGATTAATCTATATTTTGATACAGAGCATGATATTACGTATGATATTAGTTATGTGCTTTGGGCTTTAGAGAAAGCGTTAACGATTAACGATCATCCAGCGCTGCGAGTTGCTGCTGAAGATGTACTTTTAAACTTATATGCATTAGGTATAGACGGGGTAATAGAGCCGCAATTTGAAAAATTAGAGGAAGTAAGCTTAGACCTATTGGAACATAATCCTAAGGCCTTAGTATTTTATGGAGAGGTACTATGGGCGAAAGGACTTGAAGCAGAGCAACGAGCCTATTTGGAACAGGGCGTACAACGAGGATGGCGTGAGGCTAAAGAAGCGTTGGCCCTAGCTCTTGCCGGTGATAGAGCTATTGAGAAGGATCCAAAGGCGCGATGGCAGTACATTACTTTGCTTCGAGACCTAACAGATGTTCCCTATATGCAGTTCTTAATTAGTTTATTGTTTTTAAAACCTGGACCTTATATTGAACCTGATTATGAAAGATTTAAGTATTGGCTTGAATTAGCAGCTCAAAATAATGAAGGGCAAGCCTATCATGTTTTGGCTTTGCAGTATAATTATGGCCAATATGGCTATCCTAAGGACTATAGTAAGGCCTTGCTTTGCATGGAGAAAGCCATTGAATTAGGCTTTGAAGATAAAGACGATGATTTACAAATGATTAGGCGGAATATGAGTAAGCCGTATTAATTTTGAGGAGCAAAGACATGGGCTTTGATGAGTATGCAGTAAAGCGAGCCGACCTATTGGCTCAGCTAGAGTCGCTACAGGGCGTGAACGATTCATTACACAATATAGAGGTTAAGGATGCCTTAGCACAATGCGCAGAGGCTCTAGCGCATGACAAGTTTCGCGTTGTTGTAGTGGGACGTTTTTCCCGTGGTAAATCTACTTTTGTTAATGCTTTATTGGGGCGGCGTATACTGCCAACTAGTAAGAAGCCTACGACGGCAGTGATTAGTAAAATTACCTATGGAGAGCAGCCTCAATTTACGATTCATTATAAAAATAAGTCTCAAGAAGTAGTTAATGAAGAGGAGTTTTTTGCTATTAAAGCACCTAAATTTTGTGATAGGGAGTCCACCGCTGATGAGGTGGCAGAGACTTTAGCAGAGCAGGCAAAAATCAATGATATTGACTATGTAGAAGTAGCCTATCCGCTAGAATTTTGTAAAAATTCAGTAGACTTAGTAGATACGCCAGGTACGGATGATTTAAATCAGACGCGCATTGAAATTACATATAAATATTTAAATCAAGCTGATGCGGTGATTTTATTGTTAGCCGCCGATCAAGCCCTATCTATTGGGGAGGTAGAATTTTTAGAAGAGCGCATTTTAAAACAGCAAATTCGAGATATTTTTTATATTATCAATCGCAAAGATACGCTTAATGGCCCTGATGAAGAAGAACGAGTGCGCCAATTTGTGCGTCAGAATCTTGGCAAAATCCTTCAAGTTAATCCTGAGACCATTACGCCTTATTTAGTATCGAGCTATCAAGCCTTGCTTTTTAGACGGCAAGCTAGTGGTGACATGTTGACCGCTAAGCAAACAAGACAGCTTCCTGATTCCTTCGAGGTAACTGGTTTTGATGAGTTTGAGCAAGCTTTACAGCAGTATTTAGGGGAAGAAAAAGGGCGCAAACGCTTAGCCTTATATGGTCGCAAATTAATTTATAATATTGATGCTATGATAGAAGATATAACTGCGCGCTTAGGGCTATTAGATCATTCAACAGATGAAATAAAGGCTGTTATTCAAGCTTTAGAGGCAGAAGCCGTTAAGATAAAACATCATACGAAAGCTGTTTTAGGGCAGACGAAGCTTAATCTAGAATCGAGAGCCGCTTCTTTAGAAGAGCAGTGCCAATTAGCGTTAGTAAGTATTACAAAACGATTACAAGATTTAGTGAATGCTTATGAAGGGGATGTGACGGATAAGACTATACATGATCTTGTGCAGACTGAAATGACAGAACAGCAAAAAGAATTAGTTCACTCCTTGGAGCAATATATTTCACAAGCTATTGATGTAGAATATGAAGCTGCTATCAAAGCTTTACAAGCCTTGTGGTGTGATTTTGAAGAATCGTATGCTCATGTAGTACCCACAGCATTTGGCTCTTTACTTCATAAGACGGCCATGGTGAATCTAAGTCGCTTAGATCAGGTCGGCCTGGAAAGTATAGAATCACAATCAGATGATGATGGATATCTTAATTTAGGGACTACCATTGGTGGCGTCGTTGTTGCTATTGCGACAGGAAGCTTTATTCCAGTGGCGCTTGGTTTAGGTTTGGCCGCACTGTTAGAGAGTTCAGAAGAGGGGCGAAATATAAAGGCAAAACAGCTCATATGTGAACAAATTGAGTTTCATATGGAGCAGATGATGCAGGAGCTTCAAAGTAATTTACTGGATATTTATAGTGCTACTTGTAATAATCTGATGGAATCACTTAGATTGTCTATAGAGGCTCGACTGCATACAGTAAGGGCTCAACTAGAAGAATCCTTATGCATAAAAGCCGACCAAGAAACGGAACGAGATATGCAACGTGAAGCATATAAGCAGTGTATAAGTGATTTACAGAATCGCAAGGTTCACATAGAAGCGCTTATAGTATAACTATTAAAGGGGATAGGAGTTTATAAGTAATTGAGGTTATTATGGGACAAATTAGTATGAAGGAAATACGGCATATACTTAGCAGATTAAAGGATTTGCCTTATTGTAAGGAGCAAGAGTATATCCTTAAAGAGGTAAAAGCCATTGAAACATCTATAGAGAAAGATTTCTTTCGCGTGGTTGTGCTAGGGGAATTTAAACGTGGCAAGTCCACCTTTATCAATGCTTTACTGGGGCAGCGTATATTACCTACCGATGTATTACCAGAAACGGCGACAATTACCAATATTTTGTATGCATCAGAGCCTCGTTTGCAAGTGGTATATAAAAATAAGCAGGTGGAAGAAAAACCATTAAATACATCGGAAATGGAGCACTTTTCAGCTCGTGCTGATAAAGCCTATATAGATACGATTGATTATGTAAAAGTGGGCTATCCTTTAGATTTATTGGCACCTAAAATTTGCTTAGTGGATACACCAGGTGTAGCAGACTTAGATGAGAGCCGTACGGACATTACATATGGCTATGTGCCAACGGCTAATGCAGTTATCTTTTTGCTTGATGCCAATACACCGCTTACAAAAACTGAAAAAGATTTTATAGAGAGCCATATTTTGCCACAGGGCTTATCAGATATTTTATTCATTGTTAATAAATACGACCATGTAGATGAAGAGGAAGACGAAGATTTCTTGGATGATTTAAAGCGACGCATTCGCCAAGCTTTTTCTATGAGCAAAGTGGATAAAGTGAATAATGTGGATAGTGCCAATCGCGTAGATAGTATAGATAAAGTAGAGTATGAAGATAATGGAAACCGTATAGAGCTTGTAGATTGTAGAGAACGAGGAGCTAATGTAGCTCATGTAGATAATGTAGAAAGCGAGACGAGCCTATTAAAGGAGTTTACGGTGCTACCGGCGTCCTCCTTAATGGCGCTAGAAGGCTATGAACAAGGCAATCAAGCGCTCATTGAAGAGTCAGGCATTCCTAGAATCCTAGAAGAACTTAAATCTATGTTAGGCACAAGTAGTTTGGAAGTGAAAAAGCAGGCGTATTACCAACGAGCAGTGACACGCTTGCTAGAACAAATTGTTCACAGTATTGAGCGCGACATAGCATTGAGTAGAAGTTCTATAACGTCTTTGGAGGCTATACAAGTTAAATTACATGCACTTATGAATCATCACTCAGAATTGGAACAGAAAATTTTTGCTTACATTACCCAGTCCACGCAAATATTTAGATCTATGGTGAGTAAGTCTTTAGAAAAGTTTAAAGAAGAGCTCAGTGAATTAATCATTGATATGGTAAATGATTATGAAGGGGAGGACTTTAAGAAGTTTATAGAAGTAAAGCTTCCACGAGTTCTTAAGAAGCAAATCGAGCAGTGGATTGTAAGTTACATGCCACAGTTTAAAGTTCTGTTTAAACAATTAGAGCAGGAATTAGTGGCAGGTTTAACGTATCATTTTAATCAAACTGTACAATTATCAAAGGCGGCAGTTAAGGATATTTCATATAATAAGCCAGTCGTTCAACTAGAGGCCGCTGATTTATCTAATACTAAAATGTGGGCAGCGGGCTTGGCTGCTATTGGTGGCATGGGATTAATTTCTGTGTTAGGTTCCACTGTCATGCCTTTATTAGGTGCTGTAGTGATTCCTTTTGTTGTGAAATATCAAATGAAGGATGCCTTGAAGCAAGCAAAGGAGCAGGCTTTGCCTCATCTTAAGGAGCATATGGAACAAGTATTTGTTCAACTTGAAATGGATATTCATGAATATATTCTCGCTCAATGTAAAGATATAGGACTACGCACTGAAGCCTCTTATTTAGATTTACTAAATCAATTAAAGCAAAAAGTTGATGCGCTCTTGGCTTTAAAGGCGGAAGAAATGCATTGCATTGAACAGGAAGTACTAGCTTTAGAAGGCGACAAAAAGCTAGTGGCATCTTATATGGAAGTTATAAAATAGGTAAGGAGGGGATAGTATGGATATGTTTGATACGTTTGATGCCTTGGATGGTATGGAGGAAATGCATGAAGGGGGCGCATATACATCAATTCCAACAGGAACGGGGCTTCATAGTATTATGCACAAAGGGCTGATTGTGGATACTTTGACTGATTTGGGTACTAATGTAGGCGATTTTGTAGTGCCTAATGTAGATGGTGGCATCGATGTCTATGAGGATGGAGCATTGACAGCGCACACTAAGCCCAATGTATTTGGTGGCGCTGATGTATATGGGGAGGCCATGAATTTAGACCATTTCAGCATGCCCAATGTAGATGGTGGTGTAGATTTTTATGATACCTCTATGGATCACTTGGGCCATACTATGGATAATGTCTTTGGTGGTACCGATTTAATACTTGAGCCAGGGAATGCAAGTTATATATTAGACTTAGATGATCCACTCCGTCATGCGAATGATTTAAAATTGCCAAAATTTAAATTGTAAAATAATTTTTAATCAGACAGACCTTTGTCCAGTTACTTTGATATGATGAGTCTATCAAGGTGACTGGGCATTTTTTATTTTCCCATGCAAGGAATAATAACAAAGGAATAATAAAAAGTTCAGAGCCTGTTTGCGTAAACTCATGATGAAAAAATTAGTATTTTATTTTAATCAGACATTAAGGTGTCCACTGCCTTTGGTATGCTGTACATAAGAAGTAGAGTATATATGTAAAGAAAGGTTGTGATAGTATGGATGCCTTAAAGCCTGTACTTCGATTAATTGGAGCAAAAGTAGCATATTATCGAACCCTGCGTGGTTTAAAGCAGCAGGAGTTAGCTGACTTAGTGAATGTAAGTAGTAGTACGATTAGTAAAATTGAACGTGGCACTTATAATGAAAATTTATCTATTGAAATGCTCATCGTTTTAGCTCGTGGGTTAAAGGTGGATGTAGGTGTGTTACTTACAGTTAGCCCCGCAGAATTAGATTTATTGGACGGCGATGTGTATGGATAAGATAGATTATAGGGAGAGGAGATATGTATGGATAAGGATTCAAAGAAATCAATAGAAGCAAAGAAAACAACAAAGCAAGTCATTGAATTTCCTGATGCTAAAAAGGAAATGGGAGCGCATGTGAAGCGCAAAAAAATAGTCAATGGGGCCAATGGGTCATTTACCAATGAAGATTATTTTAATCTCTCTATGGATTACAGCAGGCTTAGTATGGAGGTCACTCAATTGCGTCTTGAATTGAATAGGGTACAGTTAAAAGCTTCGCGGGGCCTTAATCACATGCGAATCTTTTACCTATTATTGGCAGGTATGGCGATTGTGATGGGCGTAGTACTTTATAATTTTGTGGGCTTAGAAGCGTTGGTAATGAATCTGATGTTTACGTTAGGAAATTAAAATTAGTAAAACGAATGATGATTATTAGTTGAGGAGCAGGGATTTATTATGATTAGTTCATTTATCAGAACACCGGGAAATATAGATTATATTTTTAAACTATTTGCTATTGTAGAAGCCATTCGCCGATTGATGGGGAAGACTAACTTAACAGCGGAAGAACATAATGAACTCAAAGATTTACAGGAAGAGCGTAAACGTTTAGAACGTGAACACAATCGCATGAAAAAATGGTAAAAATAAAGTTTAAAAGTAGGCACAATAGATTGACTAAAGAGAGACTGTTTGAATAAGCGGTCTCTTTTTCTGTATAATATTAGTAATTGATGAAAATTTAATTGTGAGGGCAGTTAGTAGATACGAAAATATAAATGTGAGAGGAGTTTAAGATTTTATGGAAAAGAATAAAATTAATGATATTAATAGCATAGATGATGTTGAATTTGATATGTCAGAAGAAAGCCTTAAATATTATGATAATTCTAATGTTATGGGAACTAAACAGCAAAATGAAATTGCAAAAAAAAGAGAAGAACTCAATGAACTAGAGATTAATGTGTCCAAAAATTTAGACGCTCTATTTTTGGATTTAGATTCGCTTGTTAATGAGTCAAATAGTATGAGTAATCCAGAGAATTTAAGTGATATAGTTATTAATGAAGTATGGAATCAATTAGGCCAACAGTTAGGGTTAGAAATGACTGATGAAACTACATCACAGGCTTATATTAGAGAACATCCAGAGCAAGCTCCAACAAAAGAAGCATATCAACAAATAAAAGATAAAGTTATGCAAAATAAAAATTATCAAAATAAAAAGAAGGAAGCTAGTAAGCTTCATAAAGAGGGGAAGGCAAAGGATGAATATACAGGTAACATATTAGATCCTGAGAAAGATACGGTTAATATAGACCATGTAGTTTCTCGTGCAGAGACTCATATGAAGTGGGGAAGAGTACAGGGGCATATTCCGACGGAAGAGTTGGCTAATATAGAAGAAAATTTAGCAATTACAAATGAAGCCTTAAATAAAAGTAAAGGGGCTAAATCTGTTACGGAATATAGTGAAAAATCTGAACAACGGGCTAAGGATTTATTAGAACAAAATAAAAAAGCTAATGAAAAAATTAGAAATTCTAACAAATCTGAGGAGCAAAAGAAAAAAGAAATTGAAGAAAATAATAAACGATTAGCTGATAAATTGGCAGCAGATCCAGAGTTAATGAAGGCTGCCGATGATGCTGCAAGAGCTGCACAAAACAAGGCCATTTTGAAGGCAGTAGCTAAAGAGACAACGAAAAAAGCATTAAGAGATGCTCTTATTGTTATGATTACAACCGTGTTAAAAGACTTTTTAAGGGAAATTGCTAATGCTATTTACCAGTTTTTCAAATCGTCAATTAAAAATCTTGAAATGCTATTGATGGCGTTGAATGATGCTTTAATTCGTTTTTACGAGAATTTAACTAAATCTTATAAAAAGATTTTTAAACAAGGCCTTGATTCTATTGCTGGAACTTTCTTTTCAGCTATTATTGATAATATGATTAAGGATGCTAAAAAGGTAGTTAGTAATATAAAGCAATTAATAGGTTTAGGACGTCAAATTAATGAGTTTTGGAAAAAACCAGAAAATAAAGAAAAAGAATTTATTGAAAAGGCTGGTGGTGTAATTAAAATAATTACTACTACAATAGTTGGTAGTGTGGGATTATTTCTTCATACTATTCTTACTAAAGCAGCAGAATCTATTCCAGGGTTCCAAATACCTATTCCTTTATTCGGCACTATAGGTAGTTTGATTGCAGGCGTTGTTTCTGGAATTATATCTGGTGTAATTGGAGCTATAGCCTTATATGAGATTGATAAAAAAATAAAACAACTTTTAAAAAGAAAAAAAGAAGGTCACGTTTTAGATAAGAAAAACGAAATAATAACGGAGCAAATTCACCATAATAAAGTGTTAGAAAGTCAGGCAACGCTTGCATTAGCAGATACATATGTGACTATTAGTAATGCGATTGGAAAATCTAAAGCTTTTATGCGCGAGTCTTTAGAAAAAGAGGTAATTTCAAAGGAGACAATTGAAGTTATGCGCAATAATAGAAAAGAAGATTTGGTAAGGTTGCAGGATGAATTAGATGATTTGTTTAACTAAGTATATTTATATAAATTAAGGCATTTAGTGGGTTATAAAACTTTCAGGAGGTCAGTACGGAAATGAATGAAGAAACAAAAGCAGTAGAAGAACATACAGAGGAGACAATGAATTCTTTGATTGAGGATTTAGATACATCATTTAATGAAGAGGATAAAGAAAAGCTTGAAATTACAAAGGTTGAGGAATCACCACGATGGTATCAAGTCGGGGAGTTTATTAGAAATTGGGGAGACCGAAATGTTACTGGCAAAGAGGTAAATAAGGTAATTCAAGACATTCAAAATGTTTTTATAGCGAATAATAACCGCCTATCAAAGGTAGTGGGAAATATGCGTGATGGATTTGATGTTATGAAATCTACATATAAAACTATTTTTGAAGGGTTGAATGTTCAAACAGCACGTCATACAGCACAGATTGATGAAAATAAAAAGATAAATGATGAGCTACAAGGGCATTATGAAATTATTATGAAAACTATCAACGCTTTGAAAGATTTTAAAGCGCGAATTGATGCATTAGAACATCTCTATGACATTGATGCTCTTTTCGATCAATATGAAGAGTTGAGAGATGGTTATGTACAATTACATGAACAAGTAATGAGTTTAGCGGCGCTTGAGCAACAACAAGCTGAGAAGATTAAGTTGTTAGGCTCTAAGCTTGAAGAAGTGTATAAAGAGCTGTATCAATCATATAGGAAATTAGAAGACGCTTGTGATGCATTAACGAAAGCGAATAAGGAACTAAATCAATCATATGAAGAGTTAAATTTGGCTCTTGCTACGATGAAGGGGGAGCTTCAAGTTATTCATACTACAGTTCAGAACAATAATGCTCAGCAGATGGCATTGATTACAGCTTTACAACAAGATGCATCCAAATCTAAAATGATTTCTGTGGTAGCGATTGTAATAGCCATTATTTCTATAGTGATTAATTTTGTTCGCTAATTGGGGAGTCTGCTGGTTAGGAATATAGAATAAATTCAAAGATGGGAGGCTCACATGCTTTCAGATCAATATAAGCAGCAGTTGCGTACAGAAGTTCTTAAGCTAGATGACTTAACGGACAAGAAGTATGACCTAGACGTTCTGGTCAAGGCTGTTGAAGATGGGATAACGAAAAGTGCACCGCTGGAGCTAATTAAGAAATTAGGCGATATTCGTCGTACATTCGGCACGAAGCAGATGGAAGAAAAAGAGGAACAAATTGTAGAACTCTTGTATAAATATCTGGGCGCAGCTTCAGTAGATGAAGTGTATGAAATGTTGCGCGAGCAAATTGATACACCCTTTGAAGAGCTAGTTAGGCAGTTAGAGTCTTTAATTGGCTTAAGTGGTGTAAAATCGCAGGTTAGAGACTTAATTGCTTTTAATGAGCTGCAGCGAAAGCGCGTAGAATTAGGTTTAAAGAAATCGAATAAGACCTTGCACATGGCCTTTTTGGGTAATCCTGGGACTGCTAAAACTACGGTGGCACGCATTGTAGGGCGCATGTATAAATCTTTAGGGATTTTAAGTAAGGGCCATTTTATTGAAGCTGGCCGTGCTGATTTAATTGCAGAATATCAGGGGCAGACCGCCATTAAGGTGCGCCGTTTAGTCAATAAAGCACGCGGTGGAGTGCTCTTTATAGATGAAGCTTATAGTATTACTGAAAATGAACACAGTGATAGTTATGGCCGCGAGTGCTTGACGGAACTCACTAAGGCGCTAGAAGATTATCGTGATGATTTAGTCGTCATCGTTGCTGGATATCCTAATTTAATGGATCAATTCTTCACCTCGAATCCAGGTCTTAAATCTCGATTTAATGCCTTTATTACATTCCCTGATTATAATGAAAAAGAATTAGTAGATATATTTAAATATTTATGTAAACAAAATGACTATCTTATAACTGAAAAGGGTTTGTTAAAGTTAAGAGAAAAAATACAGCAAGACTTGGAGGTCGGAAAAAGCTCGATAACCTCTAATGGACGCTATATTCGCAATATTTTTGACGATGTAACGATGAACCAAGCAAAGCGTTTATATGGTAGAAAGGAAGCATTAGATAAACATAGCTTAATGCTTCTTTGCGAATTAGATTTTAAAAATTAGAAAAAAGCCTAAGCAATTCTTTCATTGCTTAGGCTTTTTGTATATTAGCATTTTATATATTAGGTTTCAGTATTTGGATTGGTATCAGTAGAGAGTGGAATTTGTACCATTTTTTCTTCTTTTAATTCCCAATTAGCTTGTCCGCTACTCATGTTTTCTACTGCTGTTTGTAGAGTATATAAATTTTGTGGCGCTACATAGATTTGTAGGGTTACTTTGTCAGTAAAATTAGTTTCGAAATGGTACTGTTGATCTTCTAAATACCTCCCCAGGGTATTATAAAGGCTATAATCCACTGTTACTTCCACGATTTGACGCAAAGTGTGAAGCACTTTAGGAGCCGATTTGATTACTTCTGCAGCGCTGTGAGAATAGGCCCTAATGAGCCCACCAGCGCCTAGTTTTATGCCGCCGAAGTAGCGCGTAACGACGATGAGTGTATTAGTTGTTTCAGTCTTTTTTAAAACCTCTAGGATAGGCTTACCAGCGGTGCCAGAGGGTTCGCCATTATCAGAGGAGCGCTGTTGCTCCTGTGTAGGGCCTAGGGCATAGGCTGTACAATTGTGCGTGGCATCCCAAAATTCTTTATTGATGCGGGCAATACCGGCTTGCGCTTCTTCTTCAGTAGTGCAAGGGATGGCAGTGGCGATGAAGCGCGATTTCTCTACAATATATTCGATTCGATGCTCTTGGCCAATGGTAATAAAGGATGCCATAATATACCCCCATGAAAAATATAATCAATTACATATAAAACAAATCTATGAGATGCAAGCGCTTCAAAGACTATAGTTAGATATAGTGGAAGTCTTGCGCTTTTTATTGTCACTTAACATATTACGGAATTTTGGCGATGAATTCAATACCCCCTTGTTGACGAGGTAAGTGAGAAAGAGTAACATAATACATGTGGAGATACCCCGTGGGGGTATATATTGATTAATGCGTATAACATTTAATATATAGGAAGTAAGGTCTATATAGTGTAAATGTAAATTCGGTATAAATTTAAAGGAAAGAGGTAGCCTATGTTAACAGATATGGAAGTAGATAAAGTAACTCGTCGCCTGCGCCGTATTAAAGGGCAGGTAGAAGGCATTGAACGGATGGTAGAAGATCATCGTTATTGCATTGAAGTACTGCAGCAAATTGGCGCGGTTAGAGCAGCTCTATATCAGGTTGGCATGATTATGTTAGAAAGCCATTCTCGCTCCTGTGTAGTAGAGGCTATTAAAAAGGGCAATGAAGACGATGCTATTACAGAATTAATGGGCGTATATAAATCATTACATAAATAAATTTAGAGAAAGAAGGATGGATAGATGAGTAGTCGTAGTAACGAGTTTGATATTACAGGCATGCATTGTGCGGCCTGTGTAGCTCGTGTAGAAAAGGTTGTCAGCCGTCTAGATGGGGTAGCTGATGTAAAAGTTAATTTATTAACTCGCAAAGGCAGTGTTACGTATGCACCAGACAGTACAGTAACGCCTGAAGAGGTAGTTAAGGCTATTACGGGCATTGGCTTTGGAGCTGAGTTAGCTAAAGAAGGGGCTCATACCATAGAAAAGGTGAATTATAAGCCTCAATTGTATCGCATGATTATTGCGGCCGTTATGGCCGTGCCTATGATGGTGAGCATGACAGGGCATCATCTCTTTGGCTGGCCTATGTTACCGGCTTGGGTAGAATTAGTGTTAGCTACGATAGCCCAATTTGGCCCTGGTCTCGTATTTTACAAAGGTGCTTGGGGGGCTATCAAAGGCGGTTCCCTTACGATGGATGTGTTAGTAGCCCTTGGTACTACAGTGGCCTATGTATTTAGTATTTACAATATGATGATAGGCAAGCATGAGTTATATTTTGAAACATCGGCTTGGCTTATTACCTTTATTTTACTTGGCAAAGTATTAGAAGAAGTAGCTAAGGGGCGTACGTCAGAAGCTCTTGAAAAACTTATGGGCTTGCAAGCGAATATAGCTCATGTACAACGAGACGGTCGATGGGTGGATATCCCGACTGCTGAAGTTGTCGTTGGTGATGTACTTCAAGTGCGAGCTGGTGAAAAGATTCCAGTTGACGGTATTGTCTTAGCTGGTCAATCGGCTGTAAATGAGGCCATGCTTACAGGGGAAAGTTTGCCAGTAGAAAAATCTGAAGGTAGCAAGGTCATTGGTGCTACTGTAAATGAAACCGGTGTCTTTACAATGAAGGCGGAAAAAATTGGTGCTGATACTATGTTGTCTCAAATCATTAAAGTCGTTGAGCAAGCACAAACATCTAAAGCCTCTATTCAGCGTGTAGCTGATGTGGTGGCAGCCTATTTCGTGCCCATCGTTATTGCCCTTGCTATAATCACTGCGGTGGTGTGGTATTTTGGCTTCACTGATGATTGGGGTGTAGCACTCATTCATGGCACCGCCGTACTTGTTATTGCCTGTCCTTGTGCGCTTGGTCTTGCGACACCCACATCGATTATGGTGGGATCAGGTCTTGGTGCAGAACATGGCATTTTAATTAAAAGTGCAGAGTTCTTAGAGCGTGCTGGTCAACTAAATGCAGTAGTATTAGATAAAACCGGCACTTTGACTAAGGGGATTTTAACAGTAAGTAAAACAGAGCATTTCACAGGGCTTGAACAAGAAAATATGAGTCTTATGACTGCCGTAGAACTTGGCACTACTCATCCGATTGCCAAAGCTATGTCTGCTTATGGTCTTGCGCAATTGGACGGAGCTCCACTTCCTGCTGTTGATTCCTTTAAAGATGTACCAGGACATGGATTAGAAGCAGTAGTGGCTGGCAAAGAGGTAAAAATTGGCCATAGCCGTTGGATGAAGGAACTAGGCTACTTAACTGAGGCCGTTGAAGCAGCGGTGCTGCGTGAAGAAGAACGAGGCGCTTCCGTTTCCTTATTAGCTGTAGACGGTGTGATTACTTCTTTGTGGGCTGTAGAGGATGAGCTTCGTCCTGAGGCGCCTGAAGTCATCAAAGCCTTGCAAGCACGTGGTATTGAAGTATGGATGCTGACTGGTGATAATCGCCGTACGGCTAATTATATGGCTAAGAAGGTCGGTATTACACATGTTATGGCGGAAGTATTGCCTCAGGATAAATCAGGTAAAATTGCTGAACTACAAAGTCAAGGTAAGGTAGTAGGCATGGTTGGTGATGGTATTAATGATGCGCCAGCTTTGACTTTAGCTGATATCGGTTTTGCCATTGGCAATGGTACGGACATTGCTGTAGAGTCTGCTGATATTGTATTGGTGCGCAATGATTTGCATACTTTAGTTCAGGCTGTTACTTTAAGCCGCAAGACCATGACTAATATTCGTCAAAATCTATTCTGGGCTTTAATTTTCAATAGTATTGGCATTCCATTGGCCGCAGTAGGATTGTTATCGCCAATGATTGCGGGCACAGCTATGGCCTTTAGCTCCGTAGCGGTAGTCACAAATTCCTTGCGTTTGAAACGCGCTTCATTAGCTTAAATGTATCTTAAAACGAGCTGAATTAGTTTAACCCCATACAGACTACTTAAATAGATTGCTTATACAGGCTAAAAAGTAGAGGGAAAATTCCCTCTGCTTTTTTATTTTTAATCTGTAAAGGGAAAGTGCTTGACATTGTATGTTAGCTTTGATAGAATAGCGTGTAAAGTTTTTTAGCTTGACAGCCATGAAGAGAGGAGTGAGGCCGATGGAAGAACGTGTATTAATTAGTTTATTACTCGATTTTTATGGTGCCTTACTAACTGAGCGACAAAGACAGTGCTTATCTTGGCATCATGAAGATGATATGTCTTTAGCTGAAATTGCCGAGACTCTTGGCGTGTCACGACAAGCTGTGCATGATAATATGCAACGAGCTCGTCAATTACTCGATATGTATGAAAGCAAGCTGCACTTGGTAACGCAATATGAAAAACGGGAGCATCTTCTCAGTCATTTAAAAACAGAGCTTTCTAAACTAGATGATGTATTTCATGTAGCCCATAATCAGGTGGAGCAAGTTACACAATATAAAAATTCACTATATGAATTAGTAGCCCAAATGGAGGGATAAGATGGCTTTTGATAATTTAAGAGATCGTTTGCAAGAAGCCTTTAAGTCCTTAAAAGGTAAGGGGAAGGTTACTGAAGAAGATGTAAATCTGGCGCTGCGTCAAGTGCGTATTGCATTACTAGAAGCTGACGTAAGTTTAGTGGTAGTAAAAGATTTCATCAAGCGCATCAAGGAAAAAGCCCTTGGTGAAGAAGTATTCGGTTCCTTAAACCCAGTACAAACAGTTGTTAAAATCGTCAAAGACGAGTTAACAGATCTTCTTGGTGGTACAGAAGCGCGGATTATGATTTCCCCACGGCCACCAACAGTTATTATGCTTGTGGGTTTACAAGGTGCAGGTAAAACAACTACAGCTGGTAAACTGGCAGTGCATTTGCGCAAACAAGGTAAACATCCTATGTTAGTGGCAGCGGACGTGTATCGTCCAGCAGCGATTAAGCAATTGCAAGTAGTGGGTAAGCAAATCGATATTCCTGTATTTGCTAAGGAAGAGCCTGGTGCAAATCCTGTAGAGATTGCTAAGGAGGCTATTGCCGCTAGTAGCTCTATGTTAAAAGACGTAGTGATCATCGATACGGCTGGTCGTTTAGCAATTGACGAAGAATTGATGAATGAACTTGTGAATATTAAACAATCTGTAAGACCTCATGAGATTCTTTTAGTTGTAGATGCTATGATTGGTCAGGATGCGGTGACTACTGCTAAGACCTTTGATGAGCAACTCGGTCTTGATGGCATCGTTATGACTAAGCTTGATGGTGATGCTAAGGGCGGTGCCGCTCTATCCATTAAATCGATTACTGGCAAGCCAATTAAGTTTGTTGGTACTAGCGAAAAGATGGATGGCCTGGCTGTATTCCATCCAGATCGTATGGCGTCTCGTATTCTTGACTTAGGTGACTTAGAAACTTTGATTGAAGGGGCTAAGGATTTAATTGATGAAGAAGAGGCGAAAGCATTAGCTGACAAAATGCGTAAGAATCAATTCACTTTGGATGATTTCTTAGCACAGATGCAGCAAATTAAAAAATTAGGTAATTTCCAAAATATCCTTGGTTTACTTCCAGGTATGGGCCAGGTAAAAGATAAATTAAAGGATATTGATTTAGATAGTAAAGAAGTACGTCGCATGGAAGCTATTATTAAATCCATGACGATGGCAGAACGAGCTAATACAAAACTTCTTAATGGCTCAAGACGTAAGCGTATTGCCATGGGGTCTGGAACTCGCGTGCAAGACGTAAACCGTCTCATTAAGCAGTTTGAAGAAGCTCAAAAAATGATGAAGAAAATGGGATCCATGCGCGGTGGTAAGGGCGGACTTTTATCTAAAATGATGCCAAAATTACCTTTCGGCGGTTGATCTATATAGAGATTAATATAAGGAGGTGAAGTTATACATGTTGAAAATTCGTTTAACTCGTTTGGGTGCTAAAAAAGCTCCTTTCTATCGTATCGTTGTAGCTGACTCTCGTGCTCCTCGTGAAGGTCGTCCAGTAGACACTATCGGCCAATACGACGCAACTAAGTCCCCCGCTGTTATCAATATTGATGAAGAAAAAGCTTTAGCTTGGTTGGGTAATGGTGCACAGCCAACTGACACTGTTCGCTCCCTTTTCAAACAGCACGGTGTTATGCAGAAATTTGCTGACGCTAAGAAGTAATTCATAGAGAGGCATACTGTGATGAAAGAATTAATTACATTAATTGCAAAGTCATTGGTTAAGCAGCCTGAAGCCGTTTCTGTTACCATGACCGTAAAGGGCGACGTGGAAATTTATGAAGTACATGTAGCTCCGGAAGACATGGGCAAGGTTATTGGAAAGCAGGGCAGAATTGCTAAAGCAATCCGAGCTGTTGCCAAAGCGGCAGCTATCAAAGAAAACAAAAAGATATCTGTTGAGATTGTCTAAAAGGTGAGGTACACATGGAAGAAATGACGATTCGCGTCCCTGTGACTATTAAGTCTAAAGTGACCGAAGATCTAAAAGTAAAGCTTACTGCTGACTTACAGCATCGTCTCGACTTAGTGGAACAAGACTTGCAACAACTTGAGTTCCAAGCTAAACGTTTGGAAAGCGAACAAGCTAAGCTTGACTTGCAAGGTATTATTCAACTTCGTCAGCAAATCGAAGAAAACAAGAATCAACGCTTATCCATTAAGGCGGACGTAGCAGCCAAATTAAAGGATGTAGAAAATCTTGAATTAGGCTCTGAAATTAATCAGGGTACTTTTGAACGCTCCGTTACGGTAAAAGTTGGCGACGACTTTGATTCCTTAATGGGCAGCGAAATCTTGCTTGAAGATGGCAAGATCGTAGCGTTCCGCAACTAATAATTAAACACATGAATCAGGATGAACTGATTACTATAGGTGTTATCGTTGCCCCGCACGGCGTGCGGGGTGATCTTCGTATAATGCCGACTACCGATTTTCCTGATCGGTTCTTAACGATGGAGGACTGCTACATTGATGGTAAGGTATACCATATTACTTCCGCTCGTTATCACAAACAATTTATATTAGCTACTTTTAAAGAGTTACCTGATCGCAATGCAGCTGAATTAATGGGCCGCAAAGAGATTAAGGTGAGCCGCGATGAGTTGGTAGAACTTCCTGAAGGCCGATACTATATTTTTGATATTGTAGGCCTTACTGTGTTTGATACAGAAGGAAATGAACTGGGCAAAGTATCTGACGTACTTCAACCAGGGGCCAATGATGTATATGTAGTACAAAAAGATGGGACACCTGATTTATTACTACCTGTACTGGATGATGTAATCTTAGAGATTGATGTTCCAGGCGGCAAAATCATTGCCAATCCACCAGAGTGGATTTAGTAGAAGTAGGCTAGCAGCGTAAGATTGAGTGTATAAGAAAGGTAATGACGATACTATGAAAATTGACATCATTTCTTTATTCCCTGAGTTTTTCGCTGCTTTTTTTGATCATAGCATTATAAAACGCGCTATTGCAGCACAGCGCCTCGCCATGACAGTGACAAATCCACGTGATTTTGCGCATAATAAGCACAATCAAGTAGATGACACGCCTTATGGTGGTGGGGCGGGTATGCTGATGATGGCACCGCCCATTTTTGAGGCTGTAGAGCATGTATTGGCTAATGAAAGCAAAGGCACAGAACATGCTGTAGAGCCGCGAAAACGGGTTATTTTTTTAGGCCCCGCAGGGACTACCTTTACGCAAGAAAAGGCGCGCGAACTGGCGACCTATGACCAATTAGTCTTGATTTGTGGTCATTATGAAGGTGTTGATTATCGCGTAGAAGAACATCTTATTGATGAGACTATTTCCATTGGTGACTATGTATTAACGGGCGGTGAGCTGCCTGCTATGGTGGTTGCTGATGCAGTGGCTCGCATGATACCAGGTGTATTAGGTGCTGCTGCAGGGGCGGTGGAAGATTCTTTCTATCGACCTATTTTAGAAGGGCCTCAATATACGAAGCCACCAGAATTTCGAGGTTGGGAAGTGCCAGACGTATTGCGCAGTGGTCACCATAAGAATATTGCGGAATGGCGCTTACAGCAGTCCTTACTACGAACTGAACGCTTACGTCCTGATTTATTGGACCGCGAATTAACAAGTGAGGAAGCTAAGGCTATTAAGACTTTGAAAAAAGCTGGACTTTGGCCTAGCCACGAAGACTCTACTACTGAAGATGGTAGCAACAAAGATTGCGAATGAAATAAAATCGAAAAGTAGAATAGTGGAAGTAAATAGTAAAAATAAATAGTCTAAGTAAATATTGAATGTAAATGATTAATAAAAAGGAGGGAATTTCATGTCTAGACGATTGCGAATTGGCATTACAGCGGATACCTTGCACAATGCAACGGATATAATTAATGAAGTGAGAGCACCTTTTGCGCCTCGAGATGTAGTAGAAGTAATTCATCATTTAGGAGCGATTCCCCTCATTTTGCCAGATGTATTAGAGCCAGATGAAACCTGTGAAGAATTGGTTGCCATGTGCGATGGTTTTATAATTCCTGGTGGTCCTGATATTGACCCTCTTTTATTTGGTGAAGAACCAATTCCTCAACTAGGCTATGTGAATTTTAAGCGCGATATATTTGAAAAAGCTCTTATCCTAGAGGCGCAGGCTAAGCATAAACCTGTATTAGGTCTTTGCAAAGGGGCACAGATGATTAATGTTGCCTTAGGTGGCACTGTGTATCAAGACTTAAGGGCTCAATATAAGAAGCTGAGCATCAAGCATTCACAAAAGGCCTTTGGTGGCGATCCAACGCACTCTGTAACCTTTGAAAAGCAAAGCTTTTTGGAAATGGTCTTTGGCCCTCAAACCTTAGTTAACTCTCGTCATCATCAAGCTGTTCGCGAGCTAGGTGAAGGCTTGCGTGTTACCGCTCTTAGTGCTGATGGTGTAGTAGAGGGCATTGAAAATGATGATGCCACCATTGTGGGGGTGCAGTGGCATCCTGAAAATATGTGGCGTGAATATCCAGAGATGCTTCGATTATTTGAAGCCTTTTTAGATAAAGTTGAAGAATGTATGTAGTTGAACATAGCAAATGATAAGAAAATAAAGTGAACCTAGATTCTTTTAGAATACTATCTAAAGAATCTAGGTTCTTTTTATTTTATATTCAATTGTGTAGTCGTGAGCTTGCTAGCTTAGCGTGTTATAGACGTCTCTATATTACTAAGCTCATTAACTCATACTATTATATAAGCAATATATTGCTAATCGTATTGTATTACAGCACCAGTTTATTAATTGGATATTGTGCTAGGCGTATTGGATTGAGCAGCACTAGGCGCATTGGAGTGTTCATTATTAGGTACATTAGCTTGTTGCGGTGTATTTTGATGATTTAGATTATCTTGATTATGCTTTGTACGTTCCCAATGTTTTTCTTCTTCTTTTTGTCGCTTTTGTTGAGCCTTGTCTTTTTTATTTTTTTCCATATTAGGCTGTAGTTCATTTTGGTACCACTTTACATAGCTAGATAAATCGTTTACTACGAAAGAGGTGGCGCCAATGCCAAAGCAAAATAGGGTGATTAACACGGTAATTAAAATGCGTTTCATGCTGTAGCCCCCTTGTTATTTTGTCCAGATTGTTGGTTGAATTGGTTTGTTTTTTGTTTATAGTGTTTAAAGCATTCTTTACCTATGAATAGGCAAGTGAGTCCAGCACCTAGTCCTGAGAGGAAGAGGGAGACGATGGTAACCATAGAAATTGGTGGCAGCGGAGCTACATCAACAAATGGTTGCCACTGAATCGATAATAAATAGGTAATAATAAGCGTTACGAACCAGCATAAAGCGGCTACGAGGTAGGCTACTGTACCGCTTGTCCAGAACACGGCTTTGGAAGCTTGTTGCCAGTATTGCGGTAATTGTGGTTTCATATTAGATTGGAATTCCACTTGGGCCTTCTCCAACATATCTTTTAAATCTTCTTTTATATCGCCCTTTAAAAGTCCGCGGCGCTCTGTAATAATGCCTTCGGAAATATAGGCTTCATAAATTTGTTTAGGATCCCCTAAGGATTTGATAATTTCTTCATCAGTAAGATTTTGTTCATAACCGCTGCGAAAATGCTCTTCATAATCAGATAGAATTTCATTTACGTCTTCTGTTTTAGCTTGGCGGAAGTAGTAGCGTAGTAAGTCTAAATATTGTTCTTTATTCATTAATGTCAACTCCTTGTAGGAAACGATTAACTGCGCTAGAAAACTCTTGCCATTCCTTGGTCATATCGTGAAATGTAGTAGTTCCTAAGTCAGTAATACGATAATACTTGCGTGGTGGACCACTGATAGATTCCTCCCAATAGGTCTCGACTAAGGCATCTTTTTGTAATCGTTTGAGGAGGGGATAAATGGACCCTTCAGACATTTCGACATAGTCTGAAATAGTATCCACGATTTCATAGCCATACTGATTCTTTTGGGTTAAAAGCCCTAGCACTAAGAGCTCGATAACCCCCTTTTTTAGCTGTGTTTTCATGGCAACTCCTTTATTATATAAAAATATATCTAGCCTCTGTTTTTTTATTTATTAATATGAGATGGAGGCTGTATTGTTAGCGCGGAGATTGTATTGCTTGTATTGTTGTTTGTTGTCAGTTTGGTTATTCAAGGGTTGTAGAACTAACGATAAAGTCATTTACTCATAATTCATCCAAAAGTAATTTACTGATAGCTCATCCAAAAGTAATTTACTCACAACTCATTCAAAAGCATTTGCTCATAACTAACTTGTATTGACAACTACATATTATCACAAGGTATAAAACAATGCAAGGTACTATGTGATGAAGAGTTTGTGAAATATAAAAGTAGTATTCGCACTTTTGTTTGGTTCAAGGTCCTAGGAAGTGTTATAATAAAATGATTGAGTAAATAAGATTAGATAGGAGTGTATATTTGTGAGAGTTATTGGCATAGATCCAGGCAGCGCTATTTGCGGCTATGGAGTCATTGATGTGGAAGGCAATCGCCTTAAGACGGTAGCTTATGGTGCCATCACAACTACGCCACAAGATACTGATGCGAGACGCTTAGAGATTTTATTTAATGATTTAAGCGATATTTTAGAGGAATATCGACCTGATAAATTTGGCGTAGAGCAACTCTTTTTTAATCGCAATGTAACGACGGCTATTACGGTAGGTCAGGCAAGAGGGGTTATTTTATTGGCGGCAAGCCAACAAGATTTACCGATTTATGAATATACGCCTCTACAAGTGAAGCAAGCTGTGACTGGCTATGGTCGGGCTACTAAAGAGCAGGTTATTAGTATGACGATGAAGCTGTTGGGGATTAGAGAAAGAATTAAGCCCGATGATACAGCTGATGCCTTAGCGATTGCTATTTGTACAGCGTATAGCTCGCAGTCAGAAGAGTTAAAAAAGAAATGGCAAATATAAAAGAAATAATAAATATATAAACGAAGTAGAAAAGATAAAGAAGAGAAGAAAAGATAAAGAAGAGAAGAAAAGATAAAAGAGAGTAGAAATACAAAAGAAATAGCAAATAATAATATAGTATTGATAATACAGATAAGGATGTAACCATGATTGGATATGTACGTGGCAAGGTAAGCCATATTTTTAATGGCTCTTGCTTTATTGATGTAAATGGCGTAGGGTATCGTCTATATATTTCGGCTAATACGCGAGATGCCCTTCACGAAGGTGAAGAAACTATGCTCTTTACCTATATGAGTGTGCGCGAAGATGCCATGCAGCTCTATGGATTTGCTACTCAAGACGAGTATGATTTATTTACTTTGTTGATTTCCGTGTCAGGCATTGGCCCTAAGGTTGGGCTTGGCATGTTATCTGGCATGAGTGCCGATGCGATTAAAGTGGCCATTATGAATGGGGAGCTAAATACTCTGACTAAATTACCTGGCATTGGCAAAAAGTCAGCGGAGCGCCTAGTATTAGAGCTCAAAGATAAAATTGCTAAATTTGCACCTGTTATTGCTACTGGAAAACAAGGTGGTCTTGCTCCTCAAGCTGACTTCAGTCGCTCAGGTGTGGGCGGCTTAGTAACAGAAGCACTAATGTCTCTAGGCTATATGGAAACTGAATTTGTTGATATTTTACAGCGATTAGATGATGCTTCTTTAGGTGAGTCTGAATTATTGCGCGCTGTATTAAGTGAATTGGGAAAGGGTAAATAGGTATGAAAGAAGAAGTTCGCATTATAGGAACTGAAGAGCATGACGAAGATACTTGGCAACTTAGCTTGCGCCCTCGCTATTTTAAAGAATATATAGGTCAAAAAAAGGCAAAAGAAAATTTAGAGATTTTTATTGAAGCAGCTAAAAAGCGTGGTGATGCTTTAGATCATGTCCTTTTATATGGACCACCAGGGCTTGGCAAAACAACATTGGCAACGATTATTGCTAATGAGATGGATGTAGCCCTTCGGGTTACCTCTGGTCCTGCCATTGAGCGTCCTGGCGATTTAGCGGCGCTGTTGACCAATCTCAATGAAGGGGATGTATTCTTTATTGATGAAATTCATCGCTTGTCGCACAGCGTAGAAGAAGTACTCTATACAGCAATGGAAGACTATGCTATTGATATTCTTATAGGGAAAGGTCCTAGCGCACGCTCCATGCGCTATGAATTACCAAAATTTACCCTCGTCGGTGCCACTACGAAAGCCGGTGCTTTAGCGGGTCCTTTGCGAGATCGCTTTGGCATAGTCAGTCGACTTGAATATTATAATGAAGCAGAATTAAAAGTTATTGTAGAGCGCTCGGCAGAAATTTTGAATATGCCTATTGAAAGTGAAGGCGCTTCTGAAATTGCTCGTCGCTCGCGTGGGACGCCGCGTATTGCTAACCGTTTGTTAAAGCGCGTGCGCGATGTGGCTGAGGTTAAAGGTGATGGCACGATTACGCGTTCTATTGCCGATGAAGCCCTGCGACGTCTCGATATTGATCAGTTAGGTCTAGATCTTACAGACCGCCGTTTATTGCGTTCTATTATTGATATTTATAGAGGTGGTCCGGTAGGGCTGGATACCTTAGCTGCTCAAGTTAGTGAGGAGCGCGAAACTATTGAAGATTTATATGAGCCTTATTTAATGCAATTAGGCCTATTAGCACGTACTAGCCGAGGGCGAATTGCTACACCATTGGCGTATAAACATTTAGGTATACCGCTGCCTGAAATGTAAGTTCAAAATAAACTGTTAGCTATATGCAATAAATTGCTATATATACTGCAAACTATTAGTTAGGTTAAGTAAAAATAATTAGGAGATATTATGAAACGAAATACATGGTCTACGTGGTCGTTCATGTTGTTATTAGGCATTACTACATTAGGTGTAACGGCTGTAGATGCTGTGTATAGTCCGGCAGTTAAGGCCGCAGTGATTCCCATTATAAAAGAAGGGGATGGGCAGAGCTCTAAAGGTCAGGAAGGACGTATTATGGGCAATGTGGTGGATGTGGAAACAGGGACTACTGCATCAAACTATGCCACTACTAAGGCTGATTCAAGCGATAAGAGCAAGGGCAGCAAAGCGAAAACTGAGGCTATAAAGACTGATTCAAAAGAAAAGAGTCAAGGGGCTAAAGCCAAAAATGATGCTTCAAAGTCAAATAGTACAGTATCCAAGAGCGAATCCTCTAAGAGTACAGCCTCCAAGTCAAATAGCACAGTGGCTAAGAATGTAAAAACTGTAAATAGCCCAGCCTATAATACTAATGAAGATACTAAAATTCCCAATATTCGTGTGTTATTAGGGGGCCGTACAACTCCATTGACTGTAACCGGCAATGGGGAAATTAGCGTGTATAATGAAGACAAAAAGCCCTTTCAACGAGTGACTACGGGACAAGCTGTAGTGGTAGGTCTAAAAAAGAATAAACTTACCATTAATGGTAAGGCTGTAGAGGGCGAAATATATTTAAAATCTTGGCAAGGCAAGACGAGTACCATTGTCAAAGTGGATGGTAAGCCTTATCGTGGGGCTGTAAAAATTGTGCCCACCTCTAATGGCTCTATGTTAGTCATTAATGAGACATCTTTGGAGTCCTATTTATATGGTGTAGTTCCAGCTGAAGCGGTGCCAAGTTGGCCGCAAGAAGCGCTGAAGGCACAAGCAGTAGCGGCGCGGACCTATGCTTTATATAATATGAATCAAAGTGTATCTAAGCCCTATGATGTAAAGCCTACTACCAGTCATCAAGTATATAGTGGCCAAGCTGGTGAATATGATAGCACGACGCGCGCTGTTGATGCGACAAAGGGCATGGTCATGAAATATAAGGGGGCGCTTATTGAAGCGTTCTTTCATTCTGATGGTGGTGGATTTACAGAAGATAGCGTCAATGTTTGGGGGAGTGTAGTTCCCTATTTAAAGGGTGTTAAAGATTATTCTAATAATAGTAATACTTCAGCATGGACAGTCAATCTAACTCGCAGTGCTTTGGAAAACAAATTAAAGGCTGCCGGCAAAGATGTAGGCACTTTAAAAGAAATCAAGCTTAGTACTTTGCGTAAGCGTCCAATTAAAGCCAGTGATCGTGGTGTTTCTGGCCGTGTATTAAATGCTACTTTTGTAGGTTCAAAGAAGAGCTTAACCCTCAGTGGCGACACAATCATGAAGATGTTAGGGCTAAAATCTACTTTATTTGATTTTTATGTTAATGTGAAGCCACCTGCTACGGCTGATAGTTTTAAAAGTCCTAAGGCCTATCATACGTTTAAGAAGGCAAATGATACAGTCTACATTCGTGGCTATGGATGGGGACATGGCTTAGGTATGTCTCAGTGGGGCGCTGCTGCGATGGCGCAAAAAGCAGGCAATAGCAAGGATTACTATAAGACGATTTTAACCCATTATTATTCAGGCATCACTATTGATAAAATATATTAGTCTTAAAGAATGTTAGCAGCCGTTATTAATCCCAATACAGGCATCACTATTGATAAATATATTAGTCTTAAAAGGCGTGTTTATGATCTTGAGTTTCGTAACTATGGATAGAATATATTGATTTAATGGTGTGCTTATAAAAGAGAATTTCGTGACTATCGTTACAATGTATTTTTATGGAACGTTTATAAAGTAGGCCTAGTATAGATAAAGATATGTATAGTTAAGGATTTGTATAGATTCGTATAGATGGAGAATGGAAAGGAAGTAATAAGTCCATGAAAGTGACAGATTTTGATTATGAATTGCCAGAGGATCTCATTGCGCAGCATCCGGTGGAGCCAAGGGATTCCTCGCGCCTCATGGTATTAGATAAGCACACAGGGGGCGTAAGTCATAAAGAGCATTTCTATGACATTATGGATGAATTAGGTGAAAATGATGTACTCGTGTTCAATGATACCAAGGTAATTCCTGCTAGACTTTATGGACATCGCAAGGGCAGCGGTGGCAAGGTAGAAGTACTTTTACTCACTCCTTGTGGCGAAAACCGTTGGGAATGCTTAGTGAAACCAGGCAAGAAATGCCCTATTGGTCAAGAGTTAGTCTTTGATGATCGCTTAACTGGTGAAGTAGTAGATAAAACAAGCTTTGGTGGCCGTATTATTCAATTTACCGCTGATGGTGTATTTGATGATATTATTCAAGACATTGGTGAAATGCCTTTACCTCCATATATACACGAAAAGTTAGAGGATAAAGACCGGTACCAAACTGTGTATGCCCGTGAAAAAGGATCTGCTGCAGCGCCTACAGCAGGGCTTCATTTTACGCCAGACTTATTAGAAAAACTAAAAGCTAAAGGCGTTACCTTAGCTTTTGTGACCTTGCATGTAGGACTTGGTACCTTTAGACCTGTTTCAGTGGACACGATTGAAAATCATGAAATGCACAGTGAATACTATGTAGTGGCTCAGGAAACAGCTGATTTAATTAATGCTGCTAAGGCGGCAGGGAAGCGCATTATTGCAGTAGGCACTACATCGGTGCGCACTTTGGAGTCAGCTACTAAAGAGGGGCAAGTGCAGGCTGGTCATGATTGGACTCAGATTTTTATCTACCCAGGTTATGAATATAAAACGGTGGATGCTTTAATTACTAATTTCCATTTACCGCAATCCACCTTACTTATGTTGATTAGCGCCTTAGCAGGTCGTGAACAATGCTTAGCAGCCTATAAAGAGGCGGTGGAAAAGCGATACCGTTTCTTTAGTTTTGGCGATGCTATGTTTATTCGTTAACTAAGAGTTGTGTAAATTTTCGATTGCAGATTGCGTAAAATTTCAATAAAGTTCCTATAATATCTAGGTAGGCTTAGTGATTTATGTTATAATGTTTACTTGATAGATTAATATAGTTAGGAGGATATGCTTGGTTATTACCTATGAATTACAAAAGGAGTGCCCCCATACAGGCGCTCGAGCTGGTTTATTGCATACCCCTCATGGAACATTTAAAACACCTATGTTTATGCCCGTAGGTACACAGGCTACGGTTAAAACTATGTCTCCGGAAGAGTTAAAAGAGATGGGCGCTCAAATTATTTTGAGCAATACCTATCATTTATTCTTACGCCCAGGTCCAGAGCTTGTGGAAGAGGCCGGTGGTTTACATCGTTTTATGAATTGGGATGGTGGCATTTTAACCGATAGCGGTGGCTTCCAAGTATTTAGCTTAGGCGATCTTAGAAAAATTACAGAAGAAGGGGTAGCCTTTAGATCTCATATTGATGGGTCTAAAAAGTTCCTATCTCCTGAAATTGCTACAAAGGTTCAAGAACAACTAGGGGCGGATATTGCGATGGCATTTGATGAATGCATTCCATATCCTGCTGATTACGCCTATGCTGATCGCTCAACAGCGCGCACAACTCGCTGGGCAGAGCGTTGCCGTGAGGCCCATACATCAAAGACACAAGGTATGTTTGGCATCGTGCAAGGTGGTATGTATAAAGATTTGCGTACCCGCAGTGCTAAAGAACTTGTGGCTATGGATTTTGATGGATATAGTATTGGTGGTTTATCTGTAGGTGAACCACATGATATTATGTATGATATATTAGAACACACGACACCATTATTGCCGACCAATAAGGCGCGGTATTTAATGGGCGTTGGCACGCCAGACTGCTTAGTAGAAGGTGTGGCGCGCGGTGTGGATATGTTTGACTGTGTGTACCCAACGCGGGTGGCGCGCAATGGTATGGCCATGACTCATACAGGCCGTGTTACTTTGAAAAATGCAACCTATGCACATGATTGGGGCCCTATTGAAGAAGGCTGCCAATGTTATGCATGTCGCAATTATTCACGGGCGTATATTCGTCATTTATATAAGGCTGAAGAAATTTTAGCATTCCGCCTTGTATCTTATCATAATTTGTACTTTTTATTGGATTTCATGCGCCGCATGCGTCAAGCAATTTTAGACGATCGATTCCCGGCTTTCCGCGATGAATTTTGGGGTCAATACGGTAAATAGGTGCTGAAAGATATATTTTTTGGAGGTGAATACGAATGGGTGATGTATCACAATTATTTCAAGCAGGTTGGCCGATTCTATTAATGGTTGTTATTTTCTATTTTCTTTTGTACCGTCCTCAAAAGAAACAACAGAAAGCTAGAAATGAATTGCTTAACAATTTGAAACGTGGTCAAAAAATCGTTACAATTGGTGGCATTTACGGCACAATCAACGAATTACATGAAGACTATGTAATGCTTCAAGTAGCTGAAAAAGTTGAAATGAAATTTGCTCGTACTAGCATTGCGACTGTATTAGGCAAAGATGACAAGTAATATGGATAAATCAACCTTACGCCTTGCTTTTAAAGCAAGGCGTCAAGCTATGTTGGCTGAAGATTGTGAAGTTCGTGCACAAGCATTAGTGGAGCATATAAAAAGTCTCCAGATTTATAAAAATGCCCGGTCTATTATGGCGTATTTAGCCATGCCTAAAGAGGCGAACTTAGATGCACTAATAGAGTCGGCGCTGGCTTCAGGTAAAACTGTATATGTGCCAGTGTGCGTAGATAAAACTCATATGATTGCTGCTAAGCTGACTTCTTTAGATGATATAGATCGAGGTGTACTCAACATTCGAATTCCTAAAGCAGGATATGACACAATTGATGCATCTGCACTTGATCTCATTCTCGTGCCAGGCGTAGCCTTTGATGAAACAGGTGGTCGCCTTGGTATGGGCGCAGGCTATTATGATCGATTTTTAGGGCCTGTGCAGACTCATAAATGTATTGGTGTAGGTTGGGACACACAGGTCAGTGAGGAATTACTGCCTATGGAGTCCTATGATAAGCGACTCGGTGGACTTGTCACCGATTGTAGAATTAAGATGTTTTAAACCATAGGGTTTAAAAAGGGGGAATAACCTTTGAATAGTAAGGCAGTTGCCAAGTTTCTTGCTGCCATTGCAATTATAATTGGGGTCTTCGTTTATTTTATTGGACCTCTGGCAGAATCAATTAAACAAGGCCTCGATTTACAAGGTGGTACACATATTGTACTTGAAGCCGAAGATAGTGGCGATAATAAGGTAACCGACGATGCGGTGGACCGTGTTATCCAGATTTTGAGCCGTCGTATTAATGAAATGGGGCTTACTGAGCCACTCATTCAACGAGAGGGCAAGAAACGTATTATCATTGAATTACCAGGTGTAAAAGACCCTGATGAAGCGATTAAGACCATCGGTAAAACGGCGGTTATGGAATTTCGCGATGAAGCAGGCGTTGTGCATTTAACTGGTAACGACTTAAAAGATGCTAAAGAACAACTTGTTCAAAATAAACAAGCTGAAGTAGCGCTTGAATTTACTGATGAAGGGGCAGAGAAATTTGCTCAATTAACAGGTGCTAATATTGGTCGTCATATCGGGATTTATCTTGATGGCGAACAATTGACAAATCCTATCGTTAACCAAGCGATTACTGGTGGTAAAGCGGTTATTACAGGGAGCAGAAACTTAGATGAAGCTAAGAATTTAGCTGTATTATTGCGTTCAGGTGCGCTTCCAGTAAAAGTTAAAGTTATGGAAGTTCGTACAGTAGGTCCAACACTTGGACAAGATTCCAAGGATAAATCTGTTACAGCCTTTGCTGTAGGGGTTGGCCTCATCGTCGCTTTCATGTTAATCTTATATCGTCTATCTGGCTTTGTTGCTACCATGGCATTGCTTGTCTATGTTATGATTTTGCTCGTCGTGCTCGGCCCGTTGGTACTCAATGCTACTTTGACATTGCCGGGGATTGCGGGGATTATCCTGTCTATGGGGGTAGCGGTGGATGCGAATATCCTTATTTTCGAACGTTTTAAAGAAGAAGTGTTTGAAGGTAAAACGCTCCGCATGTCCATGGAATCAGGTTTCCGTCGTGCTTTTGGTACGATTTTAGACGCTAATACATCCGTTATGATTACGGCGATTGTTTTGATTTTATTAGGTTCTGGTCCAGTAAAAGGCTTCGCCATTACACTGGCTCTAGGCGTTATAGTAAGTATGTTTACAGCTATTACAATGAGCCGCTCCTTGCTTCATTTGCTCATTCAATGTAACATTACAAATCATCCATTCTGGTATGGTGCGAATATTTCTCCAAGCGCAACAATGGACCTCTTTAAGAAGGGAGGGACTAAGAAATGAGTTTTGACGTAATTAAGCACCATCGCTGGTGGTTTATCATTTCTTCCATACTCGTTATTGCGAGTTTAGCCTCCATGTTGACTAAGGGCTTTAACTTTGGTATCGATTTTACTGGTGGTACAATTGTAGAAGTTCGCTTCGCTCAACATGTAGATGTATCACAAGTACGTGAAGATTTAAAACAATTTGGTTTAGAAAATGCCATCATCCAAGAGTCTAATCAAGACCAAGCTAGTGCGGAAAGTGATATTATCATTCGTACTCGTAATTTGGATGCTAATGAAAGCCGTGCTATTGTAGATAGTCTTTCTAAGAATGTAGGCCCTAATGAAGTAAAACGTGTGGAATCTGTAGGGGCTGTTATTGGCTCAGAAGTAACACAACATGCGTTAATTAACTTGGCAGTTGCCTTTGTAGCCTTGGCGCTTTATATTTCCTATCGCTTTGAATATAAAATTGCCCTTTCTTCATTGGCTGCGATTTTCCATGACTTGTTCATCGTACTTGGTGTATTCTCCTTCTTCCAGTTAGAGATTGACTCCTCCTTCTTGGCGGCGATTCTAACCGTAGTAGGTTACTCCATGAATGAGTCCGTAGTTATTTTTGACCGAATTCGTGAAAACACACATACACATAAGCGTACAGACACATTTGCTGACCTTGCTAATGCAAGTATTGAGCAAAGTATTCACCGTAGTATGTACACCTTGCTTACTGTTATGTTTGCTTGCTGTTCTCTTTACTTTTTCGGTGGAGATACAACTAAAAACTTTGCGCTTTGTATGATTGTAGGCTTTATTAGTGGTGCGTATTCTGCGATTTGTGTGGCTACCTCCATTTGGGCGATTTGGAAAAGTCGCAATAAAAAAGATCTGCGCAATGCATCTCGCGCTTAGCTTATAGAGTTAAATTAATAAACACAGTGATTATTTGTGGCGGTCTTTCGTATTATGACCAAAGCAAGAGAAATCACTGTGTTTTATTTTAGTTGTCTGTATTGTAAAGTATAAGTCGGAGGGAAACTATATTGTAAATTATATTAAAAATCGCTTTGTTGGTGAGTTAGAGAGGAAGGTTATATGAACACGATAAAAGAAAATAATCGCATATGGACGCCTGAGTTTATAGGGGCAGGGCTTAGTAGTTGTTTATTTTATATGAGTCAATATGTATTAATCGCTGGATTGCCATTGATTATTACTTTATCCTATGGTGGCACTGCGTTTGAGGCTGGCCTGGCTATGACATACTTTCAAATAGGGACTATTTTGTGTAGACCGTTTGCTGGTGAATTAATTGATGCTTTAAATAAGCGTCGTGTACTTTTTACATCGACTCTAGTATTTTTACTTATTATGATTGCCTTTTACTTTACCACGTCCTTAAACCTCATATTTTTATTGCGCTTTTTCCATGGCATGGTATTTGCTATTGGCACAACTGCTGTGGCTGCGGTTGCGGTACTCGTATTACCTAAAGCGCGGAAGGGTGAAGGGATTGGTTATTTTTCCGTATTTGTCAATATTGCCATGGTAGTAGGTCCTTTTTTGGGATTGACCATTTTATCCGTATGGGAAAATGAAGCCTTCTTTGGATTTTTAATTTTAGGTTCCTTCATTAGTTTTTATGCAGCGAATCGAAAACGATTGGATGATACGATTGCATTGCCTGTGAAAAATAAGACTAAAAAATGGAATGTAAGTAGATTTTTAGAGAAAGCTACCTTGCCTTGGGCTATTATGGGGGTATTTTTGAGTTTTAGTTACTCTGGAGTCTTAGTGTTTATTCCCATTATGCTAAATGAAATGGGACAAGGGTTGATGGCTAGCTTTTTCTTTGTAGTATTTGCTATTACAATTGTGGTCACTCGTCCTTGGGTAGGGAGAGCTTTTGATCAATTAGGGCCGAATCGATTGATTTACCCAGGTTTTATTATTTACATTTTAGGGATTGTCGTATTAAGCTTTGCTGCTAATGCATGGTGGGTTATCCTTTCCGCACCCATTATTGGGTTGGGGTATGGAGCCATTAGTCCAGCCTTTCAAACCTTAGGTGTACAAGCAGCGAGACCAGAACGAGCTGGAGCTGCCAATGCGACGTACTTTTTATCTTTAGATATTGGCGTCGGTCTAGGCTCTGCTATTTTGAGTTTAATTATAGGCTATGTGGGCTTCCGTGCTATGTATTTACTAGATGCAGGGATTGCTCTGTTGGGGTTTGTAATATATCACATGTACATTAGGAGGATACTGTAGTGTACATAAAATTGAAATAATCACATTTAATTTACAATATTACATGTAATATAACTATTCAATTATTTTTTATATATTGATATATTTAGATTTACTTTAATTATAATTGCCGTATTTATAAGGTGTTTTATTACACGGTTATAAATACGGCTAATTTTATTTTCATTAAATATTTTTATGTATGCAAAATTGAGATGATAGTGTAGTTGTTTGAGTTCTCTAATTATGATAATATAATGAAGAAAAGGATAATAAAAGAGCAAATAAAAGGACAAAAGATATATATGTAGTTTAGTATTTGAAATAAAAAGTTTATTAATATAAATTAATTATTTTGAGTATATACTGACTATAATTAGTGGATTTGCCGATTATCTGTTTTTTATGTGCCTAATATGGAGAATAGTGAGGACTCTTATATATAAATATATCGAAATATAGGGAATTTTTTATGAATAAATGTATACCAAATAGCTATTCATTTATATTGGCCAGTTTTACATGAGGGCGAAAAAGTTTACTTAGATCCTCCTGTAATTTGTTTGTTGTGTGATGTTGGTTAAGCATGTGACTAAAAGTGTAGCAGTATTGGCATAGAAGTAGTCACGATTAGAAAGGAAGAGTGTTGTGAACAAAATCTACAAAATCATTTGGAGTCGTACAAAGAATTGTTATGTGGTAGCATCTGAGCTAGCGAAGAGTCATACTAAAAGTACTACAACAAGTTGTATGAGCGGATTAAAAGGTAGTGTGTTAACCGCGGCAGTTTTAACTGCGATGGCAACTACTGCGCTGGGCATACAATCTGTAAATGCTGAAGCAGTGATTGTAGAGAATGCTTTGGGGATGGCTATTTCTAATACGACTGCGGCAACCCATGCTGTTGCAGAGGGGCATCAGGCTATAGCTATAGGAGAGGGAAGTGTATCAAATGGTGCAGATAGTATAGCAATAGGAACATCAGCCAAGGCAGAGCCTTTAGCAGAAAATCATGTTTCACAAGAGTCGATTGCTATTGGTAAAGAAGCAACTACTACTATGCTTCGTGCTATAGCTCTTGGCTATAAGGCTCAGGGTACTGGGAACTGGGGTATTTCTATAGGGTCTGAGTCGGAAGCTAGTGGTCCTCGAAGTATGGCTGTTGGACAAGAAGCAAAAGCTAAGGGACAGTTTGCTACAGCACTAGGAATTTGGTCCGAGGCATCTGCTGACTCGGCTATTGCCATAGGGGCTGTATCGCGAGCGTCGGGTCGCCATGCAATTGCTATTGGTGGATCGGAACCAGCAGACGATAGATCAAATCTAGATGGCGCAGTTTCAACAATAGCAAAAGCTGAGAATGCTATTGCAATGGGATATGGGGCGTCTACTATTGCAAAAGGTGGAATTTCTATCGGTGCTGGGGCGAGAACTCTTGAAGAAGATGGTGTGGCTATTGGGGCTCGCTCGATTGTTGATGGTCGTTATGCTGTGGCTGTTGGGGAGAGTACAAGAGCAACTAAATATGCTACTACGGCTATAGGTTGGTCCGCCGATGCTACAGCTATGGGGGCTACAGCATTAGGTGCTGTTGCACATGCCACAGGTACGAGTTCAATTGCTATTGGTGCGCCGAAAATTAGAATTGATAATCAGGGTAGTACAGCTATGGAGTATATTACTGAAGCTGAGGGAGAAAGCTCTATTGCTATAGGGGCGGGCTCTGTAGCTCGTCCGAACGCTAAGAGTTCCATTGTTATAGGACATGAGGCTAAAGTTGAAGATGCTGAAGGGATTAGTATGGGGCGCGAGTCCAATAGTTGGGGCAAAGGTTCTGTAGCAATCGGTACACGTAGCTATGCTCGAGGTGAGAACTCTATTGCTATTGGGGTTGCAGACTTAGGTGAGAAAATTGAATATGATTATGATTACAGTGGTGAATTTGCAACTATAACTGGTTCTACTGCAGTTTCAATATATGAAAGCACAACATCTGGTGGTGCTGGTTCTATTGCAATGGGGGTAAGTGCTAAAACAGTATTTGATGATTCTATTGCGATTGGTACTCATGCAGAAACTAGAGGAAATCAAGATGTAGCTATTGGTAAAGGAGCTATATCTAATGGTGGTGTAGCCCTTATGGGTACCATTAATAAAAGATATAATGAGTTTAAATATGAATTTGATGAAGAAGGCAATTTAGTAGAAGATGCAGAAAAGAATTATGAAGTTGGGGAATCTAACTTTGCTGTTCATGGAGATGTAACTGGGGCCCGGGCCTACACTATTGGCGGCGCGGTGGAAGGCATGGACTCTTTCGCTGTAGGGTCAAATGCTAATGTGGAAGGTAACTACTCAAATTCAATTGGAATGAGCTCTTCTGTATTAGGGAATAGTAGCATTGCCATTGGTGATTATGCTAATGTGACAGCAGACAGGGCACAAGCTTTTGGTAATCAAGCATCTGTTATGTCTGAAGGTGGTCTTGCATTAGGGACTGATTCGGCTGTTAATAAAAATTCAATGAATTCTATTGCTATTGGTCCGAGCACAAGCGTTTCAGGATTTTCCTCTATTGCCATTGGTAATTCCACAACAGCTGTGGGCACTGATTCTATCGCTATTGGGAGTAATGCTGAAACTTCATCTGAACAGACTATCGTAATAGGTGGTCACGCACAAACTGATGACGTTTCAAAAATTGGTATTAACTCAATTCTTTCTATGGCTATTGGTCAATCAGCTAGCATTGGAGATAATGCACAAGTGGATATTGCATTAGGTGCTGAGTCTAAAGTCACCGATGGTGCTTCTTATGCTATAGCAATTGGTAATAGTACCGTAGTTGGCAGTAGTCATAGTATAGCTCTTGGTGGTGTAGCATCTGTTCAAAAGGAATATGGAACAGCCTTGGGTTATGGCTCTAATGTAAATGTAGAGCAAGCTGTAGCTCTAGGGAATTACTCTTTTACAAATAAAGAAGCTACACAAGTAAGTAATACAACAATTACTAAAGGTAATGTAGATAAAACATTTGGTACTTATGCCGGTACGGCTAAGAGTGTCGTGTCTGTTGGCGGTAGTAGTGAGGTAACTGAGCGCCAAATTATTAATGTAGCGCCAGGCGAAGTATCTGCTACATCCACAGATGCAATCAATGGCTCTCAATTATATGCGGTAGCAGATCAAGTTGTTCAAAATCAGGACGATATTAAAACGGTTACTTCAACAGCTAACTCAACAGCTACAGTAGTTAACACTAAAGGGATTACCTTTGAAGGTGACCTTGGCACGCCTATCACTAAAAAATTGGGTGAGCAAATTAAAGTATATGGTGGCAATACGACTGAGGCGGATTTAACAGAGAATAATATTGGTGTAGTTGCAGGGGTTGATGGTTTAGAAGTGAAATTGGCCAAAGAGATTAATCTTGGTGGTGATGGAAAATTAACTGTTGGAACTACAGTAATCAATCCTAATTCGATTGCTACTAATGGATTAACAATTCTAAATGGTGGCCCATCAATTACTGTGGATGGTATTAATGCAGGTAATAAAAAAATTACTAATGTGTTAGCGGGTACAGCGGATACTGATGCAGTTAACTATAAGCAATTAAAAGAAAAATTAGCTGAGGCAAAGCCAAATATTTCGCCAGGTAATAATATTACTATTGATGGACCAACAACTGCTAATGGTAATCAATATGTTATTAATGGCTTAAACACAACTGTTTCTGCAGCTACAGGCGATAAATACGTAAAAGTTGTGCCAGGAACAGCTGTTAATGGGACTACTGATTATGCAGTATCCTTAACAGACAGTGCAAAGAACGCTATTGACGCTGTTGAAAATAAAGCTGATAAAAGCGAAGTAGCTAGCTTAGCAAAATCAGCGATAGAGGTTAAGGCTAAAGGCAATAATGTTGTAGTAGAATCAACTGTAACAGATACGAAAACTACCTATGAAGTATCCATCAGTAATGCATTAGACTTAACTAAAGACGGATCCCTTACTATTGGCACTACAAAAATTGATGGTACGCAAGTAGCTGTAGCGGGTACTACAATTAATGCTGACGGCATTACTACCAAGGCAGTAGCAGCGTCTACTGTAACTGCTGATACCGTTACAGTTGGTGGCATTTCCATTACTGAAGGTGGCATTAATGCAGGTAATACGCAACTTACCAATGTAAAAAGCGGTGGTGATGTAGCGACTAATGGTGCTAATATTGGCGATGTGAATCGTATTGTAGATGCCAAAGTTAGCAGTAATGCAAATGAAATCATTAACAAAGGTATGAACTTTAAAACCGAAGAGGGTGAAGTTCATCGCAACTTAGGTGATACGTTAGAAATTGTTGGTGATGATAGTGGCATTACTACAGCTGTAAAAGACAACAAAATCGTTATTAGTGTTGGCGATAATGTAATGTCTGGTAAAGCAGGTCAAGATGGCCGAGATGGCAGCGTAGGTGCTACCGGTAAAGACGGAGCTTCCGTTGTGCTTAATGGCAACGATGGTTCCATTGGTTTAACAGGTCCTAAAGGTGCTGATGGTAAGCCAGGCGAAACTATCACGATTAAAGGTGTACAAGGCCAGCCAGGGGTCGATGGTGAAGACGGTATTTCTCGCTTAGAAGTTGATGGCCGAGAAGTAGCAACCCTTGATGATGGTATGGTATATACTGGTGATGCAGGTAAAGCAGCTGTTAAACTTAACAAAACTGTTAACCTTGTAGGTGGCCAAACTGATGCGTCTAAATTAGCGGATGCTCCTAATATTGGTATCGTAGCTAGTCAAGATGGTGTGAATGGTAAATTAACTGTACAACTTTCTAAAAACTTAACTGGCTTAGATTCCGTAACTACTGGTAATACAACTATTAATAATGATGGCTTAACAATTAAAGGTAAAGATGGTAAAGACGGCACTGTTATTACTAATGAAGGTATTACAATCAATGGCAAAGACGGCAAAGATGGTACTGTCATTACAAATGAAGGTATCACGATTAATGGTAAAGATGGCTTAACTATTACTGGTAAAGATGGAAAAGACGGTAAAGATGGCAAAGACGGTATTAGCATCACCGATGCTGGCATTGATATGGGTGGCAATCCTATTAGTAATGTAGGTGACGGTATTAGTCCAAGTGATGTAGTAACTAAAGGTCAACTTGATCGCGGTATCAATAAATTAGGTAACCGTGTGAATAAAGTCGGTGCTGGTGCGGCTGCATTGGCTGCATTAAGTCCATTGGATTTCAATCCAGATGATAAATGGAACTTTGCTGTAGGTTATGGTAATTATAAGAATGCCGATGCTGTAGCAGTTGGTGCATACTATCAACCAAATGAAGATACACGTTTCAGTGTAGGTGGCACTGTTGGTAGTGGCGAAAATATGATTAATGCAGGCTTAAGTATTCGCTTTGGTCAAACTAATGGTGTATCTACATCTCGCGTAGCATTAGCAAAAGATGTAGAAACGCTTAAACGTGTTGTTCAACAATTAGTTGTTGAAAATGAACAACTTCGTCGCGGTGGACAAGGATTGGCGTCTGGTTATCCAGATATTTCTGAACGTGAATTCCCAGATGTACCTAAGAATCATTGGGCTTATGAGTATGTTGATACAATCGCTAAAAAAGGTCTTACTATTGGATATCCTGATGGTGAATTTAAAGGTGACCGTACACTTACTCGCTATGAGTTTGCTGCTGTTGTATATCGTGCGCTTAAGAATGGTGCAGAAATCGATGCAGGCATGGCAAGAGCTATCGATGAATTTGGTCCAGAAATTGCACGTTTAGAAGGTCTTGACCACAGCCGTGTTGATCGCGTCGCTGGTGAAGATAATGATCGTTATAAAATCGAACGTCTTCGTACAAATAATAAAGACAATGAAGAAACCGGTGATTATCGCGATATGTATGGTGCAAAAATAAAAAAAGATAAATAATAGTTGTCTGTAAGAAAAGCCCCACAGAGGAGACATCCTTTGTGGGGTCTTCTGTATTAATGAAGACATTTTAAATAAAATGGGAATTAAAGAAGATATAAATATAGGGTAAAATAGAGAATAAATAAAACAGAATAATTAGTACATAGAGAATAAATAACCTAAACGAAATTACTATAAGAGAGAAACTAGTAAAAGAGGGAAATTAATAATATAGAGGAGAAACAAGCTAATATAAGAGAAAAATAATATAAGGGCAAAAATAATAAAAACGAAAGGATCAATTATAAAGAAGGAAGGTAATATAAAGAGGAGATAATAGAAAACATCATATAAAACATAATTTTAAACATAATACAAAACATAATACAAAACATAATACAAAAAATAATACAAAAAATAATACAAAAAATAATACAAAAAATAATACAAAAAATAATACAAAAAATAATACAAAAAATAATACAAAAAATAATACAAAAAATAATAC
>OGXN01000171.1_pt1 | contig 90521 bp, 79 predicted proteins | sample 1576281 | NCBI WGS metagenome assembly OGXN01 (sample SAMEA3541494, study PRJEB24748) | human gut metagenome | biome: human gut; feature: human-associated habitat; material: faeces | place: China | collected 2012
TATGTTCATTTCGTATTGAAATGATTACCTTACATTGTTCAGTTTTCAAAGATCTATCAGGCTTTTTTAACGTCGGTCCCTAGCGACTTAATTATTTTACCAATTTTGTTTTTTCTTGTCAACTACTTTTTAATGCTTTTTTCAAAACTTTTTTCTTTCATAAAAACTTAGAAATCAGCTAATAGTTCACATAAAACAACTCGGTCATCTAATCATTCCGTTACCTACTACACTCTATAATGTATATAAATTACACATAGTATACTAGGCCCCACAAAAAGAAAGAAAAATGCTGACCGAGGTCAGCATTTTTAGTGGTGACTCACCCGCGACTCGAACGCGGGACACCCTGATTAAAAGTCAGGTGCTCTGCCAACTGAGCTAGTGAGTCATACTGGCAGGGGCGGCTGGGATCGAACCAGCGCATAATGGAGTCAAAGTCCATTGCCTTACCACTTGGCGACGCCCCTAAAAATGTGGGGTGAGTAGTGGGGATCGAACCCACGCATAACGGAGCCACAATCCGCCGTGTTAACCGCTTCACCATACCCACCACTGTGGATTTACAGGGAACAGTGCCCCGTAACGAAAATTAGTATATCACCGCCACGGGGACTCTGTCAACACCTTTTTTACAAATTTATAAATTCTTTTATTCGAGCCTATAACAAGTTAATAACTAGACCTATTTACTCTCTGCAATCCCCAAATACTCTTTTACAAAATTTGGCAATGCAAAGGCTGCTTTATGAATCTCTTGATTATAATACTTCGTTTTGAAATTCTGCACTCTATTAGGCTCCCATGCAAGTGGATTATACGTCTTAGAGCCTAGTGTAAAGCAATGCATGCCTGTTGGGTAAATAGGAATATAAGACATGAATAAATTAGTATAAGGGAAGTGTTTGTCCACAAAACCAAACACTTTCTTTACTAATGGCTGATGCATCATAGGTGATTCTGTCTGTTGTACAAATAAACCATCAGGCTTCAATGCTTTTAATGTATTAGCATAAAACTCTTCTGTAAAGAGTCCTTCCCCTGGTCCAATAGGATCAGAACAATCCACAATAATAACATCATATGCATTTTCAGCTGCTTCCATATGAGCAATGCCATCGCCAATTTTTACAGTCAATTTAGGGTGATTGTTAATCATTGCGTCTGCTATAGTCGGTAAATATTCTTTAGCTAATTCTACTACTTTACCATCAATTTCTACCATTGTAACAGATTCAACACAGTCATGACGTACGCATTCTCTAGCTACGCCACCATCACCACCACCAATAATCAACACATGTTTTGGATTCGGATGCAAGAACAAAGGAATATGAGCAATCATTTCATGATAGAAAAACTCTTCACGCTCAGATGTTTGAAACACGCCATCTAGGACTAGCATATTGCCGTATTCTAAGCTATGTGCTACTTCGATAGTCTGAAACTCTGAAGCACCTTTATATAAAATTTTATCTACTTCTGCTCTTAATGTTAAATGTTCTGATTGACGTTCTTCAATCCATTGCGTCATATCCAATTCCTCCTAAACTACTTTACTTGCTGTATTTAACTTTTGAACATACGCAAAACTACCGCCTAAGATAGTATCCTTCAACCATTTAGTTAGTGAGAATTCACGCGCTATTTCTTCATCATATACAACGCATCGCACATCGTCTCCATCATCAGTTAACTTTACAATAGGTACCCAATGCCAAGTAGACAATTCTTTTTCACGTCCTCTATGACGATTTAAAAATGCCACTGGTGAGTCATTGCCTAAACCTTGTTTAATAAAATTAACGACTTCGGAAAGTGGTGCACGACTTACAGCAAAAGGATAAATACCCATCATTTTAACCGTGTAGGGCAAACCCTTATCTTTAATATAGTTTTCCAAACCTTCTTCTAGCCATTGTGTTTTATATAAACCACCACCAAAACGGGGCTTTACATAATTAAACACTTCTTCCATACGCTTTAAGGCTGCTTCGCCATCAGCGCTGGTATTTAGATCAAGAATTTGATCGCGAAATTGTACATAACTAATTAACTGTGTTGCCGTTGTAGGGCCACAACCAGCTAATCGTTGCCAATCATCGTGGTACCATTCTTGGTTGTATCCATAGGAGTGGCGCCCATCTTTTTCAACCTGCAACCACTCTGGATGTTTGATTGTCAAACTTTCCATACCAGGTCCAACCCTCTTTTTCTTCTCTTACTACGCTTCAACAACTTCCACAGAAAGCATGCGGTCGCCTTGATTAATGCGGTCTACAATATCCATGCCTTCAATAACTTTACCAAATACAGTGTGAACTCCATCTAAATGAGGTTGTGGCTCATATACAATGAAGAACTGGCTGCCACCAGTATTAGGACCGCGATGTGCCATAGATAAAGCACCACGATCATGTTTGTGTGGGTTGCCTACTAATTCATCTTTGATTGTATAGCCAGGACCACCTGTGCCATTACCATTAGGGCAACCACCTTGAGCTACGAAACCAGGGATTACGCGATGGAATGTTAAACCATCATAGAAACCTTCCTTAATTAATTTTTCAAAATTCTCCACTGTACCAGGAGCTTCTTTTTCAAATAATTCGATTTTAATATCGCCTTTTTCCATATGAATAATTGCTTGTTTCATTTATTCTACCTCCAATAAAGTTCGTAATACATAACTAGCCAACATAAGTCCAGAAACAGAAGGCACAAAGCCACAAGAGCCTGGACTTCTGGAGTCATCATCGCGAGTTGGCGTCATTGGTTTTTCCGTCGAAAACACTACTGGTTGACGTTTAATGCCACGCTTTCTAAGCTCACGGCGCACCACTTTTGCCAAAGGGCAAGTATGGGTTTTGCTAATATCAGCAATAGTCAACATTTCTGGATGCATTTTATTGCCTGTTCCCATAGAAGAAATACAAGGAATACCTAGTTTCTGACACTCTTCGATAATAGCTAATTTCGCCGTTACCATATCTATAGCATCAATAACAAAATCCACCTTAATATCTTCAAAAAACGTAGGATACTCGTCCTTGGTATACACAATATCATATGTGTCTACTACCATATCAGGGCGAATGGATAAAGCGCGCTCCTTTGCCACTTCTACCTTACGGCGGCCAATGGTGGCCTGAGTAGCAATAAGCTGACGGTTTAAATTACTCACTGTTACTTTATCCCCATCAATGAGTACTAAGCGACCTACGCCGGTGCGTACTAATGCTTCCATAGCAAAACCACCAACGCCACCACAGCCAAACAAGGCTACGGACTTGGTCCCCAAATCCGCCATTTTTTCTTTTCCCACTAACCACTCTAAACGAGTAAACATATGCTCCATGCTCAAACTCCAACAATCTCAATCAAACGATGTATTTCTTATTTCTTACTCTTAACTTTTATTTAAAATTAACGCTTAGCAGGAATTACTTCCAACCAATATCCATCTGGGTCAGCGATAAAATAAATCCCCATATTAGGATTTTCATACACAATGCAACCCATTTCTTCGTGTAATTTATGAGCCCCTTCATAATCATCCACTTTAAAGGCTAAATGGAATTCATTGTCCCCTAAATTATATGGACGATCCCAGTCGCGAAGCCAAGTTAACTCTAATTGATGAGGGCTATCTGGACCATCTAAATATACAATCTTAAACGCTCCATCTTCTGGTTCAATACGACGACCAGGTTTCAAACCTAAGGCTTTGTCATAAAAAGCTATGCTCTTGTCTAAATCTTTAACATTAAAATTATTGTGAGCCATAACGAATTTCATCCGTAACCACTCCTTTCAAACTATTACATTTTATAGTTATATACGATTAATATACCGTCCCTTATATCCTACTAAATACAAGGGTACTGCGTATATAGTATCATATTTTTCTATATATTGCTATATTTCGATATAGTGAATTCCTACAATCGACTCTTACGGCACCACAAATTTCGCTACACTACCTTGTTCCACTGGTTTCACTTCTAAGTGCGCCGGAATTCTAGATTTTAGCTCCGGCACATGAGATATAATCCCCACCAGGCGACCACTAGCTTGTAATTCTAAAAGGCTTTCCATAGCTACATCTAATGAATCAGGATCCAAGGTTCCAAAGCCTTCATCAATAAATATGGTATCTAAATGAACGCCACCTGCATATGCTTGAATCACATCAGCGAGCCCCATGGCTAGAGATAAAGAGGCTAAAAAAGTTTCCCCACCTGATAAAGTATTCGCCGGTCGCGCTACGCCCGTATAATTATCGAATACAGATAAATCTAATCCGCGATGTCCTCGCCCTAAACCTTCCACTGGGGTCCGCTGTAATTCATAACGCTGACGGCTCATGCGCCGAAGCCGTAAATTAGCAGCACTCACTACTTCCTCCAATATGGCCCCTAGAACATAGAGCTCAAACGTTACACCACGCAAGCCTGTAGTTCCACCATTAGCCATATCAGACAAATTATACAAAAACTCGCTGCGCTTAGTAATTTCCAAATTATTTGCCACTAAGGCAGTATATTGAGCCAGCACCTTTTTTAAACGCGCCACTTCTTTTTCATTTACCGCCACAGCTTGCAAACCAGTTTCATACGCAGCAGCTAATTCTTTGACCACTTCTTCTGTAATTTGAACCGGCATAGATTCGCTTTTAAAAGCCTCCCCTGCCTGTTTACCTTCAACAGTTATGTCCAAAAGCGTGTCCGAACCGCCTAAATCATTAACGCCACGCTCATCTATAGCAATCCATTCCGCTTCCGCTATGGACAGCGAAGACTCAATAGTTTGCCTTTGCTTTTCTAATTCATCAAGGCGAGTTCGCACCTGTACGCAAGCTTCTTTATATCGTTCCCACTGTTGCTCTAGTGCGTGCTGCTCATCACTAAGTTGGACTAATTCATTCAAACGCTCATCACTTAACCCAGCCTTTTCTACAGCCTCTACATACTGCTTACGAGCTGCAGACTGCGCTTCTAAGCTATTATCCAACTGCTCTCTTAGATTCACTTGATTGGCCAAACAGGTCGTGTGTTCTCTATCAATAGCCTTCCACTTTTCATCATAAGTGTTTAGCTCTTCTTTATACTGTTTAAGCCATGACTCGATCTCTTTTCGTTTAGCCATCCACGCATTCCAATCATCAGTCGGCATATAACGACTCAAAGTCTCAATACCGCTTGTCAGTGCTACCTGCTGATTCTTTAGCCCCTGATAAGCCACTTGTACCGCATCAAGCTCTGCTTGCAAAGATTTTTGACTCTCCTCGCTCTTCTGTAACCGCTGTTCCAGCGTGGCCAAGTCGTTTCGTCCATTTTGGATATGAGCTAACACAATTTCATACGTCTCTAAAGCCTGTTCAAGCTCATGAATAGGTACAACACAGGCTATAGAGGCCTGTATAGTATGAGTAAAAAGGGCCTTTTCTAAGCTCACTAGACCATAGATTTTGCCATCTACTAAATTACTAGCTACTAAAGACTCCATAGAGCCTAATCGTTTTACGACTTCAGCCTTAGCATCTATAATCCCAAGAGCTTTTTCCCACGCTTTAAAGTCTTCATTCCAACTATCTATCCACAGTTCTACCTGATGCTGCGCTTGCTCACAATGCTCAGCACCGGCCTTGACTTGCTCTTCAATGTGATTCCAATTTGTCTGCGCCCTAGAATGAGCACCTAAAGCCTCTTTATAGGCTAACTCCAACTGCGCTAAACGGTTTTTATCAAACTGCTCTGGATAAATGGCTTTTTTAGGATGATCTGAGGAGCCACAAACAGGACAAGGTTCATTTAATACTAAACGTTCTGCTAAAACAGCCGCCTCTTGTTGTGAGACTAGTTCCTTTTCTAATAAAACAGCGTGCTCCGCCTCAAGCTCAGCAGTCTTAGCCTTAGCTAAGACTAGTTCCGCACCCTTAGACCTTACCAGCAGTTCTTCATACTGTTTCCATCCGTCTTGCCAACTGTCCCAAGCTCGTCGCCCTGCTTGACACTGCATTTGCATTTGCAAATATAAGGCTTCATGCTGAACTAATTCACTTAATTGTGCACGAGCCTCTTGATCTCTTTCCAATTCCTTAGCCTTTAACTCTGAGGTCTTTTGCTGTGTTTCAATTAGCTGAGCCTTAGCATCTAACTGACTATTTAAATTTCGCAACTCCGCCTTCTGTTGCAAAAGTTCATCATATTTTTCTTGAATACTATCAGCTTGTTGTAAAAAGCTTTGATAGGATTCATATTGTTCTTTTTTATCCTCTAGACGTTTTCCGACCAACTTAAGTTCTTCGACTTGAGACTCTATATCTTTTTGAGTCACTTCTAAAGCTTGTAATTTATGCCTTAAACGTTCCTCCGCTTTGACTAAATCAGCATATTGAGCCTCATGTAAGCGAATTGTTTCAAAAGCCTTTAACTGCGCCAATGTCTCCCCTAAGGATTGCATTGCCTCATCCTGAGCCGCTAAGTCTGCCTCGTTTTTTCTTTCTAAAAGTAAGGACTCTTCCAGCTTACGTTGTTGTTCCTTAAGCTCAAACACAAGAGCTGCTTTGTCATAGCGCGCTTTCAGTCCCTTTAAAGCTGCTGCTGAAGCTTGCCACCCTTTATCTTTTAAAGCTAATAATTCCTCTAGTTCTACTTGCGTACTCACTTGTTCGCTATGCAATAAATACTGCTGCTCATCAATTACACTCTTAGCTGATGCAACAACTTGATTGTATTCTTCCTTTAACAATTCTTGCAGTCGTTTAAAAATATCTGTTTTAAACAAGCTATTCATCAATGCTTCTCGTTCAGAAGTAGGCGCAACTAAAAGCTTTCTAAATTCCCCTTGAGGTAAGAGAACAACTTGCAAAAACTGATCCACTCGAAAGCCCAAAATCTCTTGTATTTTATTAGCAATATCAGTGCGGCGACTACTGTATTCTTGCCAAGCATCATCCTCCCAAAACCAAAGGATGGCGGTGGCTTCCACCTCGCGCGTCCCTACGCCGCGTTTTTTCTTCAACGTTTGCTTCGGGGCACGCTCAATTTTATAACGCCTATCGCCAATAGCAAACTCAAATGTCACCACTGTCGGCATCGTATCCGTCGCATAATCACTACGCATAGTCTGTCCATTGCGCAGACGTCCACTAGTCTCGCCAAAGAGAGCAAATACCATGGCATCTAAAATACTCGTTTTACCAGAACCAGTGGGGCCAGAAATAAGGAACAAACTATGCTTCTTTAAATCTTCAAAATTTAAAGTCGTGGTGCCACTAAAGGGGCCAAAGGCACTAATATTTAATGATATAGGTCTCATCCCTTGTCCTCCTTTAAAATACGCTCCCACAAACCACTTATATACTGATGCTCTTCAGCAGATAAAGGTTCAGACCGCACAGCTTGAGTAAATTGTTCAAATAATTCTTGCTCAGATAGCTGTTTATACTGTACGTCCTTTGCCTCTTTTTCCTGTACTAATCGTCCCGTTAACTCAAGACTCATAGCTAACGGATAGGCCGCACGAAGTCGCGCCATGCCGTCAAGTACAGGAGCTGTATCAGTAAGACGGAACAAAATATAATCTTCTTTATGTTGCGCTTGTAAATCAGCATTTAATAGTAAATCATCAAAACGACCTTCTAACACTACTACATCATGCAATGGTTTTATAGGTACTTCTTCAATCGAAACAGTGCCATCAGGTCCTAAATCCACAATAGTAAAGCTTTTTTTATGATGTGCTTCATCAAAAGAATACTTCAGTGGCGAGCCACTATAGCGAATGGATTCACACCCCATTTTTTGCGCTCTATGAATATGCCCTAAGGCTGTATATTGAAAAGGGGTAAATACCTGTACATTAATATTTGAAGACCCTCCAATAACAAGAGGGCGCTCAGATGCAGAAGTTTCACTGCCTGCCACCATTACATGTGCCATAGCAACTGCTCGTGCCCCTAGAGGCACTGTAGATTGCATATAGCAAGACCACGCCGCATAAGTAGCGCCATACTCAGCCACTACATCTGTATCAACAATGGGTTCGGATAAAGTGCCTTCAGCCTCTAACTTAGCTTGTAATACCTCCAACTCATGTTTTACTGACCGCGGTTCCGTAAAAGGGAAGGGGCAAAAATATACTGGCCCCGTAGCATCTTCCAGGCATAGCGGTGCTAAGGCTCGATTCATACGCCCCCAGATATGAACCCCCATAGGCGACAATAAATCTTTATTGATTTCTAAACGCTCCGCACTATCATGATTGCCCCCAATCACGAGTACTGGAATTTTAAGCTCTAATGCCACCTTAGCTAGCACCATATCCCATAATTCTACCGCTTCCACGGGCGGTACTGCGCGATCATATACATCACCTGCTATAATCACCACATCAATTTGAGCCTCTTTTAATAGCGAGAGAAATTGATGCTCCAATACATAGGCCTGGTCTTCAGTCAAATGACGAGCGTAGAAAATCCGCCCTAAATGCCAATCACCAGTATGTAATATCCTCATAGAATCTCCTTACCTACTTCACCAGGATTTATTCATGCTTCATATTGTACAAATTAATCCTATACTATTACCCCTTGTACATGCTCCGCAAGAGGGCAATTTCTTTTGCATACCCTTCCAACTCATTAGGCGTTTCTAAATAAAATGGTAAAGCTTTAAATGCTTCATGATTAATAATACGCCCAATGGCCTCTAAACCAATGTGGCCTTCCCCAATTTTTTCATGGCGATCCTTATGCGCACCGCGAGGATTTTTAGAATCATTTAAATGTATAGCATGAAGTCGGTCCAAGCCAACAATTCGATCAAACTCCGCCACCACTTCGTCCAGATTGTCTACTACATCGTAACCACCTTCATGGATGTGACACGTATCTAAGCATACGCCCATATGCTCTTTGAGCTTAACGCCATCAATAATGCGGGCAATTTCTTCAAAGGTCCGTCCCACTTCAGTCCCCTTCCCCGCCATAATTTCCAATAGCACCGTCGTCTGCATGCCTTCAAAGAGCGTTTCATTCAAAGCTTCTACTATATATTCAATGCCTTGATCTACGCCTTGTTTTACATGACTGCCAGGATGAAAATTATATAAATGACCTGGTAAATATTCAAGACGTTCCAAATCTTCGCGCATCATATTCTTAGCAAAGCCACGAAGTCCTGGATCAGCAGCGCAAGTATTCATCGTATACGGAGCATGGCCTAAAATCTTGCCAAAATTATGCTCCTTAGCAAATGCTTCTAAAGCCTTCATATCAGCTTCGTCAAAAGCACGCGCTTTACCGCCACGAGGATTGCGCGTGAAATACTGGAATGTATTGGCACCTAAACTAAGCGCCTCCTCCCCCATATGTAAATAGCCTTTACTAATTGATAAATGACAACCAATCGTTAACATCTATACTCTCCTTTAATAATATAAATTTTCTAAAGAAATATACTCAATACTAGTATAACAAAAAAGAGCCTTCTGAACTGCCTAAAAGTTAAACACTTTACCTCGCAATTCCTACGGCTCTTTTCTTTGTAAATTTGTTTTCAAATTTGAAGTTATCCCATGCTAACACAGGGCCTCTACAAAAGCCCCAGTCTATTAATGTAGACCTTTATGTTGACAGTCTGGGCAAACACCTTCAAATGTAATCTGTTGTCCTGTTACTTTATAACGACTCAAAGTCTCTACGTCATGGAAAATCTCTTCCATGTCCATGCCATCTAAATCATCAACACGATTGCACACTGTACAGCGCAAATGTGGGTGATTATGGGTGTCCCAATCATAACGACTGCATTCGTCGCCAATATCTAGCACTTTCACAAGGCCAATTTTTTCAAAAATTTCCATGGTCTTATACACAGTGGCTAAACTCATGGTTGGATGCTCGTTGCGCAAACTTTGGTAAATCATTTCCGCTGTTGGATGCTCATTTTGCCCATAAAGCACTTGATAAATCGCAATTCGTTGAGGCGTTACTTTAAAGCCTTCAGAACGTAATTTTTGAGCAATATCCATTTGAATCAACCTCTCCACTCGGATGTAAATAAATACGCACTACTCAGTACAAATTTGCTAATAAATACCCTTAATGAAGAATAATTATTATTAAGTAATTATATCAAAGTCATCAATTTTTTGCAAGATTAAACCCTTAAAATGATACGATTGAACCCGCAAAATAATCTACATTTTGCGGGTTCTTCTTATATTTTACCAACATATTGTATATGAAGTCCATCATACTAAAAGCTGGTATATATCTATTAATTAGTCTTTAAAGTATGGTTTAAATGCACCGCTTTGATTGTTGCGGTTTTTATTGCTGTCGTTATTTTTACGACTATAGCCATTGCTCTTGCGATTATCGCGACCGCGGTTTTCTCCGCTTGCACGGCGATCATCATAGGAGCGAGCGCTGCGGCCCTCACCTTTTCGGCCATCACTCTTGCGACCATCGCCGCGGCGGTTGAAACGGCTATTACGCTGTCCATCACGGCGGCGCCCATCTTTGCCAAATGTGCGTTTTTTACGAACGCGAAGTGGCGCTTCTTCAGTGATTTTAACCGGTGTAGTATCTGGCTCTTTAGTAAGTAATTTAATAGCCGCTGCTACGAGACTAACGGAGTCAATATCAGAGAGCAGTTCTTCAGCACTAGCGCGATACTCTTTTAAATTTTCAGTATCTTCTACCATGTGAATTAAGCTTTGAACAGCTAATTTTTGTTGCCCTTCTAATACTTCACCTAAAGATGGAGCACGACGGCGAGCAATTTTACGCTTAGTTAAACGCTCAATGGCATGGAGATGTTCCATTTCACGAGGAATAACAAAGGTGTTAGCCATCCCTGCTTTACCAGCACGACCAGTACGACCTACACGGTGTACATAGCTTTCTGGATCCTGTGGCAAATCATAATTATATACATGAGTTACACCACTAATATCAAGGCCTCGAGCTGCCACATCTGTAGCGACTAAAATATCAATAGTGCCTTCACGGAATTGACGAATTACGCTATCGCGTTTTTGTTGAGACAAGTCACCATGAATACCTTCAGCCATGTAACCACGCTTTTTCAAACCTTCTGTTACTTCATCTACACGGCGTTTCGTACGACCGAATACAATAGCGAGCTCTGGCGCTTGCATATCAAGCAAACGGCAAAGTAAATCGAACTTTTGACGGTCTTGTACTTCGATGTAGTATTGCTCGATTAAGTCCATCGTAACTTGTGTAGCCTTCATGCGAATAAGGCGTGGTTCTTTTAAATAATTCTCTGCTAAAGCCTGAATAGCTGGTGGCATAGTAGCGGAGAATAATAAAGTTTGACGCGCTTCAGGTACAGCGCCTAAGATTTTATTAATATCATCCACAAAGCCCATATTAAGCATTTCATCAGCTTCATCAAGTACTACAACGCACACTTTATCAAAACTTACGGAACCACGTTCCATATGGTCCATTAAGCGACCTGGCGTAGCCACGATGATTTGAGGATTTTTACGAAGACTACGGAATTGGCGTTGAATATCCTGACCACCATAAATAGGAAGGGCTTGGATTTGAGTGTGCTGAGCCATTTTATTAAGCTCTTCAGCTACCTGAATAGCAAGCTCACGAGTTGGCGATAAAATAAGCACCTGTACGGCACGAAGATTTTCATCAACCTGCTCTAAAGCCGGAATACCAAAGGCTGCTGTTTTGCCGGTACCGGTCTGAGCCTGGCCAATCATATCAAGGCCACTCATAGCCACTGGAATCGCTTCCTGTTGAATCGGCGTAGGTTCTTCAAAGCCCATATCATTTAACGCACGTAATATGGGTTCACTAATCTGTAATTCTTCAAATTTTTCAAGCATGAACTGTATAAGTCCTCCTTATTTAAAAACATTTTATTATCTATATAATTAATCAAAAACTATTATATCTAAATTGATGTATTATCTATTATAACACAGAAGACGCATAATAGCCAAACAAGAAGTGATTTTCTTGTTTGGCTATATAGATATTCTTACACTATGCTTATTTTTTTACTATACTTATTTCTTCTTACTATAGGTAATCGTAATATTATTATTCACAAAAGGTGCCGGTTCACGATGACGATTTCCACGGCCCTCACCATTACCTGAGCGCTGCCCACCTTGACGACGTCCCTGGGCATTGCGATTATTTCGCTGACGGCGATCATTTTGTTGATTGCTAGCTTGTTCACCACTTTGGCGTCGGCCCTCACGGTTAGCCCCCTTCGAGCTATTCGATGTATTAGATCTATTAGAGCGACGAGAATTATTGGACTGATTAGCCTGATTGGACGCTCCGTCACCACGAGCCGCTTTCTCTTTATCGCGCAAAGCTTTCATGGATAGGCCAATGCGATTTCGTTCTGGCTCAACAGAAATAATTTCTGCTTCAATAATATCGCCTACCGCCAAAACATCAGAAGGATGTTCATTGCGACGGCAAAATTCACTGCGATGAAGAAGTCCATTGACTTTGAGACCAAAATCCACGAAGGCACCAAAGTCAACTACATTATGAACTGTGCCTTTTACTACTGTACCTACTTTGACATCTTCAAGACTCATAATATGTTTACGCGTCATAGGTGCTGGTAAGTCTTCACGCGGGTCGCGACCTGGCTTAGCCAATGCCTCTAAAATATCACGCACTGTAGGCACCCCAGCATCCAATTCACTAGCTAAACTTTCAGCCTGCACATCACCTAACTTAGCAAGTAGTTCTTCGTGCGCTGATTTATCAGTAAGCTGAACCAATTGGAATCCCAATTTATTAATAATTGCTTCCGCTAATTCGTATGACTCTGGATGAACTGGCGTATTATCTAATGGATTCACACTATCTTTAATACGCAAGAAACCTGCACATTGAGTAAATGCAGCCGGTCCTAAGCGCTTAACTTTTAAGAGCTCTTTACGAGACGTGAACGTACCCACATCTTTACGATAATCTACTATATTATTAGCTACAGCGCTACTAATCCCAGCTACATGCTGCAAGATAGCTGGTGACGCCGTATTGAGTTCTACGCCTACATGGTTTACTACCGTTTCCACCACTTGATCTAAGGTAGCAGTCAATTGCTTCTGATTCACATCATGTTGATACTGTCCTACACCAATCGATTTAGGATCGATCTTAACTGCTTCTGCCAATGGATCTTGTACGCGACGCGCAATAGACACAGCACCGCGGATAGATACATCTAAATCAGGTAATTCTTCAATAGCAAGCTTAGATGCGGAATAAACAGATGCGCCCGCTTCATTAGTGATAATGTAATGACAATCTAATTGCTCTGCCTCTATCAAATTAGAAACAAATTGTTCGGTTTCATAAGACGCTGTACCATTGCCAATGGAAATAAGTGTTACCTTCCACTTGCGAATCTTAGCTGGCATATCTTTTTTAGCTGCTTCTATGCCACGTTCACCAGAAGTTAGATGGTAAATTCCTTGGTCTAATACATTGCCCTGTGCATCAATAATGGCCATTTTACAGCCCATGCGATAGCCTGGGTCAAGGCCCATAATTACATGCCCTGCCAATGGTGGTTGAAGCAATAAATTGCGAAGATTCGTGCCAAACACTTTAATAGCTTGCTCATCAGCCGCTTCAGTTAAGGTCTTACGAATCTCTCGTTCTAAAGCCGGTAAAATGAGTCGTTTATACGCATCCGCTACCGCTTCCTCACGATATGTTGCCAAAGCTGGTGCTCCATCGCTTGGGATTTTGCTCAACATATACGCAATATATGTATCATCGCTAGCATTTAGACTCACCTTTAAGGCCCCCAATTTTTCACCGCGATTAATAGCGAGAATTCGGTGTGATGGCATTTGATGGATAGGCTCTTCATATTCATCATATTGCAAAAAGCCTTTTTTTACCTCTTCATCATCCCCTGTAAGAGCTGCTGAAATAGTATCTTTCTTCCACATAGACTCACGTAAATAGGCGCGGAAATCGGCGCGATCACTTACATCTTCGGCCAAAATATCCATGGCCCCCTGCAAGGCTGCCTCTACAGATTCCACCGCATCAGTAATGAATGGACTAGCTAGTTCGTCTGCACTGGCCTTATTATCACTACCTGCTTTCCATAATAAATCCGCTAGTGGCTCAAGCCCTGCTTCTCGCGCCATAGAAGCACGCGTGCGCTTCTTAGGACGATAAGGTAAATACAAGTCTTCTAGCTCTTGTAATTTCATAGCATTTTGCAAAGCCACTTCCAGTTCAGGTGTCATTTTCTCCTGTTCTGTAATCGAGCGAATAATCTCTTCACGGCGACTCTCTAAATTGCGTAAATATTTAATACGTTCTTCAATTTCACGTAATTGCTCATCCTTTAATTCGCCTGTTTTTTCTTTTCGATATCGAGCAATAAAAGGTACGGTATTCCCTTCATCCATAAGTTCAACAGCTACTTTTACTTGCCAATCCTTTACACCCAGTTCACCGGCTATATGGTGAGCCATTTTTTCTAACATGTACTACTTCCTCCAACAATTTTATTTCTATCCTTAACTAGGCTATAAGAGTCTTCCCTAGCATTACTATATGCGACTGTAAATAACAAAATCAAACGCTACCTCATCGGTCTCATCTGATCCTGTCATACGCACCGACTCCATAAATTCATCTGCCATAATCGGTGGGAATAGGGCATCCCCGTCATAGTCTTTATAAATCTCTGTCACATAAAGACGGTCTGCATAAGGCATAAGACTCTTGTAAATCTCAGCGCCTCCAATGCAGAACACAATATCATTTAATTTTTCCGCTTCTGCTACAGCTTCTTCAGGGCTGTGAAATACGCGCACCCCTTCATATGGTGGTACATAATCTGCTTGACGAGTAATCACCCAATGCTCCCGTTTAGGCAATAAGAATGGCAAAGACTCCAAAGTCTTACGCCCCATGATGATAACATGACCTGTGGTCAACAATTTAAAATGCTGTAAATCCTTAGAAATATGCCAAATTAACTTATTATCCTTCCCAATAACGCCATTGCTGGCACGCGCCACGATCATCGCTAACATAAGACACCTCCATCAACCTAACCAATACATTTTATAGTCCCTGCATTCTACGTCTTATACGGCTACATCCATAGGCAGTTTACCTAAATGCTCATAACCTTCAAGTTTTGCATCATCTGGTGTAATCCCATAGAAATCAGTTACGTCAGGATTAATCCAAATCTTCGGCGCTGCTAACGCTTGGTCACGACGCTCTAATTGTGTTTTTAATGCGTCCACATGATTTTCGTAAATATGGGCATTATTAATAATATGGGTAAAGCGACCAGGTTTTAACCCACTCACTTGAGCAATTAAGCATACTAATGTGGCATATTGGGCCATATTAAATGGCACGCCTAAGCCCATATCACCACTGCGCTGTACAAGCATACAATTGAGGCGGTCTCCAGCCACATCCCAAAGAGTCTCATAAGCGCAAGGTTGTAACGCCATGTCTGGCAAATCTTCAATATTCCAAAGTGTTACAATCATGCGGCGACTTTGAGGGTCCTCTTTAATCATGCGCAATAGATTGTCTACTTGTTTATACTTTGCTAGCTGATAACCATAAGCCTTGCCAATAGTGCCATCTTCGCGCATCCATTCATCCCATACATGAACGCCCATAGCTTGCAATTCTTTTACATCATTACTCTGCTTTTGCCAAATCCAAAGCAATTCTTTTAAGGCTGTTTTAAATGCTACAAACTTAGTTGTTAAAATAGGAAATTCCTTAGCTAAATCAAACTGCATCACTTGATGAGGCAATTTGTATGTAGGGATGCCAGTGCGATTATTTGCATAGTATCCATCCTTTAAAATGCGCTCAATAATATCTAAATACTGTGTATCCGCACTACTCATGGTGGTTCTCCTTTATCATAACCAATTTATATATTTATCTGACTACTTATACTGACTAATAACAGCTAAAAAGGACAGGCCAAACTCTTGTAATTTAGCATCGCCTACGCCTTTTATATTGCTCAAATCCGCTAAGGTTCGCGGTCTAGTAGAAGCCATATCAATTAAAACTGTATCTGGGAAAATTAAATATGGTGGTACATTCTTAATTTCACTAAGTTTCTTTCGATGTTCCCTAAGTACATCAAACAGACTTTTCTTGCCACCGCGACTTCGCTGTGCTGCCCATTGTTTAGCCATACCTCCAGCTCCAGCAGTTCGATAAGGTTCTTCACGCACTGTTACGACTTGACGTCGCACTTCTTGTACTGTAGCCTCACCTTCGAGCACAGCTTCACCAGCGGGCTCAATACTTAATATAGGGTACTTCCCTGTAGCGCAATGCAAATATCCTAAGGATACAAATTGACGGATTAGACCTTTTATATCCTTGTCATCCATATCGCGCAAAGCGCCAAATACAGGAAGGCGATCATATCCATATTTGACAATGCGATCCGTCCGATTGCCGGCTACAATATCAGCAATCATCGCAGCCCCATAGCGCTCTTCAGTATCTACAATGGCCTTAAATATATATTTAGCTTCCTTCGTCAAATCACGGAGCTGCCCTTTATTTTTACAAGAGCTACAATTATCACAACGCGTCCATTGTACTTGCTCACCAAAGTAATTGAGCATATATTTGCGCAAACAGTCCGTAGTAAAGCAATAGTTAATCATTTGCTGCAATTTAGTCATTTCAATGCGCTGGCGAGCCGGCTCATGAACAGATTCATTGATTAAATACTTATGAATCATCACATCGCGCCCACTATAGAGGAGTACGCAAACAGCAGGCCCCCCATCACGGCCAGCACGACCGGCCTCTTGGTAATAACTCTCCATATTGCGCGGCATTTGATAATGCAATACATAGCGTACATTACTCTTATCAATACCCATACCAAAAGCACTGGTGGCAACCATGATTTTCACCTTATCATAAGCATAGCGCTCTTGCTGTAATTTACGCACTTCATCAGATAGACCAGCATGGTAATAGCCAGCTTCATAGCCATGCTTAATAAGTTCTCCGTAAATCTTTTCCACATCCTTGCGCGTGGAGCAGTAAATCACACCATTCTCATCTTTATGAGCTTCTACAAATTGAAGTACATAAGGTAACTTACGACTCGGCTGCACTACGGAAAATGCTAAATTAGGACGGTCAAAGCCGGTAATATGAACTCGAGCTTGCGTAAGGCCTAAGAGGCGCTTCATATCTCTCTCTACTTCTTGTGTAGCACTTGCTGTAAAAGCACCCACAACAGGGCGCTTAGGCAAACGCTCTATAAAAGGCCCAATCAATTGATAGGAAGGTCTAAAGTCATGCCCCCATTGTGACACACAATGAGCCTCATCTATTATTACTTGTGAAATAGGCAATTCACATAAAAAGTTTTGAAAATATTCTGATCCTAGTCGCTCTGGAGCTAAGTATAAAAGTTTTATTCGCCCAGCTCGCAACTGACGCATGAGGGCTACAACTTGATCTTGCTCAAGAGTGCTATTCATATAGGCTGCCGGAATATGTTGTAGGCGCAGGCCTTCTACTTGATCTTGCATAAGCGAGATGAGTGGAGAAAATACAATAGTCAGCCCTTGCCGCAATAGCGCTGGAATCTGGAAGCATATAGACTTCCCCGCGCCAGTAGGCATAATGGCTAATATATCTTGCCCTGCCAACAAGGACGCTACCGGTACCTCTTGAGCTGGTCTAAAGGAAGAATAGCCAAAAAATCGCTCTAATGCTGCTTCAGCTGCCTTATGTGCCATCTCATCACGTCCTTTACAACAAAATCAAATCTAGCTAACTTTTGCCTTATTGGCTATCTTATTATTTTATCATTTCTACTAACTTCGGGCAAACTATGAAACCTTCAATTTATCCTAAAATTCCTGATATTTCTGGCGGTCTTTATTTTAAACTTAATAGTTTCACCTTTACTAATACCTGTTGTTAGGTCTTCTCCAAGCGTGCTATAAAAAACTCCTAGCATTGCTTAAAATATCTCCTCAACATCGCTTAAATAGCTCCTTAACATCTCTTACACGTTATTCTTCACATGGCTTAAAATTTATCCTTAATATCTCTTAAAGGCACTTCTTAACATCTCTTAAAATTTCTATAGACTTTATTCTTATAATATAGTAGGACGCCCCCTATTTATGGTACAATATACTAATATTAAACTTTATATAAAGGAGGGTACTGCCTATGTACTCACAAATTTCCATCATTATAGCCTTTGCCATATATTTAGGGCTCATGATGTATATTGGAATTTATTATTATCGAAAATCTAAAAATCTAAGCGATTATATTCTAGGTGGACGCCAATTAGGCCCCTGGATTACGTCTATGAGTGCTGAAGCATCAGATATGAGTGGCTGGATGCTAATGGGATTACCAGGCTTTGCCTATAGCACAGGGATTTCTGCTATTTGGATTGCTCTCGGCCTCGCTGGTGGTACCTGGCTCAATTGGGCTTTTATTTCCAAAAGGCTCCGCAACCACACCGAAGTGGCTAGCAATAGCTTGACTATTCCAGATTATTTAAAAAATCGCTTCCGCGATCACACTAAAATCCTGCCTATCGTATCAGCCCTATTCATAGTTATTTTCTTCCTCATTTATACATCTTCAGGCTTCGTAGCAGGGGGCAAACTATTTAATACCATCTTTGGTCTCGATTATGTAACGTCCTTATTAATTACTGCCGGGGTTGTTATTTTCTATACCTTCTTAGGTGGCTTCCTTGCTGTTAGTTGGACTGATTTAATCCAAGGCACCATGATGTTCTTTGCCATTTTAATTGTACCAGTTACAGCAGCCTTCATGATGGGTGGCCCCACTGATACGATGAATCTCATCGCTACCGAGTTCCCTCAAGGCCTATCTATTTGGGGGCCGGAAACAGACACCTTTACGTTAGTCATCGGCATTATTTCCTCTCTCGCTTGGGGCCTTGGTTATTTTGGTCAGCCTCATATTTTAGTGCGCTTTATGGCCATCTCCAGTGCCAAAGAACTAAAAAAAGCAACTAACATTGCTATGGTTTGGGTAATTATTTCACTTATAGCCGCGGTTGTCGTTGGTCTTGTCGGTAAAGTATACTTAACAACACCACTAGAAGGGCCTGATGTGGAGCGCGTGTTCTTAGTTATGAATGAACAACTCTTCCCTCCATTTGTGGCCGGCCTCATTTGGTCTGCTGTACTTGCTGCTATCATGAGTACAGCTTCTGGTCAATTGCTCGTAACCGCCTCTTCAGTAGCACAGGATTTATACAAAAATATTGTGCGTCACAAAACTAATGATTATGAGCTCGTTATGATTAGCCGTATTACAGTACTTGTGATCTCAGCCCTAGCCCTTTGGCTTGCGCTAGATCCTAGCAGCTATATTTTAACCATGGTTGCCTATGCTTGGGCAGGCTTTGGTGCTGCCTTTGGTCCAGCGATTCTGCTTTCGCTTTTCTGGCGCCGTATGACCTTAAAGGGCTGTGTTGCTGGCGTAGTCGTAGGTGGCTTAACGGTGCTCATTTGGAAGCAATTTGGTTGGTTTGGACTCTATGAAATCGTACCGGGCTTCATTCTTTCCACCCTTGCCATTTATATCGTGAGCCTACTCGATACACCACCTTCAAAAGAAATTACTGATGAATTCGACGAAGCGCAACGCATGCATATTCTATAATAAAATATAACAATCTATGCTAAGACACAATGCATAAAAAAGGCGACTTACCAATTGGTAAGTCGTCTTTTTATCTGTCTCTAACGAATCATCATAGTCGCATTACCTACTGGCAATACAAAGCGAAGATTTTTATAGCTTGGCTCAACAATCCAATGTCCATGCGTATCCATAATCCCCCACTTGCCATCTACGCGAACAGCCGAATAATAGGACACAAAGTTAGACACATCTTGAATCTTTACATCCTTTGCTTCATATACCACTTGACCAGAAGTATCAATAATTTTATACCCGGTGAATCCAGATCCTAATAAAGAATCATCTACAACCCAGGCATAGCCTTCAGCACCAAAGAAACTATGTTTTGCCCCTTTAGACAAAGTAAACATTTCTTGTCGTTGCGGTTCCATTTTATACACATGTTTAACATCAGAGCTTTCAGCAACGATATATCTATCGTTCATAAAGTCTATGGAATTGTAAATAAATGGCAACACCTCGGTATTGTCATTATAGTTTAAAACACCTCGTTTTTCAGTCATCGTATTTTTCAGTGCAATATATGGATCAAAAAGACTAATGCTATCTAGTTCATAGTCTCCAAAAGGAATTAAGAACTCACCTTGACGATTAACTACAGCTAATTTATGGTCATTTTCAATAATTGTACCGAATGGCATCATCGGATATACAAAATCATTCTTACTATCTACTACCACTCGACCATCTCGGTCAATATAGCCTCGTTTTACTTTATCGCGCACTACAGTCACTCCGCCAAAGAAGTGATGATGACGATGGTCCCAAAAATCATCGTATCCATAACCATGACCTATACCAAGGCCAATGCCATCACTGCCAAAGCTTATGCCAATCCCTGTATCATGGCTACCGCCAAAACCACCAAAAGCAATGCCCGCAATAGCACCGAGTAAATTAAAACCAGATGCTTTGCGTTGAATTTCAGCTAAACCATTGTGATAAGGAGATACCGAATCTGCATTAACCGTAAATAATTGCGTGCCCGTACTATCAATAGCTACTATTTGGCCTTTTTCATTCTTTACAAAAGCGCGGTCTTCACTAAAATCAGTGTATATATCCTTATATTGCGGTGCAATCACAATCTCTTCACTAATCGTCCTAAAACCATAACGCTTAGTTTTTTTATCTTTAAATGGCAAATATACATCAGATTCATAACGAGTCTCTGTTACCTCTGGTGCTAGTACACGCACCCCTACATATCGCTTAGCTTCAGTAGTTTCTCTACTCTCTGGCTGGCCCTTATCACTACTACCAGCTTCGTTAGTTGATCCATTCTTGCGTTCTGTCTCCTCGTTTACCTTATTCTTTTTATTTTCTTTGTTCTTCTTTTTCTCTACAGGATTACTAAAAACAAGCGCGTGCCCTCGATTAGCTGACTCTACAAATTTATACTGTGCTGGTACAATTTCACGACCTTGATTGTCGATTAAGCCATATCCATCCTTAGTTTCTACAATAGCCAAAGCCGTAGGCACTGCTTTATAATCCTCTGCTGTAGCTCGTCCTGATTCATCTGGATCTACTAGCCCTTCAGTTAGGGCTACAGCCTTGAAGTTTTCTAAACTACTGAGAGGCTGTTCATTAATATATTCTACCTCATCACTAAACACGACTGTCTTAGGCAAATAAGTTACGGACTCCGCAATAGTCGCCTGGCTCTCACCCCAGCCTAAGCAAAATGTACAAACAGCGGCTAATAGCCATGCCTTGGAACGCTTTGATGACTTCATATTAGGCCTCCTTGCAAATAATATAGCAAAATCACTATAAAACAATACTATTACATATACACATAAATGCATATATACATCTACACATACATTTTAGCTTATTAGTTATTTTTAAAAGATGTAAGTAAACTACTTGTGAATAGTCTAGATATGAGTAATCTATTTATAAGTAATCTAGTTATGAATAAACCACGTTTATAGAAGCTACTTTTGAAAAAGCTACTTTTTATACTCTGCGTTTGAATAATCTACTAATGATTAACCTCCTTCGAAATAAGCTACTTTTATATTTCGACACAAACTTGGTTTTGTCCTTTTAATACTATGTATTTAAAATAAGCAGATAAGATTAAGTATTTAATATTCGGCCTTTAATCTTAAGTATTAAATAACAAAAAACCACAAGCCCCTCTTTCGAGAGTCTTGTGGTTTTTATTTACTTCAGTTTATGACTATTGAACAGTCTCACTAAGCCAGTCTAAGATTATAGAATTTCTTCAAAACCTTTTTGTAGACGAACATAAGATTGACGGCGTTCTTTAGCATCAGCTTCAGTTTTTGCGAATAATTCTTCAGCAATTTCTGGAGCAGCTTTCTTCAAGGAAGCATAACGAACTTCATGCATTAAGAAGTCACGGAAGTTTTCAGTTGGTTCTTTAGAATCAAGGCTGAATGGGTTTTTACCAGCAGCTTTAAGAGCTGGGTTGTAACGGTATAGATCCCAGTAACCGCAAGCAACTGCACGGCGTTGTTCTTCTTGAGCACCGCCCATACCACCTTTGATACCATGGTTAATACATGGGGAGTAACCAATGATTAAGGATGGTCCTGGATATGCTTCAGCTTCAGTGATAGCTTTCATTAATTGGTTTTTGTCAGCGCCCATGGATACTTGAGCTACATATACATAACCATAAGACATAGCCATCATGCCAAGGTCTTTCTTCTTAGTACGTTTACCGGAAGCAGCGAATTGAGCTACAGCAGCTGTATGAGTGGATTTGGAGGATTGACCACCAGTATTGGAGTAAACTTCAGTATCGAATACGAATACATTGATGTCTTCGCCAGATGCTAATACATGGTCAAGACCGCCGAAGCCGATATCATATGCCCAGCCGTCACCACCGAAGATCCATTGGGAACGTTTAACAAGATATTGTTTCTTATCAAGCATTTCTTTAATGTCTTCAGTTTGTTCAGCTTTTTCAAGTTCAGCAACTAAAGCAGCTACGCGTTCACGAGAACCTTCGCCTTGGTCTTTAGCTTCTAACCAGCCTTCGATAGCAGCTTTTAAGCTTGGAGCAGCAGTTTCAGCAACTTTTTCTGCAGTTTCAGCTAATTGAGTGCGGATTTTCTTAGCACCAACTAACATACCATAACCGTATTCAGCATTATCTTCGAACAAGGAGTTAGCCCATGCTGGACCATGACCTTGTTGGTTTTTAGTGTATGGAGAAGCTGGCATGGAAGCGCCCCAGATGGAGGAACAACCAGTAGCATTCGCAATAACCATACGGTCACCGAACAATTGAGTAATCAAACGAGCATAAGGAGTTTCGCCACAACCTGCGCAAGCGCCGGAGAATTCGAGCAATGGTTGTTCGAATTGGCTACCCTTAACTGTATCTTTCTTCATTGGATTTGGTTTAGTTGGTAAGTTAACTGCATAATCCCAAGTTTCTGCAAATTCCATTTCTTCGTCGATTGGACGCATTTCGATGGCTTTACCTTTAGGGGATGGACAAATGTTAACACAGTTGGAACATCCTAAGCAGTCAAGTGGAGATACGGCAATGCGGAATTGTAAGCCGTCTTTGCTGCCAAGAGCTGGTACAGCTTCAAAGTTTGCAGGACCGTTTTTAACTTCTTCTTCAGTAGCAAGAATTGGACGGATTGTAGCATGTGGACATACGAACGCACATTGGTTACATTGGATACAGTTTTCTTTAATCCAGTGTGGAACGAATAATGCAGCACCACGTTTTTCGTAAGCAGCAGTACCAGAAGGTAAAGTACCATCTTCATGAGTTGTGAAAGTACTTACTGGCAAGTCATAACCTGCTTGCGCATTAACTGGTTGGCAAATGTTTTCCACATAGCTTGGGCAAGATTGGCAACCTGGTTTAACAGCAGCAGCTTTTTCATCAACAGCATTTTTCCAGTCAGCTGGAACGTCGATTTTAACTAATGCGTCAACACCTTTGTCGATAGCCGCGTTGTTCATATCAACAACGTTTTGACCTTTTTTGCCATATGTTTTTTCTACGGAATCTTTTAAGTATTCAATAGCTTTATCAACAGGGATAATGTTTGTCAATTTGAAGAATGCAGCTTGACAAATCATGTTGATACGACCACCAAGACCGATTTCTTGAGCGATAGCAGCAGCGTTGATAACGTAGAAGTTCAATTCTTTTTCTGCAATGGTACGACGAAGCTTAGCAGGTAATTTTTCAGCTAATTCTTCTGGAGTCCAAGTACAGTTCAATAAGAATGTACCGCCTTTTTTGATGCCACGAAGTAAATCGTATTCGTGAACATAGGATTGACGATGACAAGCGATGAATTCTGGTTCAGTTACAAGGTAAGGTTTGTTGATCGGAGTCTTACCAAAACGTAAGTGAGACATAGTTACGCCACCAGATTTTTTGGAGTCGTAATCGAAGTATGCTTGAGCATACATGTCAGTGTAGTCACCGATGATTTTGATAGCAGACTTGTTAGCACCAACAGTACCGTCGGAACCGAAGCCCCAGAATTTACAGCCAGTTAAGCCTTCGTCTTTAATGTCAACGCCTTCAACGCGTTTTAAGGATAAGTTAGTTACGTCGTCTTCGATACCTAAAGTGAATTGACGTTTAGGAGCGCTAGCTAACATGTTGTCAAATACAGCTACGATATCGGAAGGAATAACGTCTTTGGAGCTTAAGCCATAACGGCCAGCGAATACTTTAGCGTTAACATCATGTTGTACTAAAGCAGCTTGAACGTCTAAGAATAAAGGTTCAGCCAATGCACCTGGTTCTTTTGTACGGTCTAATACAGCGATGCGTTCTACAGTCTTAGGAAGAGCTGCGATGAAACGATCAGTTGCAAATGGACGGAACAAATGAATCTTAACAAGACCAGTTTTGCGGCCTTGAGCGTTTAAGTAGTTAACAGTTTCTTCTACAACTTGGCAGCTAGAACCCATAGCTACGATAACGTCAGTAGCATCTGGAGCACCGATGTAGTTGAATAATTGGTAGTTACGGCCAGTAAGTTTGTTGATTTCAGCCATGTAATGTTCTACTACATTTGGAACTTCTAAGTAGAATGGGTTAGAAGATTCACGATGTTGGAAGTAGATATCAGGGTTTTCTGCAGTACCACGAGTTACAGGGGAATCTGGATTCAAGGCACGTTGGCGGAATTCTTTAACAGCTTCCATATCTACTAATGGTTTTAAGTCTTCATAGTCAAGAACTTCGATTTTTTGAATTTCATGGGAAGTTCTGAAACCGTCGAAGAAGTTAATGAAAGGTACGCGAGTCTTAATTGCAGTCAAATGTGCAACTGGAGCAAGGTCCATAACTTCTTGAACAGATGCTTCGGAAAGCATAGCACAACCAGCAGCACGAGCTGCCATTACGTCTTGGTGGTCACCAAAGATGGAAAGTGCATGAGCTGCTAACGCACGAGCTGCTACATGGAATACGCCTGGAAGTAATTCACCAGCCACTTTGTAAAGATTTGGTAACATTAAAAGTAAACCTTGAGAAGACGTAAATGTAGTTGTCAAGGCACCTGCCTGTAAGGAACCGTGTACAGCGCCTGCAGCACCAGCTTCAGATTGCATTTCTACAACTTGTACTGGATGACCGAAGATGTTTTTACGGCCAGTAGCAGCCCATTCATCAACATGTTCTGGCATTGGAGATGATGGTGTAATTGGGAAAATCGCAGCTACTTCGGTAAAACCGTATGCAACGTGAGCCGCAGCCTGGTTGCCGTCCATAGTTTTCATTTTACTCATGTTAAAAAAGCCTCCTTAAGCATTAAAAATGAGTTGTACACTTGCTTACCCTTATTATCTCAGGAACAAATTCCCCCGCACCTAGCGCATCTATATAATTCGTTGCGTGTAAATAGCCTATAGTATACTAGTATATTGAATACACTATAGGATTGACTAAAACGCAATATATTATGTAATACACCGGGCCAATCGCCTCTTCAAAGGCATTTCTATACTCACTAAGCAACATATACTGTTAGAAATTAATGCATTATATGTCGTATTTTTCGTAAAAGCATTGCCTATCTTGCAAAAATGTAATAATATAATACTATTAATACTCATTTACAAGAGGAGGACTTATTTCATTCCTAAAATAACAAATCGATATAGCCTCATACGTTCATTATACAATTATAGAATTGAGATAGCAATATGAAGGCAACGTGTTGGTTTGCTAATTATGAGATTATCAATTTACTTTTATTCATAGGTCCTTTACATTTACTCATACATTTAAATGTATCGATTTAATTGCATTCTTATTAGTTGTATTAAATGTTTTATTGAGTTTCTCTCTTGTTGTATATTGAGAATAGGACCTGTACCATACATAGTAGGTAGTATCAATTCTACCTAGTATTGTATTCCGTAATTTGAATCATTTTATTATATTCTAGTTAGTTGTATTACTTTTATTAGCATTACAATTATTTTTAATTTTTCTTAAGATACTCGAGGTGTACCATGGACTTTCATCATTTAAAATACTTCGTAGAAGTAGCCGATCAAAAAAGTTTTAGTAAGGCAGCACGCAATCTTCATATCTCGCAATCTGCAATCAGCCGTACTATTAAAGCATTAGAAGATGAATTGGGCGTGGTTCTCTTCATGCGTAATGCCAAATCAGTAGAATTAACTGATGGCGGCACAATTTTCTTAACTCACGCTAAACGCGTAGTATTCATGTTTGAACATTTAAAAGTAGATTTCGAAAACGAATTCCGTCTAGAACAAGGTTCCATTCTTATTGGTTTACCACCTATTACGGATGCACCAATTTTCGCCCAACTTCTTGGGGAGTTCAAACGTGCCTACCCTCAAATCGAGCTTGGGCTTTATGAATATGGCTCTAAAAAAATCGAGCTCAACGTACAAGAAGGTATGGTAGATATTGGCATCATCTGTACTAAGCCAAATCCAAAAGAATTTGAATCCTTCTATTTAACTAGTGATCCACTCTCTGTTGTATTACCACGTGATAATCCATTAGCCAAAGAAAAGGAAATTTCTCTTGAAATGCTAGCGGACGAATCCTTCGTAATCCATAAAGATGACTTCAATCTTCATGATGAACTTATCAAAGCGTGTAAACACGCTGGTTTCCAACCACATGTAGTATTTGAAACAAGCCAACGAGACCTCATGTTGCAAACTGTAGGTGCGCATTTAGCCGTGGCTATCCTTCCTAGTCGCCTCTGCCCTACTAAGGGAGAGAATACTAAAATCGCGACTAATGTAGTAGTCCGTCCATTAGTAAAACCAGAAATTACCCATACATTGTATGTAATCTGGAAGAAAGGTCACTACCTTTCCCACGCATCTCGCTTATGGTTAGACTTTGTAACGGCTAAACTTCCATTGCCAACTATTGCTAATCCTGAAATAAAATAAAATAAAATAAAATAAAATAAAATAAAATACTATATAGAAGGAACACTATCTTATGAAACGGTCTACCGTTTATAAAACTGTCATTTCATTACTCTTTGCAGTACTCATAGGTTTTATCGCCTATCAACAAGCTCAAATTGACGAACTTGCCACCCGCGTATACGGGGAGCATAATATGAGCGATTACGATAGCTTTGACTACCGCATCACAAATCTAGAACACATTAGTAACAACCATGCGGCTCGAATCAAAACCTTAGAAAAAGAAGTCTGGCTATTAAAAAAGCAAAACAATGCCCTTCAATGGCGCATTATGCAACTTGAGTGGATCCATCCCGAACTAGCAGTCCCTCAAACAACGCCAATTAATACAGACAATTATATGAAAGACTTTGACCCTAACCCAGGTAAAGTACCAAACCCTATGAAACCTGGTGAATCCATCTTCAAAGAAAAGGGTCAATAAAAACCATAAAAGCCTGCGCTTTGTAGCGCAGGCTTTTTCTATTTCACCTCTTCGTCGCCGCCTGCGTTAATAAAAATTCCCTCTCCTCGCTATAAGACAAGCCTTTTATGGTGAACACAAAGTGTGTATAAGGCAAACTCTATTCGGTCAGATTTTACTAATTAGTTATAAAAAAGAGCCTCTATATACATATAGCGACCATCCGAGCTTGACGATCATAAGACAAATTTCTCCTCCCCATCTTAATAAGAAACGCCTCTCCAATAATGCCAATAAGATAGAAAATTTGCTAGAGCCCCCGATAACGCTATAAAAAAGAGACCCATTGTGTATGTAACGACCATTCGAGCTTGACGAGTTGGGAGTAAATACACAATGGGTCTCTTTACTAATATTTAACTGATAATATTTTCTATCACAAAACGCGCATTATCGGAGAGGCTTTCTTACTTTATCACCTATGCCCCCACGCCTTTCCTCCACAACAGCCACTACATCGCCCTCATCTTGACTCACTTTCACAGTATCGGGCACGCCTACCAAATCATGGGCCAGACGTTGTAGTTCTTGAATGGTATAGATAGGTAAATTAGAGTCTTTCAAACGTTCGATTAAATCTGTTCGTGCCGGATTAATAGCAATCCCCCGCTCTGTAACTAACACATCAACAGACGAGCCGGGAGTAATTACCGTTTGTACCTGATCTACAATCATAGGCAAACGACCACGCGTAAGAGGACAAGTAATGACGGTGCATTTAGCCCCTTCAGCAGTGTCACTATGCCCCCCAGAAGCCCCCATCAATACTCCATTAGAATCAGTTAAACAGTTTACATTAAAGTTTACATCAATTTCTGTAGCTCCCAAGAAGACTACGTCTAGATAATTTGTCATGCAATCAGTCCATGGATTTGCGTACATGGACGCACTGATTTCAATATGGTTTGGATTGGTCGCTAAGGAGTGCGCTGCCACTGTATCAAAGGATTGGGTATCATAAATGGCCTTGATTAAGCCTTCTTCCAATAGGCCCGTTAAAATCCCGGTAGCACCACCGATGCCAAAACCTGCAGTAATCCCTTTAGCACGCAAACTGTCGCCAATATGCTTGGCCACCGTAAGCGATGCACCACCAGCACCTAACTGGAAGGCAAAGCCTTCTTTAATAATATCCGCTTCATTTAAAAATTGCCCTACTAGTTCAGCAATTTTCTGTTGCACTGGACTTTTGGCAAAACCAATAGCGCCTGATGCAATACCTTCTGCATCGCCAATTTCATCCACTACAACTACATAATCAACATCAGTTTGTGGCACCGATGGATGAGGCACAACATCCACTAAATTATCGGTAATAGCCACTGTCGTATCTGCATAATGAGAGTCCACCATAGCGTAACCTAATGAGCCACAAGCAGATTTTCCCATAGAACCAGTAAAATTCCCACGGTAATCACAGGTTGGAGCCCCCATAAAAGCTACATCAATATGAAGTTCGCCACTAACAATAGCTCTAACACGGCCCCCATGAGAACGCACTACTAAAGGACGCTTTAAAGCTTTAGGATTACATGTTAAGTATTTTCCTAACTCATCTCGCACACCGGAAGTTTCTAAGGCGGTAACAATACCAGCTTTAATATAATCAATGAGAAACTCGTGACAAGGACTCAAGGAACTTGCAGCAATAGTTAAATCCTTAATGCCTCGTGCCTTAATTGCTTCCATAACTAATCTCATAACATAATCACCATTTCTAAAATGATGGTGGAATGATATAGTCATGCCGTCAGCTAGACCAGTTTTTTCAATCGCCTCGTCTAAAGATGCCAATACTTTTCCCTTCTTATAAGTATGTTGGACACAGGCTTCACTTGCCTTTATAGATTCATTTGTTTCGCCAGCTAATTGTACTTTAATCCCCGCAGCCCGTGCTTTATCTATAATGCGCTGCGCTCTCACTACTATCGGCTTATCAATCATTTTACCGTCAACCGCTAATACGCCCTTATTATTAGCCACTGCATCAGCATAAGCATTCAGCACCTTCACAGAGTATGCAATCTCTTTATCACTTGGGGTAAAAACCTTATGCGCTAATGCAACTTGCGTAGGATGAATACAGGATTTTCCATCAAATCCAAGGGATTTTATGTAATTAACCTCTTCAAGGAATCCCTCTGTGTCTTTCACATCAGAAAACACTGTATCAATGCATCGGATGCCGGCCTCACGAGCAGCAAGCAAAATAGTTTGACGCGCAAAAGTAAGCTCTACAGCGGGCTTTGATTTTCCAGTCCTAAGATCTGCGCGATAATCTTCTGCCCCTAGTGCAATGCCAATGACACGTGGTCCGTGACAAATCTCACGCACATTGTAAAGACCTTTCACCGACTCAATGGCTACAATAATGTTAATTGAACCTTCAGGCCAGCCCATTTCCTGCTCAACTTCAGCAATTTTATGTGCCACTAATTCCACTTCTGACACGTCTTCAGTTTTAGGCAGACGAATCAAGTTAGGCTTCGCTCGTACAATCACATCTAGGTCATCTAAGCCAAAGGGAGTCTGTGTAGGATGATTGATACGTACCACTGTTTCTGATTTAAAAGGAATAGCCTTTAACATCTCTGCTACTAACAAGCGAGCTGAATCTTTTTCATCCACAAAAATAGAATCTTCTATATCAAACATTAAGCTATCAGCACCATATACATCGGCACTATTGAGCATTTTAGGCGTGTTGCCAGGTACGAACATCATGCTCCGAGCAAGTCGTTCTTTAGCCGCTTCCGTAAGAGCATTCTCGGAGTTAACTGTGGAACTTTTTACTGTTTCCGCTATCACATTGCGGGAATTATCGCTAGGACTCTTTATCGCCGCCGAAAGTGCATGATTCAAATTATCTCGGGCATACTCTATTTCGCTCTGTATTTCACGCTTTATAGTCCTCTCTATTTCATCCTTTATTGCACCCTCGATGTCATCCCCATATTCATCACTAAGAGTTTTTGCTCGATTTAAAGCCGCTAATACGCGCGCCTTAATAGTATAATCCCAGGCTCCTTGATCCTGTGCCACTACTCGAACACCGTCAAAACCAGCTTCCACAATGGTTTTACGAATCAATTCCTCTATATGAGCTCCATATTGTGTTTGCACCTTGGATTCTAATTCAATTTCAATCCCTGATTGCTTAGGAAATACGATGATTAGGATATCTTGTTTTTCTGCAAATCCTGCCTTTGCTTCGCGCCGAATAGATAACATACAAAAGCCTCCCTATCTCTTTTACAAGTGAAATATAAGTAATTAATCTTTTTCAACTTGTATTATATACTGCCCAGTATACAAAAGATAATAGAGAGGCCCTATAGTGGGTATAAAATTTTATTTTACTACCTTGTATTTCTTGTAGTAGTTTTCTAAGAAATCAGTAAATGTTTTTACTGCAATGAGCTTTGTACTCATTTCACTATAGTACAAATAGGTAGGTCTAACAATAGGTTCACCATTTTTATGAACTATAGGTTTAATAAAGAGCTTGTCTTCAATGCAACTGCCTAGACCTAAATAAGGTAAAATAGCCCAGCCTAGCCCTTCACGCACAAATTGCCGACAAGTCACCATGGAGTCAAGCTCCATAGATGGCATATAGTTTGGAGGTAAATTTTCATCACACCAGTTCGATATGATCATTGATACTGATGGGTCCGTGCGATATTGAATCAAAGGTAACTGAGCCAATTCATCAATTGTAACCGGCTCTTTATAGACTAAGCAATACGGTTCTTCAAATAATGGTTTACTATGTCCATTCCCTTCTCCTCGCGCAATGGCCACCATGACCTCACCAGCATTAAACATCTTTTTAACCTGCGCACTATAGCCTGTTTTCACCTTCACACGAATGCTCGGATATTGTTGCGAAAATTCTTTTAATAGGCGCGGCAGCTGATAGTCCGCAAAGTTAATAGACGAGGCTAAGGTCAAGGTCCCTTGAATTTGCCCACTCATTTCCCCCATAGTTTGTTTTAATTGCTCTAGCTCCGCCAACATATGCTGACAATAGGTATAATATAGTTCACCTTCCGGGGTAAGCACAATACCTTCATTAGTACGAATTAATAAGGGATGCCCCATAGCATTCTCCATTTGCCTTAGGCGGTAACTTAAGGCTGGTTGCGATAAAAATAATTTATCTGCTGCCTTAGTTATATTACCTTCTGCTACAACGGTTACAAATGTTTGCCAATCCCTTGTATCCATGAATCTCTATCTCCTTTCCTAAAATTTTTGATGCCCTCATCGCTAACAATTCATAGTATGATACTAGAGTTTTAAAAGTAATTGCAAAAATAGGGACTTCGAAAAGTCCCTATTCAATGTGTTTCTATATATAGTTTACCAATTTTAAAGATTTCAGGCAATATGCATTTAAATGAACTATTATCTAAATCTTAGCCCTATTCGCTAAAATAAACTCTTACTTAACGAGCATTGGCAATCCCTTCAAATACTTTGCCGCGAGAACCGTCTACGGTAACTACGTCGCCATCTTTAAGCACCGCTTCTGGTCGATCAGCACCGAGTACAACTGGAATGCCAAAGTTAATGCCTGCAATTGCCGTCGCTGACGTATATCCATCTTCAACTGCAATAATAGCACTAGCCATCTTAGCTAAGCCCATAAGTTCTGGTTCCAAGGAGCGAACGACTAAAATATCGCCAGCGCGGAATTTATCTTGTGCACCAGCTACATCTAAAGCCATGCATACACGGCCAGTTGCGGCCCCTTTGCCAATACCATTGCCTTTAATGATAGCTTTGCCTACTACATGTACGCGAATCATATTCGTAGTGCCAGATGAACCGGATGGAACACCAGCTGTAATCACTACTAAATCACCAGACTCAATACGGCCTTCCACTAAAGAAGCAGAGATAGCACTTTGTACCATTTCATCAGAGTTAGCATGTGGTGCACTCTTTACAGCTTCTACGCCCCAATATAATTGAACGCGGCGAATCGTTTCTTCATGCGGTGTAACCGCCAAAATGCGTGCATTCGGACGATTGCGAGCAATGCTCATAGCTGTCTTGCCACTTTCAGTGCAAGTAATCACCGCTGCTGCACCAAGGCTCTTCGCCACTGTTACTGTAGCATTACTAATGGCATCCGTAGTTTGCACTTCATCGAGATCAAGTTCATGATCAATATTGCAATATAAAGTAGAATGCTCTGTTACTTCTGCAATGCGCGCCATAGTTTGAACAGCTTCTACTGGATATTTACCGCCAGCAGTTTCGCCAGATAACATAACGGCATCAGTGCCGTCTAAAATCGCATTAGCCACGTCACTTGCTTCAGCGCGAGTTGGACGAGGATTTTGCGTCATAGATTCTAACATCTGAGTCGCTGTAATAACTGGTTTGCAAGCTTTGTTACATTTGCTAATCATCATTTTTTGAAGCACTGGCACTTCTTCAGCTGGAATCTCAACACCTAGGTCACCACGGGCTACCATGAGACCATCGGACATGCGTAAAATATCATCTAAATTATTAAGACCTTCTTCATTTTCAATTTTAGAAATAATCTTAATATCAGTACCTTCTTCTTCTAAGATACGGCGAATGGCCACAACATCACTACCGCGTTGCATAAAAGATGCCGCCACATAGTCTACACCCATTTGGCACCCAAAGCGAAGATCTGCTTTATCGCTTTCAGATACTGGTGGCAAGCTAAGCGGTACGCCTGGAACAGCAACGCGTTTGCGATCGCTCATAGGGCCACTATTCAAAATAGTAGTGTAAATTTCAGTGCCTTCAATTTTATCTACATGGAGTGTTACTAAACCATCAGATAATAAAATATTGCAACCTACTTTTACATCATCTACTAAGCCTTTATGATTTACGGAGCAAATTGTTTCATCACCTTCTACATCACGCATAGTGAGGGTAAATGGTTTGCCCGCTTCAAGCATGACTTTGCCAGCCTTAAATAAACCGAGACGGATTTCAGGGCCCTTAGTATCAAGCATGAGCGCCACAGGAATACCTGTTTTCTTGGACGCTTCACGAACAGCATTCATACGCTTTGTATGTTCATCATAACTGCCATGTGAAAAGTTAAAGCGCGCCACATTCATGCCCGATTCGAGCATGCGCTCCAATACGCCGGGCGCATCTGTGCTAGGTCCAATAGTACATACAATTTTAGTTCGTTTCATAATAGATTCCTCTCTTAAAGTCATAGTTGTGCTAAATTTTATGTATCCCCTCATAAAATTTTGAATAAGCTAACATACACTTTATGTCTATCTATCCCTTTATACAGAATATTATACAATACGAACTATACGATTTCTACACTATTGGGCCCTAAAATCTTCTCAATTTCACTGCAAATTTTTGGTCCCGGAGTGAAATAATACGCTTTTGCTACGCCCATACGTTTTTTCTGTCGATGTAAATAAAAGACTACCGGCACGGTTCCTTCCGCAGGTATGAGCAATTCTTTTAATTTAGCACTCGCTTCTGGTGTATCAAAGCCAGGGCGAATATGAAGGATAATTCCCTTCGCTTGATCATAAGCTCTCTTCAAGGGACCAATTTGGTCCGCAATGATTTGCACGCCTTTTTCATCCGCATCAATGCGCCCTGATACACGCACGGCCATATCCACCGCTAAATAAGCCTGACTCCGTTGATATGTTTGAGGGAACACCACGATGCTAGCAGAACCAGAGAAATCTTCCAACCGGATAATGGACATCAAATCATTGCGCCGCGTAATTTTATCTACCTTATCAACAATGAGTCCGCCCATAGTTACTGTTTTCTTATCATATTGTTCTGGATTGTCGTGCAAGCGACCTAATTCAAATAATGAGTTCAATTCCTCTTCATAGGCCGTCAAAGGATGGCCTGTAATATAAAAGCCAGTATATTCCTTTTCATCACGAAGTTTTTCTTCTTCTGGCAAATCTTCTAAATTAGGCGTCACCAATACTTCACTAGTAGCTCCTTCATCATCGCCAAAGAGGCTCATTGTTCCTAAAGCTTGGTCTTTTTGATACTTTTGTCCCAAGTTTTGAGCCATTTCATACATATGTAAGAGCTGGTTGCGATTTTCTTTGAAGCTATCCATGGCGCCACTACGAATTAAACTTTCTAATAAACGCTTATTCACCACTTTAGATTCTACGCGTTTACAAAAATCTAAAATTGAAGTGTAAAGGCCATTGCGCTCCCGTTCTTTTAGCAATGTTTCAATGGCATTGTCGCCCACACTCTTAACACCGCCAAGGCCAAAGCGAATAGCGCCATTTTGAACGGCAAAGGACTGTTCCCCATAATTAATATCAGGCCCCAAAACATCAACGCCATGCTTCTTACAAGCATTAATGTAATAGGTCAATTTATCTACATTGGTCATAAAGCTAGTCATCGTAGCAGCCATGAATTCAGGGAAGTAATGAGCCTTCAAATACGCTGTCTGATAAGCAATATAGGCATAGGCAGCGCTATGAGATTTGTTAAAACCATAGCCTGCAAAGTATACCAAGAGGTCAAATACTTCATTGGCAATGGATTCTTCAATGCCATTCTTCTGAGCCCCTTCTACGAAAGATTGACGTTGCGCTTTGAGAACAGATTCTTTTTTCTTCCCCATCGCACGGCGCATTAAATCCGCTTGACCTAAGGAGAAACCGCCCATAGCAGAAGCAATCTGCATAACCTGTTCTTGATATAAAATAACTCCAAAAGTATCTTTCAAAATAGGTTGTAATAGAGGATGCAAATAAGTAATTTCCATCTCTCCATGACGGCGTTTGATAAAGTCTTCCACCATGCCACTGCCTAAAGGGCCTGGACGGTACAATGCCACTAGCGGGATTAAATCTTCAAAATGCTCCGGTTTTAAATCCATCACAAGCTTAGTAATCCCTTCAGACTCTAGCTGGAACACCCCGGCTGTATCGCCTTTACAGAGAATATCGCAGGCTGCCTTGTCATCTAAAGGAATGCGATCTAAATCAATATCTATGCCATGATTTTCTTTAATAAGCTTCAATGCATCGCCCATAACGGTCAAAGTACGAAGCCCCAAAAAGTCCATTTTTAAAAGGCCCAGTTCTTCAATATTATCTTTATCATATTGCGTTACAAAGCCCGTATCACTGGCATTTTGCAAAGGTACATGTTCCTCTAAAGGCGCCGCTGAAATTACGACCCCTGCTGCATGCGTAGATGCATTGCGAGCAATGCCCTCTAGCTTTTGCCCATAATCAAAGAGCTCTTTCACTTGTGCATTAGTATCATAGAGCTGCTTTAACTCTTTCCCTTTTAAAGCCTTCTCCAAAGTAATGCCCAATTCATTGGGAATCATCTTGGCATATTTATTTACATCTTGCAATGGTAAATCGAGCACACGCCCCACATCACGAATAACGGCACGCGCTGCTTCTGTACCGAAAGTAATAATCTGAGCCACTCGCTCTTGCCCATATTTTTCTGTTACATAGTCAATAGCAAGACCACGCTTTTCATAGCAAAAGTCAATATCAATATCAGGCATGCTAATGCGTTCTGGATTTAAAAATCGTTCAAAGAGCAAATCATACTTCAATGGATCTAGGCCTGTAATCCCTAATAAATAAGCAACTACAGAGCCAGCCGCACTACCGCGACCAGGACCTACTAAAATATCATGTTCCCTTGCATAACGCACATAGTCCCATACGATGAGGAAGTAATCATCAAAGCCCATTTGCGCAATGACACCCAGTTCATAATCCAAGCGTTCCATCACATCAGGACGAGGCTCATCACCATAGAGACGAGGGATTTCTCGTTCGCAAAGATAGCGCAAATAAGAAGAAGCCGTTTCACCTTCTGGTACATCAAAACGAGGTAAATGATGTTCATCGAAGTTAAATTGTACATTACAGCGCTCCGCAATGCGCAACGTATTTTCCAAGGCTTCTGGCACATGCCCGAAGAGTTCCGCCATCTCATCGCCACTCTTCATATAAAATTGGTCATTAGGGAACTTCAAGCGATCTGTTTCCGCCACCTTTGCCCCTGTAGCAATGCACACTTTGATATCCTGTGCATCTGCATCTTCTTGTAGCACATAATGAAAGTCATTAGAGGCCACTAACCCTACGCCATATTCCTTGGCGAGATTAATCATCACCTCTTGTGCCTTAGCTTCCGCTGGTAGTCCATGATTTTGAATTTCTAAGAAGAAATTATTTGTCCCATATATATCAATATATTGCTCCAAAGCGCGCTTAGCACCGTCCACATTATCTTGTAAAATATATTGCGGAATTTCCCCTTGAATGCACGCACTCAAGGCAATAATGCCCTTGCTGTATTGACGTAATAATTCATGGTCTACACGAGGCTTACGGTAAAATCCTTCAGTAAAGCCGCGCGATACAATTTTAGTTAAATTTTGGTAACCTTCCATCGTTTCAGCTAACAAGATTAAATGCTTCAACCGTTCATTTTTACCATTTTGCATTTCCTTGGTAAAGCGGCTACCTTCTGTCACATACACTTCACAGCCCATAATAGGCTTAATTCCTGCACTAATAGCCTCTTTGTAAAAATAGATGGCACCGCACATATTACCATGGTCAGTAATCGCTAGCGCTGGCATATTTAGCTCTTTAGCGCGCGCCACCATCTGAGGTAGGCGACTAATGCCATCCTGCAAACTATATTCTGTATGTCCGTGCAAATGAACAAATGGTCTCATACCTTACCTCCCTCTAAAATAGGTATTTAACTCCTTCCGGATTTCCTTCCATCGAGGCATAAACTGAGCTACTACCGCCCAAAAACTGGGCGAATGGTTGGGATGAATCAAATGAGCAAATTCATGAACCATCACATATTGTAAAAAACGAATGGGACCGCTGAGTAATTGTTGGTTTATCATAATGCGCCCCAAAGCTGGTGAGCAAGAGCCCCAACGGGTCTTAGCCTTAGCGACACGAAACGTAGGGCGTTGAATATCATATCCGGCCCGAATAAAGGCTTCATATACAGCACCACCAACGCGAAGCACAACTTCTTCCATTAGACCTTGTAAAAACTCCGTCATAAGAGCCGCCTTCTCAGGCACACCCATGTGATCCTTTATAAACATATACAGTGTATCTGGCCGCGACTCACTCCAACTGACATAGGCCTTTCTACCTGGAGGTGAATAGCGCACCACAAGCGTCGCTACATGTCCCAGGATGCGAACTTTTTCACCATTTACATATTGTAAGCTCCGTCTTACCTTAGGCACTGCACGTGCTCTTGCTTTTCGCAAAAAGTCTTTATGTCCTTCTACAAACTCGCGCACAGTACTTACAGATGTTCTAAAAGGCACCGAAACAGAGACGGTGCCTTCAGAGTTAACACGAAGATTTAAATTTTTTACAGCCTTCCAGGTCACCGTATAGGGCACTGGTCGTCCATCAATAATAACTTCGTAATGTTCTATTTTTTTACTAGTGCTACGAGCTTGCAAATCTTGTCGTAGTCCACTCATACTTATTTGTTATTCTTAGCCGCTTTAGCACGAGCAGAACGATCAAGAATAGCCTTACGCATGCGAATATTCTTAGGTGTTACTTCAACGAGCTCATCATCATTAATCCATTCAAGAGCTTGTTCCAAGCTGAAAATGCGAGGTGGCACTAAGCGAACCGCTTCATCAGAGGAGCTAGAGCGCATGTTAGTAACATGTTTTTTCTTACATGGGTTAACATCCATGTCGGATTCACGAGTGTTTTCACCAATAATGCGGCCTGTATATACAGGTTCGTTTGGACCGATGAATAAAGTACCGCGATCTTGTACAGAGTTCAAGCCATATGGTGTAGTTTCGCCATCTTCAAAGGCTACCAAGGCACCGCGTGTACGGCCAGGGATATCACCTTTAAATGGTGCATAACCATGGAATACATGGTTCATAATACCATTACCTTTAGTGCTAGTTAAGAACTGTGCACGGAAACCGATTAAACCACGGGCAGGAATGATAAATTCCATACGAAGATAACCAGCTAATTCGTTCATGTTAATAAGTTCAGCTTTACGAGCGCCAAGGTTTTCCATAACAGTACCCATAAATTCTTGAGGTACGTCAATTGTTAAATATTCTAATGGTTCGCATAATTGGTCATTAATGCGTTTGTAAATTACGCGAGGTTTACCTACTTGTAATTCATAGCCTTCACGGCGCATAGTTTCGATAAGTACAGCTAAGTGCAATTCACCACGGCCAGATACTTTGAACGCATCTGGAGAATCTGTTTCTTCAACCTTCATAGACACATTAGTTTGTACTTCTTTGAACAAGCGATCACGTAAATGACGGCTTGTTACAAAATCACCTTCACGACCAGCAAATGGAGAGTTATTAACAGAGAACATCATAGCCAATGTTGGTTCGTCAATGGAGATTGATGGTAACGCTTCTGGATTTTCCACGTCAGCTACAGTTTCACCAATGTTGATATCTTCAATACCAACGAACGCAGCTATATCACCCATAGCTACTTCATCAGTTTCTACACGATTTAAGCCATTGTAAGTATATACGCGACCAACTTTTGCTTTACGAGTGCTTTCGCCATTCATAATTGCTACTTGTTGACCAGTTTTCAAACGACCACGAACTACGCGACCTACCGCAATTTTACCTACATATTCATCATAATCAAGAGTGGTTACCATGAATTGCAATGGGCCATCAATGTCGCCTTGTGGTGCTGGAATTTCTTTAATAAGCACTTCAAATAAAGGCTGCATATCTTTGCCTTCATCATCCATAGATGCTTTAGCAATGCCATCACGAGCAGATGCATACACTACTGGGAAGTCTAATTGGTCATCGTCAGCTTCAAGCTCCATGAACAATTCTAATACTTCGTCTTCTACTTCATGTACACGTTGGTCAGGACGGTCAATTTTGTTGATAACTACGATTGGTTTTAGTTTTTGTTCCAATGCTTTACGAAGTACGTATTTTGTTTGTGGCATTGGACCTTCAAAAGCGTCAACTAAAAGAAGTACACCGTCTACCATGTTAAGTACACGTTCTACTTCGCCACCAAAGTCAGCATGGCCTGGAGTGTCAACGATATTGATTTTTACGTCGTTATGCATAACAGCCGTATTTTTAGACAAAATAGTAATCCCGCGTTCACGTTCCAAATCATTGGAATCCATTACGCGTTCTGCCACTTTTTCATTTGCTCTGAAAATATGGCTTTGTTTTAACAATGCGTCCACCAAAGTTGTTTTACCATGGTCAACGTGTGCAATAATTGCAACATTACGAATATTTTCGCGAATCATGTAAGCCTCCCATTAAGCTACTATTTATACATTTTTATGAATACCCGAAAACAAAGGAGTTTCGGACTATCTTCATCCTTAAAGACAACAGTTAATTATAGCACAAAATCTATATATCGTCTATAGAACAGCACGATTTTATTGACATTGAACCATATGCGTTTATAGAATAAAGCAACGCATTGTATGAAGTTCTTTATAGGAACTTAGCAGCTTTCTAAAAATTCTTTCACCACAGGATTTTCTTTCATCGCTTCTATTTGCTCCGCATCAGGAATTTTAACCTTGTCACGGTCAAGATTAACTAAGCATAAAAAGCCTAAATAATCGCCTTTGTTAGCACGAAATTGGTGAATTGTATGACTCGGTACCTCTATAAAGTCACCAGCTTTTACATCAGTTACAATTTCACCTAATAAACATTGCCCCTCACCGCGGAAAATCATAACCATATGAGTGTGCTCATGATGTTCCAAAGTAGAATACCCACCTGGTTTTACTTCAAAATAGCGAAATTGGCAAGGAATATCAAAAGCGCCATTGAATAGCACCTGTCGTGTCACATCTTTAAATGGACTTCCATCTTGTTTATATACCAATGTATCTACATCCTCCCAGGTATAGCCTGTATCATCAAATCGCTTAATCATTCTTGCCCCCTATTATGACATTACAAACCTAAATAAAGCCCGCTGCTAAGCAACGGGCTTATACCTTCTTATTTAAATAGACGTTTCAACGTACCTACTAAGCCCCCATGTGTATGGGCCGCTTCAGATACAGAGGCTACATCAAAACCAGTTGCATCAATAGCCGCTGAAATAGCGTCAGCTGTCACTTTACTAGCATCATACGAAATTGTTACATCCTTAGTTTTTAAATCTACATCGGCAGACATAACACCAGGTAATCCTAATACCGCTGTTTTTACTGTATTTTCACAATTGCTACACATCATACCAGGAACATTAAAAACTTGTTGATGTGCATGGCCAGTACTGCCGCAACCACAATCTTTACACATAAGTCTAAGACCTCCTCAAAAGTAGCTCCAAAGGCCCCTCACAGTCATTGTGGGGGCCTTTCATGAGCAGATAAATTATTCAACCTCTTTGTGCTTTTTCTCGTTCACTTCGCCTGCTTCCACATCAATTGTTTCCGTCTTGGCAACGTCAGATACTTTTGCATCAGTTTTCTTTTTATCAGAACTTACTGCATCTTTAAATTCATTGATGCCCTTGCCGATGGCTTTGCCTACTTCTGGTAGCTTACCTGGGCCGAATACAACTAATGCAATCACTAGCACTAAAATTAACTCTTGGGTGCCGAAATTAAACATATGCTTCACCTCGTTTAGCTACTAACAACTACGTCCATCACTTCTTACTCTTACAGTGTACCACGAAAAGAAGTTCTATGGCTATAGAATCATAATAGCGAATTTTCATTTCAAATATATTATTTTATCAAAGGGGGTATATACTGCTTGCAGGCTCATCCCCTAAATCTGTTAAGCTTTTTTAGCCGCCTTATCCACGTACCATTCTACTACATCTTGAGAGAGTACGGCCCCTGGTAATACATGGCCTATGCGTTCTTGCCAAGTTTCATCAGCATAATCCTGGCGCTGACGAAGCACGCGAGATAGAGCACTCGCTTTAGAATCCCCTACAACTGTAAACCACACATGCTTAGCTTTAGATAAAAATGGGAAGGTCATAGTCACGCGCTCCCATACCTTGCCATCTAACACTGGAGCAATCTTGCGGTCTTCCACATGTAAGGCCTGCGATTTGGAAAATAAAGACGCCGTATGACCATCGTCACCAAGCCCTAAGAGAGCCAAGTCTAAGGAATCTTTTTCACATGCTCTAAGCACCATATCTACTTCTTTTTCATATGCATCAGCTGCTTCTTCTACAGTGCCATCATTCGTTGGTACTGGATAGAAATGACAGCTTGAGCCAATATTTCCAAATAAGCGCTCTTTGGCACGGCCAAAGTTATTATCAGGATCGCTATGTGGTACAAAGCGCTCATCCACCCATAAGAAGAAAATATTCTCCCAATCAAGCTTTGTACGATATTCATCTGTATTAAGCAATTCAAACAAAGTATTTGGCGTAGTTCCACCTGAAATAGCCACTACACAAGAGCCAGTCTCTTTAATACAAGCCTCTGTAAAGGCCATAAAAGATTTTGCCACTTCCTCTGCTACTTGCTGTGGCGTATCAAACATATGAATTAAATCTTGCGCCATGATAAAGAGCCTCCTTCTAGAATTTCATTTGCTTCCTTAGGACCTTCACTGAACGATGGATAGAAGCAAAGTGGCACTGCATCAAGATTTGCTTCCCAAGCATTTAATAATGGCATGAACAATTTCCAAGACGCTTCCACCGTATCATTGCGAACAAAGAGCGTTTGGTCACCTAATAATGCATCTAAAATTAAGCGTTCATATGCATCTGGAATATCAACCCCCTGCATAAAATCACTATAAGAGAAGTCCATCTCCAAGGTATTCACACAAAGCTTTGAGCCTGGTGATTTCACTTCAATAGATAGGCCCATCCCTTCATGGGGCTGCATGCGAAGTAACAAGACATTTTGATTAAAATCTTTTGGACGAATTGGTTTAAAAATAGAATGAGGAATTGGCTTAAAGGTAATCGCAATTTCACTGGATTTCTTAGGCAAGCGTTTACCGGTACGCATATAAAATGGTACGCCACGCCAGCGCCAGTTATCTACAAAGAGTTTTAACGCTACATATGTTTCCGTCTGAGAACGCGGTGCTACCCCTTCCTCTTTACGATACCCAAGGGCTGGATTTTCTGGATCTACCGACTCTACATATTGACCACGTACAGACATATGACCTAAATCTTGCCCTTCCAATGGTCTAATAGAAGAGATTAACTTCGCAATTTCATCGCGATATGCATCAGCTTCAAATATCGCTGGTGGCTCCATAGCGATTAAGGAAAGCATCTGAATCATATGATTTTGGAACATATCTCGTAAGGCCCCGGCCTTATCATAATAACCAGCACGCTTTTCTACGCCCAACTCTTCAGCTACGGTAATCTCAACCTTTTCAATGTAGGTATGATTCCACAGCGGTTCAAAAATAGAATTAGCAAAGCGGAGCATCAAAATATTTTGTACTGTTTCTTTACCTAAATAATGGTCAATACGATATGTTTGAGACTCTTTAATGTACTGCTTTAACGCCTGATCAAGAGCCACAGCACTTTCTAAATCATGACCAAATGGCTTTTCAATAATAACGCGTTTCCAACCATCGGTCTCATCAAGAAGGCCTTCTTCATGCAAGCCTTTTACGATTGGTTCAAACATGGCTGGTGGCATAGCTAAATAAAAGAGAGCATTATGCTCTGTGCCATGCTGACCAGTAACACGATCTAACTCTTCATCCAAGCGAGCAAAGGTATCAGGTTCTGTATATTGACCAGCTACATAGGAAAATCGTTCAATAAATGATTCATCTAAAGAACCTTCTCCGTTTAAAGATTGGCGCACTTCTTCCTGAAATTCTTCATTGCTCATCTCTGTACGCGCTACACCAACTACGGCAAATTGCTCAGGCAATAAATTGCGCTTGTACAAAGCAAAAATAGCGGGTAATAATTTACGCTTAGTCAAATCACCAGAGGCGCCAAAGATTACAATAGCACCTGGTCCGGGTGCTGTATCGATACAAAGTTGCTCACGGCAATTATATGAAACTGTCATTGGTCCTGCACTCATTATAAATAATCTCCCATACTTCTCAATAACATTTAACTTTCAATAATATTAACATTTAGTTTTTAATAATCTTCAATAGCATTTAATGTTTAAAAACAATTAATAACATATTAATCGTTACCTATATTATACACTATTAAGCAATAGGTATAACATATTCCATGCATATTAATAGAATGTTTTCTATCCATAATAATATATCTTTATCATAGCATAAGGCCGTTCGTATGTCATCAAAAAAGCACGAGTCTACTAGACTCGTACTTCTTTGTTAAACGTGTGTTTGTTTTGATTTTGTTTTGGTTTTGTTATGCATTTAAATTAAGATGTTTAATATATTTTTGACTTTCATCAAAAGCAGTTGTTTTAAATTTTAGCATACTAGTTTGTAACTTCTATATAGTTAGGATTAATATAGTCCTTCATACTGATTAAAGATCCAATATGTTCTACCACTATGATAATAGCAAGGGCCCACATAGAATGACCGCCGCCAAGTCCTACCAACGGAGCCGCTAAAGCACCTGCTAAGAAAGAGATAACACCTAGTAAACCAGATGCACTACCGGACAGACCTTTTTGTGAATTAACGCCACCAGAAAAACTCAACGGCAAGGTAATACCACAAGTACTAATTAACAGCATCAAGACAATCATAATCATCCAAGGACTTTCAGGTTGCATCACTTCGACTAAGATAATTAAGAAGCCTACAAATAAGCCGGCAACATTACCATACCATAATATTTTGTCTTCCCCGACTGTTTTGCAAAGACGTCCAAATACTTGAGCCGAAATAGCCAAACAAGCGGAGCAAATACCAAAGAAAATACTAAACTCAGTTGGCGTTAATGTGTAAATTTCTTCTAAAATAAAAGGGGAGCCACTAATATAGGCGAATAAGCCCATAGAGGCGAAACCTTGTATCAACAAATAACCGCGATATTGAGGAATATTCCAAAGGGTTTTCATGCCTTTTAACGAAGCAGAAAGACCACCAGTAATACGTTGTTCTGGCGCTAAAGTTTCAGGCAAGCTAACCATAGTCCAAACAGCCCCAATAACACCGCAAATACCTAAAACAATAAAAATTGCTTGCCAATCAAAAGCCTGTAGAATGAGTCCCCCTAATACGGGACCAGCAATCGGTACTACAGACGCAATCAGTACAAGTAATGCGATAAACTGTGTCAATTTATTACCTTCATACGTATCACACGCAATGGAACGGGCTAACACGATACAGCCTGCACCTGCTAAGCCTTGCACAAATCGCCAAAACAAGAACATTCCAAGGGAACCTGATGTAGCACATAAAAAGGATGCTATAGCAAAACCACCAAAGGATACAATAGCAGGCTTTTTACGTCCAATTTCATCACTCCAAGGCCCCATCAAGACTTGCCCTAAGGCGAGTCCAATAAAACATGTGGTCAAACTTAATTGTACCCCCGCTGCCGTACTTCCTAATTCAGAAGCAATGGTTGGCAAGCCGGGGATATAAATATCTGTACTTAATGGCCCAATGGCGGCCATAAAACCTAATAAACATATAACAACTATATTCATTTTATACACTACCTCCTATTGATTACATACTTAGTATAACAAGATATAGCGTATCCGTATAATACCAAAAGCAGCCTCATAGTATAACAAAATTGTTATACCAGAGACTGCTTTTTTAGTTAAACATTTATATGTTTATAACCTTTATAGCTTTATCATAGTCATAGCTTTATTGTAATCATGATATTTCTATTATAGCTATAGCATTTATATTATAACTATAGCCTAGGCATATCATCATAAGCGATACGACTCTATGCCAAATGACCTATATACCCTGTCTAATCAAGAGTCTACTCATAAGACCTATTTTATAAAGTCTTCATCACTCACAAACTATTGAGCTGCATTCATAGATTGACGCATTTCATGTACAAGCTTTCGTATAATGCACACTAACCCAAGTATCTCAAATTAACTATATTTACTTCAAATATTTCAAACTCAAACATTTTAGTTTAAGTCTTGAAGACTAAGATATTTTAACTAAGATGTTTTTACTAAGCTCTTTTTACTAAACTCTTTTTACTAATATATTTTTACTCCTACCAAGACATAAAAAAGAAACCCCACAAACACGAGGTTTGTAGGGTTTGCAATTTATAAATATTAACGTTTCGAGAACTGAGACGCTTTACGAGCTTTCTTAAGACCGTATTTTTTACGTTCTTTCATACGTGGGTCACGAGTCAAGAAACCAGCTTTTTTAAGGGATTGACGAAGTTCACCATCAACACCTAATAAAGCACGAGAGATGCCGTGACGAATTGCACCAGCTTGGCCAGATGGGCCGCCACCAGAAACGTCAGCGATAACATCATATTGTTCCACAGTGCCTGTTAACACTAATGGTTGTTTAATAATTAATTCCAAAGTTTTACGACCAAAGTAATCGTTAAGATCACGTTTGTTGATTGTAACTTTGCCTGTGCCCGGTACCAGACGAACTCTGGCAACGGAAGATTTTCTACGACCTGTACCGTAGTACTGAGCTACTGCCATGTATATGTTCCTCCTCCCGGTGATTACCGAATATCAAATTCCAAAACTTCAGGTTTTTGAGCTGCATGTGGATGCTCTGCACCAGCGTAAACATTAAGTTTACGGTAAATTTGAGCACCTAGCTTGTTTTTAGGAAGCATACCACGAACTGCCATTTCAACAACGCGTTCTGGATGTTTTTCTAACATGCTACCAGCAGTAACAAAAGTGGATCCGCCTGGATAACCAGAATGACGGAAATAAGTTTTTTGTAATAATTTTTTACCTGTTAAACGAACTTTTTCAGCGTTGATTACGATAACATGGTCACCAGTATCAACATGTGGTGTAAAAGTTGGTTTATTTTTGCCCCGAAGAACTTTAGCTACTTCGGCAGCAAGGCGTCCTAAAGTTTTACCTTCAGCGTCAACAACATACCATTTCCGTTCTACAGTGTTCGGATTGGCCATATATGTAGTTTTCATGCTGCTAATTCCTCCTCATAACGACTACTTCACCAAAAAGCATCATGCTCTCCTTCCGGGGCTAATGGAATAAGATACAAATGCTTACCGAAATATTATACTCAACTTACACTAGGTATGTCAAGCTATTTCTTCCCATATTTTCAATATATACGACTTTTAGCTTATTCTTCGACGCGATTGCGACCAATAATGCGCACTTCTGTCTCTAGCTTAACGCCATGAGCCTTTTCTACCCGTGATTGCACTTCGCGGATTACTTGAAGCACGTCACTGGCACTGGCTTCGCCCTTATTTACAACAAAGCCTGCATGTTTAGTAGACACTTCCGCATCACCACATGCTAATCCTTTTAAGCCAGTCTGCTCGATTAAAGTCCCCGCATAATAGCCTGTAGGGCGCTTGAAAGTAGAGCCAGCACTAGCATATTCTAATGGTTGCTTACTGGTGCGTCGCTCTGTCAAATCCTCCATGGCAGCTAAAATATCAGCCTGCACACCTGGAGCTAAATCAATTTCCACTTCAGCCACAATCTCATGACTTTCATGAAAGCGGCTATGACGATAAGCAAACTCTAAGTCTTGTATAGAATATTCATTAATTTGCCCCGTAAGACTAACAGCCCTCACTTTAGTGACTACTTGGCTCATTTCGCCACCATAAGCACCTGCATTCATAAATACAGCACCGCCTAAAGTCCCCGGGATGCCAATAGCAAATTCAAGGCCCGTCAAAGAATTGTTATAGGCAAATTCCGATACTTCTTTAAGCATAAACCCAGAGCTAACCAATAGCGAGTGCCCTTTACAATCAAGGGTTTCCTTCATATGACATAGAGAGACTACGACGCCTTGAATGCCACCATCTAAAACGAGCACATTAGAACCGCTCCCTAAAATAGTCAAGGGAATGTCTGCCTTGGCCACAGCTTGCATAGTCTGGCTTAGCTCAGTTAATGTTCGCGGCATAATAAATAAATCTGCTGGTCCACCAATTTTAAAGGTCGTATGCTCTTTTAAAGGCTCATTTCTAAGTATTTGCTCCGCCCCTAATAGAGGACTTAGCTCTTCATATAATACTTCAAGCTTATTTTTTAGCATTTTCTAGTATTTTCATTCCTTCTGTAATTGGTTCACTGATAATGCGATAAATGTCATTGGATACTTGGCTCCAACGCACATGAGCTTGTAAGTATTTTTGAGCGCTTGGATTAGCTTGAATCATAGGCATTAATTCTTCTTGTTTTTTAGCGAATTCTTCCGCTTCAGGAGCTTCTGCCATTTTAGCATATTCCCATTGCATTTGTTGTACTAAGAAGCGTTCCACTAAGCCTTTTGCCACACCATTGTCTTCTACTTCCTTAGTGGCCTCCATAAGCTCTTTGTATTCTTCACTTTCACGCATCGCTTTTTGTAATTCATAAGCCTTATCGTAATTCATAATAATCCACCTTTCATATGTAATATAATTTATATTAAAGTCATTCCATCACAAGATGAGTCTTATAAAGACTCCACACTAGGTACTCCAGCACCTAAATTCTTCAAGTCAGGGAAATTTAATTGACGCATAGCCTCGTAAGCTATAATGGCCACAGAATTGGACAAGTTCAAAGATCGCGCCTCATCTACCATAGGGATGCGAATGCAAGTATCCAAATTAGCAGCAATTAAATCTTCTGGCAAGCCTTTAGTTTCCTTACCAAATACCAACATGTCGCCTATTTCATACTTCATCTCTGCATAGGTATGTTTAGCTTTAGTTGTGGCATAAAAATAGCGACGATCAGGATAAGCATCATATACTTCTTGTAGATTTTCATGCACCTGTACATCTACTAAATGCCAATAATCAAGGCCTGCACGTTTTAAATATTTATCATCAATAGAAAAACCCAACGGCTTTACTAAGTGCAAAGTCATGTGATTCGCTGCACATAGCCTAGCAATATTGCCTGTATTTCCTGGGATTTCTGGTTCTACTAATACGATTTCCATTAATAAACCTTCTTTTTTCAAAATTATCTAACATCTTATTTTACCTAATTATAGGCTGAGCTTCAAGCTAAATTTAGCTCTTTACTCTTCAGTGCGCTTAAAATGGCCACTCTTGCCGCCCATTTTTTCTACTAAATATACAGGCCCCATGACCATGTGCTTATCAATGGCTTTACACATGTCATATACTGTAAGAAGCCCTACTTGTACCGCTGTAAGAGCTTCCATCTCTACACCTGTACGTCCTTTTGTCTTTACAGTAGCCTCAATGCGCACAGCACGACGAATTTGATCGAGCTCACAAACTACATTCACATTCGTCAAGGCCAAAGGATGGCATAGAGGAATAAGATTTGATGTCTGCTTTGCCCCCATAATGGCAGCCAATTGAGCTACAGCAAGTACATCACCTTTCTTTACCATGCCGAGTTCAATCCGCTTATAAATATCCTCACTAATAGAGATAAATCCTTCCGCTACCGCGACACGCTCAGTAATGTCTTTGGCCCCCACATCAACCATGCGCGCATTTCCTTGCTCATCAAAATGTGTTAACTCCATGTATATATCCTTCCTTCGTTATATCTAATATTTTAGATTTATGGTATACTTAATACATATAATTATATTATACATTACACAAAGGAGGTTTTTCCATGCGCGTAACACTTACCTATTACGGCCATTCTACTTTTATGCTCTCTCAAGGTGATGTATCCATCGTATTTGATCCATTTTTCAATGGCAATACCTGGAATATTGCTGAGCCAAAAGATATTAAATGTCAATATATTTTTGTAAGTCACGGCCATGATGACCATTATGGCGATGCTGATGAAATCGGCAAGGCCAATGATGCTTTACTCATCTCCACAGCTGAAATAGCCCACAAAGCAAGCGAAGCAGGACTCCGTGCGCATGCCATGCACCTCGGTGGCAAATATGATTTTGAATTCGGCTCCATCCGCATCACACCAGCCTTCCACGGCGCTGGTATTCCTGGAGGACATGCAGCTGGTTGCATTATCAATTTCTATGGCAAAACAGTGTATTTCGCAGGTGACACCGCCTTCTTTAGCGATATGAAATACCTCAATCGCTTTGGCCAAATCGACTATGCCTTGCTCCCAATTGGCGATAATTTTACTATGGGCGTAGAAGATGCCCTCTTAGCAGCATCTGTCATTAAAGCGAATACAACAATTCCAATTCACTATAAAACTTGGCCTTTAATCGACAAGGACCCTCATGAATTTGTAAACACCTTACAAAGCGAATACAAACAAGCCGGCCTTGTTGTTGATCCAGGTTCGACTATCGAGCTATAAGCCAAGAAAGCAGCACACCTTACCGAAGATCTTTAAATAAGATAATTCTTAATATGTAAAGGCCTGCCTCACTTCATTTGTATCCAATATAGAAAATATTCTATTGTATAAAACAAAAAGCACTTCTCCTAGCAGGACGGAATGTCTCCGCCACTAAGAGAAGTGCTTATTTTTTTACACACCGTAGCCTATTGGCCATCCTTAGGCTCATCTGCTGTTGAACCAAGTTTCTCAAAAAAAGTCTGTAATAATTTCTTCAATTGTTGTCTCTGCGAAGGCTTCAACACATAAGTTTCACCACTAAATGCAACCTCTTTGTTTTTTATTGCTGCCCACAAATCGATAATCGGCGATATAGTGGAATCTACTTCCGCCAATTCATCCAAAGAAACACCATAATACAAAGCCAGCTGTTTTAATGTTTCTAAATCAGGTTCCCTATAGCCTGTTTCATAGTTAGACAATGCTGCATTGCTAATACCAATGCTAGCTGCTACTTCTAGCTGACTCTTCCCCGTTCTTACTCGAGCTCTTTTAAGATTTTTATATAACGCCATACTTACCGCCCCACTCCATTGGCTATAATACTACATGGTAAGAGATGAACTCTCTTTCTATTATAACCCGATTTTGAAAAACAGTTAAGTAAAATATTGCGTATTTACAAATTATTTTTATGAATTTATATGTTTAAATGCTTTTTGCCCTATATCCTTGCGGTATTGGCAGCCATCAAAATGAATCGTATCAACTCGTTTATAAGCGATATCCAAGGCTTCTTGTAAGGTCTCACCTAAGCCCACTATGCCTAAAACACGGCCACCAGCAGTTTCAAAGTGACCATCTTTATACACCGTGCCAGAATGGAATACAGCCGATGACGTGTCATGCGAAATAACATCTCCAGAAATAATATCACCCTTATGAGAGCTCTCTGGATAGCCTTTTGAAGCTAAAATAACACAAGCTGCAGCTCCATCATGCCAAGTCACATCAGCGGCATCAAGACGCCCGTTAGCACAATCTAACATGACTTTACCTAAATTACCTGCAAATAAAGGCAGAACAACCTGCGTTTCTGGATCACCAAAGCGCGCATTAAATTCTACCACCTTTGGCCCTTCCTCAGTAATCATCAAACCGGCATAAAGACAACCTACATAAGGCATGCCTTCTTTTTTCATGGCTTCAATCATAGGATTTAAGATTGTGCGCTTTGCTTCCTCTAATACATCAGCTGTCATTACTGGAGCTGGCGCATACGTGCCCATACCACCCGTATTAGGCCCTTTATCACCATCAAAAATACGCTTATGGTCTTGAGATGAAATCATAGGCACTACGCGCTCACCATCAGCAAAAGCCAATAATGACGCTTCTTCACCTACCATGAATTCCTCAATAACTACAGTGTGTCCCGCATCACCGAAGCGATTCCCTGCTAGCATATCATCTACAGCATCATATGCTTCGTCTTTAGTCATCGCTACAACAACGCCCTTACCAGCAGCTAACCCATCAGCTTTTACTACAATAGGGGCGCCTACTTCATCGATGAAGGACTTAGCTGGTGCCACCTCAGCAAATACACCATAAGCAGCAGTAGGAATATTATATTTTTTCATTAAATCCTTGGCAAATACTTTTGACCCTTCTAATTGTGCAGCACCTTTGCTCGGCCCAAATACAGGAATATCTGCTGCTCGCAGTACATCACTTAAGCCAGCCACTAAAGGCGCCTCTGGTCCTACTACAACCAAATCAATATGGTGCTCTTTGCAGTATGCCACTACAGCTTCTCCATCTTGCCAATCTACAGGCGCACAGATGGCCACTTCTTCCATAGCTTTGCTCCCCGGCAAGGCATGAACCACCTCCACCGACGGGCTTGCCTTTAAGCGCCAAGCCAAGGTATGCTCACGGCCACCAGAACCAATTACGCAAACGTTCATATGTCCTCCGAAAAATCACATATTCTAAAACAATTATCTATTAAAGCCCGTAAGCAGTCAATTAATGTTTAAAGTGACGCACATGAGTAAATACCATAGCAATGCCTGCCTTATCAGCTTCTGCAATGGATTCTTCATCACGAACCGAGCCACCAGGTTGAATAATCGCTGCAATGCCATGAGCTGCTGCAGTAGCTACTGTATCGCCAAATGGGAAGAACGCATCGGAAGCTAACACAGCACCCTTCGCTTTTTCACCAGCTTGCTCTAATGCAATGCTAGCAGAGCCTACGCGATTCATCTGACCAGCACCAACACCTAAAGTGGATTTGCTGTCTGCAACTAAAATAGCATTTGATTTCACATGTTTTACTAATTTCCAAGCAAAGCGAAGTGCCTTCCATTGCTCTTCAGTAGGTTGTGTCTTAGTCACTACTGTATAGCTTGCTTCATCTTCCACTAAATCATCTTCCGTTTGAACTAATAAGCCACCAGATACTTTTTTCACAACTACTTGACCAGCTACTGGGCGTTCTAACTCAATGAGTCGAATATTTTTCTTCGCTTCTAAAATCGTTAATGCTTTTGTGGAGAATTTAGGCGCCATAATAACTTCTAAGAAGATTTGGCTCATTTCAGTAGCAGTTGCTTCATCTACTTCACGGTTTAATGCTACAATGCCACCAAAAGCAGAAACGGAGTCAGCTTCATAAGCTTTTACATACGCATCATGAAGATCTACACCAATAGCTGCGCCACATGGATTAGTATGTTTAATAATGCAAGCTGCTGGGTCTTCAAATTCCCATACCATATTCCAAGCTGCTTCCATGTCTACAATATTGTTATAGGACAGTTCTTTCCCATGAAGTTGTTTCATAGCCCCCATGCCAGTAGCTGCGCCAATTTCTTTATAGAATACCGCTTTTTGATGTGGATTTTCACCATAGCGAAGATCTGCCACTTTTTCATAGGCTTGTAAATATTCTGGAGGGAACGGAGTTTGTTCTAATTGTTCACTGAAATAATTAGCAATTGCTGTATCATAAGCGGCTGTATGAGCAAAAGCTTCTTTTGCTAAAGCAAAACGGAAGTCTTGGCCAAGATCACCATCTGCTTTAAGGCGTCCAATCACTTCGCCATAGCGCTCAGGATTTACTACAATGCCTACAAACTTATTATTTTTTGCTGCTGAACGAACCATCGTAGGACCGCCAATATCAATGTTTTCAATAGCTTCAGCTAACTCTACATTTGGTTTAGCAATGGTTTCGCGGAATGGATACAAATTAACTACCACTAAATCAAGCGGTTCCATATTGTGTTCCTTCATAGCCGCTAGGTGATTCTCATCATTGCGCACGGCTAAAATTCCGCCATGCACCATAGGATGTAAAGTCTTTACGCGACCATCCATCATTTCTGGGAAATGAGTTAACTCTTCTACTTGATGAACTGCGATGCCAGCTTCATGAATCGCTTTATACGTTCCACCAGTAGAGTAAATATTCACACCTAATGCTGCCAATTCTTTAGCAAACTCAACAACGCCAGTTTTATCTGATACACTGATCAATGCATTCTTTATCATTTATATCCTCCTAGATATTCTAAAAAAAGCAAAAGGACTGCCCGAAGGCTAGTCCTTTATGTGCACTATATGGTCCTTGATCACTAGTTTGTCATCACAAAAAAGGGCTAGGGCCTTTTTATACGTTTTATGTTCTTCTGGTAAAATACGTGCCGCTAAGGTATCCTCTGTATCCTCAGCATATACGGGCACTACAGCCTGCATAATAATCGGCCCTGTATCCATACCCGTATCCACAAAGTGAACCGTACAACCACTCACTTTCACCCCTGCCTTGACAGCTTGCCCTTGCGCATGTAGGCCTGGAAAGGACGGCAATAGGGCTGGATGGATATTTAAAATCTTATTTTCATAAAGAGCGATAAATGTAGGACCTAATAAGCGCATATAGCCGGCTAATACAATGGCATCAGGCTCATACGGTGCAATTACATCAAGCATAGCTTGCTCAAATTCATCTTTCGAAGCATATGCTTTGCGCATCACCACATGGGCTGGTACGCCCCATTCTTTAGCGCGATCTAGCACTTTAGCATCCTGCTGGTCTGTCACTACAACCACTACTTCGCCATTGATTTCTCCAGCTTGCATAGCCTCATACAAAGCAGCAGCATTGGAGCCACGGCCACTAGCAAAAATAGCAAGCTTTTTAGCCAACGAAGTCACGACCTTCCATAATAACGCGTTCGCTTTGACCCTCTTCTACACGGCCAATTTCATAGAACATTTCTGCATGCTTAGTTAAGTTTGCTTTTACGGCCTCCACATTGTCAGGGCTTACCACTAAAATCATGCCAATGCCCATATTAAATGTGCGGTACATTTCCTTAGTATCTACATCGCCCCACTCTTGAAGCTTTTTAAATACAGGAAGCACAGGCCAAGCATCTGCATTAACGCGAGCGCTCATGCCGTCTGGTAAAATGCGCGGAATATTGTCATAGAAACCACCACCAGTTACATGCACCATGCCTTTCACAAGACCTTTGCGAGTTAATGGCAATACAGCTTTAGGATACAAGCGCGTAGGAGTCAACAACTCTTCTCCTAGCGTTTTGCCAAATTCTGGTACTTCATCACTTAAGTTCATCCCTTTATGGTCAAATACAATTTTGCGCACTAAAGAGAAACCATTAGAGTGTACACCGCTGGATGGTAAGCCAATTAATATATCACCAGCGGCAATATACTTACCAGTAAGCAAGCGTGGCTTATCTACAATCCCTACAGCAAACCCAGCAATATCATAGTCATCTTCTGCATAGAAACCAGCCATTTCAGCTGTTTCACCGCCGATGAGAGCGCAGCCAGATTCTTCACAAGCACGAGCTACCCCTGCTACAATATTGGCAATTTGCTCAGGCACCACTTTGCCTACCGCAATATAGTCTAAGAAGAATAAAGGCGTAGCCCCTTGTACTAAAATATCATTTACACTCATAGCTACACAATCTTGACCAATAGTATCATGCTTATCCATCATAATGGCCAAACGAAGCTTAGTGCCCACGCCATCTGTACCAGATACGAGCATAGGTTCCTTCATGTCGAAACCAGCTAAGGAGAACAAACCTCCAAAGCCACCAATATCGCCTACTACACCTTCAGTATATGTGCGTTTTACGGCGTCTTTCATCAATTCAACAGCTTTATTACCTGCATCAATATCAACTCCGGCGTCGCGATAGGTGATACCTTTTTTATTCGAGCACATATTTGCCTCCCTCATCTTGTTCATCTGGAACTGTTACTGCATAATCACCATTAAAGCATGCAAAGCAAAGATCTGCTTCTGATACGCCACTCACGGCTCTGCACAAACCTTCACGACTTAAATAATGGAGCTTATCAGCTTGAATGTATTCACGAATTTCCTCCACCGTATGGGTGGCTGCAATTAACTCTTTGCGCACCGATGTATCAATGCCATAGTGACATGGATATTCGATAGCTGGGGAGCTAACGCACATATATACTTCTTTAGCACCTGCTTCTTTGAGCATACGCACAATAATACCACTAGTTGTACCACGCACGATGGAGTCATCAATGAGGACAATGCGTTTTCCTTTTACTACATCAGTCACTGCATTGAGCTTCATGCGCACAGCCAATTCACGTTGCGCTTGATCTGGTTTTATAAAAGTACGGCCCATGTAGCGATTCTTAATTAAGCCTTCCCCAAATGGTATGCCTGATTCACGGGCATAACCAAGTGCTGCGGTAGTACCAGAGTCAGGAATCGACATAACTAAATCGGCGTCATACTTTGTTTCACGAGCCAATTCACGGCCCATATTAAGGCGCGCCTGATACACACTTTGGCCATCAATTTCACTATCAGAACGTGCAAAATAGATATATTCAAACACGCAAAGAGCTTTATTAATTTGGTCTTTAGATTCCACAAACAAACGGCTGCGCACGCCAGAATCATCGATTACCACCATTTCACCAGGTTCAATGTGACGAATGAATTCTGCCTTAATAGCATCTAACGCACAAGTTTCAGAAGATAATACATAGCCATGTTCCGTCTTGCCTAGGCAAAGTGGGCGGAATCCATTAGCATCACGCACGCCAATGAGCTTGTCATTAGTGCTAATTACTAAGGAAAAAGCCCCATTAATACGGCGCACCGCTTCAATAATGCGGTCTTCAGTGCTTTCAGCTTTTGAGCGCGCAATTAAGTTTACAATAACTTCTGAGTCCATCGTTGTTTGGAATATAGACCCTGCATCTTCTAATTCACGACGAATATCTAAGGCATTCGTCAAATTACCATTGTGAGCTACGGCCATATCACCACCTTGATAGTGGATAACAAGGGGTTGAATATTTTTAGGGTGATTAGAGCCTGTAGTGGAATAGCGCACATGGCCAGCTGAAATAAAGCCTTTAGTTTCAGGTAAAGTTTTAATAGCTTCTGTCAATAAACCCATACCTTTAGTTACTTCAATATTATTGCCATCACTAATGGCAATGCCGACGCTTTCTTGCCCGCGATGTTGCAAAGCAAAAAGGCCCCAATACGTATAATTACCTACATTTAAATGGCGGTCGTATATGCCGAATACGCCACATTCTTCATGCCACTTGTCAAAAATAGAGTCGTAATGCATTATAATCTCCTATTATGCACGTTCACCAGTTAAACGGAACAACATTTCCTTGTACGCATCTTCTACATTGCCAAGATCGCGGCGGAAACGGTCCTTATCAAGTTTTTCATTTGTTTTGCTGTCCCAGAAACGGCAAGTGTCAGGGGAAATTTCATCGCCAAGCAATACTTCACTATTATGAACACCAAATTCTAATTTAAAATCTACAAGAGTTACATTTTTTTCTGCTAAGAAGTTTTTAAGTACTTCATTAACCTTCATAGCATATTTGCGAATTAAGTCCAATTGTTCTTTAGTAGCCCAATCAAGTGCTAAGATTTGATCTTCATTTACAAATGGATCTCCTAAATCATCATTTTTGTAGCAGAATTCTAAAATAGGTTGTTTACAAGGAGTCCCTTCTTCAATGCCAAGGCGTTTGGACAAGGAGCCAGCTACAATATTACGAACGATAACTTCTAAAGGTAAAATCTCAAGTTTCTTTACTAATTGGTCGCGATCATCGATGCGTTTAATAAAATGATTTGGCACACCTTCTTTAGTAAGAAGATCGAAGAAGAAGGCAGAAATTTTATTATTCAACACGCCTTTATCGTGAATTGTGCCTTTTTTCTCCCCATTAAATGCAGTCGCATCATCTTTATAATGAACTAAATATTCATCTTTGTTTTCAGTTTCAAATACTTGTTTAGCTTTTCCTTCATACAACATGTTCATAATTCGTTCCTCCTGTAAAAATAAATATGTGGCTTTTATATATAAGTCTTATGGGTTTACTTTTATGCCTTTAGTTAACCCTTGTATACTTCAGTGCTTATGCGTTTAATTCTGCTTGTAATTTTTCATTTTTAGCGAGTACAGCTTTGGCCATATCTTCGCGATAAATTTTATATTTTGCTTGTAATTCAGCATTTTGAGCTGCTCCAATTTGAACGGCAAATAAAGCGGCATTCTTCGCTCCATCTACAGCCATAGTAGCTACTGGCATACCTGATGGCATCTGTACAATAGCAAGCAATGCGTCAATGCCCTTCAAGGCAGTAGCATTTAAAGGAACACCAATAACAGGTAACACCGTAAAGCTAGCAATAACACCTGGCAAATGCGCCGCTGCGCCTGCCCCAGCAATAAAGGCGATAGCGCCTTCTTGTTCCAAACGAGTTACAAAAGATTTTACTGCTTCTGGTGTGCGATGTGCAGAAGCGATGACCATTTCAAAGTCGATGCCAAATTCTTTAAGTACATCTGCGGCCTTCTTCATAACTGATAAATCAGAATCACTGCCCATTACAATGCCAACTTTCATTTTATTCCCTCCTATAATGTACTTGTCCACTCAACGTGTTTTAGAATCTATAATATATGTTAAATTCTAACAAACACCCCCTCATTAGTCAATATAATAATCGAATATTTATTTATTTGATAATGTTAATGTTCGCAACATTCCGAACTATATCAAAAATGACTCCTCGTAAAATAAGGAGTCATTTTTGTCACAACAAGCCTGTATCCTTAGCGGATTCTACTTGCTCATTTCTATGTAATTGTGATGATACGGCCGAGGAAGCCGCTTCTGATGCCGTGCCAGTGGGCGCAACACGACGTTCCTCAATCGTATCTAATTCATCATGGTCATGATGATGTTCTGCAAAAGGTTCTGGCAAGCGCGCTAATTGCATAGCTGCTTGCAATTTAGGCACAATGCTATCAATATACTCTATAATAGAGTTCATCAAGCCATATAAAAGTTGTGGTACAAACTCATCTGAACGGCTCATATACACGCAGTCTAGATAAAAAGTTTGATCACTATCTTCTACATAAAATTTAAACTTTTTATACTCTCTATTGGCCTCATTGGCAAATTCCATAAGAGCGCTGCGATTAGTATCAGTAACAATACCGCCACCAACAACCACGCGAATAACCGTGTAAATAGACGAATCTAAAATAACATACAAAGGCATAGTCCCCATGGCTGTGTCCAAGTACGAACGGTATAAAACAGTCTCTTCTTCGTCGCCAATGGCCTTGATGTCAAAACAAGAAATGTCTTCCTCTTTTAAAAATCGGTTAAATAAGTCTCGCTTTTTATTCTTTAAACTCATCATTACCTCGCGCTTACGTCAATCAATCTTAGTTTTGAGTTGTTTTTTCTTTTTTCACACGTAAGTTGGTTCTGCCTTTTTTAGCTGGTTTAACTTTAGTTGTGCCAAGCACATTGTCAATGATACCAGCATAGAACTCTTGAATATGAGGTTCTACCACTTCAATCAAGAGCGCCATAAGAAGGCCTGGTTCGAACTCTTCACCAGCTGGATAGCTTACATCTAAATATACAAAGCCATCTTCAGAGCTTACATAATATTTGAAAATCTTAAAACGACTGTTTAAATCATTTAAGTATGTGCTCACTTCTTCACGACGATCAGCTGGCACTGGTGCATTTGTTACAACTAAACGAGCAAAGTTAAATACAGTGTCATCAAGCACTACGAAAGTAGGAATTTGTTGCTCGCCTACATTGAAGAAGCCACGATATACAACGGAATTTACTTGGTCTTGTACTTCATCCTTAGTAAACCAGTTTTCTACATTACGTTCTTTTAAAAAGGCATCAAATTTTTCAACTTTTTTATTCATCAATAAACTCCCCATAAATACACAGACCTTATCGGTCCCATACTATAAAATAAACATTAACTAATGAAACTACACATTAATTAGTGGTAGTATCTACACTCTATTATATAATGAGTAAAATATTTTAGCAATTTTTAAAATAACAAACCTCAAAACTTCTTATAAAACTAAACCTATTCCACCTAGTTAAGCAAGCAAAAAAGGGAGGCTTCGCCTCCCTTTTAATTCGTGACAATTAATTTATTATTTTTATATATTACCCCGGCACGCCAAGAAAGAGCACTCACATAGATTATGTAGGCCAATAAAGCTATAAGCATATCAAGCATATAGTATGCACCTGCTATGAGATATATTCTCTATACGATCCACCAGCTAATAATATAAAAATTATGCAATAATTTGATTTTAATCAGCTTACACTGCGTATTTAAATTAGTCTTCTAAAAATACGCATTTATTATCTTCAAACTTCTTAATGCGCACTAAAGACTCTACATTATAGCCGGCACGCTCTAAACGCTCACGACCTGGTTGGAAAGATTTTTCAATAACAATAGCAATCCCTTCTACACTATCACCAGCGCTTTCTACGAGCTTCACAAGGCCCATAGCAGCTTCACCACTAGCTAAGAAATCATCGATAATAAGAACTTTTTCACCTTCAGGTAAGAATTTCTTAGAAATTGTTACATCATAATTCTCTTCTTTTGTATAAGAATATACAACAGAATGATATACATCATCAGTCATAAGAATTGATTTTTTCTTGCGTGCAAACACAAGTGGTACATCCATTTCAATAGCCACTTGTAATGCCACTGCAATACCTGACGCTTCAATGGTAACAATGCGTTGAATGCCCTTGTCTTTAAAGCGATTCGCAATTTCCTTGCCAATAGCTACAAATAGTTTTGGATCAATTTGATGATTCAAAAAGCTATCTACCTTCAACACGCGATTATTCAATACAATGCCTTCTTCTCTAATTCGTTCTTTCAAGAGTTCCATCTCTGCGTCTCCTCCATGACTTACTGTTACGATAAATTGATTGATTACAATACCTTATCACTTTCTAAGCAGAAGGTCAATAAATTTTGCCGCCCCTTGCGAAACTGGCATTAAGCGCGAACGCACTAAGGCCACTTTGCGTGGAGGTACAGTCATATCTGTTTTAATCTCTACAACGCGACCTTCTTTTATCTTTTGTTTCACTAACATATCAGGTACTAAGGAAATCCCCATATTAATTTCAACTAGATCCATAAGCACATCTAAGCTACCTAATTCAAAAGATGGCTTCTTACATGCATTGTTCGTCAATTGATCAAAGAAGGATCGACTTGCCGCCCCTTGCGTAAGCAATAATAAAGGCTCTTGTAATAGGCGATTCAAATCAATCACGCCCATGCCTTTATAGAAAGGACCACCTACAAATATATCTTGTACCGTCAATAAGTCGATGACTTCTAATTGAGGATTTAATTCTAACCCTTCATAGGTATTGACAATAGCGATTTGCGCTTCACGATTTTCCACCATTTCCACACATTGTGGTGATGGGCGATTCGTGATTTGAAGGCCTGTATCATGTTCTTGTTCCTGCCATTTTTTGAAATAAGGAAGCAAGAAATGCCGGCATAATGTATCGGTAGCTGCTAATTTTAGACTTTCTTGTTCATGCGTCATGCGCTCTTGTAATTGAGTGACCCCATTGTCTAAAATTGAAAACGCTTTTGCCACTGTATCAAACAATTCTTTACCTTCTGGCGTAAATGCTACTGATTTAGTAGTACGCTCAAACAAGGTAATTTCTAATTCTTTCTCCAATTGTTTAATACTTTGGCTAATGGCAGATTGAGATACACCAAGATCCTTAGCTGCTTTGGAGAAGGAAAGGTGTAAACCAACGCCTAAAAACGTGCGATACAAATCTGTTGAAATACTCATACTGCAATAACTCCTTTTAAACCACTACCACTCTTTGATTATTACACGCATGTATAATAATCACCCCTTATCAATTATTAGTAATACTTAATTACTTCTAATTAATTTTATCTTTACTAATAAGTCTAAACCGTATATACTAGAATTGTCAATAAGGTTAAGCCCCAGAAGTATAGCTGGCAAGCTTGTTTCGCCTAATAAACGCTAAGCAAATTAGACATATTTGTAAAAGCTCAAAATTACGAAACCTGTCCTATACTAGGTAGTTTTCTCAATGCATAATAAATAAAAGAACAAACTTTAATTTATTATAGCTATATTATACTATATTTGGGGTTTGCACAATAGTTAGTAATCATGGCTCATACGTAAGAGGAGGCTCATTATGTCAATTTACCGCATTTTTGTCCGCAAACGTACGGCTTTTGCTCAAGAAGCACAAGCTATGTTGCACACAATTCGTGAAGAATTATGTATTCCTGCTGAAGGTGTAACCATTTATGAGCGTTATGATATTGAAGGTGTCAGTGCATCTGATTTAGCTGAAGCCAAACAATTAATTTTCTCTGAACCACCAATAGATGAGCTATTTGAAAGCTTACCTGAAGAAGATAACACACATATAATTGCTACTGAATATGTACCTGGTCAATATGACCAACGTGCGGACTCTGCAGAACAATGTCTAGCTATGCTTACATTAAAATCTGGCGCCACTGTGCGTACAGCACGCGTATTTTGTATTACAGGGAATCTTACTGAAGACCAATTAAATAAAATAAAACATTATTATATTAATCCTGTAGACTCTCGTGAAGCGTCACTTGACTTACCTACTAGTTTACAGCTTGAAGTAGAGCCTGCAAAGCCTGTAGCTATTTTAGACGAATTTACGTCCAAGTCTGACGAAAAACTACGCGAACTACGTCAAGAACTAGGCCTCGCTATGAGCCAAGAGGATATTCGCTTAATTCAAGATTATTTTAAAAATGAAGAGCATCGCAACCCAACCATTACAGAAATTCGCGTACTCGATACCTATTGGTCAGACCATTGCCGTCACACTACATTTATGACGGAATTGACTGATATTACCATTGATGAGGATCCACTTACCGCACCAATTAAAGCAGCTCTTGCCGAATATATGGCCGGTCGCCAACAAATTTATACAGCCAAAACTAAGGCGCGCACCTTAATGGATATGGCTACCTTAGCTGTTAAGGAACTAAAATCACAGGGCCAATTGCAAGAAATTGATGAATCCGATGAAATCAACGCCTGCACCATTATCGTGCCTGTTGATGTAGATGGTAAAACAGAAGAATGGTTATTGCTCTTCAAAAATGAAACTCATAACCATCCTACAGAAATTGAACCATATGGCGGTGCAGCTACTTGCTTAGGCGGTTGTATCCGCGATCCATTGAGTGGCCGTGCCTATGTATATCAAGCGATGCGCGTAACCGGCTCTGGCAATCCACTCACTCCATTAGAAGAAACCTTAGAAGGTAAATTGCCACAATCTCAAATCACCACCGGTGCTGCTCGCGGCTATAGTTCCTATGGCAATCAAATCGGTCTAGCCACTGGCGAAGTAAAAGAATACTATCATCCAGGCTATGTAGCGAAACGCATGGAAATCGGCGCCGTAGTGGGTGCTGCACCGCGCAGTAATGTACGCCGTGAAGAACCAAAACCAGGCGATATTGTTGTTCTCTTAGGTGGTAAAACAGGTCGCGATGGCTGTGGCGGTGCTACTGGTTCTTCTAAAGAACACGACTTAACATCCCTCGCTAGTTGCGGTGCGGAAGTACAAAAAGGTAATCCTCTAACAGAGCGTAAAATTCAACGCTTATTCCGCCGTGCAGAAGTAACTAAACTCATCAAGCGCTGTAATGACTTTGGCGCTGGCGGCGTATCCGTAGCCATTGGCGAATTAACCGATGGTCTACTCATCAACTTAGATACAGTACCTAAAAAATATGAAGGCCTTGATGGTACTGAATTAGCTATTTCCGAATCTCAAGAACGTATGGCCTGTGTCATCGAAGCTAAGGACTGGCCTCAATTTGAAGCCTTCTGTAGTGAAGAGAACTTGGAAGCTACTGTTGTCGCCGATGTCACTGACACTCACCGCCTCACTATGACTTGGCAAGGCCAAAACATCGTAGATATTTCTCGTGACTTCTTAAATACTAATGGGGCTAAACAAAGTCAAAATGCTCATGTCACTGCACCGGCTAGCACCTATTTCCAAGCGCCAGCTGTAAGTGATATAAAAGCGCATTGGTTAGACACTATGGCCGATTTATCAGTGACCTCCCAGCAGGGCTTAAGTGAACGCTTTGACAGCACAATTGGAGCCGGTACAGTTCTTATGCCATTTAGTGGGCTCTACCAAAAAACACCAGTACAAGGCATGGTAGCTAAACTACCAATCCTTCACGGCGAAACTAAAACAGCTAGCATTATGACCCATGGCTTTGATCCATTTGTCTCCACTTGGAGTCCATTCCATGGCGCTCAATTAGCGGTATTATTATCAGTAGCTAAAATTGTAGCTCTTGGCGGAGATCGCAAAACAGCATACTTAACTTTACAAGAATATTTTGAACGCCTCAATCAGGTGCCTGAAGCTTGGGGTAAACCTGTAGCCGCTTTACTTGGTGCTTATACAGCACAAAAAGAGCTTGGCATCGGCGCTATTGGCGGTAAGGACTCCATGTCCGGTACCTTTATGGATTTAACTGTACCTCCTACCCTTGTGTCCTTCGCTATTACTACAGCCTCCGTCGATGATATTATTTCACCAGATTTAAAAGAAGCCGGTCATGTGGTTCTACACATTGGCGTTCCACGCGAAGCTGATGATACACCAAACTGGGCGCTCTTTAAAGAACAAGCAGACCTACTTTACAAATATAGTAAAGCAGGCCGCATCAGTGCTGCCTATGTAGTAGAAGCGGGCGGTATTGCTGCAGCTCTTACCAAAATGGCTCTTGGCAATGGCCTCGGTGTGGATCTCAACGAAGTCGTAACAGACCATCTATTTGCTCCGCACATGGGCTCTTGGCTAGTAGAAACTGATGCCGCAACAGCCAAAGAGTGGATATCAGCTAATAAATACACTGTAGAAATCGGTACAGTCGTAAGCGAACCGCGCATTGCGCTTGGAGCTACTACACTTACCCTCGCTGAATTGCAAACAGCGTATGAAAAAACACTCAATCCAATCTTCCCACTTCATGCAGAATCTGGTCGAGGTGAAGCCGTTGCCTACATTCACGATGAAGTAGCAGCACCTCGCGTTGCCACTAAAGTGGCCAAGCCTAAGATTGTAATCCCTGCCTTCCCTGGCACAAACTGTGAATACGATTCAGCTCGCGCTTTCTTACGCGCTGGTGGGGAACCTGAAATCGTCCTCATTCGCAATCGTACAGTAGCTGAATTAGAAGAGTCTATTCAAGCTATGAAAAAGGCTCTCGATGAAGCACAAATCGTATTCTTCCCAGGTGGTTTCAGCGCTGGTGATGAGCCCGATGGAAGCGGTAAATTCATGGCGACTCTCTTCCGCAATCCATATTTAACTGAAGCCCTTAACGATTTACTTTACACCCGCGATGGTTTAGCCCTAGGTATTTGTAATGGTTTCCAAGCCCTTATCAAACTTGGTCTATTGCCATATGGCAAAGTAGCACCAATGGATGAAAACAGTCCAACCTTAACCTACAACACGATTGGTCGTCATTTATCTGGCATGGTGCGTACAAAAGTTATTTCCACTAAATCGCCTTGGATGAGCCTTGCTAAAGCAGGTGAAATTTACACTATTGCCATTTCTCATGGTGAAGGTCGTTTCATTGCCTCGCCTGAACAAATCGTGGAATTTAATCGCCAAGGTCAAATTGCCACTCAATATGTAGATATGGATGGCGTAGCTACTTATGATGCGCGCTACAATCCAAACCAATCTGTAGCCGCTGTAGAAGGCCTATTTAGTCCAGACGGTCGTGTATTCGGCAAGATGGGCCATATTGAACGTGTTGGTTATGGTATTGCTAAGAATATTCCAGGCGAAAAAGTTATGCCAGTCTTTGAATCTGGGGTAGCTTACTTTAAATAATCAACGCTATAAAAAGATATTTTCTTTAAGTCGCTAAACATAAAAATATGTTCATAACGCGAATAATTCAAAAATTGCATAAGAAACAGAAAAAACGGCATAGTATATGCCGCTTTTTTCTATAAAATTGGTTGCACTCCATGAAGATACCTAGTATCATAGTAGATGGTGAATAAGTTTAGAGACATAACCAGCTCTTATTATTCTTAACTTGAAAGGATGTAAACATATGCATTGCACACAGAAATTGACAGATAATATTTATTGGATAGGCAGTAATGACTGGGATACAGAGCGTTTTGAAAATCTGTTTCCAATCCCATTAGGCGTTAGCTATAATTCATATTTTATCGACGACGAAAAAACTTGTATCGTCGACTCCGTAGATGACAGCATTCGCCAAGAATTCTTTGACAATGTTGACTATTTACTCAATGGCCGTCAATTAGACTATGTCATTGTTAATCATATGGAGCCTGACCATTGCTCTACTTTAGTAGAATTAATCGATCGTTATCCAAATGTACGTCTTGTAGGCAATCGCACTACCTTCCGTTTATTTGAGCAATTTTATGGTCGCCCATGCCCTGACAATTACTATGAAGTAAAAGAAGGGGATAGCATTAATTTAGGTAAACATACCTTACATTCTTATACTATGCCAATGGTTCACTGGCCTGAAGTTACTTGTACCTTTGAATCTACTACAGGTATCCTCTTCTCCGCTGATGCCTTCGGTACTTTTGGCACTATCAATGGCAATATCTTTGCTGACCAACTCGATTTTGAGCGCGTCTATGAAGATGAAGCACGCCGTTACTATACTAATATCGTTGGTAAATATGGTGTACAAGTTCAAAATGCAATCAAAAAAGCCTTACCTTTAGGCATTAAGATGATTGCACCACTTCATGGGCCAATTTGGCGTACTCCTGAAAGCATTAAGTACATGATTGAAAAATACATGCACTGGAGCACCTATTCAGCTGAAAAGAAAGGTGTTGTTATTGCGTTTGGTTCCATGTATGGGAACACGGCAGAAATGGCACAGCAACTCGCAAAATTATTGTCCCTCCGCGGCATTAATGATATTAAAATCTACGATGTATCTAAAACCAATCCATCCTATATCATTGCTGATGCGTGGAAATATAGCCATCTAGTTTGTATGGCCCCAACTTACAATTTAGCCTTATACCTTACAATGGAAAACTTGCTTTATGAATTAAAAGCACTTAACTTCCACAATCACAAGGTATCTATTGTAGGTAACCATTCCTGGGCCTCTGCGGCTATGAAGCGCATGGTAGAATACTTCACTAATGAATTTAAAGATATGGAAATCATTGGTACACCGCTCGATATTCGCGGCGCTTTACATGCACCACAATTGCCATTATTTGAAAAATTAGCTGATGACATTGCCGCTTCTATTGAATCTACTGAAATTAAAACATTCAGCTTATAATTTATAAACATAAAATCTATAAATATAAAAACCCTAGTACCAATGGTACTAGGGTTTATTTTATATCAGCCAGTCAATAGAAACTACCGTTTCCGATTATAATAGTCTGTATCCGACTATAATGCACTGCGTTCTATTATGACTCTCTATCTTCTATTATAATTTTTTTACAACTTCAGACTTCAAGGCCATAGCGCCAAAGCCATCAATTTTGCAATCAATATTGTGATCACCATCAACGAGGCGAATATTTTTAACGCGCGTACCCTGCTTTAATACAGACGCACCTTTAACTTTTAAGTCTTTAATAATGGTAACAGTATCGCCATCTTGTAGCACATTGCCATTCGCATCGCGCACTAATAGGCCCTCTGCAGCCGCTTCTGCATCAGCAGCGGTCCATTCATGAGCACACATAGGACAAATTAACATATGGCCATCTTCATAAGTATAGCCTTCACCACAATTTGGACAGTTAGGTAATGTTGCCATTTAGTTCCTCCTCAACCTATTATATATATTTCACATATACATACTATTTCTATTTAATGGAATATATATAATTTCACTACATAAGCGAAGATGTTCTAAACATATAATGCTTCAAAACACCAATTCGCTCTAAAATATACATTGACTCTATTATTGTAACAGAAAAAGTTAAAAATTAAAATATGGAGAAATAAAAAGTGTATTCATATAAAATGAAATAAAATATATATTTTACTGTTATTGTAATCTAATTTCACGTAATATTGGCAAAAAGTACACTTTATCTTGAAAAGAGTTATATTTATATTCAATAAATTATTAAATAAAGATTTTAACTATCTTTTAAATTAAAGATTTCTAGTGTATACTAATATAATGCAAAGAAGGTTAAAGGAGGTTACCATGAATAATATAGTAGTTATCGGCAGTTGTAATATAGATATTACCGTGCTTGCGGACAAACGTCCTGCCGCTGGTGAAACAATCCTAGGCAATAGCCTACATGTATCCCCTGGCGGAAAAGGGGCTAACCAAGCTGTAGCAGCTGCTAAGCTAGGTGCTAATGTTACCATGGTTGGCTGTATTGGGGATGACCCATATGGTCAAATGATTTTAGATAATTTACATCAACATCATATTAATACAGATTACATTCTTACATTGCCAGATGAAACGAGCGGTACAGCTCATATTACGCTGGCAGAGGGCGACAATAGCATCATCGTTATCCAAGGCGCCAATGCCCGCGTTGACGAAAGCGTAGTAGATAAAGCCTGGGAGGCTATCAAAAAAGCTGACCTTGTTATGCTACAAAATGAAATTCCCCTCAGCACAATCACATATATTACTAAGCGTTGCCATGAATCAGGCATTAAGGTGCTACTCAATCCAGCACCAGCTGCTAATTTAGATCCACAGGCCCTTGCCAATGCAACCTATATAACACCAAATGAGCACGAGCTCTCAGCCCTCTACCCTAATGGGGACAGCAATGAGACCATTTTAAATAATGCAGGCAAACTCATCGTTACCCTCGGCAGTGAAGGTGTGGGCTATGCTGAAGCAGGCGAACTCCGCCGCGTGCCAAGTTTTAAAGTTGAGCCCGTTGATACAACTGGAGCGGGCGATACCTTTAATGGTGCCTTTGCTACAGCTATTGTAAATAATAAAGACTTAGCTGAAGCCATTCATTATGGGAATGCAGCAGCCGCTCTTTCTATTTTAAAACTCGGCGCCCAAGAAGGTATGCCTACAGCAGAAGAAGTAGCGTCATTTATAGAATCGAGGAAATAATCATGCAAAAAGGTGGTATTTTAAATAGCCATATTGCTAAAGTATTGGCTGACCTAGGTCATACTGATACGATTTGCATCGGCGACTGTGGCTTACCAATTCCCGCAGGTGTTCAAAAAATTGACCTAGCCCTTGAATTTGGCGTGCCTAGCTTTGAACAAGTCGTTCGCCGCTTACAGCAACATATGCAAGTAGAGTCTATTCATATCGCCAGTCCTATGGCCACTATGAATAAACCTAATTATGCAGTCCTAGAAGAGCTCTATCCAAAGACTCGCTACGACTGGAAAGAAACGAGCCATGAAGAATTCAAATTGGCATCAGCTCATTGTAAATGCATTATCCGTACAGGTGAAACAACACCGTATGCCAATGTAATTCTACAAGCTGATTGCATCTTCAATGAAGAAAAATAATAGCGCTCAATAACGAAGATCAACCCTATTGAATAAATAAATAAATCATTGAAGAATAACATCATTGATTAAATAATAGCGTTGAAGACTACCCTCATCAATGAATGAGCATCCTTCTGCCTATTAATCAGAACGTTGTTCTTATTTATACACTAGAAATCAGGAGTTTTACATGGAAATACAAATGACCGGTATTGCCAAGGCCTTTGGGACCAACCAGGTACTAAAGGATGTGAATCTGACCTTAAAAGCCGGTGAGGTTCACGCCTTAATGGGTGAAAATGGAGCCGGAAAATCCACCCTCATGAACATCTTAACAGGCCTGCACAAAGCCGATGGGGGCACTATCTTAGTGGACGGCAAAGAAACTGTATACAGCAGTCCTCGCGAAGCGGAAACACATGGCATTGCCTTCATCCATCAAGAGTTAAATATTTGGCCTAATCTCTCTTTATTAGAGAATTTATATTTAATGCAACCAAAGAAAAATGGACTTGGCTTGCTAGACAAAAAAACTATGCTTCGCGAAGCGCAAGCTAAATGTGCTGAACTTCAAATTGAATTGCCTCTTACCAAAGATGCCAGCGAGTGCTCTGTGGGTCAACAGCAAATGACTGAAATTTTGCGCGTTCTCATGCTCAATGCCAAAGTTGTTATTATGGACGAACCGTCCGCCGCTTTAACAGAGCGCGAAACGGCCACTCTCTTCCGCATGATGCGGCAATTAAAAGCACAGGGCGTTGCCATTGTTTATATTTCGCACCGCATGGAAGAAGTTTTTAGCGAATGCGATGTCATTACCGTCATGCGCGATGGCCACACTATTAGTACTAAACCTGTAGGCGACACGTCAGTAGACGAGGTAGTACGCCACATGGTAGGCCGCTCCATTGATGAGTTTTACCCTGACCGCACGACAGAGCCTGGTGAAGTGGTTCTCACTGTCAAAGATTTAAAACCAAAGAATTTTGGCCACACCATTTCCTTTGATTTGCGCAAAGGTGAAATTCTTGGCGTTGCTGGCCTCATGGGGGCGGGTCGTACAGAAATCATGCGCGCAATCTTCGGTGTCGATGGTCACGATGGCGGTGAAATTACCCTAGAAGGTAAAGAACTTCATTTTAAAAAGCCAGAAGATGCCATCAAAGCAGGCATTGCCTTTATTACAGAAGACCGCAAAGGAGAAGGATTAATTTTAGACTTCTCCATTGGTTCCAACATTACCTTGCCTAATCTCAAGCAAGTGTGCCCCACTCATGTGCTGAACAAAAGCAAATTGGTAAGCTTTGCCGATTCCTTATCTAAAAAGTTGGGCGTTAAAACACAGTCTGTGCATTTGCCAGCATCCTCCCTATCTGGTGGTAACCAACAAAAAGTAGTTATTGCCAAATGGATTGGTTTAGGTCCATCCATCATCATTATGGATGAGCCAACTCGCGGCATTGATATCGGTGCTAAACGAGATATTTATGATTTAATGAATGAACTAACTAGCCAAGGAGTGTCCATTATTATGGTCTCCTCTGAGCTCCCTGAAGTACTCGGCATGAGTGACCGCATCATGGTCATCCACGAAGGGGCTGTGGCTGGCATTTTACCACGTGCTGAAGCCACTCCAGAAAGCATCATGACACTGGCTACAGGAGGAGAATAATGAACACCAATATTACAAGTTTAATAAAAAAATTAGGACCACTCATTGGACTAATTATCTTATTTATCATCATTGCAAGTCTTAATGACAGCTTCTTAGAATTTTCTAATCTTCGCAATTTATTGCGTCAAGTATCTATCAATGCGATTATCGCTTTTGGTATGACCTTTGTTATTTTAACGAGTGGTATCGACTTATCTGTAGGTTCCATCTTAGCTTTATCTAGTGCTATGATGGCTAATTTCATCGTCAATGGCATGAATCCAGAAGTGGCTATCTTGGTAGCTGCTGGCATCGGTATCATACTAGGCGGTATCAATGGTATTGTGGTAGCTTATGGTAAGGTAGCCCCATTTATTGCCACCTTGGCCACTATGACTGTATACCGTGGGGCCACCTTGGTATTTACTAATGGTAATCCGATTAGTGGTTTGACTACAGATCCTCTGTTCCACGCCTTTGGCCAAGGCGATATAGCAGGTCTACCAATTCCAGCTATTACTATGTTTTTATCCTTCCTCATCCTTTGGTTCGTCCTTCAAAAGACATCCTTAGGCCGCCAAACCTATGCCGTTGGTGGTAGCGAGAAGGTAAGTTATATTGCGGGTATTAAAATTAATCGCGTAAAAATCTTTGCCTATGCCTTAACAGGTATGCTCAGCGCCATTGCAGGGGCTATCATTACATCTCGTCTCAATTCGGCGCAACCTACTGCTGGTATGGGCTATGAACTAGATGCTATTGCTGCCGTTGTTCTCGGTGGTACTAGCCTCGCTGGTGGCCGCGGTCATATTGTAGGCACTTTAATCGGTGCCCTCATTATTGGTACCCTCAATAATGGTCTTAATATTCTCGATGTTTCCAGTTTCTATCAACAAATTGTTAAAGGTATTGTTATTCTACTTGCAGTCCTTGGGGACCGCAAAAAAGCGTAGGAGGTTTGTATGAAAAAATTATTAACCGTCATTGCCATTGTAGTTCTCGCTATTGGCGTGCTTGCTGGTTGTGGATCTAATTCCTCAAATAATGCAGGCGGTGACAAAAAACAAGGTACAATTGGTTTCTCTGTATCTACTCTAAATAATCCATTCTTCGTATCCTTAAAAGATGGCGTAGAAAAACAAGCTAATCAATTAGGCCTTAAAGTTAAAATCGTAGATGCTCAAAATGATCCTGCTAAACAGGCTAATGACATTGCGGACTTACTTGAAAGTGGCGTAACAGTTCTCATCGTTAACCCAGTTGACTCCGCTGCGATTTCCACTTCTGTAGAAGCAGCTAATGCGAAAAATATTCCTGTTATTACCGTTGACCGCTCTAGCGACAAAGGTAAAGTAGCAGCTCACATTGCCTCTGACAATGTGAAAGGTGGCGAAATGGCGGCTCAGCTTATCGTTGATAAACTTGGCAATGGCACTAAAGTAGCTGAAATCGAAGGTATCCCTGGTGCTTCCGCTACTCGCGAACGCGGCCAAGGCTTCCACAATGTAGCTGACAAATCTTTAGTGGTAGCTACTAAACAAAGTGCTGACTTCGACCGCACTAAAGGCTTAAATGTAGCAAGCAATATGTTACAAGCTAATCCTGATGTAAAAGCTATTTTTGCTCACAACGATGAAATGGCACTCGGTGCTATTCAAGCAGCAAAATCTGCTGGTAAAGAAGTATTTATCGTAGGCTTTGACGGTACTGAAGATGCTCAAAAAGCTGTACAAGATGGTACATTGGCAGCCACTGTAGCACAACAACCTGAATTAATGGGTACGATTGCAGTGGATACAGCATCCAAAGTAATCAAGGGCGAACAAGTGGACAGCAAAATCCCTGTTGACCTAAAAGTAATTACCAAATAATACTTAACTTTTGTAATACATTAACAATTGTATAGAAACAGATATAGTGAAAAGATGCTGTAATACTAGGCGGAGTTATCCCCAAGATTACAGCATCTTTTTTATTTCTTGTCTTTTTTATTTCTTGTCTTTTCCTTCTTTTGTTTTTACCTCTTATCCCTTTTATCACGTTTAGCTCTTTTACCTCTTTTTATTTCTTAACTTTTTTACTTCTGGTCTTGTTTTCATTTTTCTTTGAGCGTGTGGTTCACCATAGAAGTTGCTTCTTGTTAAATCTCTTCTTGTCATTTATCACTTATATGCATTTTGCATATTTCTCCTCCAGTGATACAATAATACGTATAGCGAATGCTAATCATAGGGTACTGATGCCTTCATTTTAGATTAGCACCTGCTGCGCTTCTTGGGGCCTTGCTCCCCTCTATGTGAAAGGAGATTCTCTTATGAGTAATGAAATTTTAACAATCACTGATAGAAAACTACTTGATTTACTCGCCGCGGACGCGAAATTAACCCATAGCCAACTAGCGGCCATGCTAAACATTGAGGAAGCGGAAGTGGCAGAGCGCATCGCCTTTTTAGAAGAAGAAGGCATTATAAAAGGCTACCAAGCAGTAGTAGACTGGGAAGGCGCTGATGCACATAAAGCAACAGCCCTTATTCAATTACAAGTAACCCCTGAACCTGATCGTGGTTTTGATAAATTAGCTCATCGCATCATGCAATTTGAAGAAGTGGAAGGCGTATATCTCATGTCCGGTGGCTATGACTTAACCGTTATTGTACGCGGCGAAAGCATGCGTGATATTGCCCTTTTCGTAGCTCGTCGCCTCTCCACCCTTGAAGGGGTGCGCGGCACTGGCACTCATTTTATCCTCAGCCGTTACAAAGACCGCGGTATTATTTACCAGGACGATGTGATTAAGGAAATAAGGAGCAATGTTTTCTATGATTAATTATAATGAACTGTTAAACCATGATGTTACTAATTTGAAGCCATCTGGCATTCGACGATTCTTTGATATTGCCAGTGAAATGGATGAAGTAATTTCACTTAGCATTGGTGAGCCTGATTTTCAAACACCTTGGCATGTACGTGAAGCAGGTATTGATGTGTTAGAAAAAGGGCGTACCTGGTACTCCCCTAATCGTGGCTTTATGGAGTTACGCCAAGAAATCCAACATTGGTTTGAACGCAAATACAAGCTCTCCTATGCACCTGAATCTGATATTTTAGTCACTGTTGGAGGCTCTGAAGCAATTGATTTAGCCTTGCGCGCCATTTTAAATCCTGGTGATGAAGTCCTTATCCCAGTGCCTAGTTTCGTATGCTATATTCCCCTTACAGAAGTTGCTAAGGGCGTACCTATCCCAGTAGAAACCCATGCGAAAAATAATTTTAGACTCACCGCAGAAGATATTCGCGCTCATATTACAGATAAGACAAAACTCATCATTTTACCTTTCCCTAATAATCCTACTGGTGCTGTTATGCGCCGTGAGCATTTAGAAGAAATTGCCGAAGTCATTAAAGAACATAATCTACTAGTTCTTTCAGATGAAATCTACAGTGAGCTCACTTATGGCGATACACCACATGTATCCATTGCCAATATTGAAGGCATGAAAGAGCGCACTATTTTAATCAATGGCTTCTCGAAAACTTATGCCATGACAGGCTGGCGCCTCGGCATTGCCCTTGGGCCAAAAGAAATCATTGCGCAAATGACCAAGCTCCACCAATATGGCATTATGAGTGCCCCTACTATTGCACAAAACGCTGCTATCGAAGCCCTTCGTAATGGCGATAAAGATATTGTGTACATGCGCGATCAATATGATATTCGCCGTCGCTTCTTAGTAGATTCATTCAATCAATTAGGCCTTACTTGCTTTAATCCAGAAGGGGCCTTTTACGTATTCCCTAATATTACGTCTACAGGACTTGATTCCGAAACCTTCTGCGAAAAATTACTCTATGCCAAACATGTAGCCGTTGTTCCTGGCAATGCGTTTGGAGACTGTGGTGAAGGCTTTGTGCGCGTCGCCTATGCGAACTCCTTAGCTAATATTAAAGAGGCGGTAAAACGCATTGGTGAGTTTTTAGAGGAATTAAAAGCTGGTACTATAAAGTAATACACAGTAAAATAAACTGTACTTCATTAAAATAAAATACACTGTATTTAATGTCTAATGAAGCCCATAATAAAAAGCCCCCAGAATTAACTGGGGGCTTTTATTTAGTCTAGAGTTTATTTAATCTAGAATTTATTTAATCTAAGATTTATTTAGTCTAGAACGTCTTTAATAAAAAATAAGCTTATATATATTTAGCAGCTAAGGCTCTAAAGTCTTCTTCATGACTCTCAATCCAAGTGTCAAACTCTACATTTGCAGTATTGAGGATAGTAGCTAATTCAGCAATAAATTTAGGAATATCAACTACTGTTACAAGGCCAAGAAGCTCACCAAATTTTACATCATCTAAAGCGTCACTACCGCCAAAGAATAGATTAAATGCTGGCTGTGGCTTCTTATCTACTAATTTGACAGCTCCATGGAACCCAATGCGACCAATTTGATGTGTGCCGCAAGAAGATGGGCAACCAGAAATATGCATTTTAGGTAAATGTTTCGTATCAATACCTTCTGCGTCTAAATGAGTAACTATATCTTGGAATAAGCCTTGTGAATTCTGGAAACCTACTTGGCATCGGCTAGCACCAATACAAGATACAGACATCAAAAAATCGGTTGGCATATGGTCTGGTGTAAGCTTAACAACTTCTTTCGCTTCTGCTGCCGTAAGATTGATGAAATACAGGCTTTCATCACTCGTCAAACGACCTTCCACTGCTTCTAAAGAGCCTGTATAGCGGAGCAATGTTTGGAATGCCGCGCGCTCTGGAGTACCACCTAATGGATGATATAGCACAGCATATAAACCTTTTTGAGATTGTGCTACCACACGACCACCAAATTGAGCTAATTCATCAGCACTTAATTCTTCAGAACCCACTTTAGTGATATTCACAATAGGGACTTCAAAAGATAAATCTTCTACACGACGTGTAAAAGTTAAGAACTTATTAAACACTTCGCGGAATTTCTCTTCGCCCATCTCTGCAACCATATAGCGCGTGCGATTCTTACTGCGAGTATGGTAATCGGCATTTTCAATAAAAGTGCGTACCATAGCTTTAATATAATATAAAATATCCTTTGGATTTACACCTTCCGCCAATACGATGCCTTTACGGGAGTTACCGCCCATGCCACCACCAGCATATACAGTAAATGTACCATCTGCTTGGGCGCGGAATGCCAAGTCCTTAATAGTAGCATGTGTTGAAGATTCTAACCCATTAGTCATAGAAATTTTCAATTTTCGTGGCATTTTAAAATCAGGCACCAAAGTCAACACATATTCACTTGCCACTTGCACATATGGTGTAATATCAAATGGTTCACCTGGTGTTACACCGCGAAGCGGACTGGCCGAAATATTACGTGGATGGTCACCGCCACCACCACGAGAGTAAATTCCTACACTATGGCAGTCTTTGAATAAGTCAATAACAATAGAACCTTGTAGACCATGAAGTTGGATAGACTGTCCCGTTGTAAAATGCACTTGTGGAATTTCATAGCGATCAAATGCATCGGCTATAAAATTCATTTGCGCTCCAGTGATGCGGCCAGCTGGCAAACGCAAGCGATACATAGCGGTTTTTGCGCCTCGCTCTGCATAAGTGCCAAAGGGGCCAGATAAGCCTTTATAATCACCAATAGAAATTTCTTTGTTAAAAAATTGCTCACTGGTCTTTGCGAACACATCGATGTCTTTTAGGAGGCGAGCTTTCACCTCATCAGTTAAAAATCCCATACTTACATCCCTCTCAATCTCTTAGTATACATAGGATTATTTAAAATTTATGCACTATGTTAATCGTAACATGATAAAAAATTACAGTCAACTTGGGGTATATACATCCTTATTATGGCATATAAAAAAGACTGCCTATTACCTGAGTCCTAGAACTTAAGCAAACTTTGTTGATTCCTATCCTAGCTTAAATTCATTATTACAACAGTATAATATTACAGTCTTTTTTATTGTATTACCGTTGCCGTTACAACGCTTTAGGTTTTTCTAAAATCAAGGACCAAGTAATCCCTGCCTTAAGTCCACCTGGTGGCAATTTACCACGCCCATGGGCACCTGGTATATGCATATGCCGACTATGGGTACGCCTTTGCGCATAATCACTTGCCGGCAAAGAATCATTTATACCTTTGTTTCCCTTTTGCTTTACTACTTTTGCCTGATGCTCTACATAGAGTTGTGCAGGCGATTTTTCATACCCTTCTGCAGCAACTGGGGGCTCCATACTAGGGGGTTCTTGAGTTTGATTGAAGGGGTCCTGCCATGTAGACTGGTTCTGATACTCAGGTTGTCTTTCTTCTTTAGACTCAATGCGAATGCCATATTCCCGCTCCATCTCTTCCCAACTACGGGCAGGTCCTTTTTTCTTTACGCCCAGCTCTGCTTCTAAACGATCTTTCCAGGAGCGATTACTGCGCCTATCAGTATTTGATTCGTCAGATTGATATGTTTCTTGCTCATCATAAGTATTGTCATTCTCTTCATTACGGCGCTTATTTGCTTTACTATTTAATATAAAACTGGCGATAATGAATAAAATGGCATAAAGACCTAAATCCATATGAGTCCTCCTTATTTTTGAGTTGTTTCAGACTCTCCTGATAAATCAGTCATTTCATCGCCTGCAATAGTTTCACGCATTTTAGTATCAGCCATAATATTATTCATATTATAGTAATCCATAACACCCATATGTCCTTCACGAAGAGCCTGTGACAAGGCTTGTGGCACTTCAGCTTGTGCCTCCACAACCTTAGCTTGCATCTCTTGCGTATAAGCGCGCATTTCTTGCTCTTTTGCTACCGCCATAGCACGGCGTTCTTCCGCTTTAGCTTGAGCGATCTTCTTATCCGCTTCTGCTTGGTCAGTCATAAGCTGTGCCCCAATATTACGTCCTACGTCTACGTCAGCAATATCAATGGATAGAATTTCAAATGCAGACCCTGCATCAAGACCTTTATTAAGTACAGTACGAGAGATATGATCTGGATTTTCCAATACATCTGTATGCTGTTCAGAAGAACCCACCGTGGTAACAATACCTTCACCAACGCGGGCAATAATTGTAGCTTCCCCTGCACCACCAACTAAGCGATCAATATTAGCACGCACAGTTACACGAGCACGAACTTTAAGTTCAATACCATTTTGTGCCACTGCAGAAATAACTGGTGTTTCAATTACCTTTGGATTAACACTCATCTGCACCGCTTCTAATACATCACGACCAGCTAAGTCAATTGCTGCTGCACGCTCAAAAGTCAAAGGAATCGACGCTCGTTCCGCCGCAATTAAAGCATCTACTACGCGGTTTACATCTCCACCAGCTAAATAATGTGCTTCAAGCTGATTTACATTGACTGTAAGACCTGCTTTGTTGGCCTTAACCAGCGGAAGCACAATCTGCGCTGGTGCTACACGACGAAGGCGCATCCCTACAAGGGTAAAAATCCCTACATTAACACCAGCTGCTAGGGCTGATACCCATAAACCAAGTGGTACGAAATGCAAGAAAATAGAGATGAATATAACTAAACCTGCAATGATAAATATAAAGCTATAATTCATTAATTCTTCCATAAAACGCTCCTTTACTAAATCAAAATGAATAACCTAACAATTCATAAGTGAACGGCTAGGCACACCTTTGTAGTTACACAATTAGTGTTTAGGTCGTACCACAACGCGACCACCGGTAGCTTCCACTACTTTTACTGTAGTCCCGGGGTCTAAAAACTCTCCATCTGTTACAACATCGACTATTTCATCATCAATGAGCACCTTACCAGACGGGCGAAGAACGGTTTGCACAATCCCTTCCTTACCTACTAAGTCCTGCCGAGCATCATTGCCTGTATAGCCTTTTTCCTTAGTTGACTCTAAAGTAAGTGTCAATCTACGGCCAAGGCGGCTGTTAGGAAATAATTTTACACCCCAGATCGTTAATAGTAAAGCTGCAATCGCTACAACCGTTACAATCATGGCAGCCATGGCATCTGCACCTAATGCATAGTATAAAGAACCCAGCAAGGACATCATGCCAATAAGACCAAATACACCGAATCCTGGTACCATAAATTCAATACCAATAAAGATGAGGCCGCCAATAAACAAACCTACTATCATATGCAAACCCCTTTCTAATAATTGATATATATTTATTATACTGTACTCAGATGAGGAAATAATATACTGAGTTCATTTTTAATTATACCAATTTAGAATAGATTATCATTTCCCTTTTAAAATATCCCAAAATGAGCGACGTTTATAGGCAAAATTATTTTTTGTTGAAGGAAATTCATCTACTATTGGCATCGGTGGTGCCCCATAGGCACCAGTCGCCATAGGTGCTTCATCTCCATAGGTTCCAGCTGCCGCATTGGGGGCCACATTATATGCACCATTAGGTGGCATGCCATTTACTGGAGGTGCTTCATTAACCGATGGCATCTCATTCGCTGATGCCACATTAGTCGCTATCATATCTTCCATAGCTGTGCCACATACAGTACAAAACTTTGCATCATCAGCTAGTTGAGATCCACATTTCATACAAAACATATTATGTTCCTCCTTACACTAATACTTTGCGAACCAATTTACTATCATCCATTTCACGGCCCCCAATAGGTACGCCAGAAGCTGGTACAGCACGTTCTCGTCCCCAATCTCTAATGGCTTCAATCTTTTCAGGACTGGTTTTAGATAAAGGCACTACATTTTTTAAGGACGTAATAATTAAATCTTCTGTAAGTTCCAAGCCTTCATTAGCAATGAGACGATATGCAATATCTCGAATGGAAGATTCTAAATCGGCCCCTGTAAAGCCATTAGTGATGTCTACCATCTGCTTCATGAGTTCCTCGCCAACTTCTGATTTTAAATACTTACGTAAATATAGAGTTAATATTTCTTTTCGCTCCTGTTCAGTTGGCAAATCTACGAAAAATAATTCATCAAATCGACCGCGACGCAGTAATTCTGATGGGAGCATGGATACATCATTGGCAGTAGCTGCCACAAAAACTAATTTTTTACACTCTTGCATCCAAAATAAAAATTGCCCCACTAAGCGATTGGTTACTCCAGATGAATCAGAACCAGCACCAGATAATCCTTTTTCAATCTCATCAATCCAAAGCACACATGGTGCCACCTGCTCTGCTGTAGTAAAGGCAGCTTTTAATTGCTGTTCACTTTGACCTACATATTGTCCTTGAACTGTAGCAAAATCCAAGCGATATAAAGGCAATTGCCAACTAGCTGCCACAGCTTTAGCCGTCAAGGACTTACCGCAACCAGGCACCCCTACTAGCAAGATGCCACGCGGTGGTTGCAAGCCACGTCGTTTTAGCTCTTCACGCTTCTCAGCATTTTGCAATTTCTTTTTGTCATTAAGCCAATTCTTTAAGCTCTCTAAACCACCAATATCTAAGATATCCGCTGACACATCAATTTTTTCTAACCCATTGATAGTGGAGACAAGTTTATTCTTCATAAACTTAAGCTCTGTTAAATCAGCCTTAGTAATGCTCCGCTTCGCGATGAGAGAGGCAATAATATTTTGTGCCTCCATCTGGCTCACCCCTGCTAGCGTGCTAGCTGCATCCTTTATGTCATTTTCATCCCATTCAATTTGGATGTCTCTAGAGTACTGTGTCACATTATCTTTAATAATCTGATACATTTCTTCTTCATTAGGAAAATCCAGCTCCACACTCATGCCTAAGCGCTGCAATTGAGGCCAAACGGTACCAGATGTGATAACAATAATTACACCGCCATGAAGCTCTGCCAAGGATACTACATCAAAGAAATAACGCGCTAATAAGCTATCATTTTCAATGTCTGGCACTTCAGTTAACACAAAGGTTAAATTCTCACGTTGGCGAATCTGTTCACTAATAAAATCCAATGCACCCATAACAGTACGGTCTTCATTAATCGTTTTATTAGTAGTTAATTCACTCATCCCTTTGGACATGGTATGCACATAAAAAGGCAAATTTAAATCCCGTGCCACCTCTTTTAAAATATCTGTCGCCCTTGTTCGTTCTATGGTATTAAAAGCAATAAAGGGAATGCGCGCAATAGAATAACGCGTCAATGTTTCAATACATTTTATTTTATCCATACTATCTCCTAAACATTCACTTCAAGGCCTACCCATTTACCTTATTACTGCGCACTAAATGACCAAGTACGCCGCTACGGTCACTTCGGGCAGAGGACTCTAAAGACTGTTGCGTATTATCTGCTGCCTCTTGTACTGCACCTAATAACTGAGCGCGAAAGTCTTCCGGCAATGTTGGAATATTCACTAATTCCTTCAGAAAAGCAAATTCCTTCTTCAGGCCCAATAATCCTTGACTGTAGCTATATTCATCACGAGCAAACTGCATAATTCGATCAAATCTAGCTTCATTTTTCTTAAGTCGATACTCGACCAATGAAAATAGCCGTTTTATAAATCGCTCTGCCACCTCACGGCTTAATTCAATAGAGCCATACTTTAAAGGCTCTAATAATTGCAAATCACAGGGAGCATCTTGTAATTCATCAAAATAATCCATCCACTGCGCATATACTCTAAGTTGTCTCATCGTTTGCGAATCCTCCGCACAGCTACAAGTGGTGGCACCAAGTCCCATTCAGGCAAATTAGATGCAAACTCATCACTGGTCACACCTGTATCGCGAACAGCGCGTACAGGTGTTATGCCACCTTGTTTTCTACTTTTTGCGCCCTGTGCCACACCAGCTACAGGCTTAATCGATTGACTTATGTTATCTTCAACTGACTTTATGGAGTTTCCTTCTCCTATAGGCTTTATTTGACTCATATTAGTATCTCCTATTGATATTATCTCTACTATTAGAACTTGTATGCATTCTACTAAATTACTTATTAGAAATTATATGCGCCCTACCGAATGACTTGACGCACCGCATCATTGCTATTCATAATGAACTGCTTAGTGGACAAGCCATCTAAGAACTGAATCACTTCTTCGGCATGTGAATCTTCTGCTTGAAACTCTCGTTGATAGTCCACGAGCTCCGCTAAAGTACCCTGCAGATACGCTTCTAAATTCATCTGATAGTCTCGATAATGAGCACAAAGCTCTTCCCGTTTCTTATTGATACCATTTACATTACTATAAATACATATAGCTAAAATAATCGTAGCAATAAAGAAGAAGCCTGTACTAAAACCTAATATAATAGAAAGAACTGCTAAGGCAATCATAAAATAGGTGCCACCACCTACTTTTAAAGCATTATAATCAGTAGTAAAGGACGTATCAATGGCATTGCGCAGCGATTCTAATAATTCTAACTCATTGTAGCCATCTGTAGTCACGCCTGTCCAACCATCAATGGATAGTTGATATTCATAAGGCATCTGCATGCGATAGGTAGCCGTTAAATCTTCATAGCTCTCCTTAATCCACTCTTTAGACATAGCAATGGCTAATTTCTGTGTAGATGGATACAAGCTATTATCACGACGAGCCATTGCCACATTAGTTAAATGTTGGGAAAAATCTACAGGCTGCTCATATTCATTAGCCTTTTCCTCGATCTTATCTTCGATGCCTTTAATATAGCCTTTATGCTTTATAATGAGCTCATTTTTCTTAATTTCGCGACGTAATGGCAATTCTTCTTTGTCAAAATTAGTCACTAAATCAGTTAATAAATAATCTACTTGTTCTTCTACACGAGCTGCATTATTTTGTTCTTTATTTATAATCGCTTCAAAATAGGACTTAATATCTCTATGCGTGCGCGCCCACTCTAAGGAGGATTTCATATCAGGCCAATTTGTCACATATTGACTTAAGAAGCGCGTTTCCCCATCGTCAATTTGTGTTTTTCGCTCTTCTAGCGCTTCGGTCCATTGTATTTTTTGTTGCTCTGTAAAATTAGGCTGTAGCTCCAATTCTTGCATCCAACTCATAATGGTTTCTTCGCAAAGCCCTTTGAGATCAGGACCAAATAAACCACTAGAGAAGGCTTCTAGAATGATAATCATTTTGCTTTCCATATGAAGTGGATTTTGCATGCTAAAATACCGCTCCAGCCACTGCAAGCAAGACTCATAGCGACCAGCTCGTCTCGTAATCAATGCAAAGAGCAACGATGTCTTCTCATCATCGCGGCGCAAGCCCTCTTTTAAAGCTTTATCAGCTAATTCTCGGTCATCACTAATCCAAGCTGCCAAAGCAATTAAGCACGGCGCTAGCCAGTATTTAGGTGCATTTAGCATAAGTGTTTCGGTACAATGAGAAATCGTTTCTTTTCTCACTACATTAATATCCACGGCCTGTAAAATCCCCGTTGTATATCTACGCACCTCATCATAGTGACCGAATTCTTTTTCTAATTTTTGTTGTAATTTAATGATTTCAGTATGAGCTAATTGGAGCGCTTTAGCTGCCTGATCTTCTTGTACATAGGCCCAAAATGCCTCTGTTAAATCATCTAACTTCTGCTCTACTCGCGCTACATCCCCTTGCACTTCATACACATCACCATGTACATTCCTAATTTGATCTGATAAATTGCTCAAAGTCCGCTCAATAATCACTAAATTCGCTGCGGATATAATTCTCTGATCTGACATCCCCTTACTCCTTTATTCCTTAATTTATCCTTAAATTATTACTTAGTTATTCCTTGATGTTAATAACTGTCACTGTGCCATCGCTTCGCACAGGCCGCAAGGTTTCATTGTAAACTTCAATAAACTCATATTCGCTGCGCATCGCCAGTCCTCTGGCTCGCTCTAACACACCGGGCATCGGCTCACCACGTTTATAGTGATGAATAATGCCCCCCGACTGCAAATCTAAGGTATGCACTTCGTAGGGCTCCCCTAAGTAGCACTTAGCTACTAAACCAATAGGAAAAACATCTAAAGTTAACTCTGGAAATTCGTGCTGTATGGCTGCAACTACTTCCTCCACATAAGTCTGGGATATTTGTTGCTGTCCCGCATCAAGCTTCCCTAGTAAGGCCACATAAGCTTCACTGCGCTTTTGACGCAATCGTTGGCGCACATCCGCCTCTGTTAATAAACCAGTAGATTGTTTCTGTCCAGTACTATGTCGCTGAAGCTGTAATTCGTCAAATGATGAACGAGTATTCTCTTTTACTTTCTGCCCCAAACTCCCTGGGCGTTGTAATAATGGTTTTGGCATCTAATACATTCCCCCTCATCCTCACACTATTTTAGTTAGCATATAATGTTTTACTTCAATTATTTATAAAAGAATTACATCATATTGTCTTATGTTTAATTTCGTTAACACTGTATAAAAGTCCTTCATTTTACACGCGAAGTCCTTATTATACTTTTGCATTATTAAGATTCACTCTTACCATAACAAAAAACTCGGACAGCTGTGTGTCCGAGTAAAATTATATATCTATGTATTTTCTTCATCGTCTGAATGATTTGTCGTCTTTTCTAATTCCTCTGAACGCTTAATAATATCATCAAGCTTCGCTAGTGTCCTATGGGCTAACTCCGTATCATCAAACTGCTCCTCTAGAACACCATCGATTAAGTCATCAAAATACTCCTTAATAACATTCAACGCTTCGGCCTTAGTAAATTCATTGGTAACCAAAAATGTATCTACTAATTTTTTCCAAACAGCCTTTACATTTTGCCCATACACCTCTAGCGCAGGCTCCTTGTAGTCCTCACCACTGTCTTTATAATATTGACGAATACGCTGGTTTAAGCGTTCACGAATATCACCTGATAGAGGCTCCTCTACAAGCTTATCTTTTACAGATTTCTTCGCTTGAAATGCAGATTTCCCCTTTGAAAAATCATATATATCTGCCATTTCGCCCCTCCTCTAATCTATTCTAAGGTTAACGCCGCCCTACACGAATGCCTTATACCACTATCCTATACTGATACACCAGCACTCAATTTTGCAACAAACTATTATCGCCTAATACGACTACAGTATAATACCATAATTTATAAATACATTACACCGAGACATCATTACAGTATTACAAGAGGACCCGCCATAGAACTACACGCCTATCAATACTGGTACAGGTCAGTATAGTAGTATTTTCTTATCTGTATAGTAAGTTTAAACCTTTAAAAAGTCAATATGGGGAAATAAAAAAGCACTGCCTGATAACTCAGACAGTGCTAATATATGGCGGAGAGAGAGGGATTTGAACCCTCGGTACGGTATAACCGCACACATGATTTCCAATCATGCTCCTTAAGCCGCTCGGACACCTCTCCATAAGTGTACAACGTACTTTGCTATTATAACGAAGAATATTTTCTTTGTCAACAGCAATTTTTTAAACACTTGATGAAGTATGTCCACGGGGCTAAATATCTTACATTAATCCTTCTAAATTCGGCAATCCTGTAGGCGTTGGCCCCACCAATAACAAGCAAACTGCAGCCAATATAGCCATAGCGATAGCCGCATAGGAGAATCCACCTTGTTTGCTGTATTCATAAGCACCAAAAGCACGTGTGCCTAAAGCGGCCCCTACTGCTGCAATAAGAGATGGCATGGCGAAAATATTATGAAGTGAATACATTGCCACCGCACCAAATAAAGCAGCAATAACAGCAATTAAGGGGAATAATGTATCCATAGCGGATCGTGGCGTGCGACCTAAGCCTTTTAAATAAGTCGTAAACTCTAAGCCAAAAGCCCCTAAAAAGAAAGACGCAAAACACCAAAGTTGCATCCATGCACTGCGCCATGCATTGCGATAAGCCCCAGCATACCAAGCAACTTCTGTAATAGCAAGGATAAGGAAACCAACAACGCCATAATAGTATTCACTTGGAATCCATGGTAATATCATAACACCTAAGACAGTCCAAACAGTAGCTATAACAGTCAAAAGAAAGACCTTGTTAAAGGAAGGCCGTTCTCGTTCATCAATCTTGCTATACACAACTGCACCGAGTTCTAAAATAAAGCAGAGAATAAAAAATACCACAGAAACAGGCGGTGCAATAAAAGCTAAAATTAAAGAAACAACTAAAGGCAAGGCCAATCGCCATCCCTTAAAGAAGGATAAGTTTTTCATATCGAGACGCATATCCTGTGTTTCTAAAGTAAAATTATTGTACACTACAAAAGTAAGCATAAACGCCACTGTTTCAATAGGCGTGGCGCCCCAATAAAGCAAAGTAGGTACGAGTAAAAAAGACATGGCTACACCAGTAAAACGCGATACAATAGAGACCACGAAACCAGCGCCTAAATAAGGCAAGGTAGCAAGTAAAATATCAAGAATTTCCATATAAGGCTCCATTCCCCATATAAAGCGAAATAACCTCCCTCCGCTACATATGGAATAAAATTTATGTACTCATTAATTATAAACGAGTTGAGACCATTCAGTCTACCGATGAACGAAATTACTACGCCACCTAGGTGAAAAACTCTAACTATTCTTTACTCGCTATGCCTCAGCCTATGTCTTAAGATTTCTGCTTATTCTTCCATTTAGCTAGCCTGGAGCGCACTGCTGTATACGAACAGCCTAAACTTGAAGCAATTTGTAAAGGGCTTTACCCTTGATTATAGCGATTATAAACTTCAAAAGCATTAATACTTAAATTATGCCCTCTTAATTTTATGCCACGCTCTTTTAAACGTTCCCCAATTGTCCCGGCCTTTACGTGATAAATAGCTTCTAACTCGGTAGTCGATAATCTATGCACCTCATATAAATATGCTAATTCCTCTACATTTACAGCAATCCGTTTATTGCTGTAGCGAATAGGCACTTTTAAACGTCGAAGCGTGGCCAATACAATCCATCGGCTCAAATGCAAAATGCGGCCAATATAACTAGCACTGTGCCCTTCTTCATACATAGTTACAATTTTCTGCTCTACCACTTGAGCCAGTGGCACTAAAGAGGGAGATTTAACTGGCTTTAATACGCCCAGCTTACGCAAGCGATTGGCCAGTGTCGTATGAGAGCAATTGAATCGCTTCGCCAGCTGTTTCACCCCCATGCCACGTTCATAGAGATTCACAACCTCCTTTAAGGGCAAGTCTAATCGTCGGCTGCGGATAGGAATGGCATATTCATGCAATCGTCGAATCACGGTATCTTGGCTACAATTTAACTTTTTTGCAATTTGCCACGAGGAAAGTTTTTCCTCTATATATAATTGCATAAGTAGTTGCTGTGGAATTACGATACGTTGTGATTGTCTTGCCTTCATGATTGGCCTCCCTGTAATAAAATAAGTCTAGCTAAATCATTACCCCCATTATAGTAAGTCTATGTACCGTATACAACCTGCTCCATCGTATCAATAGTGCGTATTTCTTCCCCTATAATCAGTGCGGACTATTAAGATGATATATGAACGCTAATTTCAACTATACGGCTGTGTATTTTGCTTATATCGAAAATTTACGGTATACTATAGAAGTATTATTTATAATTACAACTACAAACTATAATAGATTAAGTACAAGGAGTTACTAATGGACAATTATTATATTATGTCAATGGTTGCGGCTCTTCCAGCAGTCATTGTGGCTATGTCAGTACACGAGTATGCTCATGCGCAAGTAGCGAGTTGGCTCGGTGATGATACACCAGAACGGCTAGGGCGCTTAACCATGAACCCATTTGCTCATGTAAGTTGGCTTGGCTTTCTCATGATTTTATTATTACAATTTGGCTGGGCTAAACCAGTTATTATAAATCCGGCCAATTTTAAAAACAAAAAACTAGGTGATGTCTTAGTCTCTATTGCTGGCCCTATTGCCAATCTCATCGTCGCCTTTATAGCGGCCATATCTTTAGTGCTAGCTTATTACTACAATATGGAATTATCTGATGGCCTTGTTCGCGTCCTTAGATCCATGCTCATTTTAAACATTAACTTTGCCGTATTTAACTTATTGCCTATTCCGCCGCTTGATGGCGCTCATATTGTATCAGCCTTTTTATCACCTAGCTTGCAGATGAAATATTGGCAATGACAACGTTTTAGTTTTATCATTCTCATTATTCTAATTTACTCCCCATTACTCCGCATGATTCTAATCCCAGCGAGTAATTTCATCATGAAAACCTTTAGTGGCTTAGCGGGACTTATTCTCTACGTACTATAAGTAATCTATAGTCTAACATTCTTTTTGCAAAGGAGATTTTATGATTAAAGTTATGTTTGTATGTCATGGCAATATTTGTCGCTCCACTATGGCCGAGTTTTATTTTAAACATCTTGTAAAAGAAGCTGGCCTAACTGAGCAATTTGAAATTACCTCTACTGCCACTAGCCGCGAAGAGATTGGCAATGATACCCATCCAGGTACTAAGCGAAAGCTTAAAGAAATGAATATCCCCTTCGGACCGCGCCGCGCTCGCCAAATCACAGCGACCGACTATAAGCATTTCGACTATATCATCATTATGGATGAAAATAATCGCCGCAATCTAGAGCGTCTTCTCGGACCTGATACGGACCATAAAGTATATAAAATGCTCAGTTTCATCAATGAAACTCGAGATGTAAAAGATCCTTGGTATACAGGTAATTTTGAAGAAACCTACGATGATGTGAGCCAAGGTTGCCAGGCCCTATTAAAAGAAATCCGCAAAGAACATTCAATTTAATATAAAAAAACACGCTACCAACAGTAGCGTGTTTTTTTCTTAGCCTATAAAGCCATATCAGCATATTCTGCTTTCTTTTTAAATTCTCGCTTAGCAAATGGGCAAAGTGCCAAGTCATCTGATTTCTTTCACCTTCATAAACCATACAAGTCATATGTAGACCTCACATTGCTACATTAACTAATGCCCCAAAGCAATCCTTAATTAATAGGCCACCTGCTCCTTAATAAATGTTCCATTTCTTAATTCGTGAAAGGCTTCTTGTACTTCCGCCTCTGTATTCATAACAATAGGTCCTGCCCAAGCTGTTGGTTCTTGAAGCGCCATAGATTGAATATATAAAACTTGCACCGGCCCTTCATTTACCTTAATCGCAACCGATGTACCTTTAGTTAATTTAACGGCCGTTTTCTCCTCAACTAGCTGCCCTTCAACATACACTTCTCCAAGCAAAGTAAAGAGCATAACCGATGCATCTTCAGCCATAGTAAATGTAACGCTTGCGCCCGTCTCCATATGTACATCATAATAGTTTAACGGTAGATGCTCACCTTTAAAACCTTCATGAGTCACTCCATTCGCATCCACATATTGCCCCGCCAACAAACGGAGCATGCCACCATCAAATTTTATTTCTTCAATCTGCTCCCGTTTAATACTATGATAACTAGGTTTAGACATTTTATCTTTCTTCGGCAAGTTTAACCATAATTGTACTCCTAGTAAACGTTCAGCTGCCGGTACTAATTCCTCATGTAAAATCCCTGAGCCTGAATTCATCCATTGCACTTCACCATCGCCAATAGCTTCTTCATTACCTAAACTATCACGATGCACCATATTACCACGAGATACATAGCTAATAGTTTCAATACCGCGATGAGGATGCATAGGAAATCCCGCCGTATACTCATCAGGATTCACACTATCAAAAGAGTCGAGCATTAAAATTGGATCATACTCTTCAATGGTACTATTCCCAAGTACACGGACCAAATTAACACCAGCTCCATCAATAGTTCTAAAGCCTTTTATGGTAGTTTTAATTGTTCTCTTCATCAACTTGACCTCCTAATCTCTTGAGCAAAGCTACTAATTCTGTCTTCTCTGCTACTGTTAATATATCAAAATAGTTGCGAATCATTTCATTATTTTCTGGCACAATCTGGCTAATAATGGCCCTGCCAGACGCTGTTAACTGTAAAATAGATACACGTCTATCTGCCGCATCAGTTAAACGCTCAATATAGCCCATTTTCTCCAAATTATTTATAATCACTGAAATAGTACCAACGCTGCTTAAAATGGCTCGCCGCACCTCACCTACAGTCAAATTCCCCTTGCTATACAAAGCTTCTAGTACCATAAACTGACTAAATGTAAGCTTGTATTTTGCTGCAATATCAGCTGTATTCTTATCTAAAGCACTTACACTGCGATGCAAGCGAATTAGAATATTTTTATCTAAATGACTCATGTAAGCCCTCCTTTTATCTCTAATTAGATATATATGTAAAATAATTAAGTTAGACTCTATATCTAACAAACTACTTCTAAGGATATATGTGCAACCAGCTACTTCTAAGGATATATATCCAGCCAACTACTACCAAGAGTTTATATCTAATTAGATGCATCTAGCTAGATATAGTTTAACCTATAATTATAAATTTGTAAAGTAACAGAAAAAATCCCTCCACCATCCAATCGCTCAATAGAGCCACTGAATCTCAGAGGGATTAATAGTCAATTAAACACAGCTTGTACTAATACCATATAAAACAATGTACTAGACAATATGGACACTAAGAAATTACGCTTATACAAATGAATCCCTACTAATAAAAGTAAGGCTAGTAATTCTGGTAGGCCATATGGATACGCAACTACCATCGTTCCTTTTAAAGCATATACTACGAGTAAGCCCATAACAGCCCCCGGTAGCTCTTTACC